>Ga0114982_1001162_pt1 | contig 13233 bp, 15 predicted proteins | sample Shrwel_input2_FT_FD_87183 | JGI IMG/M metagenome (GOLD analysis project Ga0114982, IMG submission 87183) | Subsurface microbial communities from deep shales in Ohio, USA - Utica-3 well 1 S input2 FT | ecosystem: Environmental > Aquatic > Deep subsurface > Shale gas/oil reservoir > Produced... | reverse complement strand
TTTGTACTGCTTCTAAGAGACTGTCCGTTTGTTTCAGTGCTTCATTGGTCAGATGCGCAACAACTTCAGTATCTGTTTGAGAAGTAAAGATATAACCTAAAGCTTGTAATTCTTCTTTAAGTTCTTGATAGTTTTCAATAATACCATTGTGAACCACAGCAACATTACCTGAAATATGCGGGTGTGCATTGTCTTCAGTTGGTTTACCGTGTGTTGCCCAGCGAGTGTGTGCAATACCAATATTGCCTGTTAATTTTTGTTCTGATACGGCTTCAGCTAAATTTGCGACTTTTCCTACACGACGCTCACGTAAGATTTGTTGATTATTTAATAATGCTAAACCAGCAGAATCATAACCACGATATTCAAGACGTTTTAATCCTTCAATCAGGATGTCAGTTACACAACGTTCAGCAACGCCACCAACAATACCACACATAATTTGATCCTCTTATTTCTTCAACTTTTGGGGACGTTGATAATTTGCTTTTTCAAACTGTTTAGAACGTTCGACAGCTAAACTATGGTCAGCCACATCTCGTGTCAGGGTTGATCCAGCACCTGTAGTTGCACCTTGACCAATTTTGATTGGAGCAACCAATGAATTATTAGTACCAATAAACACATGATCTTCAATAATTGTTCTATGCTTATTTGCGCCATCGTAATTGCAAGTAATTGTTCCTGCTCCGATATTACAATCAGTACCAATATCAGCATCACCTAAATAGGTAAAATGATTGGCTTTAGAGCCAGTTCCAATATTAGAATTTTTCACTTCGACGAAATTACCAATATGCACATCATTGGCGAGATTAGCGCCTGGGCGCAAACGTGCGAAAGGGCCGATTTGAGTATTTTCACCTACCACTGCATTTTCAAAAATACTGTAGGCTTGAACTTTGGTTCCTGCTGCAATACACGTATTCTTTAAAATACAACCTGCACCAATCTGAACATTGTCACCCAATTCACAATCACCTTCGATGATCACGTTGACATCTATTTGCACATCTTGCCCACATTTGAGCGTGCCACGTAGGTCAAAACGACTCGGGTCCATTAAATGAACCCCTTGTTGCATTAACTCTTTGGCTTGTTGATGTTGGAATTGACGTTCCAAAGTCGCGAGTTGTAAACGATCATTTACGCCTTCAACTTCAAATGCCAGTTCAGGTTGTATAGATGCAATTTCTAAACCATCAGCAACGGCCATGGCAACGATATCTGTGAGGTAGTACTCACCTTGTACATTATTATTAGAAAGTTTTGGTAACCATTGATGCAATTTGGCATTACTGACACAGTAAATGCCTGTGTTGATTTCTTGAATTTGACGTTGTTCGTCATTGGCATCTTTATGTTCAACAATCGCTTGAATTTTTCCTGCTTGGCGAACAATACGTCCATAACCCGTTGGATTTTCAACATTCAGTGTGATCATACCAATACCAGATTGGCTAGATGCTGCAAGTAATTGTTCAAGTGTGCTTTGGCGAACTAAAGGAACATCACCATAAAGAATTAAAGAAATACCATCTTGAGGTAAAACAGGTAGGGTCATTTGAACAGCATGACCTGTTCCAAGTTGTTCTGCTTGCTCAACCCATTCAATCTGTTCGCCACTAAACTTTTGTTTAACCAATTCACCACCATGCCCATAAATGGTAATAATATTTTGGGCATTTAATTTTTTTGCGGTGTCAATTACATGACCGAGCAGTGGTTGACCTGCGATGGGTTGTAATACTTTTGGTAATTGCGAACGCATACGCGTTCCTTTTCCAGCGGCAAGAATAATAACAGTTGTTGACATAACTAACCCTAATAGCAATGGCTCAAGTCAAAAAATAAAAATGAAAAATAAAAATACAAAGTGCTGCCCAAAGACCAGCAATAATGTCATCTAGCATGATGCCCAAGCCACCAGAAACCTTTTGGTCGGCCCAGCTGATTGGGAATGGTTTCCAAATGTCAAATATACGGAATAATACGAAACCGACAATGACCCACGACCAATTCATTTGCTGTAAGTAGAGCAAAGGTAAAAAGGTAAGCGATTGTCCAGCAAATTCGTCCCAAACAATACGACCATCATCATGAACATTGATCACTTTTGCGGTATGACCGCAAATATAAATGCCGATCAAAGACATGAGTAAAATAATGACGAGACTGCTGTTAAATCCAAGGTATAACCAGATCGGCACAAACAATAAAGCAAAGGCTGAACCAAAAGTTCCAGGTGCTTTCGGGCTGAGGCCAGAACCAAATCCCACACCGCAAAAAACGATGAAGCGGTCAAACCAAGTCATTTGGCGAAAGTGAATGGGAGGTTTATGCAAAATGTTGGTATCCATGAACATGTAATGGGTGGATTTCCCCCATATACTCAAATAACAATCCAGTTTGTTGGGTAATTTCGCCGATTATTGTAATCGGAACATCTAATTGTTGTCGCGACAGTTTTTCAAAGTTTTGCGGTGATATTGTAAAGCATAGTTCGTAGTCATCACCACCAGCTAAGACATAGTGCCAAGCTTGTTGCTTATCTAACAGTTTTAGTGATTTATCTATCGGAATTTGATCTAAAAATAGTTTTGCGCCGACATCTGATGCTTTCAGAATATGTCCTAAATCTTGTGCTAATCCATCTGAGATATCAATCATACTCGATGCCACACTTTTGAGTTGTTGTCCTAAGAGGCAGCGTGGGGTAGGGTAGTCTAAACGTTGTTGTAATGCATGACCAAGATGTTGTAATCCAAAGGCAGCATCACCTATTTGACCACTAACACAAATATAATCACCGACTTGAGCACCAGCCCGTGTAACGGCTTGACCATGCTCAATCCAACCTAATGCAGTCACACTGATCGTTAGCTGGGTACTTTGTGTGGTATCGCCACCAATTAAACTGACACCGAACTGATCGCAGCAATCAAATAGACCCTGACTAAAACCAGCCAGCCAGTCATGATCAATCGTTGGTAAACTAAGTGCCAATAAAATACTATGGGGTTTTGCGCCCATTGCAGCTAAATCAGATAAATTGACAGCCACACTTTTCCAACCAATCGCGTGGGCAGAAGTGTCTAATGGAAAATGGCGACCGGCAACCAGCGTATCTGCACAGATCACCAGTTGTTGTGATGCAGGAGGGGTAATAACGGCTGAGTCGTCACCAATGCCTAAACTGACATCTGTTTTGGATGTACGTTTAAAGTAGAGGTCAATAATTGAAAACTCAGCCATAAAACATCAAGCCTTTTATTTTGCTTGTTGTTTTTCAGCTTCACGAAGCTTCGATGATAAACGGTCTAATACACCATTGATGTATTTGTGACTGTCTGCACCACCAAAGTGTTTTGCTAGCTCAATTGCTTCATCAAGTACAACACGATAAGGAACTTCGAGATGATCTCGTAATTCATAAGCGCCGAGTCGTAAAGTTGCAAGTTCTACACCATCAAGTGCAGATAATTCACGATCAAGTACAGGGACAAGCAACTCGTCTAAAGCTTCATGTTGAGCAACCACTTGAGTGAGCAATTCATGGTAATAGTTAAGGTCAACTTTGTGCATTGCATTTTCAACACGTGTGCGTGCCTCAATTTCATGTACAGGGTTATGACTCATTTGCCATTCATAAATCCCTTGTACAGCAAAACGACGTGCTTTGCGTTTCGCTGCATAAGCGGCCTGAAGTGTTTGCGACATGCTTTAAATTGCCTTTAATAAGTTAACCATTTCGATTGCAGTCAATGCAGCTTCGCTGCCTTTATTGCCTGCTTTCGTACCAGAACGTTCAATTGCTTGTTCAATGCTATCTGTGGTTAAGACACCATTGATGACCGGCATTGTGCTTTCAAGGGCAACAACCCCTAAACCTTTGGCACATTCACCAGCAACAAAATCAAAATGTGGTGTGCTACCACGAATCACTGCACCTAATGCAATGATGGCATCAAACTTATTTGATGCTGCTAATTTTTTCGCAACAATAGGAAGTTCCCATGCACCTGGTGCATGAATCACGGTAATCGCATCTTCAGAAACACCGTGGCGTTTCAAGGTGTCAATTGCACCTTCAAGTAAATGCTCAACCACGAAGCTGTTGAAACGACCCACTAAGATCGCATAACGACCTTCACTTGCGAGATGTAATAAACCTTCAATTCGGCGAATTGCCATAGCAACCTCGATTATTTTGCTGTGATTTGATCGGCAGTGATGTATTCCACCACCTCTAAATTGAATCCTGATAAGGCATTAAAACGAAGTGGAGAACTCAACAGCTTCATTTTTTCAACACCTAGATCACGTAAAATCTGTGCACCTACACCAATGGTTTGGTATTGCTGTGATAATGCAGCATTCGATTTCAATGGTTTTGGCTGATTTAGATAGTGTAAGGCATGTCCTAAATCTTCTAAATGATCTTGTCCGATCCATACCAATACACCTCGATCACTTGCAGCAATGGTTTTCATTGCAAGATCAAGATTCCATGCTGGAGAACCATCGGCTTTATTGAGCTTTAAAAGATCACGAACAGGATTGAAACCATGGACACGAACCGTGGTTACGCCTTGCTTTGGTTCACCTTTAACTAAAGCTAAGTGAATATCAGGGTTACCGATTTCACGATATTTATAGAGTTCAAATGTACCGTATTGTGTTTCAATTGTTTCTTGAGACAAACGCTCAACGGTTTGCTCATTGGTCATACGATAATGAATCAGGTCTGCAATCGTACCAATTTTTAGACCATGTTTTTCAGCAAACACTTCTAAATCAGGACGACGTGCCATGGTACCGTCATCATTGATAATTTCACAGATCACAGAAGCTGGTTCTAAACCTGCCAAACGGGTTAAGTCACAACCTGCTTCAGTATGACCAGCGCGGTGTAGGACACCACCTGGTTGAGCCATTAATGGGAAAATATGACCGGGCTGAACGATATCACTTGGCTTTGCATGTGCTGCAACAGCAGTACGAATCGTATGTGCACGCTCTGCTGCAGAGATACCTGTGCTAATCCCTTCAGCTGCTTCAATTGAAAGCGTAAAATTGGTCGCATGTTGTGCGCCATTTTGATCAACCATCAACGGCAAGTTCAGTTGTTTACAGCGATCGCGGCTCAGCGTTAAGCAGACCAAACCACGGGCATGAGTGATCATGAAGTTAATATCTTCAGGACGAACATGTGTAGCGGCGATGACCAAGTCACCTTCATTTTCACGATCTTCATCATCCATAAGGATGACCATTTTGCCTGCACGAATATCTGCGACAAGCTCTTCAACACGACTCAGCGGCATTCGCTTTCACCTTTGATGCTGCCTTTTCAGGCACTAGTATTCGATAAATCTGGCATAGTTTAACGCATTTTAAAAAATTTCGCCTGTGCTTCTTCAGCAATAAAAATACTGAGCTTGATGAGCAATCGTTCGGAAAACATTTTTTGAAATGAAGTCAAATAAATTAGAGCATTATCTTGAGGAGGGGTAAGATTCCTCAAGATAATTAAAACAGAAGAAACGACACTATCGTTTTTCTATGATTCGGTTGGCGTTTTTGCTTTTTTACCCATTAGGATTTCAGTACGTAGATTTTGCGCGACTGTTGCACACGCTTCATTCATACCATTAATCATAAATGCATGACGAGTCATCACATTGCTTGGGTTTGGCATCACCACCAACTCATAACTGTTTTGAACGGTTTTAAGATGATCATGATGAAGATGTAAAGCTGCTTCTTTCGCATGTAAATGTTGTGTTAAGCGTTTTGCGGCTTCAATTGCGTCAAGTTGCATTGCGTCAACTGCACTTGATACGGCAGCACGTGTTTGTAGCGCAAAGCGTTTATCTTCGCGGTAACGTTTATAAAGTACGTCTGCTAGCAGTTGGAACACAGCACCTACCATCATTAAACATTCAAGCGCTTGAGGATGATTAGAACTGGTGGTTAAAGTAGCGCCTTCAGCATTAAACTCTTGTTCAACTCGAATCTGTGTCGAATCAATCTGATAATGCTTGCTGCATAAATCAATACTTTTATCCAAGAATAACTGGCATAGTTTGAAATACGGGATTGAAACACATTGATTTACACTGCTTAGCAGTGCTTCGGATCATAGAATTGAATATTTAAAGCCAAAACTTGATCATCGACCTGCGCAGTCGAGGTTGATGTTTTTTCGCCACGCGGTTTAGATTGCGCTTTTGCTTGTTGTTGAGCTTGGGCAACTAGAGTCACAGTATTTTGTTTTTCGAGTGCTAATGCTTGGGTAAGTCGCTGGATTTCATGTTTAAGATGATTTTCTTGATTAATACGTGCCAAATATTCACTGCGTGTTGGACGAGCGATTGCACGATAGGCTAACCAAATCAAACCATGAATAAAAAGAGAGACTAAAATAGCTAACCATTGGGTACGTAAAATCTCGCCAATACTTGGTTCGATCAAAGTAATCTCAACAGTCCCAACTTTCTTTTCATTTTGTAACGCATCACGGACAAACACCTCACCTTGACGTGTTTTTGCCATACCACTGGTGGCGAGTACTTGTTTATTCGCATCTAGAATACGAATCGATGCCACACTTGGATTGGTTGCATAGCGATTGGCAACTAAGGCCAACGAAACAGTATTGGCAGGTTCCAGTTCTGCAAGACTATCTGCCACTAACTGACTGGTCATCAGTTGTCCTTGGCTAGCGCGGTTTTCATTGAGTTGATGTGTCGTTGCAATCACCAATAAAAAGGTATGCAATGCAAAACTTACGATCAGTAGGCTAGCAAATAGCCCTTGGCGAGGCGCATTCAAGTTAAACTTCCAAGGCAAATAGATTTAGGTTGGGTTGGGTTATGTTATGATTCTTACATACAATAGTTGTCGCTCAAACACGAGTCAATTCATGCGTGAAATCATTCTTATATCCTTTTTAGGACCAGATCAACCGAATCAGTTTACTCGATTAATGCAGGTACTCTCCGTACATTCTTTGCAAATACTCGATGTAGGTCAGGCTGTTATCCATAATCAACTTACCCTTGGGATTGTTGTCGCTTCGGATAATGAGACTGCAACTGCACTTGCAATGAAAGAGATTCTGATTTTAGCACATGATATTGGCCTAACTGTGCGATTTAAACCAATCTCCAACGCAGAATATGATCAGTGGGTCAGTGAGGGTGGTCGAACACGTTACATCGTGACGGCACTTGCACCTGAATTAACAGCCGAACATTTACAAGCCGTGACCAAGATTGTATCGAGTCAGGGTTTTAATATCGAAACGGTAACTCGATTATCAGGTCGTTTAGATCTAGAAGAAGCACACAATTTTCCACGTCGTGCTTGCGTTCAGTTTGGCTTAAGTGGACAAATGCTTGATGCACAAGTGATGCGTGCTGCATGTTTGAGCTTGTCAGGTGAACTAAATATCGATGTTGCAGTACAAGAAGATAATGCTTATCGCCGTAACCGTCGTTTAGTTTGTTTTGATATGGACTCCACTTTAATTGAACAAGAAGTGATTGATGAGATTGCTTTAGAAGCAGGCGTAGGCGCACAAGTTGCTGAGATTACTGAGCGTGCGATGCAAGGGGAACTTGATTTTCAACAAAGTTTCCGTGCGCGTGTCGCTTTATTAAAAGGTTTAGATGCTTCGGTATTACCGAAAATTGCAGAACGTTTAACCATTACTGAAGGCGCGGAACGACTGATTTCAACGCTCAAAGCACTGGGATATAAAACTGCGATTTTATCGGGTGGATTTCAGTATTTTGCTGAATATTTACAAGAAAAATTAGGAATTGATGAAGTCCATGCCAATATTTTGGATGTTCAAGATGGTGTTGTAACGGGCGAAGTTAAAGGTGCGATTGTTGATGGTGCACGTAAAGCTGAGTTGTTACGTCAGTTGGCTGAGAAAATGGGGATTTCATTAGAGCAGGCGATGGCTGTGGGCGATGGCGCCAATGATTTACCAATGCTTTCGATTGCTGGGCTTGGCGTTGCATTCCGAGCTAAACCTTTAGTACGTCAAAATGCCAATCAAGCGATATCAAGTGTAGGTTTAGATGGTGTTTTGTACTTATTAGGTATGCATGATAAAGATCTAAATCGAGCTTAAAATCTCTTTTTTCGATGTTTTAAAACAATGCCACTTTTGAGTGGCATTGCTCTTTTTAAGGGCGTCATGATTCAGTCATATTTATGTCTAAATGTATAGAAAAACAACGATAAAAAAATTCAGAAAAAAGTTTTTTTAACTCGAAAAATAGCGATAGTTTTTTGTAATGACACGCCGCAATTGATGCTATATAGAGATTTTGAAGTTTTGTAATTTAAAAAAATGTAATGACAAAAGCATATTGCGACATCTTGTGTCGTATGGCGCATTCTTAACTCTTTTTTTCTAAAAAAAACGCTCCATAATGCATTAAGACACGAATGCAACACAAACTACTGTTTATAGATTACAGAACAATATGAGGTCTGATGATTAAACAGACCACCTTTTTTAAGACGGAGGTTTCTATGGAAGCAGCGAATTTCACCATGTGGGTTGGATTTGGCTTAATCGCTGTCGCAGTTATAGCTGTTTTCTTTTCTCCTTATCGTCGTTGGTTAGGTTTTATGTTGGCAGGTATGCTCAGTTGGGGGCTGTTAGAGGTGGTACGCTTTGGCGCGCAAACCATTTTCGATATGTCAGTCGCTTATAGTTATCTGACGGCTTTGAGCCTCGCGATGGTGACGGTTACATTTATCCTTTTACGTGAAGACAAACAAGCACAAAAACAATTGGCAAATCGTCAATATATTGAACATACGCCAGTTTATAAAGATGACCAACAGCAATGTTCTAGTCGATAATTGATAATAAATAATTCTAATAACATCAAAGGTATGCTCAGCATGCCTTTTTTGTATTAATTTTCTGAAACAAAGCTTTTACAGAGTTTTCTACAATTGTGCTAGGATACGGTTGTCTTAAATTTCATCATAATACTGTAGGCATAAATGTCATGAAGCTTTCTTCTTTACCTGTGGTTAAGTTACCGATCGTTGATGTAAGCACTGATCCATTAGATTTGTTGGTGGCAGGTTTGGCGTTACGTATGAAGCAATTGGCACGTACTAGCCCGAAGTTTATTGAGTTGGTTCATGATCGTGAATTCCGTATCCAAATTGGTACTGATTTGGGATTGGCGCGTCAAATTATTGTGAATCATGGCAAAATTGATACAGTGGCGGGTAATCCAGAAAAAGCTGATTTTATTTTGCAATTTGCTTCAAGTGAGCAAGGCGTAAAAACTTTGGTTAAAGGTGATCCAACTGCATTCATGACGGGTATGCAAGATGGTAGCATCAAAATGGAAGGCGATTTTAGTTTGCTGGTCTGGTTTAACCAAGCTGCGAAATTGATTCCACCAAAAGTGCCAAAACCTGTAAAAGAAAAAATTCGTCAAGCACGCGCATTTATCAAAGAAAAAACAGGTAAATAAACGACCATAAAAAAACTCCCAAATGAACTGCACCCCGAAAGTTGGACACTTTTAGTCTAATTTGAAGGGTGCTTTTCTATGGCTAAATATTCTCAAGAATTTAAACTTGAGGTTGTCCAATACTACTTATCTGGTTTTGGAAAGGTTGCTACAGGTCAAAAATTTAGTGTTGACCATATGGCTGTTCAGAAATGGGTTACAGCTTTTGAACAATATGGTATTTCAGGTTTAAGTGTAAAAACCACTAAATCTCACTATTCTCAAGAATTAAAACTTCAAGTCGTACACAGCCTTTTAAATGAAGGACTTTCAGCTAAAGAGGCTTCACAACGGTTTCATATCAGAGAAAAAGGAACCATTCTGCAATGGTTAAACCTATATAATGAATATGGTATGGATGGCTTAAAAGCTAAACCTAAAGGACGAGCCAAACAGATGCCAAAACCGCAAAGAGCTAGAACTCAATATTCTCAAGCAGACCGCGATAAAACACAGGAACAGTTGCTTGAAGAACTTGCATATCTACGAGCTGAGGTTGCACTTTTAAAAAAGCGGAGAGCCTTAAGACTGGAATAAGAAGCAAAAGAAGCAGCCGAACAGCAGCGTTTGCAGAACTTATATCAGGATTAAGGCAAGATCATGAGCTAAAGCATTTATTGCATGCAGCTCAAATGGCTCGAAGCACCTATTTTTATCATGAACAGCAACGTAAACTTAAAGATAAATATAGTGATCTTAAACAACAAATAAAGACGACTTATCATCAACATAAGGGACGATATGGTTATCGTAGGATTACGCTTGCTTTAAGGAATATGGGACGAGTCATCAATCATAAATGTGTTCAACGACTAATGCAGTCTATGCAGCTTAAATCACGTATCAGGGTGATGAAATATCGCTCTTACAAAGGGCAAGTGAGTAAGATTGTAGACAATGTATTACAACGTCAATTTAAAGCGGATCAACCAAATTTGAAGTGGGCTACGGATGTGACAGAATTTAATGTAGGTGGTGAGAAATTATATCTATCCCCCGTCATAGACTTATTCAATGGAGAAATCATTGCATTTCAAACCCAACGCAGACCACATTATGCTCTAGTCAAAAACATGCTAGACACTGCGTTAGGTAAGCTCAAGCCCGATGACAAGCCACTTCTACATTCAGACCAAGGTTGGCAATACCAAATGCGTCATTATCAGCAGCAGTTGAAAGAGCATGGCTTAACACAAAGTATGTCACGTAAAGGAAACTGCTTGGATAATGCGGTGATGGAAAGCTTCTTTGGCGTACTTAAATCTGAATGTTTCTATGGAGAGAAATTTAATTCAGTTGATGAACTAGAACAGACACTGAAAGAATATATTCACTATTACAACCATGAAAGAATCAAGGTTAAATTAAAAGGACTGAGTCCTGTACAGTACAGAACTCAGTCCTTAAAAGCTACTTAATCAAACCGTCCAACTTATTGGGGTCATATCAAAATAGGGAGTTTTTTTATGCCGAAATTTATTCAATCTCTAAATTAAAGGTCACAGGTCCATCATTGATTAAGTACACTTTCATATCGGCTGCAAAAATACCTGTTTGTACATTTTCAAATTGCTGTTGTGCGTATTCAACCAATTGTTCATAGAGCGCTTTGGCTTCCGAAGGGGGCATTGCAGGTCCAAAATCAGGACGTAAGCCTTTTTGTGTTTGTGCCATCAAGGTAAACTGCGAAACCAATAGAATACCGCCATTGGCTTGGCTGACATTCCATCCCATTTTTCCATTTTCATCATCGAAGATTCGATATTTAAGAATTTTATCAATCAGTTTCTGACCTTTATCCAAAGTATCGTCTTTGCCTAAACCAAGAAAGACCAATAAACCTTTTTGGATCTCGCCAGTCGTTTGACCGTCAACCACGACTTTAGCTTCGAGGACTCGTTGAATTAATGCGCGCATAGAATTGAAAGATAGATGAAATGAAAAGAGCAAGTGTAGCAGAGAGATTTGATAAAATTGAGTTGTGCAGCAAAAGTCTACTATTCAAACGCTGTTATTTGGTTGTATAACAAAACATATCTTATAAAAATTGGTTAAAACCATCCTTTATGTCTGCGATTATTCGATCATTACTTGATACTGATTTATATAAATTCACCATGTTACAAGTGGTACTACATCAGTTTCCACAAACGCATAGTGTTTATTTATTTCGCTGTCGAAATCTAGAAGATACCGTTTATCCACTGGTTGATATTTTAACGGACCTAAACCATCAGCTTGATTTGTTGTGTGAACTTCGCTTTGCAGAGGACGAGTTACAGTTTTTACGATCATTGCGTTTTATCAAAAGTGATTTCGTTGATTATTTAGAATTATTTCAACTTAAACGTCGTTTTATCCAAGCAACGATTGATGATGCAGGTCGATTAGATATCCGAATAGAAGGACCAATGGTTCAGGCGATGATGTTTGAGATTTTCGTCTTAGCCATCGTTAATGAGCTGTATTTCCAACGTATCCGCAATGAAAACGTTTTTGTAGAAGGTGAACGACGTTTACAGCAAAAGTTAGCCCAACTACAAAATTATGCAGAGCAACAACAAGAAAATGATCCACCGTTTCTAGTCTCAGATTTCGGTACTCGCCGTCGTTATAGTTTTGAATGGCAAAAGCATGTGGTACAAGCGTTTCATGCAGCCGCACCCAAAGTCTTTCGTGGAACCAGTAATGTGCTTTTAGCCAAAGAGTTAGGGATTAGTCCAATTGGAACGATGGCACATGAGTTTTTGCAGGCGTTTCAAGCGTTGGATGTTCGATTGCGTAATTTCCAAAAAGCAGCCTTAGAAGCTTGGGTGCAAGAATATCGAGGGGATTTAGGCATCGCCTTGACTGATGTTGTGGGAATGGATGCATTTTTGCGTGATTTTGATCTGTATTTTGCCAAGTTGTTTGATGGTTTAAGACATGACAGTGGTGACCCATATGAATGGGGAGATAAGGCTTATGCGCATTATCGTAAATTAAAGATTGATACCAAGACTAAAATGCTGACCTTTAGTGATGGTCTAAATTTAGAGAAAGCATGGTTATTACATCAATATTTTAAAGATCGCTTCCAAGTGAGTTTTGGTATCGGGACGAATCTAACCAATGATATGGGGCAAACACCATTAAATATCGTGTTGAAATTGGTGGAATGTAATGGTCAATCGGTGGCAAAAATTTCCGATAGTTCGGGTAAAACCATGACCGATAATGAAACGTTCTTGGCGTATTTAAAACAAGTGTTTGAGATTGAATAAAATAAAAGTTAATTTCTCATTCAGGTTGTTGTAACTGCTGTTTATTGCTAAGCATGATTTAAATATTAGCTTCGGTTCGACCTACATTTCTTTTGGGAAAAGTAGGCAAAACCATTTGTTTGGCTGATGATATTTCCTTGTATCACAGCCAAACGAGCGACATCTATGCCGCCGTCTCGATAGTAAATATCAGACTAGATTTTTAAGAGTGAGTATTGTTTTATTTTTTAGTGGAATTAAGTTATTAAATAAAAGAGAGGTTCTCTAGCTATATCTTCTTTTCAGCTAAATGAATGCAAAAAATCAGACAAAGATAAAAAGTGAGCTATGTTAAAATCAACCACAATGCTGTGATCACAAGATTCCATAACAATGACTGACACTGATTTTAAACTGGGTTTACTGAT
>Ga0114982_1001161_pt1 | contig 13248 bp, 8 predicted proteins | sample Shrwel_input2_FT_FD_87183 | JGI IMG/M metagenome (GOLD analysis project Ga0114982, IMG submission 87183) | Subsurface microbial communities from deep shales in Ohio, USA - Utica-3 well 1 S input2 FT | ecosystem: Environmental > Aquatic > Deep subsurface > Shale gas/oil reservoir > Produced... | reverse complement strand
TCAATACTCCATCAATTAATTCTAAGTCGGGTTTGGTATCAAAAGCGTCGTTAAACAAATGCCGTTTTCTTAAAATCAAATCTTCAACTTCTTCCACTAAACTGAAAGATTTCTTTAACTTTTCAAACACATTTCGCGTTGAATTTCCCGTAAAAGTGGCATACACTTCATCCGAAACTTGAATACCTAGTTCCTTAAAATGCTGGTTGTAGGCAAATTTGTGTACTGGTTCGGTGTCAACAATTACACCATCCATATCGAAGATGACTGTCTTTATCATTGGTATTGGTTATAAATTGTAAAGATACAATCCCGAACTTTCGGGAACAAAATTTTTTATTCCAAATTAAACCTTTTTAAATATCTTTAGTCTTAGCAACCAAACCTCTTTCTTTTGCAAGACCAACAAGTATTTATAGCGGAATTACTAAATCCCAAAACGCAAAATGAAGCGTTTCGCAGATTAGTTCGCGAATACCAGCGTCCGTTATACGCGCACATCCGAAACATGGTTTTAAATCACGATGATACTGATGATGTTTTACAAAATACTTTTGTTAAGGTATTTAAAAACCTGAAAAACTTTAAAGGAGAAAGTAAATTATACTCTTGGATCTACCGAATTGCTACCAACGAAGCCATTACCTTTATTAATACTAAAGCCAAGAAAAGTGGTGTTTCTAATGAGGCATTTAAGGATAAAATGATCAACAATTTGGAAGCTGATGTAGATTATGACGGAAACGAAATTCAGCTTAAATTGCAAAAAGCGGTAGCTACTTTGCCCGAAAAACAACAATTGGTTTTTAAAATGAAATATTATCAGGAAATGAAATACGAAGAAATGTCGGCCGTCTTAGAAACTTCGGTTGGAGCTTTGAAAGCATCGTATTTTCATGCGGTAAAAAAAATTGAAGAATTTTTAAATCACAATTAAACCTTTTCGCTCTAATTTTGTCTTATGCATATGAAGAAGCTTGATTTACATAACGAACCTAAAATAACTCCCGGATTTAAGATTCCGGAAGCCTACTTTGATTGTTTTGAAGACCGGCTGATGCAAAAATTGGCTATTCCAGAAAAAGAAGAAAAAGTAGTTCGTTTATGGCAACGACAAACGTTTTGGCTCACTGCTGTTGCCGCAGTTTTTAGTATCACTTTGGGAATATGGATGTATTTTAATCAAACTGCTGTTGAAAACAATACTTCTGTCCAAGAATATTTAGCCTACCAAAACGATATTACTGCTGAAGATATTGCTTTACATTTAACCCATGAAGACATTTTAGCACTAGAAACAGAATTGAACTCTTTTGATTACACAACAGAAAAATACATCAACGAATCTTTAGATTAATATGAAAAAAATATATACACTCCTTTTGTTTTTTGTAACCTTTTTAGCTTTGGGACAAAACTTAGAAAATCGTGTAGAACGCGTACAAGCGCTTCGGGTGGCTTACATTTCAGATAAATTGAATTTAACTCCCGATGAAGCCCAAAGATTTTGGCCTGTTTTTAATCAGTTTGATGATAAAATGGATCATTTACGCAAACAAAAACGCCAACTCCTCTTTAAACTCAGACCTGAAAATGCTTCTAAATTATCCGAAAAGGAAACCAATGCATTAATGGAGGAAGATGATCAGTTAGAACAAGAAATACAAAATAACCGTCGTATGCTGGTTAAAAATTTACAAGGAGTAATTCCAAATCAAAAAATTTTAATGCTTCGTCAAATAGAAGTTGAGTTCAAACAAAAATTGTTAAACCAAATAAAAAATAGACGGGACGCAAGATTAAAATAACGAAGGAGCCAATAGGCTCTTTTCTTATTTTAATACAATTTTTACTATTCTATCTTTTCCCGAAGCAACCAGTGTTTTATTGTCTACAAACCGAAAAGCAATAAAATCCTTATCGGGAGCCAATTGTTTCCATTTTTTTCCGCCATCACGAGAATAAAAAACACCATTAGCCCCAACTTCTAAAATCGCTTTTCCTGCAGAATAGGGTAGATATTGCACACAAGAAGCATACCCAAACCCTTCATTTTCTGCGACCAATGCCCAAGTTTTACCGCCGTTTGTGGTGAATGCTTTGTTCTGAAAATTTTGAAATGGCTTTTCGTAATTTCCACCAGCAATAAACCCCGTATTTTCATCATAAAAATCGGCAGTAAAAACTCCTGTCATGACATTTCCTTGTACAATTGGTGTTTCAAAAATTTGCCAGTTTTCCCCTTTATCTTTGGAGGTAAAAGCTCTAGACTTTTTTCCTCCTGAAACCATAATCAATGTATTATTTTTATAGACTAGGTTGGTATTACTAGCGGCAAAAAAAGCTTCGCCATCAGCAAAGTTTGGTAGAGTATCACAAGACCTTTTTTTCCAGGTTGTACCTCCATCATTGGTAGTAATTATAGATGGACAAACACTTGTAGGATCACCGATGGCAATACCTTCTTGATTGTTCATAAAAAGCATGCTGTCATAAAATACCTTTTCAGTATTTTCTTGATAGACCAATACAATTTGTTTGGTTTCTTTATCAATTTTATACAACAAAGCTGGATTGGCCACACTTAATATAAAAATAGATTGGCTGGTTTGTGCAATACTCCTAAACTCTAATTTTAAATTTTCTTTGGCTACCACAGCCGAAAAATCAGTAGAATCTACCAATGAGATATAACCATATTTCCCTTGGTTAGCACTATACCATACTTTATTACCATCAATAGCAAGTGCTCGACAACTGATTTTTTCAGCTAAAAGAGTATCCATTTTAATTTTTGAATACCGTGGGGCACTTATAAATTTCTTATCAGAAGAACATGAAAATAAGAAAATCGTTAAAAGAGCGATTAAAACTATTTTTCTCATCAATTATAATTTATTAATAAATACCATTTTGTATGTAAATTTTGCATAAAAATACAAAGTATTACATTTAAATATTTTAATTTTGACTCCTTTATTTATACTTTCAATATGAGCGCATCGCATCATCAAGACATTCACAACAAATATACGCTTGGCGGAATTCTTGTAACTCTAGGAATTATTTTTGGTGACATAGGTACTTCACCTTTATATGTAATGAAAGCCATCATTGGTACTCATGCTATTAACACAGATGTTGTTTTAGGAGGAATTTCTGCCATTTTCTGGACGCTAACACTTCAAACAACGATGAAGTATGTTATCATGACTTTATCTGCTGATAATCACGGTGAAGGAGGAATTTTTGCCTTATATGCTCTTGTTAAAAGAACTAAAGTAAAATGGTTAATTATCCCTGCCATTATTGGGGGTTCTGCTTTATTAGCTGACGGTATTATTACCCCCCCGATTTCAGTTTCTTCTGCTGTTGAAGGGGTTAAAATCTATTTTCCCGAACTAAATACAGTACCAATTGTAATAGCAATTTTGTGTGTTTTATTTATTATACAACAGTTTGGAACCAGTTTAGTAGGAAAGTTTTTTGCTCCAATGATGATGATCTGGTTCGGAATGTTAGCGGTTTTAGGAATCATTCAAATTTCTCATAATTTTGAAGTTTTAAATGCATTCAACCCTTACTATGCCATACATTTATTAAAAATACACCCAGAAGGATTTTATGTATTGGGATTTGTTTTCTTATGTACCACCGGAGCCGAAGCTTTGTATTCTGACATGGGACATTGTGGACGAAAAAACATTAGAATCAGTTGGATATTTGTAAAAATTGCATTGCTTTTAAATTATTTTGGTCAAGGTTCTTATTTAATTAAGCATCAAGGTGAAACCCTATCCAGCATTAATCCAAACAATGTCAATCCATTTTATTTAATGATGGCCGATTGGTTTCAACCTTTTGGAATTGTCATTGCTACAATGGCGGCAGTTATTGCTTCTCAAGCCTTAATTTCAGGATCATTTACACTTATTAATGAAGCCATGCGATTAAACTTTTGGCCAAAAGTAAAAATTAAATATCCAACAGAACTTAAAGGACAATTGTACATCCCTTCAATCAATTGGTTATTACTAGCAGGATGTATCGGAATTGTTCTATATTTCGAAGAATCCAGTAAAATGGAAGCAGCTTATGGTTTAGCCATTGTCCTTTGTATGATAATGACCACAATGCTTTTAATGTATTATATGGTCATTAAAAGACTAGCAGCTTATATCATAATACCTGTTATTTTACTGTACTTTGTAATTGAGTTTAGCTTTTTAGTGGCTTGTTTAGATAAATTTCCACACGGTGGTTATGTTACGATAATCATTGCCTCGGTATTAATTTTCATTATGACCATTTGGTATACAGCTAAAAAAATAAGTAAAAACTACACCAAAATCGTTAAAATTGATCATTATAAAAAAGTATTGGCCGAGTTAAGTGTAGACCTCTCTATTCCTAAATATGCGACACACTTGGTATACATGACCAATGCCGGACGTGTAGATGAAATTGAAGAGAAAGTAATGTACTCTATTTTGCAAAAACGCCCTAAAAGAGCTGATATGTATTGGTTTATTCACGTAAATGTAATGAATGAACCTTATAGAAAGGAATACAAAGTAACTGAAATTATTAAAGACGATTTGTACCGAATTGATTTTAACCTTGGTTTTAGAGAACCAACCAAAATCAATTTGATGTTCAAAGAAGTAATTAAAGATATGGTTAAAAACGGGGAAGTTGATATTACCAGCCGTTACGAGTCCTTAAGCAAGAACAACATTATTGGTGACTTTAAATTTGTACTTTCTGAGAAATTCCTATCGAATGACAGTTTCATGCATTTTTATGAAAAAGTAGTCATGAATACCTATTTCTTCTTAAAGAATTTCTCATTATCAGAAGAGAAAGCTTTTGGTTTAGACAGTAGTTCGGTAAAAGTTGAAAAATTTCCAATGGTCTTACATGCTCCTGAAAAAATAGAGATGACCCGTATTTACAAAGAAAAAGAGTAATAAAAATGATTTCATATAACCCAAAAGATTGGTTTACTTTTATTTTTAAGTTTCATAAAGCCGACACTTTTAGAGCGTTATTACCACTAATCATAAGTATTGGTGTTTATTGTTGGCTAATTGCTTATTTCGAAGTGGAATATTTTAAATTAGCCGAAAATCATCACCTAAAAAACATAACCATCATGCATAGCATGTTGGGTTTTGTAATCTCTTTGTTATTAGTTTTCAGAACCAATACTGCCTACGATCGTTGGTGGGAAGGCAGAAAACAATGGGGAGCTTTAGTAAACTCCAGTCGCAATTTAGCTTTAAAATTATCGGCCGTTTTAGAAGTGAAAGAAGACAAAATATTCTTTAAAAGAGCTATTCCTTATTATGCTTATGCTTTAAATCTTCATTTAAAAAATGAGCAAATTAGTCAAGAGTTATTTGAAGAGTTCAATATAAACATTGACCATAAAAAACACAAACCCAATCAACTCATGAAGTTGATTTTAAAAAAGTTAAATGAATTAAAAAAAGCAAATAAACTTACCAACGAACAGTTGCTTTACATTAATCCTGAACTTACATCTTTTACGGATATTTGTGGTGCTTGTGAACGAATTAAAAACACCCCTATACCCTATTCATATAGTGTGTTTTTGAAAAAATTCATCTTTTTCTATGTCATGACCCTACCTTTTGGTTACGTGTTTAGTTTAGGATATTACACTATACCGGTGGTTATTTTTATTTTTTATGTATTGGCCAGCTTGGAACTCATTGCAGAAGAAATTGAAGAGCCTTTTGGAAATGATGAAAATGACTTACCAACCGATAGAATCGCCGAAAATATTAAAAAAAATATTGAGGAAATATTATAAATAAAAAAGGCTCAATTAATTGAGCCTTTTTTATTTATAATTTAAAATTTTATCGAATTATCAACTTCTTGGTTGCTGATTTATGCCCTTCGGTAATTTTAACTAAATAGACCCCTACTTGAAAATTTAAATCCAAACGTGACTCGTTACTATAATTAGTTTCGAACACTTTTTGACCGGTAATAGAATGCACTTCAATTTTTGCTTCTTGAGTTAACCCTGCAATACGAATAGAACCATTGGTTGGGTTAGGAAACATTACAACATCCAATCTATTAAAATCATCATTAGAAAGAGAGGCATTCCAGGTTTGCCCTACTTTATCTCCAAAAACATAATCGGCTAATAAAGGATAATCAATAAACGGATTACGGTTACGCTGCCAGTCATAAATCACATTATTACGATTCATTTCAAAATCATCCGATTTATCTGTCTTATTCCAAGCTAACAATGTTGCTAAATCACCAATATATCCTGTGGGTGTTTCAGAAGGAAAACCATTAACTACATTCAATCCATTGTATCTAACGGCCATGTAAAAAACTGCTCTTGCCACATCTCCTCGCCAACTTCCTGCATTACCTGTTGGTCCGTTATAATCATCTGTTCCTGAAGCATCTACTCCATAATTTTTGTTATTGCGAGAGGAATTTTCAGGGCTATCTTCAGCTCTAATGTGATGACCGTCAGAACCACCAGCATATATATCATTTGCTCCGCTAGTCAAAGTATATGTATCTTTTCCGTTACTATTGGTATCTAAAGAATTTGCGCCACCATTATCGTAATCACCTCTAGATTGGCAATAAATATGTTCTCTATTCCAAAATCCAATAGCACCTGATGTCCCTGTTTGTTGATTTAATTTAGAACTTGAATGTTCTACATACATTAACCAAACATCGCTACTATTTTTTGGGTTTGTATCTGCTTCAGCCAACATTTCCCAAACATCACCATAGGTTTGATAACGAACAACTGCTGGATTAGCGATAATATCTTGGATCGCTTGTTTTAATTGTACTCCCGATTTATTTTCTAAAGAATTATAGTAACCCATAGGAACAGTACTTGTACATAAACCATAGGTTGGCTCTAAAGGAGTTCCCCAAGGTTGTACGATATAATCATTATCGTGAACACGAACTTGAATATTATTATTAGTCAATGAATAATTTGAAGGAACAGCACTAATAGTTAATTTTAACGTTTCATCACCTTCATTGGTAGTATCATCAACTAAACCATAATTTACCACGACACTCGATGAACCTACTGGAATTGTTGCTGTTAAAACACCTGTATAATCACCTGTAGTAAAAGTATTGTTTGCTAAAGTATAATTTAGAACTAAATCACTTCCGGTTACAGAAGTTTGGGTAGTAAAAGTAATCGTAAAAGGGTTTGGCTCTGATAATTCACCAATTGGACTGAATACTGCAGAAATAGCATTGGCTATAGTTCCTGATCCATCGTTTGGTACATCAGGAGTTGGTGTTTTGGTTTCATAGGTTCCGTCATCTTTTCGTTGAATAGAATTTTGATCACTAGGACTAAGAGTACTTATATATTCATCATATGCCTTTGCTTCACCTAAAGCAGTCATCAAACTCGTAGGATCAGCATCGTTCGTTTTATGCACTAAAGCATCAACTAAATTAGCGGTAGTAGCTAGAGTAGCACCATTAGTAAAATTAGAAGGATTACCGACATAAATAGCTACAGCATCAGGGCTGTTCTGAATAATATTGTCAGCAAGATATTTATCTGGTGTCGGTGAGACAGCATTATTACCAAGAGTAATAATACCATTTACATCAGTGACATAATCATCTAAATCAAATGACATGTATGCTGTATTAGGAGTTGTTCCTCCAGCATTAAAAAATACCAACACATACCCATTCAAAGAAAAATTAGGAATCGCTGATTTTAACTCTATAAATTCAAGTGCATCAGTTCCAGGTGTATCGGCATCAAGCTCATTGATAAACACTTGTGAATATCCTAAGTTACAAAACAGTAAGACAAAAAGTATTTTTTTAATCATAATAACTAAATTTGGGGAGTGCAATATAACCAAATAGTAGTATGAAAAACATAACTCTAAAAAAGAATTACTAACAATCATAATATTTAACAAATTGAAAATCAATTGTTAAATATTAACACACAATAAATCACTTGTAAAATTACATCAAATAGTAGTACCTTGCAGTTAAATCAATTAAAATTGAAAGGCAAATTCTCTTTTTTATTATTTCTGCTATTTACAATAGTTACGGCTCCAATATACAGTCAGCAAAAAGTTGAAATTTTAGCTAGACTTGATACTGTTTCTAACACCTTTCATGTGAACCAAAAGATCAGTTTTCGAAATCGGTATGCTAATTCGATCAATAAATTGATTATTAATGACTGGAATCATTCGTATTCTAATAGAAAGACTTATTTAGGGAAACGCTTCTCAGATCAATATGTCAGAAATTTTCATCTTTCTACCGAAAAAGAAAGAGGATTCACTACAATTACAAAACTGACTGTAAATAAATTTTACGGCAATTGGTGTCGAATAGATGATCATATTGATTTAATAGAATTAACCCTTTCTCCTATACAACCGAAGGATTCTATAACTATTGCGATTGATTACGAATTAAAAATTCCGGATGCCAAATTTACGCGTTGGGGAAAAGACAAAAGCAATTTTTACTTGAAAGATTTTTTTCTTGCTCTGGCCAAGATAAAGCAATCTGATTCGTTCATACAGTACAGTAATGAAAATATTGAAGATGCGTTACTTGAAAACATTGAGGCTATTTCTGTTCAATTTCAGCTTCCAGACTATTATAAGGTTACTTCCAATTTAAATTTGGTCGATAAAAACACCTTTAAAGGAAATGATATCAACAATATTCAATTTGCAGTAGAAAAAAAATTGAGTTTCGAAAATTATAAAAACGACAACATTGAGGTAGTTACCAACTTAAATGATTCAAGAATAAACGACATCCAAAAAGCGATAATCATAGATAAAGTAGTAAACTTCACTGACGGCTATTTAGGAAAATCAAAAATCGAAAAAATTATGGTTTCTCAAATCGATTACGACAGAAACCCATTTTACGGATTGAATCAACTTCCCGCTTTTTTAAGCCCTTTTCCTGATTATTTTCTCTATGAATTAAAGTTTCTTAAGGTATATTCTCAAAATTATTTAAAACAAAACTTAAATATTGATTTTAGAAAAGACCATTATTTAATAGACGCGATTCAAACCTATTTAATAATCAATTACATTGAAGAAAATTATCCCGATTTAAATCTGATCGGAAACCTGAGTCATTTCAAAATAACCAAAGGATATCAATTAGCCAAGGCCAAGTTCAATGACCAATATTATCTAGCCTACTTACTTATGGCACGAAAAAATTTGGATCAAAACCTGACAGAACCCAAAGATCGATTGGTAAAATTCAATGAGCAAATTGCCTCAAAATACAAAGCTGGTTTGGCTTTTAAATTTTTAGACAATTACCTAAACAATAATTCCGTAGAGATTTCGATTAAAAAATTTATCGAAGCAAACAGGACAGAATTCACAACTTCCAAAACTTTTGAGACCCTCTTAAAATCGAATGTCGATCAAAATATTGATTGGTTTTTTACCGAAATGATTAATCCAAACAAATCAATAGATTACAGTTTCGGTAGTTTGACAAGAACAGAAAACCAAACCGAAGTTGTTGTAAAAAACAAAACCGATAGCCAGGTTCCTTATTTAATATCTGGGTATAAAAACAGAAAAAAAGTTTTCGATAAATGGATTGCAAAACCCGCAAAGGATTCTGTGTTTAGCTTTAAAACCGAAGATGTTGACCGAATTTCAATTAATAAAGACATTTTTTTTACCGAAATAAACAATCGCAATAATTACAAATCTTTAAAACGCTTTGGCTTAAACAAACCCATAAAGTTTGCTTTTTTGAGAGACATAGAAAATGCCAATTACAATCAAGTATTCTATTTTCCAGAAATAGGATTCAATGTCTATGACGGAGCCATAGTAACAATGACTTTTAATAATAGAAGTTTAATCGAAAGGCCTTTTACTTACAGCTTAAGCCCTGGATATTCGACCAATACAAGCTCCATTTCCGGTAATGCTTTTTTTAATTATGTTTTTCAACATGAAAACAAAAAACTGTTTCAAACCAAACTATCTTTATCCACTTCTTACTTTCATTACCTGCCTGATGCCTCTTATTTTCGTTTAACCCCCAGTATACAAATTCGATTTAGGGAAAACGATCTGAGAGACAACAAATACAAGTCGATTTTACTAAGACAAGTCCTGGTAAACAAAGAAGACAGCCCTTTACTGGTCGATGATACAAGTCCCTTAAACTATTCTGTTTTTGATAGTAGATTTTCATACGGAGACACTGAAACCTCATATGGTATAGGAGTAGCTACCAACCTTCAATTCTCGAGTAAATTTGGAAAGCTAATCACCGAACTTAGTTATCGTAAATTATTTGAAAGCAACTTTCAAATTGGCCTTCGCTTTTTTGGAGGAACATTTTTATACAATAATACCCATACCGACTATTTTGATTTTGGTTTAGACCGACCAAAAGATTACCTCTTCGATTATCAATTTTATGGACGAAGTGAAAGCTCCGGATTTTTCAGTCAGCAAATTGTAATTGCCGAAGGAGGCTTTAAATCAAAATTCAAGAACCCATATGCCAACCAATGGATGTCATCAATAGGAGTCACTACTTCCGTATGGAAATGGGTACAATTGTATGGTGACTTCGGAGTGTATCAAAGCAAAGGACTACCAGTACAATCGGTTTTTGATAGCGGTATACACTTAAATTTAGTCCCCGACTATTTTGAAGTCTTTTTCCCGGTTTATTCCTCAAATGGTTTAGAAATTACTCAAAATAAATATGCCGAAAAAGTTCGTTTTCAATTTACTTTGAATCCAAAAGTATTAATTGGAATTTTCACCAGAAAATGGTTCTAAAACGCATTAAAACAAATTATTTATTGAATTAATTTCAATAATATCAGTATTATTGTGTTTTAAATTAAATTTTAATATCTACAAACACTTATTTAATACGAATAATTCAATTAATATTTTCACATCAAAATTAGATTATATCGTGTTTTTGTTTAAATTTGTCATCATTACAAGTACACAATATGATACAAGTGGAAGAGAAAAAAGCATTAACTTTTGAAGATTTTAAAACAGAAGTTTTAAACGATTATAAAATTGCCCGCATAAGCCGCGAGTGTAGTCTTCTTGGAAGAAAAGAAGTACTTACTGGAAAAGCCAAATTCGGAATCTTTGGTGACGGAAAAGAAGTTCCGCAGTTAGCATTGGCTAAAGCCTTTCAAAATGGTGATTTCCGTTCGGGATACTACCGAGATCAAACTTTCATGATGGCTATTGGAGCCATGACAATTGAGCAGTTTTTTGCAGGATTATACGGTCACACTGATTTAGATTTCGACCCCATGAGTGCCGGTCGCCAAATGGGTGGTCACTTTGCAACCCATTCGTTAGACGAAAACGGAAACTGGAAAAATTTAACCCAGCAAAAAAATTCAAGTGCCGACATCTCTCCTACTGCAGGTCAAATGCCACGATTGTTAGGATTAGCACAAGCCTCGAAAATATACAGAAATGTTGAAGGAATTAACCAAACTAATTTTTCTGAAAAAGGAAACGAAGTAGCTTGGGGAACCATTGGTAATGCTTCTACTTCAGAAGGATTATTCTTTGAAACCATTAATGCTGCCGGGGTTTTACAAGTACCAATGGTGATGAGTGTTTGGGATGACGAATACGGAATTTCGGTTCACGCTCGTTACCAAACTACCAAAGAAAATATTTCGGAAATTTTAAAAGGATTCCAACGCGATGAAGACAATAACGGTTATGAAATCATGACAGTTAAAGGTTGGGATTACCCTACTTTGGTGGAAACCTATCAAAAAGCAGCAGCTATTGCAAGAGAAGAGCACGTTCCGGTTTTAATTCACGTTGATGAGTTAACACAACCGCAAGGACACTCTACTTCAGGATCACACGAGCGTTACAAAAATGCAGAGCGTCTAGCTTGGGAAACTGAATTCGATTGTTTGTCACAAATGCACAAATGGTTGTTAGAAAACAATTTAGCAACTGTTGAAGAATTAGACGAAATTGACAATCAAGCTAAAAAAGATGTTCTAGAAGGAAAGAAAAACGCTTGGACAAACTTCACTGCTCCTATCAAAGCCGAAAGAGATGAATTGGTTACTGTTTTAAATACTGTAGCTTCGTCTTCTGAGAATAAAATTTTTATTGAAAAATACGCTGCTGATTTAGCAGCCATAAAAGAACCAATTCGCAAAGATTTAATCACTTTAGCTCGTAAAGTATTACGCATGGTGATTAAAGAATCAGGAAAAGCACAATTGGCTTCATGGATTACAAATTATACTGAAAAAATTCAACCAAAATTCAGTTCACATCTTTTCTCTCAATCAGAAAATAATGTATTCTCAATAAATGAAGTAAAACCAACGTATGACGAAGCCGAAGAAGTAGACGCTCGTTTAGTTTTACGTGATAACTTTGATGCTATTTTTGCCAAATATCCTGAAACCTTAATTTTTGGAGAAGATGCTGGGAATATTGGTGACGTCAACCAAGGTTTAGAAGGTATGCAGGAAAAATACGGCGAATTCCGTGTGGCAGATGCCGGTATTCGTGAGGCAACCATCCTTGGGCAAGGAATTGGTATGGCTATGCGTGGTCTACGCCCTATTGCTGAAATTCAGTACTTAGATTATCTATTGTATGCCATCCAAATCATGAGTGATGATTTGGCAACATTACAATACAGAACCGCCGGTCGTCAAAAAGCACCGCTAATTATTCGTACTCGCGGACACCGTTTGGAAGGAATCTGGCATTCAGGTTCTCCAATGGGAATGATTATCAATGCCATTCGTGGTATTCATGTTTTGGTTCCTAGAAATATGACGAAAGCTGCAGGTTTTTATAATACTTTATTAGAAACCGACGAGCCTGCATTGGTGGTAGAATGTTTGAACGGTTACCGTTTGAAAGAAAAAATGCCAACCAATTTAGGAGAATTCAAAACACCAATTGGTGTAGTAGAGACTATTAAAGAGGGAGCTGATATTACTTTGGTTTCTTATGGATCTACGTTACGTTTGGTGGAGCAAGCTGCAAAAGAATTATTAGAAGTAGGCATTGATGCTGAAATTATCGATATTCAATCGTTATTGCCTTTTGATATGAATCACGATATTGTAAAATCATTGGCAAAAACCAATCGATTATTAGTAATTGACGAAGATGTTCCTGGTGGAGC
>Ga0114982_1001160_pt1 | contig 13255 bp, 4 predicted proteins | sample Shrwel_input2_FT_FD_87183 | JGI IMG/M metagenome (GOLD analysis project Ga0114982, IMG submission 87183) | Subsurface microbial communities from deep shales in Ohio, USA - Utica-3 well 1 S input2 FT | ecosystem: Environmental > Aquatic > Deep subsurface > Shale gas/oil reservoir > Produced... | reverse complement strand
GTTTAATGAAATATGAATAAAGTATATGCTGAACTAGTTGACAAAAAAATCCCTTTTAAAATTGTAACTGATTACAATTTAATTTCTAAGTTTAATACTGAAACTAATATTCTTAGCCTAAACTTAGTAGCTGATCTGAATACAAGTACAAAATTAATTTGGAGTGTAGAATCAATATCTGATAATTTTACTTTTTCTTTTATTCATAAAAATTCAGAGACCGATGTAACTAAAGGTTATGGTACTATAAATAAAATGCAGATTGAATTAGAAGGAGATTATATTTCAACTGAAGTATCTTTTTATCTATTAATTAAATTAATAGATAAAGCAGTAGATGATTACACATTAAGATATAAAATAACCCTAAAACTAATTCCTAAAATAAGTTTAATCAATAAAAAAGCTAATGGATTTTTAACTACTAGTATCCTATCTACTATTAATATAGTTAATTGGAGGGTAGGAGGATTTAGAGCGTTTGTTGCAAATATTTTTAATATAGGTGCTAATAGTGACGGAATAACATCTCGTTTATCAAATTTTACTTTGCAAAAAATTATTAAACAATTTAATGCTAGAGGTGATGTTGACTCAATTTTAGCTTTTATTTCAAATGTAAACTTGAAAATAAATTTCGCTACTTCTCTAGATATAGGTAACAGTATTACCAGTACTTTAGAAAATATTCTATTCGATTTAAAAGATGTTGCTACAACTATACCTTGGATAACTAGTGTCACCAGTGAATTAGTTAATGTAATGTTTAGTATAAAAGATGTACCAACGTATCTAGGTTTAGAGGGAATAACTACTAATATAGTTGATTCTTCTTTAGGCTTTATGAGTAAACCCGAAGGTGTAGTTAATTGTCTTAAAGTATCCGATAACTACTTATTGGATAAATGCTACAAGACGTATAACAGAGATTATAATTTAGATATTCTTAGAGATTTCTATAGGTTGTGGTATACAATAAATCAAAATAACTTAAATTTAAACACCGATAATCCTATTCTAAATACAAGTAATCTAGCCGACATTAATAGTGTTGCCTCACTTCGCTTAGATGCTGAAAATATGTATGTCACTAGAGCAGATTATTCTCTCACATATGTTAATAAATCTTTTACTAAAGAATTTGATATTAAGATAGATGCAGATAAGTTAACAGGCACTTATATAATTTTAGAAACCATACTACTACAATTTGACAATGGGGCTAATAGAATAAATACGCCTTTTACAGTTCTTTATAGAATAGGTATAACAAATGGTCGTATTTTTGTCTTAATTGGTAAGACAACAACCATAACCCCTACAACTTATGAGGCTTCTTTAGATAGTGTTACAGGTTGGAATCAAAAGTTATTAGGTACTACTGTATTAAATTCTACCTCTTTTTATCATATTGCTTTTTGTAACGTATCAGGTACATTAAAACTTTTTGTAAACGGTAATGAAGAGGCTTCTAGTCTAGTAGTAGGAAACTCTATAAATGACGCTGCACCTATATATACAATACTTGGAGGTGGGTTTAGTTCAGACTCAAGTATTAAAGTTAAAGGCTATTTAGATTATTATCGTTTTAACTATGGCTCGTCTCTCTATAATACCAATTTCACATTAAATCAAATACCGAATAAAGGAACAATTCTAATATGAATTTAGATCTAAAATTAGATTTTGAAGGTTTATTTAAAATAAGAAAATATAAAAAAATAAACGATAAAGAAGTAACTACATATAACTCACCTTGGATTAAAAACTTAGTTGTAACCGCAGGATTAAATGCATTACTTAATGAAACTAAATACCTAACACATTGTAGAGTAGGTTCAAGTAATATAGCTCCAGAACCGACAGATACAGATGTTAAAACTTTAATTGGCACAGAAATAGCTTCAAATTTAAGTGCTGATAATACTACTGGCAATGTGTACAATACAGCTAATGATTTTTATACTTGGGTAAGACGTAAATATTTATTCGGGATGGGACAAGCGGCTGGTGAAGTTAGAGAATTAGCTATTGGTAATAACTTGGGTGGTACCTTTATATGTTTTAGTAGAACACTAGTTAAAGATCTAGCTACAGGTAACCCAATAACAATAACAATAGCACCAGATGAATATTTAGATGTGACCTATGAACTTCGTTGCTACCCTAGTACATTAATTCAAAATATGAATTTAACTACTAATACTATAGGTGGTACTATTGCTGCTCAATTAAGACCATTATCAGCTGGAAATTCAGTTTTAACTAATCAGACTATAGATTATGGTGCACCCTTTAGGATTATAATTGACTACCCGCCTGCTATTTACTCAACTACAGATAATTTATATAATCAGTCTGGAGTATTAGGTAATATTCCAACGTACGCTATAGATAATAATGGTTTAGTAAGTCTACTCCCTTACACCTCAGACTCTTTTTCGCGTCAAATACAATCTTTTTGGGATAGATCAAAAATACCTGGAACTACTTTTAGAACTATATGTATACTTACTACACTAGGGAATTATGCGTTAACTTTTCAGAATCAGCAATCTAAAAGTCCTGCTCAAACAATGTTACTTCAATTTAATATAATAGTTGGAAGAAAGGTATAAATAAAAAATGTCTTTAGATACTTCAGATTTAAAAAATTCTCAAGCTACAAAAGAGTATTTAGATAAGATAGGTGTAGTAAAACAAGCTGTAACAGAAGGCTCTAAAGATATTAAAAAAGATTTAAATGATAGATTTGATCTACTAGAGACTGCAGCTTATGTTACAGCTGCAGGTATAATGACTAGAAGTTTAGCCACAAGTGAAGGTGGAATGGAATTTCTAAATTCTCTGCCTGGTGCTAATGTAATGGCTGATCAATTTAATAGATCACCGTTAGGTGCTAGTATTTCTATTAATAGACAAAATCAAAACTTTGGGAGAGCCATTACATCTCAAGTAATGGCTCTAGAAGAAGCGTCTCCTTTACATCTTCTAAGAACTTTTCAATTAACCAACTTAATGCAACCTTTTATGACACATACAGATTTTAATGAGTCTGTACTAATAACAGGTAATCAATTAAGAAATCAACAGTTCTTTTATGAGAAACTTTTAGAATTCTCTCATAAAGAAGCTGATAGAAAAGTAGGTAGACAATTAAAAGCAGAAGATCTTAAACGTGGTGTCATGTTTATGAATAACACCTTATATGGTGTTGATGTTAATGGTAATATTGATAAAAATGATGTACTATTAAAAGATGCTCGTTTAGTTCTAGCAAACCAAAAAAATGGTAACATAGTGTCTCAAAATCAGGTACTTAGAAAGTACGCTGAAATTGTTGGCGGTAAAATTAATTTTGAAGCTGCAAAAGCAGATCCTGTTATGGTTATGGGATCTAATAGCGCATCACGAACTATGGTTAGACAAGCTAATTCTTACTTTAGATATGGTATGGAAATTGGTTTTAAAACAATGGATAACCCCTTAGGTGGCGTAGAAGAACTATTTAGAGGTGCTGGAGCAGAGCATACAGGATTATTTGATAGTAAATTTTATAAGAAAGCTAAGAGTCTTCTTAATATTCAATTAGGCACTGGTGGTGTCTACAATATGAGCATGACAGATAGTATTAAAGTAATGTCTGGTAATGTAGCTAAAAAATCTTTAATGGCTTACATAGGTTATCAAGTAGCAGACTCAGCTGTACGTATGATGTCTTTAGATGGCTCTGCTTTTAGTAATGGTCTATTTGCAGGCATGAGTAATCTGTATGCCGATGCTAGAATCAAATTTGCACAATTATGGTCAGATAGGTTCCAAGGTTATAAGAATAGCCAAGAAGCTGCAGCAGAGGGATCTACAAACTTAACTAGCTTAATGGGTCTACCATTAATAGGCGCTCTTGCTGGCGCGCAGATGGCTTATGCTCAACGTATAAATCATACACTCAAAGAAGGTGCAGAATCTGCAGCAGCCAAATTTACAGCAGAAGCTCCAGATGAATTTCTTAGTAAATTAGGTTTAAATAAACCTTTAACAATAATGAGAAGAAGAGCTTTAAAAGGTGGTTTAATGGGGGCAGCGCTTGCAGTACCATTCTTACCTGGAGCCCTAATAGGTACTTCTTCAGCTGAATTAAAAGAAATTTATAGTGGCAGAAAAGAAGTAGAAGTAAAGGCTAACAGAGGTTGGTTATTTGGAGGTGGACATGTTGACGGAGGCCACACAAGATACTTTAAAAAATCTTGGGTAAAAGAAGCTACAACTGAAGCGCACACTAAAACCATATATGGAAGCGCAGCAGAGAAAAAAGATTTAAGTCCATTTTTAAAACCTTTTGCTTATTTAAGAGATCCTTATAGATTTGAAAAGAAAAATGACGAAAGAATGCCATATCCTGTTTGGGGTATGGATGTATCTTTTGGTGGCCCTTTAGGTAAAATATTTGAAAGAACAATAGGCCAGATAATAAAACCTGATAGGCTAAATCCTAGATATGCAGAAGCAAGAAGAAAAGCAGGTGAAAATAATAAAGTAGGTAGTACGGGAGGAACAAGAGCTTCGGGTGACGGGACTACCCCTTTCTATACTAATAATGTATTTAAAGCTAGAAAAGAAGAAAGGTATAATACAAAAAGCTTAATTAAAGATGGTTTAATGGAAGAGCAACAAGCTGCAACATTAACGCCAATACGTCAAGGTGTAATAGGTACCTATAATAATTTAACCGATTTTACAGGTATAAAAGGGTTTGGTTTTTCTTTAGTAGCAGAAGCGATAGTTGGAAAACCAAAAGAGAAAATTCAACTTAGCCGTTCAGGGGAAGCTAATAACTCAGCTAGAAGATTAAAAGAAGAGTCTTTAGGTGATATGGCAGGATTAGGTGAATTTCAACGTAGATTAGTTGGAACATCAGCAGATTCTATACCTAAAACACAAAACTTAATGTATAATACAATGGCACGTTGGTTACCTAGTGATGCTTCTAAATATTTTAATGACTTTAGTGTTGGTAACCCATATCAAACAGTAGATAAAGGAGCTACAAGATTACCTGGAAAAGGTTATTCTGCATTAAATCCTGATCTAAAAAATACAACAGACTTTGAGAGATATCCTTTAATATATCAATATAAAGTATTAGCTGATGTTGCAAAAGGCTCAGAAGAGCATATTAAAGCTAGACGACAACTATTAGATCTTTATACTCAAAATAAACTTAGTAGACCTGAGATAGATATTCTCGTAAATACTTTAGATCAAGAAGTAGCGAGAGATAATAGAAAGAATTTTCATCAGCAAGGTAGTAGTTACAATCCTATACATAATGCTCAAAGTGGCTTATGGGGTATTATTCGTAAACTAGAAAGTCCATTGGAGATGCTAACTCCTTGGAGACCAAGTGCTAAATTTATGCATCAAAGAACTGCTATAGAGGATTATCAACAGACTCAGCTTGGAGGTACAGACTCAGCAATTTGGACAAACCCGTATTCCCATTTTATTAAGCCAGCTTTTAATAAAATTATGAATTTAGGTCCAGCAAATATTAAACCTAAAGAGAAGTTGGAAAAAGATACTATAAATGAATATTTTGATAAATTAGGTGCAATAAAAGCTGTAGTAAATGCTAATGAAGCTAAATTTAATAAAACTGTAGTAACATCATCTCTATCTGGATTAACAACTAAAGATTCTATCTTAAGATTTAAAGGTTCTTTATCTGACGAAGAAAAAGATTATTTTCAAGCTTTCTCTACAGAGACAGACAAGAAAAAACGTTCAGAAATTTTATCTATGTTACCTACAGACGTAGCTAGAGGCTATGAACAAATATGGAAAAACTTAGATATAGCTCAAGAGGCAAAACGTAAAGGTCATTCTGTACAAAAAGCTTTAGCTGATCGTTATATAAAAGATACTGAAAACTTAATGAAAAGTGTCGGCAGTAAAATTTCAATAAGTGCTGCAGATATGGAAGCTATAGAATTAAAAGTTAGAAGTAACCAAGATGACTATGCAATGTTAAACTTTTCTGTAAGGCAACGTATAGAATTAGAAAGAGCAAATAAAGCAAGACAGAAGATAGCTTTAAGTGAAGCAGATAGTTATGTAAGACAAGCAACAGGGATACCTTCAGCTAATTTTGCTGGTTGGGATCCACGTCTTTCTATAGATGATATTAAAATTAAAACTTTATCACTAGGTAAAGAAGATTTAAGACGTTTTGGCTTCTGGCAGGGCGATGAAAATAGGATGAACAGAATAAATGCTTTCGAGCATGAAAATGATGTTGTGCATAGTCTTGATAAAATTAAGCAAAGGTTGCAACATCAAGATATGGCGAAAACAGAGATAAATAAAATTATGTTTAAAAATGGATTTAAAGCTTCCAGAGTTAAACTAAATGAATCAGATATGAGCAGTTTATATATTTATAACGAAGATAAAGTAGAGTATTAATTATGGCAGGAAAGTATGATCCAGCTAGCATAGCTATGTTTGGCGGTGCAGCCTTTGGTGCATATATCGGAAATATTGATGATGACCCACTAGGTGGTTTATTAGCTGCAGGTATAGGTGCAGGAACAGGAGCTTTCCTAAAACTATCTATACCTGATTTAAAAGCGGCTTCAAGAATTACTAATAATGTTGTGATACCTAATAAAGAACAAATACTAGCAAAGTCAAATTCAGGTTTTAGTTCCACTACAGTTAGGGTTCTAGGTAGACAAAGTAAGTTACTTGATCGCCCAAAACGTCAAATATTTGATGCTCAAGAGCAATTAAAAAAATATGAAGAAGCGTTAACACTAACACCAAATGATAGTAAACTGCAAAATTTAGTTAAAGGTGCAAGAAGAAGACTAGCAGCTAACGAAGATAAACTACAAAGACGATTAACTTTAATAGTAGATGAAGCTCGTACCGCAGGTATAAATTTAACACCTACTATAGAAAGTGTGGAGACTTTCTTAAATAATAATAAAAATGAAAAAATTGCTAACAGATTAAGTACAGTTGTGCAAACAGGCCGAAATAGTTTAGGTACAGCAGCACTACCAGAAGGTATGATGAGAGATATGCCTAAATTTACTTTCTCACCTAATGCGGCAGGAAAGCAATCGCTAATAGAGCATCTAGTAGCTAAACTAAATAATACCAGAGAAGAGGCTACACAAAAAGCTGATTTATTATTTTCTAGAACTAGAAATGATATGACAATTAAAGGTCATACTTTGAGTATCGTAGATGAGAATGGTAAGAGAGTAGATCTACCTCTAACAGCTAGAGGAGAAGGTAAGCATAGTAATTTCTTTTATCATCAAACTAAGAAAGGATCGAGTTATGCTGTATCTGGTGTTAATCCTTATGCATCTGCCTATCTTTCAGGAACATCTGTTCCAATAATAGGTGAAGATACTTTACGTGTTCCTTTAATGGATGATGTTCTTAAAGCTCATCATCCTGAAATAATGTATCTATCTAATCCACATCTAGATTTAAAATCTGTTTCTCAAAATGTTAAAACATCTATGCAATTTGCTAATAGAGAATTTGATGGTATATTTACTTATTTTGATGAAGCTTTACCTGAAAAAATAAAACAAGTAGGTACTTCGATTAATGTCAAACATACTTATAATATAAAAGATGGTGTTGTAGATTCTGAGAATCCCTTTAGAGAGTTAAGATTAACAAGTAATGGGCCAGGAGCTAAACCTGAAGCCAAAGCTTTTTATACAAAATTAGGTGACGATGTCGCAAGACAATTTAACGACCCTGTAAATATATTCTTTGGACAATCGTTAAACAGTCAAGGATTAATCGCTAATTTAACTGAAGGTATTCCGCATACCTTAGCTAACCCTATGGCATTAAACGAAAGGGGTGCTACAGGTCTAGGGCGTGATACTAAAATACAACCTAACAAAGTAACAGATGAAAAAAAATTACTTGCAGAATTATTTGGCGAAAGATTTTCAAGAGCTTTTGATAGTGCGAATGTAGTTAGTAAAATAGACGTAAGAGATGTAGATAGTTTTAATAAACTTGCAGCAAGTTTATTTGGTTCCCAAAATATACTTGGAGATGGTGCTGGATTATATAATCCAGATCATGCAGATTCTTTTAGACATTTTCAACAAGGATCTTTAACTATTCCAGCTGTAAATGGTCAATTATTATTAGGTAGAGATGCTATAATAAATGAAGCAGGTGAGTACAGCTTAGGTAAAACTAAGAAAGTTAAAACGAAAAAAACTATACCTGGAGTTGGATTAACACCTGAAGAACAAACAGAGGTTGATAGCTTAACAACTCAGTTAATAGATAAAAGTGAGAAACATACTCAAGCAAAAAATGAAATTCTTAAACGAGGCTTCAGAGACTTAGGTGAGAAATTAAGAGATCCTCTCTATAAAAAACGAAAAGACTTATATGATTACATTGCTAACGAAGCTGGTGAAGAAGTCAAGAATAAGTTAATAGAAGATACAAAAAAATCTACTCATTTTCAAGAAAGAATCAAAAATGAAATTGCGACTACAAGAGAGAGATTAGCAGGCGTAGGGCAGGAATTGCAAGCTTCTAGAGGTAGATCAGTAAAATTATCTGGTTTTAGAACAGGTGAAGCAGAAAGATTACAAAATTTAGATGCAGAGATTTTAGCTAACCCAGACAGAGAGGCAAAACGTCAACAATTAATAGCTAAAAAACAGTCTCACATAGAGAAGATAAGAGAAAACGGAGAAAGTGCTCGAAGCAAATCTACACTAAAGAGAGCAGAAGCAGATTTAGCGGCATTAAAAGATAATAGTACTATCTCAGATGAAGAAAGAAGACTCTATATCAAACAAGAAGAAAGAAAGGTTGCAAGAGAACAAGCTCGATTAGGTAAAAAGAAAGATCAACTGACTAGAAAGATAGTTAGACTAAGTAATAACCCTGAGCCTACTCAATTTGATTTATTGAAAGAAGCAGAATCACAATCAGCTAAGTCTAATATTTCTTATACGAAAGAGCAAATTAAACAACAAACTAGAGATCTAGAACAAACCTATCAAAAAGAAATAAAGGAAATGCAAGACCGTAGGTATGCTCTATTAGAAAAAACTAAATCAAGCAGAGTTGAAGAAGTATCAGAGCAGCTAGTACAAAAAAGAGATATTGTAACCCCTAGAGATACTTTAGGTTATGACAGTAAAGGTAATGCAATTGGCTTACATGGTAGGTGGACTAGCGCTGTTATTAACAATAGCAGAACAGATGACATGGGTAACTTAATACTAGATTTAATGCAAATTTCAGATCCTGGAAAAGAAAAAGCAATTAAAGTATTTAGTGAATCTTCTAAGTCACTTTTACACGAAGCTTCTAAATATAATTTATTAGAAGAAATAGCGTTAGGATTGAATACTGGAGCTATAGGTAAAGATTTACAATTTACAGATACCAAACAAGCTGTTACTCCAGAATTATTAATGCAACGTTATCTTGGTAATAGCTTAAGAACCGATGCAGATTTAGAAGAACAATTCAATGCGCTTAAGAAAAAAAGAGGTACAACAGCGTTTATATTAGAAGCTGATCCATTTCAAAGTTCTATGGGATCAGTAACGCCTGAAGATATAAGAGGTCGTTTAGCTAAAGTATTCTCTAGTGATGTAATGAAAGATATTACGACTTTAGCAGGAGACGATTTAGCTAAAAATAAAGCTGCAGGTTTACTTCATCTAATGACTAGTGCTAATAAATATGGAACAGACTTAGCTCATACTGTAGCTATAGATTTAGCACATACAATTGGAGTTGAAAAAACTAAGGAATTACTAACACCACTTTTAAATACAGAAGGACTTACAGGTGATAGCACGCTAAGACAAAGATTTGTTGATATTGCAGCTGCAAATTTAGATTTTGATAAGTATTCACAAGGTCGTTCGTACGCTACTGTTAGTGTAAATAAAGGAATGGCTGAAGTTGGGGCAGGAAATACAGCAAGATTATCTTGGACTGCATTCGCTAACCTTCTAAAATCAGGTATAGATAAGAAAACATTAGAAAATTTCGGCCAAGTAGATTCTGACATGCTCTTAGAACTTAAAGGCTTTATATCTGAAAGTGATAATGTCTATTCGCGCGCATTGCCTATAGTTGGTGAAAATGTCTTGCAAGGTAAAGAAACAGACTTTGCAAGAGTTATTCTTAGCAAAGATCCTGAAGCTAGAAAACAAGCTCTTAAAGATATTGGTATTCAAGTTGATCCAAATTCGGAGTTTATCTCTTATAGATTAAAAAACTCAGATAAAATGTTCCAATTAAATTTTGCTACTGTTAGTACAAATTTATCTGGTAAATATGAAACTGATAATGCTATAATCTTCAAAGAATTAGAATCTAAAAAGTTATCAATATTTACTGCTGATTTAGAAACTGAAAGAGAAACAAATAGCGTAGTAAGAAAACAAAAACAAGCTCACTTAAACGAATTAATTGACGAATATTCAGAGCTAAGACAGCAAGTCTTATCAGGTAATAGTAGCTTAGTTAAAAAAGTTAGCTCACTATATTCAGATAGAAGTATGATCTCAGTTGCTTCTGTTATAGGAGGAGAAGCTCATGAGTTAGTTGCAGGTAGTAAAAATATTGATCATAAGGTATTCGTATCTAAAGAAGGTATGAATGAGAGACTAAAGAGGACAGGTTATAATAAAAATGAAATAGTATTACAACCTATTGAAGGAACTAAGAATTTAAAACGAATCATGGTTAAAGGAGATGATGGAAAATTATTTCCAATGTCAGCTTTAATTACTCGTGAACCTGCACAAGGACCACTTTCAAGTACTTTTGCAGAATTAATACTAGATGAAACTTTAACAACAGATCATAGATTTTTACATGTAACAGAAAACTCTTTAGCTAACACTGCAGGTAAGATGTTAGATAAAGATCAGGATACTATTCAAGAGTTATATCCTAAGTTTAAAAATGAAGGGGTTTACCAACAAACTAAAAGTAAATTTGAAGTTATAGATAAGGCCTTAGAGGAAACTATAACGTTAAGCGACACTATGAAAGTTAAAGGTAAGAGCAAACAATATACTACCTTATTAGACTTAGCAAAACAATTTGAAGATATAAGTGATCCAGCAAAACGCCTAACTGAAATTAACAGTACTTTATCTGAATATTATATTCAAGCAGCCTTAAAAGGTAGAGAAAGAAAAGCCTTATCACCTCTAGCTACAGAATTAGCAACTAAGATGTCAGAAGCTTTAATTAGACAATTCGGAAAAACTTCTGAAGACTCTTTACAAGGTCGTTTTGGATTGCACTATATTGTTGAAAACTTGATTAAATCTGCACATACAGATACCAGAGAATTTGGAAAACAAACAGAGTCACTAACAGAGGAACTATCTAGACTTAGACAATCCTATGTAAAAAATCAAGATCCTCTAGGTAAAGCTTATAAACAAGGGATGGAAAGAATATTACCAGTATTCTTAAACCTAGAGGGAGCAAAAGCAGAGAATGCCGAAAACGGCGCAAAACTTCAAAAGATGATTAATAACATGATTGAAGCTGAGTTAGCTAATGCTAAAGATATTGATAAGATTGCACTGACTCCCCTAGATGTTAATCGAGCTGCAAAAGCAAGAGGTTATGATACTGCATTAATGGAATTAGTAGCTAACTCAGGATTCTTTGACACGGAGACAACTTCGTGGCATAATAGCCCTACAACATCTGCAGAGCAAACCGCAAGAGCTTTTACAAGAAGTGTAAAACAAAATATAGCTGCAAATAAAGGTGTACTTGCTGTAGGCGGATTAGCCTTAGCAACTGCTGCTTTATTAACTAGAGCGCCTCCTGAAATGGATAGACCTAGAATGCAACATTCTTCTAAAATGGTTAGAAATCCGCAAAGTACTCCTGTAGGTATGAATACAAATATTCAGAACAGAGGTTATATAACTCCAAACTCTTATAATGATAATAATTATAATATATCAGTTGAAGGAGCAATGGAAACCTTATCTGCAGATACTTCTGTATCAGGTATTAACCAAATGCAATATGACACAATTAATTCTATCTTTGGGGATAGTTTAAGATCAGTAAAAATAGAAATATAAAAAAGGAATTAATGAATAATGACTATACAAGAAAGATTAGCTAGACCTGAAGGGGAAGAACAATTTTATATTAATGATATAAAATTGTTAATTAACCCTAGTGATATAGTATCTTTAGATGATGACTACGTAGTAGAAGAAACTTTTCTACGTAGTCATGGAGTTTTTGCGCATAAATCTCGTCACGCAAATAGTAAGATAAAAGTAACACTACCTTTTGAAGTGCCGCCTATATCAACTGTGACATCTAAAGATGAGCCTAATCATCAGTATATTAGACTAATTGCTCAAGTTAGTCATTATCCTTTCTGTTTTATTAAATCAAATAGAGTAAGGACTTACGTAAGTCCTTCTTCTCTAAGTGAAACAGAATATATGATATTTGCTGTAGATGAAGTTAGAGTTACGCAAGATGTTACATTAGGTAATATGTTAATACTAGAATTAGTATTAATTTTCTTTAATCATATACCTTTAGTTAAAGATTTTCAGTTTACTGATAAAATTGTATTCAATAAATTTAAAAAAGAATTAGCAGATAAAGATTTAATCTTAGGTACTACTTTAGCGTCTTCAGAGAACGCTTATAAAGAAGGTAGCCTTAAAGATGATCGTAGGTATGTTAATAAAATTGTTCCTGACTTATCTCAATCAACATCTTTTAACGAATATACTAAACATATTCTTAATAAAATTCTAACTAATATTGAATTAATTAATAAAAGAACTAAAGCAACATCTATTACTAATTTTGGAGTAGGCTTAGGTGTACCTTACATTTCTGAAGTAAATGCTGATATCCTTGTAGGTAGAGAATTAACTCAAGTATTAGGTTCAGATTTTAAAATGGTAACAGTAACTAAAATAACTCCGAATAATAATGCATTTACTGATTTAGTTACAGGAGGAGACAATGCACAACAATTTGATGGGGCTTCTAAAGGTAACGTACCTTCAAGGGAAACACCTAAGCCTACTATAAGAGAGCAACAAGAAGAACTTAGAAATAATAATCCTAACTTACCTCAAGTAAGTTCAGGAAATCCTCTAATTACTGGAACTACATCTAATTTTATTATAGGAAAAGATGCAAATGGTAATACAATTAC
>Ga0114982_1001156_pt1 | contig 13269 bp, 6 predicted proteins | sample Shrwel_input2_FT_FD_87183 | JGI IMG/M metagenome (GOLD analysis project Ga0114982, IMG submission 87183) | Subsurface microbial communities from deep shales in Ohio, USA - Utica-3 well 1 S input2 FT | ecosystem: Environmental > Aquatic > Deep subsurface > Shale gas/oil reservoir > Produced... | reverse complement strand
GTTCAGGTTCGTAAAAACGGAGAAACAATCATTTGGGAACCTTTTTCCGTTCGCAATGAAGCGCAATTTCACACATCGAGAAATGTCTATAAAAACGAATTCGGGAACAAGATTATTTTTGAAGAAATCAACCATGATTTAGCACTCGCTTTTTCCTACGAGTGGAACAACAGCAGCGAATTTGGGTTCATTAAAAAATCAAAAATCAAAAATTTAGCGACTGGAAATCAATATATAACCGTTTTAGACGGACTGCAAAATATTTTACCGTACGGAATCGGAAGCGATTTGCAAAACCGTGTCAGCAATTTGGGCGATGCATACAAACGCACCGAACTCGACGCAACATCCGGACTCGGAATTTTCGCATTAAGTGCCATTATTGTGGATAAAGCCGAACCAAGTGAAGCCTTGAAAGCAAACACCGTTTTTTCCATTGGCACAGAAAATCCAACGTATTTGCTGTCTTCACTTCAGTTGAAAAATTTCAGAAAAGGCGAAAAAATTACACAGGAAAACGATATTAAAGGCGAAAAAGGAGCCTATTTTATTCAGCAGGAATTAGAATTAAACACAAATGATGAGAAAGAATGGTGGTTTATCGCCAATGTGAATCAGTCTCAATCCAATGTAATCGGTTGGATTGAACGCATTAAAAACGAAAAAAATCTTGCTGAAAAAATCCAGAACGATATTGATTTAGGCACTGAAAATCTCAAAAAACTAGTCGCTTCTGCCGATGGATTGCAGTTTACGAACGACGATCTGCGAGACAGCCGACATTTTTCCAACACGTTGTTTAACATTATGCGTGGCGGAATTTTTGATGACAATTACACCATCGAAAAGTGGGATTTTTCCAAATATTTAGAAAAAGCGAATCAAAATATATTCAATCATTCAAAAGAAATTTTAAATAATCTTCCAGAAAAATTTAGTCTTTTTGAATTAAATGAATCGTTAAAAAATACAGAAGATGCTGATTTCATAAGATTGGCTAAAGAATATTTACCGCTCAAATTTTCCCGCCGTCACGGCGATCCTTCCCGTCCCTGGAACAAATTTTCCATCAATACCAGAAGTGAAACCGACGGTTCTAAAATCCTCGATTACGAAGGAAACTGGAGAGATATTTTCCAGAATTGGGAAGCTTTGGCGCATTCCTATCCGTATTTTATCGAAGGAATGATTTTTAAATTCCTCAACGCCACGACTTTTGACGGGTACAATCCGTATCGGGTAACCAAAGACGGTTTCGATTGGGAAACCATTGAAGCCGACGATCCGTGGAGTTACATTGGTTATTGGGGCGATCATCAGATCATTTATCTGTTGAAGTTTTTAGAATTTGCCGAAAATTATTTCCCAAATTCTTTAGAAACACTTTTAGACAAAGAATATTTCGTGTACGCCAATGTTCCGTATAAAATAAAGTCCTACACCGAAATTCTGAAAAATCCGAAAGATACCATTGATTTTGATTTCGATTTGGATTCAACAATTCACGAAAGAAGAAAAGAAATCGGCGCAGACGGTGCTTTGCTCTGTGACGAAAACGGAGGCGTTTTAAAGGTGAATTTCACCGAAAAAATATTGGCAACCGTTCTCGCTAAATTATCCAATTTCATTTTGGAAGGCGGAATTTGGATGAACACACAGCGTCCGGAATGGAACGATGCCAACAACGCTTTGGTAGGAAACGGCGTTTCGATGGTCACGTTGTATTACTTAAGAAGAATGATGAAATTCTTCCAGGCTGTTTTTGAAAATTCGGCTTTGGAAAACGTACAAATCTCCAGCGAACTAGTCGATTTTTACAAAAAAATACGAGAAGGTTTTCAGGAAAATCTTCATTTACTGGAAGGAACGATCAGCAACGAAGACCGCAAAAAAATCCTCAATCTATTTGGCGAAGCCGCTTCGGAATACCGAAATCACGTGTATCAGAAAGGGTTTTGGGGTAAAAAACGAACCGTTTCTTTGGAAGGTTTAAGAAGATTTACCCATCTTTCACTCCAGTTTTTGGAACATTCCATCAAAGCCAACGAAAGAAAAGACGGTTTGTATCACGCCTATAATTTGATGACTTCCAACGAAAAATCCGTTGCGGTTTCGTATCTCAGCGAAATGTTGGAAGGACAGGTTGCGGTGTTGAGTTCTCAATTTTTAAGTTCAAATGAAGCGTTGAAAGTTTTGGATGCGCTGAAAAATTCGGCTTTGTTCAGGGAGGATCAATACAGCTATTTACTCTATCCGAACAAGCAATTGAAAGGCTTTTTAGAAAGAAACAGCATTCCGGAAAATTTAGTGCAGCAATCAGCATTGCTTCAAAATTTGGTTTCCGAAAAAAACACCCAAATCATCGAAAAAGATGTGCTAGGAAATTATCATTTTAATGGAAATTTCAAAAATGCAGGAGATCTAGAATCAGCTTTAGATGATTTAAAGGTTGAAAATCAGGAAAAAGCCTTGATTTTAGGAATTTTTGAAGAAGTTTTTAACCATAAAGAATTTACCGGAAGAAGCGGAACGTTCTACGGTTACGAAGGTTTAGGCTCCATTTATTGGCATATGGTTTCCAAATTATTGTTAGCGGTAATGGAAGTTTGCCAAAAAGCCATCAACGAAAATGCTTCGCCCGAAACCGTGGGAAGATTACTAGAACATTTCTACGAAATCAACGAAGGAATCGGCGTTCACAAATCTCCAGAATTGTACGGCGCATTTCCAACCGATGCCTATTCGCACACTCCATTTGGAAAAGGCGCACAGCAACCGGGAATGACGGGACAGGTAAAAGAAGATTTACTAAGCCGTTTCGGAGAATTGGGAATCGTAGTAAAAGACGGACAATTGCAGTTTAAACCCGATTTACTAAGAAAAGAAGAGTTCTTAACCGAAGAAAAAACCATCGAATATTTTGATGTGAAATCCAATGCTTCATCGCTGAAATTACCCGAAAATTCCTTGTTTTTTACCAAGTGTGAAGTTCCTGTAATCTATGAAATTTCGGAAAACGGAGGCTTGGAAATTTTTGACGAAAACGATGAGGTAAAAACGATGAACGAACTTATCATCAGCAAAGAAGATTCCGAAAACATCTTTAAAAGAAACGGAAAAATCTCTTTGATTAAAGTAAAAATTGGAAAAGAACAGTTGAAATAATGAAAAAAAAATAATTGTTGTCCGATAAAAATGGAAAAGCAATTAACAGGTCGCTCCTACGGAGCTTTTTACCGAAGAATACAAATTTCCTATTAACAGTAAGTCCCGATGGGACTTAATACAGCTCCTTTAGGATCGTACTGTTAATAGAAAATGGAAGCGTGAATGCAAAGCTCCGTAGGAGCGACCTGTTAATCTATCTCATAAACATTTAAATGGTTGAAGTGAAAATTCTTTTTATCGGGCAACAATGAAAAAATTTCAATGATTAATGAAATTATTCAATCTATTATCAACCCTTTTTTTGACATTATTAATGTCGTGTAACAATATGCAAAACACAATCAAACATAAAAGTGCATCCGAAATTTTTGGAAATCCCGATTATTTAGCGATGTCTTACGGCGGTTACCGAACCAATTCCAGAAGAGTGCAACCTACCGTTTCGCAGTTGAAAGAAGATATGAAAACTCTTTCGGCGATGGGTGTGAAAATCATCAGAACGTATAATGTACATCTTCCGGAAGCCGTAAATGTGCTGAAAGCGATTAAAGAATTGCGTCAGGAAAATTCCGAATTTGAAATGTACGTGATGCTCGGAGCGTGGATCGACTGTAAAAATGCGTGGACAGGTTTTGAACCCAATCACAACGAAGAAAGCGAAAGAAACGCCTCTGAAATTGCACACGCTGTAGAATTGGCGAACGAGTATCCGGAAATCATCAAAGTCATTGCCGTAGGAAACGAAGCGATGGTAAAATGGGCAACGGCGTATTATGTACAGCCTTCCGTGATTTTGAAATGGGTAAAACATTTACAAGATTTAAAGAAAAAAGGTGAATTGCCGAAAGATTTGTGGATCACGAGTTCCGATAATTTTGCAAGTTGGGGCGGTGGCGACAAAGAATATCATACGAAGGAACTCAATGAATTGATTAAAGCGGTCGATTATATTTCGATGCATACGTATCCGATGCACGACACGCATTACAACCCGATTTTTTGGGGAATTTCGGAAGATGAATTTCAGTTTTCCAAAGAAAAACAATTGGATTTGGCTATGAATCGTTCCGTGAATTATGCAAAATCGCAGTACAATTCGGTAAAAAAATATATGCAAAGTTTGGGAGTAGAAAAACCGATTCACATTGGCGAAACCGGTTGGGCAACATTCTCCAACGAATTGTACGGAAGCAATGATTCTAAAGCGGTTGACGAATACAAAGCCGGAATTTTCTACCACAAAATGCGTGATTGGACGAACGAGGCGGGAATTTCCTGTTTCTACTTCGAAGCCTTCGACGAACCCTGGAAAGATGCAGGAAATCCAAACGGTTCGGAAAATCATTTCGGATTGTTTACGGTAGATGGAAATGCAAAATATGCGGTTTGGAATTTGGTGGATGAAGGCGCTTTTAAAAAACTAAAACGAGACGGAAACACTATTCAGAAAACCTTTAACGGAAATCTGAAACGATTGTTAGATTCTGTGGAAACGCCTCCACACCGCGAATTTGAAAAACAATTGTTGGAAACGAAATGATGATTTTCAGATGATTTAAAAAGGTAATGCTCTCGCAGATTTAGCTAATTGGGCAGATTTATTTAAACTTTTTTAATCTGCGAAATCTGTACAATCAGCGAGATAAAAAAATATTTGGAAAGCAAATCCAAAAAAATGAAAACAAAAATCTTACATATCGCCTTAATAACCAGTTTGATGATGAGTTGTCAACCTCAAAAATCGTGGAAAGCCAACATCTACGAAACTTCGGCAAGCGGAAATCAATTAACTAAAATTGATGAGAGAAATGCTGTTGAAAATTCAATTAAAATAAACATTAAACCTGAACAAAAATTCCAAAAAATCACGGGATTTGGTGGCGCTTTTACCGAAAGTTCTGCGTATTTACTCAACAAACTAAGCCCAAAAAATCGGGAAAAAGTATTGCAATTGTACTTTGGCGAAGAAGGAGCCAATTATTCTTTAACCCGCACCACGATTGCTTCTTGCGATTTTTCTTTGAACAACTACACGTATGCTCCAGTTGCCGATGATAAAGAACTGAAACATTTTTCGGTAAAGAAAGATATGGACGATTTGGTGCCGATGATAAAAGAAGCACAAAAAATTTCCAAAGATGGCTTTAAAATTTTGGCTTCACCGTGGACTTCACCACCGTGGATGAAGGACAACAACTCTTGGATCAACGGAAAATTATTGCCGCAATACAACGAAACGTTTGCACTCTATTTTTCAAAATATTTAACCGAATATAAAAAAATGGGTATTCCGATTTGGGGAATTACCGTAGTGAACGAACCTCACGGAAACGGCGGAAATTGGGAAAGTATGCTTTTCACGCCTAAAGAAATGACGGATTTTGTAGAAAATTTTCTTGGTCCAAAATTAGAAAAAGACGGTTACGGAAACGTGAAAATTTTCGGTTATGATCAAAACAGAGCTGAACTGAAAAATTGGGTGGACGAAATGTACCGCTCCGAAAAATCGTCGAAATATTTCGCCGGAACTGCCATTCATTGGTACGAAAGCACTTGGAAAGTGTTTGAAGATGAGTTGCAATACGCACACAAAAAAAATCCAACTAAGCATCTCATCCAAACCGAAGCCTGCATTGATGGCGATATTCCGAAATGGAAAGACGATTCTTGGTATTGGAGCGCAGAAGCGACAGATTGGGGATTTGACTGGGCAAAAGAAGAAGAAAAATACCTGCATCCGAAATATGTTCCGGTGTTCCGTTATGCGGGCGATATTATTGGTTGTTTGAACAATCAAGTCGATGGTTGGATCGATTGGAATATGGTTTTGGACAAAAACGGCGGTCCCAATTGGTTTAAAAACTGGTGTGGCGCACCGATTTTGGTAGATCCCGAAAAAGATGAGGTGTATGTAACGCCTTTGTTCTACACGATGGCGCATTTCAGCAAATTTATCCGTCCCGATGCTGTACGAATTGGTTTTGAAAATCCCGATTCCGATTTAAAAATTACAGCAGCGAAAAATCCCGACGGTTCGGTTGCGGTGGTGGTTTTCAATCCATCGGAACAGGCAAAAGAGATCGAAATTTCTTTAGAAAATCAACACATATCCACAAAAATTAATGCGAAAGCATTACAAACCGTTCATTTAACTTTTTAAAAATTTAAAAAATGGCAGAACAAATCGTAAAATCAGGCAAAAAAGTTCCTATCGGTCAAAAGGTCGCTTTTGGATTGGGAATGTTGGCGAACCAAATGTTTCCGGCCGCTTTGGGAATTTTTACAGTCGTTTTGGTAGAAAAACTGGGCTTCAGCGGATTTTTGTTGGGCTTAACGTATTTTATTCCAAAGTTTTACGATGCTTTGTTTGATTTGATTATGGGTTATGTAAGCGATAATACCAAATCGAAATGGGGAAGAAGAAGACAATATGTTTTAGCAGGAGCCATCATTTTGGGAATTTCGTTTGCGATGATGTGGCAATTGTATGTGGAAAACGGCATTACCTACAATTTTTGGTATTTTTTAATTGTTTCCCTCATTTTTTATTCTGGGCTCACCATTTTTAGTATTCCTTACGTTGCGATGGGTTACGAAATGAGCGACGATTTCCACGAGCGCACCAATATTATGGCGACTTCTCAACTCATTGGTCAGTTGGCTTGGGTGGTTGCGCCTTGGTTTTGGGTAATTATGGCGGATAAAGATTTATTTTCTTCCAGTGAAGTGGCGGTGAGAACTTTGGCGGTGTATGTTGCCATTGGTTGCGCTATTTTAGCAGCAATTCCCGCATTGTTTATTCCAAGCAAATCGACACTCAACGAAAATTATAGTCCTATTGATTTAAAAGGAATCTTGGGAAGTTTTGGCGAAATTAAAGAAGGTTTAAAGGCTTCTATTGAAATAAAACCTTTCAGAAAAATTTGTATTGCTACTTTTTTAATATTCAATGCGTTTCAAACCACAGCAGGATTTTCGTACTTCATTATTAAATATTATTTATTCAAAGGAAATGAAGAAGGATTTGGATTGTGGCCTACTTTATTTGGAAGTGTAGGAGCGATTATCACTACGGTTGCAGTAATTCCTGTGGTAGCAAGAATGTCGAAAATAATGGGAAAAAAGAAAGCGTTTTTGGTTTCTCAGGGCATTTCCATCATCGGTTATATTTTATTGTATGTATTGTTCGTTCCGGGTAAACCGTATTTATTCTTGTTTGCGTTGCCGTTTTTCTCCTTCGGAATTGGGAGTTTATTTACCTTAATGATGTCGATGACTTCCGATGTAATTGATATTGATGAACTCAACACCGGAAAAAGAAGAGAAGGAAGTTTAGGCGCTATTTATTGGTGGATGGTAAAATTCGGAACTGCCGTTGCAGGTTTATTAAGTGGTTTGATTCTTTCTTTGGTCGCTTTCAAATCCAATGCCGCCACACAAACCGATGAAACGATGTTTTGGTTAAGAATTTTCTTCGTTGGAATCCCGATTTTAGGAACATTAACCGCCATTTGGGCAATGAAAGATTACGATGTAGATGAAGCCAAAGCCAGAGAAGTAAGGGATTTGTTAGAAAAAAGAAAAGCCCCAAAACCTTCTGGATACGGCGCTAACAATGTATTGGAAGGAATGAATTTAGCCGGACTTTCCAGACTGCAATTGCAACAGAAATTCCCACAATATTATTTTCCAACTTTCGATTACACTAATGTTGAAGGTATAAAAACCGAATTTTCAACTGTTTTCAAAGCAGGAATGAGCGGTATTTGTTTCAGCGTGTTCACCGAGAAACAATTTCCGGGAGACTTCATCACCGAAGAACAAATTAGAAAACGTCTTGAAGTGTTACAACCTCATTCGCAATGGATTCGAGTATTTTCTTCCACGCACGGACACGAAAATATCCCAAAAATTGCCAAAGAAATGGGCTTCAAAGTGTTAATGGGAGCTTGGATTGGCAAAGATGAAACCGAAAACCAACAGGAAATTCAGTCTTTAATTCAATTAATCAAAGAAGGGAATGTAGATATGGCCGCCGTTGGAAACGAAGTATTGTTCCGTGGCGACCAAAACGAAGAAACATTACTTGGCTACATTCAGCAGGTTAAAAATCAAACGATGGATGTTCCTGTAACGTATATTGATGTGTATTACGAAATCATCAATCACCCGAAATTAGTGGCGGCAACCGATAAAATTTTAATCAACTGTTATCCTTTCTGGGAAGGCGCATCCATAGACCACGCCGGAATGTATTTGCAGGAAATGTACCATCAAACCAAAAAAATTGCGGGCGGAAAAGAAATCATCATTGCAGAAACCGGTTGGCCAAGTAAAGGCGAAGCTGTACAAAATGCCGTTCCTTCTTCCGAAAACCTGATGAGATATTATGTTGAAGCGCAAAAATGGGCATCAAAAGAAAACGTAACGCTGTTCTATTTCTCTTCTTTCGACGAATCGTGGAAAATCCATTTCGAAGGTTGGGCAGGAACTTCTTGGGGATTGTGGGATGCTAATGAAAATTTCAAATTTTAAAAACTACTAATACAATGTCATACAGAGCAGAACAGTATTTATCCTTACCCAAGCAAAATCAGGATAATTACATCAAAGGAAAAACCGAAACCGAAAAAAAAGATTTGTTTCGGGAAATTCTCAACAACGGTGTTCACGGCTTTTGTTTCAGTTTATATGAAGACGGACAAAAACCCGGCGACATCATTTCCGAAGAGCAAGTTCGCCGAAGAATGGAAATCCTGAAACCGCACACGTCGTGGGTTCGCTCGTTTTCCTGCACTGAAGGCAACGAACACATCCCGAAAATCGCCAAAGAATTCGGAATGAAAACCTTGGTGGGAGCGTGGCTCGGCGACGATCCCGAAATCAACGAAAGAGAAGTGGAAGGATTGATAAAACTCGCCAAAGAAGGTTATGTGGACATTGCAGCCGTAGGAAACGAAGTGATGTACCGCAAAGATTTGTCCGAAGATGAGTTGCTGGATTTCATCAACCGAGTAAAAAAAGAAATCCCCAAAATTCCGGTAGGTTACGTAGATGCTTATTATGAATTCACGATAAAACCAAGAATTACAGAAGCTTGCGACGTTATTTTGGCAAACTGTTATCCGTTTTGGGAAAGTTGTCCAGCCGAAAATTCGCTCAATTATATGAAGCAGATGTATCATCAGGCAAAACAGGCAGCCAACGGAAAACCAGTCATCATTTCCGAAACCGGTTGGCCAAGCAAAGGCGAAGATTTGAAGGGCGCTTTTCCGTCCAGAGAAAATGCTTTGAATTACTTCATCAACACCCAATTGTGGTGTATGGACGAGGAAATCGACTGTTTCTACTTTTCCTCCTTCGACGAAAGTTGGAAAGTTGGTCCCGAAGGCGAAGTTGGCGCACATTGGGGAATCTGGGATAAGCACGAGAAGTTGAAGTATTGATTTGAGATGCGAGATACGAGATGCGAGATTTGAGAAGTGAGTTTTATTTGGGCAGCTTAATCCGCCTTCCGCTCCCAATCTTTTTTGCCAAGGCTTTTCCCCACGCAAAAAAAAGGATTTCCGCTCAAGTCGGGCTGCGAGAAATTTGAGATTAAAAAATATATACGTGTTAATCTATAATTTAAAATCTATAATCTAAAATTTAAAAAAATATTATGCTTAAAAAATTACACCATCTCGTTCTACTCCTTTTCAGCACACTCTATTTGGCGCAGGTCGATGTGGTGTACAATGATTTGGTTTGGTCCGACGAATTTTCCACCAACGGCGCGGTTGACAATGTTAAATGGTTTCATCAGACGCAATTACCAGTTGCAGGAAGTTGGTACAATAATGAACAACAACATTACACCAATCTCATCACCAATTCTTTCACCAACAACGGCGAACTGAATATTGTTGCCAAAAAAGAAGTGTTTACCGACCAAGGATTTACCAAAAATTACACTTCGGCTCGTCTCAATTCAAAATTTGCTTTTAAATATGGTAGAGTAGATGTACGGGCAAAAGTTCCAAAAAACCAAGGAACGTGGCCTGCAATCTGGCTTTTAGGAAAAAATGTAAACGAACCGGGCGGATTTTTCGCTTCCACTTTCGGAAACACCAATTGGCCAGCTTGCGGGGAAATAGATATGATGGAATACGGAATTTTCCCTTCTGCTCCAGTAGATTATATTCAAAGTACGTTGCACACGCCGTCTTCGTCAGGAAATTCGGTGAATCACGGAGGTATTCAGTCTCCATCTGATATTACCGACAATTACCACGTTTATTCGATGAACTGGTCGCCGAATCAAATTACATTTTTGTTGGACGGAGTGGCATATTACACCTACAATCCATCCATAAAAAATTCTTCAACTTGGCCTTTTGATAAAGAACAGTACTTGTTGCTCAATATTGCAATGGGCGGTGTTGCAGGAAACATTCCTTCCACATTTACCAATGCTTCGATGATTATTGATTATGTGAGAGTTTATCAAAATACTACTCCGGATACTGTTGCGCCCACTCAATTTACAGCAACAGTAGGAGCTGTAACCAGTGATTCCGTAGAATTATTACTGAATGCGACGGATAATTTTGGAGCTATTACCTACCAAATTTCAGGCGGTGCGACGCAAACGGTTTATGGAACTTCTGGCGTTCAAAAATCAGAAATCATTTCAGGGTTGAGTCCATCTACTAATTATACGTTTACCATTTCAGCGAGTGATGCGGCAGGAAATACCGCGGTCAATAATCCTATCACGCTGAATGCAACCACACTTTCCAATATCAACACTGCTTGCAACGGAACGTCTACTCTGGCTTCACAAGGCGCATTTTCTACGGGTTACAAATACGGTTTCCAAACCATCGGAACCGATGTAAAAATTACTTTCGAATTGTTAGACACCGATAAAACGGGTGTTGTTGCCTATTTATGGAAACAAACTCCATTTGGAGAAACACCAATGACCAATGTTTCTGGGAAGAAATTTACGCACACGATTACCGGACAAACCATTGGTTCTACGATTAATTACGCCGTGAAATTTGCGTATGCAGGTGGTTTATCTGTAACCAAATACTATTCTTATGTAGTGGGAGATGCGTGTACTTTGGGAGTAGAGAATTTTTCTACTTCGCAGGAAACTGTTTACCCAAATCCTGTGGAAACAGTTTTGAATTTAAAATTATTTGAGAAAAAAAATACGATTACTCTTTACGATTTTTCAGGTAAGAAAGTACTTCAGAAAGATATGAAAGCCAATTCTCAAATAGATATGACTTCTTATTCTTCAGGAAATTATTTAATTAAAATTGAAAACTCGAAAGGAACAAGTACTCATAGATTCATAAAAAAGTAGTTGTTAAAAAGATCAACTAAAAATATTATTAACCCTTAAATTTTTATAAAATGAAAAATTTATCTCTTTTTTTAATGCTGTTGGCATTTACGTTTGGCTTTTCTCAGCCAACAACCAATGCGCCAACTCCGACACAATTGCCTGCCAATGTAGTCTCTGTATTCAGTGATGCATACACAAATGTTGCAACCAACTATAACCCAAACTGGGGACAGTCAGGAACAGTAAATCCTACTTTTGTACCGGTTTCAGGGTCGGGAAACAACGTGATGACCTATGCGAGTTTTAATTATCAAGGAACTGAACTTACAACTCAAAACATTGCAGCAATGGAGTTTCTTCATGTTGATGTATGGACGAGTACAGCGGGAGCGGTTTTAAAAGTTTCTCCAATTAATAATGGAACAGGTGCTGGAGAATTTCTGGTAAACGTTCCTTTGGTAAATGCAGGATGGAGCAGCGTAAATTTGCCAAAGTCTGCATTTACAGGAATGACGTGGGATTCTGTTTTTCAACTTAAATTTGATGGACAAGCAGGTACAACACCTTCAACAATTTACTTAGATAACATCTATTTTTGGAAAACTGCGGTAACTCCTGCTACAGATGCTACATTAAGCGATCTTAAAGTAAACGGAACTACAGTTGCTGGTTTCAGCCCTGCAACTGCTACATACAATGTTAATTTTCCACAGGGTAGTGCAGTTCCTCAAATTACAGTTGCTACCACTACAAATGCAAGTGCAACAAGAGTAATTACACAAGCTTCATCTCTTCCGGGGACGGCAACGGTTTTAGTGACTGCACAAAATGGGACAACTACAAAAACGTACACTGTAAATTACACTGTTTCAGGACCAAATGTTGCTGCGCCAACTCCACCTGCAAGATTGGCAACTGATGTCATATCTTTATTCAGTAATGCATATACTAATATTGGAGTTACTGAATGGTCTACAAGTTGGGATGATTCTTCAATTTCTGATTTGCAGGTTGCAGGCAATGATATTAAAAAAATTACTTTTGGAAACTTTTTGGGTGTACAGTTAGCAAATTATACAAATGCTTCACAAATGACACATTTCCATATGGATTATTTTATTGATGCAGGTACGAATTTGACGGGGAAAGTAATTAATCCAAAATGGTCTAATCACGCAGCTCAGTCGGGTGAAACAAGTGCTTTTCTTTACAATGGTTTGCCAACCGTTACAGGTTCTTGGGTTTCTATAGATGTTCCTATTTCTTCTTTTGATACGGCTCCACAGATTAGAAATTCGCTTTACCAGTTCTTAATTTCTTCTAATCTTGGAACTTTGTATGTAGATAATATTTATTTCCATAAAAACACTGTGCTTGGAACTCAGGATGTAAATGCAACAAAATCTGTAAGAATCTATCCTAATCCAGTAACTGCGGGAGAAATGATTACTGCTGATGCATCGGTTAAAAATATTGAAATTTTTACTGTAACAGGACAAAAAGTAAAATCTTCTGATTCGCAAACCATCAGTTCTCAAGGTTTGTCTAAAGGTCTGTATTTAATAAAAACGATAAACGCTAAAGGAGAAACACAATCTTCTAAGATAATCGTTAAATAGATTTAGTAAAAATTGTTTATCGTCCGCTGAAAATTTTTCGGCGGGCGATTTTTTATAATTATTTGCAGTATATTTGAGTAAATCTCATGTTGAACAATTGTTTTATTTTTTTATTCTTATTTCTTACGAATGTTTTTGTTG
>Ga0114982_1001155_pt1 | contig 13283 bp, 11 predicted proteins | sample Shrwel_input2_FT_FD_87183 | JGI IMG/M metagenome (GOLD analysis project Ga0114982, IMG submission 87183) | Subsurface microbial communities from deep shales in Ohio, USA - Utica-3 well 1 S input2 FT | ecosystem: Environmental > Aquatic > Deep subsurface > Shale gas/oil reservoir > Produced... | reverse complement strand
GTGCTAAACAGCGTGTGCTTGAAAATGAAGGTGCTTCAATTACCAAAGAACTTATTTACGAACAAGTAGAACGATATACAGGAGTTCCTGCTGATAAACTTAACGGAGATAATCTGGATCGAATCAAGAATCTTGAAGTTAATGTCAAAGGTAAGTTGTACGGTCAAGATGAAACTATCGAACAAGTTTTGGAACGAGTGTATGTCTCATTCGCAGGTATTCATAATGAAAATAAGCCAATGAGTAGTTTCTTGTTCTTAGGACCAACTGGCACCGGTAAAACTGAATTGGCTAAGTTGCTGAGTAAAAATTTGGACATGACATTGTTGAAGTATGACATGAGCGAATATGGAGAGAAACATTCTGTGTCCAGTTTGATCGGACCCCCTCCTGGTTATGTTGGCTTCGGCGATAGTCAAGTTCAAGGTGGTCGTTTGATTAGTGACTTGAGTAAGAATCCTCATGCTATCATGTTGTTTGATGAAGTTGAAAAGGCTCACCCAGATATCTTCAATATCTTCTTACAAATGCTTGACGAAGGTACTATCACTGGTAGTAACGGTAAGAAGGTCTCTTGTAAGAACACTATCATTATCATGACCAGTAACTTGGGTTCTACTGATAACGACCGTAACAATATCGGATTCGGTAGTCAAGATAAGACAGGTGAAGATGACAAAGCATTGAAGGAATTCTTCAAGCCTGAATTCAGAAACCGTCTAGATATGGTTTGTAAGTTTGGTAAACTAGATACATTAAGTATCAAAAAGATTGTTATTAAGTTTACTCAAGAACTTAAGGACAAACTACAAGAAAAGTACAATATTACATTGAACTTGACTGAGCCTGTCATTGAGTATCTTGCTGATAAAGGTTACGATAAGAAAATGGGTGCTCGTCCATTAGCTCGTAAAATCGATGAAATGATTAGGGTACCTCTCTCTAAGAAAATCTTGTTTGAACAGATTAAAAATGCTACAATCAATGCTACACTGAGTGGTGATGAAATTGATTTCGTGGTTACTCATAAACTTACAGCGGAAATTGGAACAGATGGGATTATTAAAGTCAATTGATACTGTCCCTGGTATACAGTATTATGAATACCGGGACAATACTTATTATAACAACTACGAATTTCGCATGAGGGTGCATATCCCTTGTGTGCGATACACATGGTATTGTAAGAAACCTGAACACTTAGATTCTAAGATTAGTGGCAATTATAGTAGCTACGGTAATGTCAGAAAAGAAGATTTACAAACGGTTACTGATAATCTTACAGCATTGAAAGCAATCGTTCAAATACAGATAGATAGAAAGAAAACTAAAACTATAGGTCTGCGAATCGAAAGCAATATAGTCGCAATTTTTAGTAATAGTTTGTCTGAGTTAAAAGCATTAGAAAATGTAATCGGCAATCAGTATGATTATGACTACACCCAAGTTCAAACTTCAGAATATGCAGGAATCAAGCATTTTGTTAATGAACCAACTCACAAGTACCGTGTTTATTTAAAAACTAAGCGTGTTGAAGATAACTTTCATATTGAGTTAAGAGACACTATGCAAAGGATGAAAACTTTGTATCCTAGCCCTGCGTTAAAACGATGGTTGGCTAATGACGGAAAACGCTTTGGGATTTGGTATTTCCGTTGGGCAAGCTCTGCTCACTTTATCGACTATGACGATGAAAGCACACTAAGTTATCTAGCACTAATGCACGGTGAAGTACTAGGCAAGAAGTACAAATTAGAAAAGCGTCCAGATACTGTATGAAAGTGATAAATACTCTATTATAATGGAGTATTTACCATGGCAAAGATTGTCGAAGAAGTAGTAGTAATCAAATTAAGCAGATTAGTAAAAGAAAACACAGAATCCGATGGCTTAATCGCCACAAATGAAGTATGTGACGCACTTGAGCAAGTTGCTCAAGAACTTGTCGGTGACAATGTAGTGGTTGAAGTAGTGAGAGCATAATGAGCCAAACTACTACATTAATATTGTTACCTCAAACAAGTTATCAAAATCCAGGTAACGGAGCCCCGTATACTGTTACAGGAGCTACAAATCCGGCTGCTGCATATTACTTAGGTAATAAAGACTTACAAACAGTAGCAATCAAGCTAACTGAAGTAACAGGTAACATTGTTATTGAAGCAAGTTTGGCAACACAACCTTCGACTACTGATTGGTTCAAGGTTTATGAACTAGAAGCAAACGCAAATGCAGTTTCTAATACTGCGCCTCAAATAGCAAGCAATGCTAGTGTTTATACTAATATAGAAGGCAACTTTGTTTATATAAGAGCAAAGATTGAGGACTTTAGATTTGGTTCAGTCCATTATGTTAAATTGAGTTACTAATATGAAAAAGTTCGTGATAATGTCAGGTGGTTTTCATCCGTTTCATGCAGGTCATGCAAGTCTGTATCAACAGGCTAAAGAAACCTTTCCTGATGCTACAGTATTAGTCTGTGCTACAAATGTTCAATCTGATAGACCTTTCCCCTTTGCATTAAAGAAAAAATTAGCACAATTAAGTGGTGTTCCTTCAAAAGACTTTATTGAAGTTTCCAGACAATTTACAACACAAGATCCTGCATTAGCAAAACAGATTGGTGATCCAAATGATGCAATTGTAATTTATGTTCGTAGTGAAAAAGATAGAAACGACCCACCTACTCCATGGAAGTTAGGTCCAGACGGTAAACCACCGGTAGGTAAAAAAGGTAAGCCACTAAGTGATTATTTGTTAGAATATCCTGGCGAAGGTCAACCATTAGATCCTGTTAGTAAACATGCATATATGGCTTACTTAAAGACAGTTGAGTTTGGTCCTGGTATCACAAGTGCGACCCAAATTCGTAATGCATGGCCTACATTGAATGATAAGCGCAAGACCGCACTTGTTATGAGTTTATATCCTACTACTCAACAGAATCCTAAACTAGCTCAAACAGTTGTTGGTATGTTCGATCAAGTCATGGGCGGACAAGTTTCAGAAGGTGCTCCTTTTGTAGTACCACTGGCTCCTATCCATATCCGCAATCCTAAAAAGGCTCCGCAGCCATATAGAAATCAAGGCGACATTGTTCCTCCAACTAAGCCACCAAGCACAGAGAAGCGTGGAGTTAAAGGTCGTCCTGGACAAAGACCAATGCCGACATACGAGGAAGTTGTGGCGGAAGGAAATTTAGACGAGGGTGTCAATGATCCTCACACCTTCAAATGTATATTTCTATTTGGACCAATGGGTGCAGGCAAAAGTACAGTTGCTAGACCTTTGTTGTCACATACAGGGTTGCGAAGTGTAAACTTAGACAATTTCAATGAGATGTTTATTAAAAAAGGACAAGTTCCAACTGGACATTTGTCTCCGGACCAACTTGAAAAAAGTTGGCAACTTAGTCAAACTCAACAGCAGAATTTTATAGATGGTAGATTAGGCATTATCATTGACGGATCAGGAAGAAATCCCAGCACAGCAATTGGCGTAATTGAAAAGCTACAACCACTGGGCTATGAATTTATGATGATATTTGTAAATGTCAGCGAAGCTACCAGTATAGCCCGTCAACAGTCAAGAGCAGATAAGCAACAGCAACAATGGGGCGTTGGTCGTCAAGTTGATCCTACACTGGCTAAAAACACTTACGCACAGGTTCAGCAAAATCTTGGAAAATATTCAGCCTATTTTGGACCACAGAGATTTGTCTATGTTGACAACGAGAATACTCCAGATTTAACTCAGGCAACAAAAAAAGTTGACGCTTTTTTAAATGCTCCTGTTACTCAGCCTGAAGCAATCGGATGGATCCAAGCACAAAAAGGTGGACAACAAGTTGCACAAAAACAGCAAAAGTTAGCTACAGCGCAGGATCGTCAACAACAAGCATTAAAACAATTCAATCCGTTGAATCCAAAATTTGCTAAAAAAGGCATGGCGGAAGGCTTCGGTGATGTTGTAAAAGGCATCAAGCGTGCCTCACAAGGTTGGGGCGTAGGTGCTGCACCTGACATGGTTACGCCGTCAGGCGCAGTGTCGGCATTTAAGAACATGGACGGACAACGCCTTGCAAATTTTGTCGCATCAAGAAAAGACCAATCAAAGCCAAGAAAAAATTCAGCGGGAGCATTTGTTGATAAAGTAATTGACCGTGAAATGAGACAGCGCGGCTATAGCCGAGTGGCGAACAAAGACGAGCAAGGTGTGGCGGAAGATGATGCTGGTGATGTTGAACAGCGTTTCACTGCTAAAATGGAAAAAGAAAAACAGCGTTTAGCAAAACTAAAGCAGACTGATCCAGAAGCATACAAGCGTGAAATGGCCCAGCGTGAACAAAGTCGTAACAGAATGCCTGCAGTTTCTACATTTGAACAGCAAGGTGTGGCGGAAGACACCGACAAAGAAGGATATCATACCAGAGTTCGGAGAGGTGATTTCAGACCTAGCAAGTATGGCGAAGACGAGTATAACTATCTACACGACTTGATGAACACTAGCGGAGACAGCTCTGGTCCGCAATTAGTGACTATTAATGATAAAAAGATTGCTAGACAAATTGCTACTATGTATGGTGCCGATGTTGAAGAAACAGGCATGGGAACATACAGAATTGTCCAACGCCGCGGCGATTCACCAATGAGCAATAAAAGACCAAAATTAACAGGTGTGGCGGAAGGCTCGGGTCCTAAAGAAAAACAAAAGACTCCATATAGAGATATTAACAGTCCCGAATACAAAGCAGCAGCCGACAAGCAAAAACAACGAATGGACAAAGATAAGGCAGCAGAACCTGGTAAGAAGATGTTGTCAAAGCAAGGTGTGGCGGAAGGCTCGAACGATACTATCTACCCTAACGCTGAAGTAATCAAGAGTAAGAATGGCAAACCGGTTGGTGAGATATATCAAGATGGCAACAGTTGGGGTGCTTTTCACTATAAAGCAGACCGCGGATATGATTTTATCGACAGTAGAGAAGAAGCCATTGAAGCTCTTAAAGACTTGCATCAGGAAACAGGTCGCAGTCGTCCAGACTACACTATCAAAGGTGTGGCGGAAGGTGATAAAAAGCCCTATCCAAAGACTTGGCACGATGTTGACCCTAAGTTAGGTAAACAAGTTGATAAAATGACTCAGGCAGAAAAAGTCAAAAAAGGGTTGGCACATCCCGATACATTGAAGAAGCCGGGTGTGGCGGAAGGCTCTGAGGCAAGTGATGATCTAGTATCAACATTGAATTCTTTTGGATATTACTCTGATAACGGCAGTGTTTATGTAAATGATACTGGAGAAAAGATTGCTCGTCAAGGTTCTGCTTGGAAACATCAAAGTGGTAAACTAGGACGGGGCGCAGAAGAACTTGGTGAATTTCTAAGTTCTGAGCAAGGCGTGGAGCAAAGTAATATCTCCGAATCATTGGATTATATAGACGAAAAATAATTTGACCCCCTCTAAATGAAGTAAATATTTACATCATTTAAGAGGACCAAATGGCAACAAGAAAATCCAAAACAGAAAAAACAGTTCCCGTAGAAAAAGTACAGGAAATTGCTGAACAAGCAGCACAACAATCACAGCCGCCGGCAGCTGGACAAGTTCAAGTTAATGTAGACTTCTTACGCACTACACGAGTACACATAGCTATGCCATGCTATGGTGGTATGTTAACTGAATCTACATTCATGAGTTTTATCAAGTGGGCAAATACTGCCCGTCAACTAGGTATCGATTGGACATTGGAAACAATGGTAAACGAATCACTAATCAGTCGTGCTAGAAATACACTAACTGCTAAGTTCTTGGATATGCCTACAGCAACACACTTATTCTTTGTGGATGCTGATATTGGTTGGGAGCCATGGCATCTATTAGTTCTATTGAACCGTGATGTTGATGTTATCGGTGGATTGTACCCAATGAAGACTATGCCAATCAAGTGGGTTGTCAATGGATTTGACGGTGCAGAAGAAGGCCCAGATCAATTACAGGAAGTATCCAAAGCAGGTACAGGTTTCTTGTTAATGAAGAAGCATGTATTTGAAAAATTAAAGGTACATCCTGCAGTTAAGCAGTATAAAAACGATATTGGGCTTGATCCAAAATTCGACCAACACTTAAAGACTTACTTTGATACAGCAGTTCGTCAGAATCGTTACTACAGTGAAGACTGGACATTCTGTGAAAACTGGCGTGATTTAGGTGGAAAGATTTATGTTGACAAGCGTGTTCTATTGCGTCACAGCGGTAGTTATGTATTCTGCACAGAAAACCAAGAACACTTGTTAAAAACAATCGGACCCATGTATCCTGACTTCTTAAAGCAACAAGAAGAAAAACAGAAGCAAACAGAGGAAGCTGCGGCTCAAGCCGCACTTGCCCAAGCAGCAGCCGCAGTAGCAGCAGAAGCTAAACCTGCTAAGAAAAATGTTAAAAAAGAAACAGCAGTAGCAAGTCGTAAAAAGAAATAAAAAGGCCCCGAAAGGGGCTTTTTAATGGGTCTACTAAATACTGTAACATGAGAAGATAATATGAGTTGGTACAGACATAAACCACAAAAATATCCACCCCCACCAAAAAATCCAGTTCCTGAAAACAGATCCCCTAAGAACTAAGTACGATAAATACTTCATGGATATCAAAACACTTGAGTCTTTTAGACTATCAGACGCTATTACATTTCACGATGAACTCAATCCCAAGCTATGGGCTGGGATGCATTTACGACCTGAGGTTAAAAAGCAATTGAAAAACATTGCTGACGACTTTATGGATGAGTTAGGTATTAATGGTTTAGACATTGTGGATGTAACAGTAAGTGGATCAAACGCAGCATACAGTTATACTCCCCATAGTGATTTAGATTTACATCTATTAGTTGATATGAGTGATATGCCCAATGATGAGGTGTACAAAGAACTATTCAACGCTAAAAAGAACATATACAATGATAGCCATAATATTACTATTCATGGTGTTCCTGTAGAAGTTTATGTACAAGATGCTAGTCAACCCGTAGTTAGTTTGGGTGAGTATTCTATCAAGAACGATGATTGGATCAGACTTCCAACAAAGCGTAGAGCAAATTTTGATCAAACTGCTACCAAATCAAAGTACAATAAGCTATTAGAATTTATAAATCTAGCATTACAATCAAGAAGTTTAGGTAAAATTACTAAAGTAGTGAAGAAGATTAAACAATATAGACAAGCAGGATTAGATAAAGGTGGCGAGTTTGGCCCTGAGAATCTAGCTTATAAAGCATTGCGTAGTCAGGGTTACATCACTAAGTTGTACGACTTGAGAGACAAGTTACATAGTGAAGTATTGACGATTGAGAACATGTATCAAGACCCAGTTAAGATACAAGAAGAAAAAAACAAAATTCCATCTAAAGTATATCACGTTACCCTTGCTAGTAACTTAGATAGTATCATGAAAGCTGGATTACGACCACAAGTTGGCGCTCGGTCAAATAAGATTACCGGTGAACAATCGGCTATCTATTGTTTCCCTGATAAACATTCAGTAGAAAATGCTATGATGAATTGGTTAGGTGATGAGTTTGATGAAGATGAAGAATTAGCATTACTAGAGATTGATACACGAAACTTGACAGGTGAGTATACACCAAATGCTGAGTTTGAAATCGCCATTACATCATTAATCCCTCCCAATCGTATCAAAGTATTGTCTAGCCTTGAAGAAGATTATGATCCAAACGGTCCTCCACCGGGGCCAGAGTTTAAACCAACAATGCCTAAGGGCACTGTCAGAGTAGATGTAAGTGATGTGTATGATTGGTATAAGTTAGGTCAACATATCAGTAACCTCAAGGGATTAGGGCATCACGATTTTGGTAAAGGACCTCCAAGTACCATAATGGCATTTGGTAGTGAACCAGAAGAACACAAATACATTAAAGACTTGGAAAAGACAGGGTTATCTACAACTGACATCGATCCAGTTGATCCTAATCAACCCAAAGGAATGAAGCGTCAGAAAGTTGATCCTACATTCAATGTAAATGAAGGGTTCGATCAGCCTTATCCACTCAAGTGGGAAAAGAGTGAATATGGTGATGTTGACGCATTAGCCAAATTACCAGATGGTAGTCCACTTAGCATCATGTTTAACAAGCAGACAAATGATGAAGGTGATGAAGCAGTTCAAGTGGAATTCTACAGGAACAACAGTCAAGAAGTTACTGGTGAAGGTGACGCAATGCGTATTTTTGCTACTGTACTATCTGCTATACAACAATATGTCAAAGAACACAAACCTGCAAGATTGACCTTCTCAGCAAGCAAAGAAGTAGAACAGGATCAAAATACTGAAAGCCGGGCTAAGTTATACGACCGATTAGTACAGCGTTATGCTAAGGCTTGGGGTTATAGAGCATATAGGGCAGATAGTGGTAATCTAGTTACATACGAATTGGCTAGAATGAGAAATGTAGCGGAAGATGAAACACTTCAATATGCTGCTGAAAAAACACCAGCGGTAAATCCGTACGGTGGAATTAAAGATAGGCAATATCGTGGTGGAATATCAGAAGCCTCTGGTTATATCCCAAGTGAAAAAGAGAAAAACGATCCTCGTTTTAAGACAGCATTAACAGTAGATGTTAAGCCTGACAGTATCAAAAAGAACGCAAAAGCATTCTATTGGAAGACTAGTAGAGCAGGTATTCCACCGACAGCGAAACCCTCTGGCAAATTCTGATTGTATCGTATTTTGATAAATACTACATATATTTGGAATTCCCATGAAAATCAATCAAATCATCATTAATGAATCTAGCTCGGGTACCTCAACAGCCGGTTCAGTTGCTACTTTTGCCAAACCGTTAGGTGAAGTACAAAAGCGCATACCCGTAGAAAATAACAAACTAAAGAAAAAAGGTCCTTACGCTAATAGTCTAAGCGAAGGCAAGATGAATCAATTATCTTTAGACTTAAAAGGCGGCCCTGATGGGTTAAATGACGCTGATTTTAAAAAGAAATACGGTAAAACAAAAGCCGAAGCTCGTAAAGAATTACAAAGAAAGCCAGAGCCACAGAAAAAGCCTGAAACAATGTCAGAAGCAGACTTACATGAAGAAGATAAGATTATTGCTGTTGGTAAAGGTAGTAAATTAAAGACTGGTTTACATGGTAAAAGTGAAGAGCCAAAGTTTCGTGGCTTCTTACCGCCCTTCAAGACAGAAGGTATGCATGTAAGTGATAAACGTGGCAATAGTGTATGTGAATGTGGTGACCATAGTATGGCTCCTGTTATTGCTAAAGCATTGAATGCTTACGCTGTTGCAACTGAATCTATCAAATCAGGCGGCGTTGTCGCAGCAGGCGGCGTAGGTGAAGGGAAGAATCCGGGTTTATGGGCAAATATACATGCCAAACAAGAACGCATAAAACACGGGTCTAGTGAGCGTATGCGTAAGCCAGGTAGCAAAGGAGCACCTACATCACAAGCATTTAAAGATTCTGCAAAAACAACAAAGAACGAAGGTGCTAAAGTAGACAGAATGATCAAGCACATTGCACAATCAGAAAAGAAACTAGGTCACAGTAAGAAAGAAGCAGAGAACATTGCATGGAAAACTGCTAACAAGCGTGGCATGTTAGACAACAAGAATAAGAAAGCAAAATAAAATGAGTAGTATCTTAACAGGCTTACAAGAAAGTTATTTTGACCGTGGTGAAAAAGACCAGCAAAACGCAATGGATACTCGCCGCAGTAGTGATTTAAGTAGTGAACGCAATGCTGGACTCAATGAACCAGATGAATTACCGACTACTCCTATAGAAACTCGCAACGGTGTCTATGAATACACTGTTCCTACTGGACAAGAAAAGATAGCACAAGAGTTAGGTCTACAATTTCACAAAGGCCACTGGGTTACTCGCATTAAATCTCAAAAAGCAGATTTTCAATTTGGTCGCCCACAGTTTCACGAGATACCATCAAAAAAGGTAGCAGAAGCAGAACAAGATTTTGGCCCTGATTACCAAGACAAAGTAAAACGCTTAGGTCAGCTGGCTAAACAAGGCGAGCGTAAAACTGTTTGGGATCCTGTCAAGCGTGTGTATAAAACGGTTCCAGTTAATCCACCTAAAGAGCAAGGTGTGGCGGAAAACTTCAATGGTGAATATGATGATGAAGCCGGAATGTTCAAAAATGATTTGCAAACAATTCAGCGTGTGAGCACACATTTAGAAAGAGAAATTAAAGATAATGAAAATCTTCCAGAATGGTGTCAAGCAAAAATAGCTCAATCAAAAGGCATGATTGTTTCTGTCATGGATTACATGATTAGCCAACACGAAAACGGTGAAATTAACACAATTGAGGAAGACTGGCAGAAAGTCAACAAGAGCGATAAAACTTCCGGCATGAGTCCGAAAGCAGTAAAAGCATATCGCAGAGAAAATCCAGGTAGTAAGTTAAAGACAGCAGTAACGACTAAACCTAGTAAACTAAAACCTGGTAGTAAAGCTGCTAAACGCCGTAAAAGTTTCTGTGCTAGAATGAGCGGCAACAAAGGCCCTATGAAGGACGAGAAGGGAAGACCAACTCCAAAAGCAAAAGCATTGAGTCGTTGGAATTGTAACGAAGATGTAAATGAAGGTCAAATCTATGCAGGTGGAAATAAGCCTGCAGGAATACGCGATTATGAAACTAGACATGTTCCTAATCAAAACGAATTATCTGAAACAGAAAAAATTAAAGGTGCAGATGGTAAGGCATGCTGGAAGGGCAAGCGTTTCGCCGGCACCGAAGATGGTAAAGACAAATGTGTTCCAATAAATAAAGAAAGTTCTATTATGAAGGGTCTTCAACTTGAAGGTAATGATGAAGAACATCATACGGGTGGTGGGTTAGGAACTCCGTATCCTAGTACATATGAACAAGAAACATTACCATATCGTACTAAAGGCCAGCGTAGAACACCTTCAATAGCTTTTGAAAATAAAAAGGTAAAATAATGTTATCAGATAACTTAAAAATATTATTAGCAAGCACTCAAAGTTTTGCTATCAAGTCACAAAATTTCCATTGGAACATTGAAGGTAGTAACTTCCCTCAATATCACGCATTCTACGATACATTATATAGTGATGTAAGCGGAACTATAGATCAGATTGCCGAGTACATTAGAATCTTAGGTGCTTATACTCCTGGCAGTTTAACAAGATACAGTGAGTTATCAATCATTCAAGACCAAGTAAAGATTCCTCGTGCTGAATTAATGTTCGCTGAATCATTGCAAGATTGTGGAGTAATGAGTCAGTTAGTTGTTGCTATGTTTGACGAAGCAACCAATGAAAGACAACAAGGTATCGCTAACTTTATGGCAGAACTACAAGACTTATATGGCAAGAAGGCTTGGTTCATTCGTAGCATCCTTAAAAAAGATCGTGAGTAATGAGAGCAATTGAATTTATCAATGAAGATTTGAGGCAAGTTTTACAATTTGCTACAGATGCACACAAAGGTCAAACTCGCAGTGGCGGCGAGCCCTACATTGGTCACCCTGTTCGTGTTGCTCAAACAATTGAACAATACAAAAAGTCACACAACTTAGACGCATTGATTGCGGCTGCATATCTACACGATACAATTGAAGATACAGACACAACACATGAAGCATTGCATGATTTGTTTGGTGGACTAGTTGCTAGTTTAGTTTTGGAACTGACAAGCGATAAAGAAAAAATTAAACAACTAGGTAAGAGCCAGTATCTAGCACAGAAGATGGCTCATGATATGAGTAGCTATGCTCTTGTTATCAAACTAGCAGATCGTTTGGATAATGTACAAGACATTGCTACTGCTAAGAGTCCTGCGTGGAGAGCAAGATACAAAGCAGAGACAGAACACATATTAGACTACATTGAAAAGCACAGAGTTCTAAGTGGTACACATCAGAAACTTGTAGGTCTAATCAGAGGCAAAATCAAAGAGATTCCAGTAGATGATGTAAACGAAGAAATCATTGATGAAATGCCTCTTCCTGCTGACTGGGATCCTCAACAAATGCGTCAGCAAGGTACATCATTTAAATCAAGATTGCAGTATGCTTTAGAAAGAGCAAAGAAGTTAGGCACCGGTTCTAGTCGTGTTGCCACTACTATTGAATATCAAGGTCGTCCTACAGTATTAAAGATTGCTAAGAATCAAAAAGGGTTAGCACAGAACAGTGTTGAAGCAGATATACTAAGTGATGGATATGCAAGTCAACTAGGTATATTGATACCTATCATTGATTATGATGAACAGAATCGTGAACCTACTTGGGTTCATACAGAGTTAGCACAGAAAGTAAATGAAAAGCAATTATGCCAATTTATGGGCTGTGACAACTTAGATCAGCTAGTGAATATGGCTTGGGCTATCACTGGTAAAAAGAGATATGTAGGTAACTATCAAGATTATGTAAAATTTTTGCGTGAAAGAGGCAAGACTGATGAACAAATAGAGACAATGACTGATTACGCCAATACACTAGCAGACTTAAACAGTAACTTTGATGTTGAGTTAGCTGACTTTGCTAGAGCAGCCAATTGGGGTATATATAACGGTAAACCTGTTATTATTGATGTTGGCTTCAACAGCAATGTTTTAAATCAGTATTACAAAAGATGAGAGCAACAGAATTTTTAACAGAACTATTCAATCTAGGTAAAAACTGGAAGTGGGAATTCCGCGGCCGCGAAGAAGCATTTGCTAGTTTTACTATAGGTGACATTGAATATCTATGGAGTGCTAGTGTGCAGAACATTCGTAATCCTAATACATGGACATTGACCTTTAGACAACGCGGACAAGATGACATGGAAAAAACATTTGGAATGACTGGTACCGGTAACTCAACGGAAGTCATTTCAACAGTTATCGATATTACTAGAGCATTCTTAGAACATTATAACAGCATATCGGATAGAGTTTTAGAATTAAGATTCTCATCAGAAGGAGACTCTCGCACTAGTTTATATGCTAAAATGGTCAAGCGACTATTACCTGATTGGGATTTACATACTAAGAAAGTTGGCAGTGAAACTGATTTCTACCTAACAAATCCAAAAGCGTATGATTTAACGAACACACTACCTTAGGACCTTTGCGTTATAAAGTGTGGCCCGGCTGCTGGGCGTAGAAAGCGATTCGCTACCGTGGACTACAAAGTGAGCACTAATTTTGGAATAACAATGAGAAGAATAATAACAACAATCGCTTTACTAATATCAACAACAGCATTCGCATGGGATCAACGT
>Ga0114982_1001153_pt1 | contig 13303 bp, 19 predicted proteins | sample Shrwel_input2_FT_FD_87183 | JGI IMG/M metagenome (GOLD analysis project Ga0114982, IMG submission 87183) | Subsurface microbial communities from deep shales in Ohio, USA - Utica-3 well 1 S input2 FT | ecosystem: Environmental > Aquatic > Deep subsurface > Shale gas/oil reservoir > Produced... | reverse complement strand
GGTCAACCCCTCGTCGACCCCCGCCGCTCCCCCGGGTCCGGCGCTCTTCGCGACGGACCTGCTCCCACAGTCAGCGCTGACGGATCCCGCGTACATCTCCGGAACGGGCTCTACGTTCGCGATCTCCCAGCCGGCGCTGGCAGCGAAGCACGGTGTCATCCGCAACGGCGTCCTCATCCCCCCGCAGGCTCTCCAGGAAGGTCGTCGCGGCTTGAGCCAGCAGACGATCGAAGGTATTCAGGCGCTCAATGCTGCGCAGGCGAACGCTGCCCAACGCGCCGCGGAGGCGGACACCCGCGTGTTCGACGAGTCCGCGAGGAGCAGCGCTGGAGCGGCGGCCCGCCTGGCTTCCCCTTCGGCCAATCCGGACGTCCGCCCGGCTGCGGGAAGTGGCGACGTGGAGGTCGAAGACGCCATCCGGAAGATGGACGACTTCGACTTCGGCCAGCTCCGGGAGATGATGACCCGTGACCTCCTCAACAACGAGGAACAACGGGCCATTGTGGAAAAGGCGGTCACCCCGCTGGAGCTTTCGGAGCTCATCACGAAAGGCCACGTGGAGCAGGTGGTGCCGATCATCCCGGGTAAGTTCTACCCGACGTTCCGCTCCCTGAGCGCGGGCGATGACCTGGCGCTGAAGCGGATGATCATGGAGGAGAGCGGCGAGATCGAGGTGAACAGCCGCTACCTGATCGACAAGTTCGCACTCATGAGCGTGGCGGCATCGACGTACGCCATCAACAACAACCCGCTCCCTGAGTACTGGGATTCGAAGGGCACCTTCGATCGCGGTCTCTTCTTGAAGAAGTTCGAGTTCATCCTGAAGCAGCCCTTCCACATGATCGCGGCGCTGTCGATCCACAGCTTCTGGTTCGACATCCGGGTGCGGAAACTGTTCGTCGCAGAAAAACTGGGAAATGGCTAGAGACCCCGGAAGGGTGGGCGAAGGCATCCTTGCTGTTCGCCACCCTTCGTGAGCCGCCCCCTTCGGGGTCCGTCCGGGAGTCTCTACTTCTCCTCTTCGTGCTCAAGCGAGAGCAAATCGAGCATGCACGGTGGAGAGCGCTCATTCAAACGGTCATCGACAAGGAGAAGGGCATCGAGTCCTTCGACACGTACCGGAAGCTCATCTTCCCCTGGTCAGACGACGCGAACGAACGTCGTCAGGCGGAAGCCAAGAAGCTGCTGGTCGCGGAAATCGCTCGAGGGGGCTTGGCTGTCCGGCCCCTGTGGCAGAAAGAGCGGCCCGTTACGAGCCGCCTCCAGTACCAAACCCGCGAAGTACGCCAGCGTATCGCAAAGCAAAAAGACGAGCTGTACGCCAAGCTCGGAAAGACGGCCCCTCTTGACGCATCTACAAACAGCGCACTTCTGTCCGACCTGCGGCAGTCCTGACGTTACCCACGACCAGCTCTCGGAGAAGGGCTCCTGCTCCAGTTGCGACTGGTCAGGCAGCAGTAAGGAGCTCCTGTCCGCGGCTTTCAGCACGGACACTTCCCCGGATGCCGTGGTGGTTCAGTTCTCCCGGGAGTTGCGGAACCTCTTCGCCCCTTTCGCACCCAGCGTCCTGGGCTTCCTCATCAAGTGGGGGTTCGTCTCCGCAAAGGGCGGGAAGGTCGATCCCAACATCCTGGCGCGGTACATGACCGCAGCAGCCCGCGCCATGGCTTCCTCCTTGGTGGAGGAACGCAGCGCCATCCTGCGCGAAATGGCAGGTAAAAATGGAGGCTAAGGAAGAGGGCGTCTACTGCTTCTTGGATGCGGAGCGCCTTTGCGGCGCCGACTGCGCGGCCTACCTCACGGAGGCGGACCGTCCCCAAAAAGCCGCTGAGGCGGCCGAGTGGGAGAAGTGCCTCCTCCTGCTCAACGTGCAGCGCACAGGCAAACACTTGGTCGTACTCGCGCAGAATAGCGTGAAGCGCCCAACCCCCACCCCTCCCCAGGTACGTTGATGATTCACTTCAAAGAGCTCGTGTGCACCGTGGACCTGGAGACTGGCGAAGTCCGCCGCGTAGGGCGTGCTGTCACCCGTAGCGGCCGATCCGTGGAGTTCGACGTCGACTTCGAGACGTGGTCGGACATCGCAGCGGCAGCCAACGAGGCGCGCACGGCAGACACAAAGGGGGCGTCCTCCCCTTCTCCCCTCGCGCCTATTCCCTTCGTCGCACCGGAACCTCCCCTGTCTACTCCGGAAGAGGTGTCGGACACGGACGAAAGCGGAATCCAGCAGGCATGAACTACAACCTCCTGCTCTGCCACCGGTGCGCCACGGGGATCTCCTTGATCGGCGACAACCGCTCCGTGCTGGAGGGGGTAACCCTACGTTGCCCCTCCTGCCGTTCCGAGAACGTGCACCGCCACCTTCAGGAGGAGGTCGACCCTACGATTCTGGCCAAGTCCTCCATCTGGTCCCTTACCCCGGAGGAGGCGCTGATGGCGCTGGAGGGTATCGGGTTCCCCGAGGAGCAGCACTGCGACGCGGACACTGTCCGCCGTCTCCTGCAGACGGCCGGAGTAACCGTCTCCGTGACGGATGTCGAGGGCACGTCCCGAAGTGTGGTGGACTTCCTGGAACTGCCTTCTGGGACTCGCCTCTACCTGGGGAGCAGCGCGCACGGCGCAATCGTCTACCGCATTGCGGACCGCAAGCGTCCCTCGGATGTCTGGCCTTTCGGGGACATGCCATGACTACTGTCTGGATCACCCCCCTGGAGAAGGTCCCGGCCACGACGCGCTGGGAGCTACGCGTGTCGGGGCGGGCGCCCCTCACTTTCTTGGGTACCTGGCCCTTACTCGCCATGGCACTCCGTAAGCTCTTGCGAGACGACCCTGCCGTAGACCGGTTGGTCTTCATCGACGTCCAGGCGGAGCGCATCAACGGGGAGATCGCTCAGGTCCCTACCTTCCATTCCGTATCCGACGGCCTCCTCTCTGCTTTGCGAGAGAGCGACTGGGTGGCGGAACCCCTGTGGGACCTGTTTGCCTGGTCCCCTGAGATTCTCGCGGATAAGCCCTCAAGCATGCTGCTTCGACCCCACACTACCCCCGAAAGGAAAGAACAATGATCCCGCACATTCCTGCAACTCCCGGTGTTTCGACTCGCAACAACGACATGTCCCGAGGGCCGGAGATCTCCCCCAAGGTGGTGCACATGTGCGAGCCCGTGGAGCAGTTCGCGGTTGTCTATGACGACGACAAGGGGGTTCGCCGCAAGACGGTAGTGGTCCGTGTGGGTGATCAGCTCTATACGCACCCGAACGCGGAAGCGTGGGCTGCGGGTTTGATCCCCGTCCCCGCGGCGCACTGGCTCAGCAAGGGCGTCGAGGCGAAACGCCCGCGCAAGCCCGTCGTCGTCACCCCGCCGTCCGACCAGGTCGAGTTCGACCAGATCCTGGCGCCTGTCCGATGATTCGCCCCCTCCATGACTGGCTGCTCGTCCGGGTTGACCCGGAGGAGCCTCAAGGCCCCATCGTGGTTGTGGGTGCTGCGGGCAAACAGCGAATGCTCACGGGAGAGGTCCTCGCAGCGGGCCCTGGGCGCCAGCTCAAGTCCCGGTTCGAGCCGAACCCTGTGCAGGTGGGTGACAAGATCGCGTTCTTTCGCGAGAACTTCGAGACCCAGCAGGGCAGGCAGTTGTCCCAGTTTCTGGTTGAGCACGCGGGCGAGAACGTCCGCATGCTCCGCGCCAACGACGTTTGCTACCTGCGGGATGCATGTACCTCGTAATCGCCAGCGGCACCGGAAAACTCCTGTTTAACATGATGTGGGCTCCGGTGTGGATTGGCCTGGACCGGTCTCTCTGCGAGGAGCTCCAGCAGGGCTTGCACCCTTTCGCGGACCGTCCCCTCACGCAGGAACTCCTGCGTGAGGCCCACGACCACCTCGTGGAGGACATCTGCGCCCGATACCCCCAGTTGCCGGGACTCCGGCACTACCTGGACGCCCTGAAGTCCGTAACAGACGCATGAACCCGAGACCTCCCCACAAAAAGCGCGTGTCCTTACGGCTTGACCCTGCGCTGTACGCACGGGCGCGTGCTACGGGCAAACCCCTGACGGGGCTGATCGAGAGCGCGCTGCGGGAGCTCTTCGACCGACAATCCTCCGACGCGGAGCAAGCATGAACTACCAGCAACGAACTCACGTCGTAGACGTCCCCCAGGGAGCGGGTACGGCAGCTTTTCTCCGCGCTTTGGAGGGAGTTCTCCGACTGCCGATGGTGCAGAACATCAACGTGGACATCACGGGGCGAGTGACCGCCACGCACTACGTGCCCATGGATGGGAAGGATCTGGAGCTCCCGACGTTCACGTTCGACGACCTCACCCCGTACGCGGTTGCGCGGAACGGGCAGATCGCGGAGGTGCTGCCCGCCGAGTACGGTGCGGCAGGGGCTGGGATCCTTTTCCTGCTCTTCCGCCTGCTCGCTGCGGCGCGGCTGCACCCCACTGGGTGGGTCGTGCCTTCTGGTGGCGTGTTCCGCTCGTGGGTACAGAACCACGTGGTCGGACACCTGGGCGACGACCCCTCCTCCCTGTTGGGCGTCCCGGTCTACGTGGACACCAGCGACTCACTGGGTGAAAACGTCGTCCTTCTGGGCGGATGTCCGGTGCGCGGCGCCCCCTTCTCCGACACCACCTACACCCTCAAAGTCTCCCTGCTATGAACACCCTGACATCCGCACTAATCTACGTGGGCCTTGTGCCCGCGAGCACCGTCGAGGAAATGCAGCGGTGGGGGGTGCCCCTCCCTGACGTGCAACCTAACCCACCCGCAACGGCGGAGCAGGTGGGCGCCGTCCTCGAGGGCGTGCTCCAGGCATCGGGGGTGCACTTGGTGCGGGAGACCCAACTGGACATCCTGCCGACGTTCCTGCGCACGCTCTCGAAGGGCACGCTTTGCCTGGCGGGTGCGGAACCTTTCGACGTCTCGTTCGGCCGCACGGTGAACGGCGAGATCCTGCTGCCGTGGCAGGGAGAGAGCCTGGAGGAGCTCCTTCAGGACCCGGAGAGTCACCTGCTCTTCCCGAGCGCGGAAGGGACCGTGCGCTTCCAGGTGACGGACATTCAGGAGGTCTTCTTCGGCGAGACGAAGGCGTTCCTTGTCTGCGCGGGTGAGTTCCTGTCGTGCGAAGTGTCGAAAAAGGAGGACGTCAATGGATAGTCTGGTGCAAGAACTCGCAGCGGCGGGCTTCGAGGTTATCAGTGAGGAAATCTCCCCCCAGCGTGGCCGCATCACGGGGCGAGTGCAGACCAAAGACATGGGCACGTGGCGTTCACGCATGCGCCGGCTTCTCCTTGCTGCGGACACCAGCCCGTGGGCGATCGACATCTCCCGGATGTACTTCGTGCCCAAGGGCGAGGAGGTAGAGCGGTACTGCTGGCGGATCTTGTTCACCCTGAAGAATAACAAGCTGACGGATACGAGTTGGACCCTCCTTGTGGCGGACCTGCTGTCCGAACCGCCCGCGCCTCCTCCGGGCCGTGTGGAGTTGAAGGAGTACCCGCTCTTGCTGAGCCCGGAGCGCAACGCGCTGAGCGCGGGCGGAAAAGGGGCCACGGCCCTGGGAGGGGGTTGACCGTGCAGGAGAACTTTAAAGCGGTACCGTTCAAGGAAGCCGACGTTCCCGAGCTCACAGAGGAGCGGAAGTACGAGCTCGAGAAGCACACGGCAGACGTCCAGAAGCTCTTCGACCAGTCCGTCAAGGGCCGGTACAAGATCGACGTCTTCTTCCGAGAGGTGCAGTCCGTCAACGGGCTCCGAACCGGCATGCTCCAGGTGTTCGAGAACGGCACCAAGCTCAACGGGGATGGGGACGCGAAGGTCTACTTCTGCCCCGGGGACAAGCTGCGTGGCAGCGGCTGCCAGGGTGTCATCCCCTACGACTCGACGGGGTACGGGTTCCTCGTGTGCCCCTCCTGCGTCACCACCTGGAAAGAGGAAGAGGTCTACGGGGAGATCCTGGCGAACTGGTTCCCGCAGGGGTGGGCAAACCAGATCGAGCGCGTGTTCCGCCAACTCGGCAGCAGTGCGGACATCTACGTGAAATACCCTCGGTTCAGCCTGCAGAAAGCCAGTGAACAGGAGCAGGAGAAGGAGCTCCGAGGGGACAAGCTCAACGCCGTGCGCAGCGCGCGCAAACGCGTCATTTACCCGCTGCGTAACATCCTTCAGGATACGAGCGCGGGAGCGGACCTGAACAAGCGTATCCTCGCATTCCTAAAGGCATGAGCACCCCCGAATACAACCGCCTGGCCTACCGCCTGGCGCTCCTGCGCTACACGCAGAAGTGCCTGCGAGAGGGCTTACTGTCGGATCTCAGCGATCCCCTCGTGTGTGAGGAGGTCCGGTACTCCGACCGGGAAGTTCCCCCGGACGCCGTGCTCGACCTTCTGCAAGAGCTGCAGACTGCAGAGACCACGACAGCAGGACTCCTCGCCTCGTTCACCCTGACCCGCAACGCCTCTCCCTTCGTACCCGCCCATGACAAAATCCTCGAAGCGCCAAAGCCCCAAGAGCCCGAAAGTCCCGTCGAACCAGGGCGGGCTCGGAATGTCCGCCGTAGCACGAATCGCAAGGCTTGAAAAATGGGCCGAGCTCCAGGAGCTGCGGGCGGACAACAACGCGGCGGTGTTCGCCTCCTGCCTGGAGCAGTTGGAGGCCAACGACGTGCTGCTTCAGCGCGCGGTGTCCAGCGCGGGGAACTCGGAGCAGGAGCGGAAGACCCCCTCGGGGGACACGGACTGGCACATGTACCGACAGGAGTACCTGGTGGCCGCGTTCCTTGCGTGGCTGGTCCAGTTGGTGCCCCCGCCCCCGGCACCCCCGGCGGTTCAGTTGGTCGCCGCGGACGAAGGCATGGACGACGTGGTCGTCTTCGGTGGGGGCCAGTAGTAGATTCTCGCCAGGGCTCCCTGCCCGTGCATGGCGAAGGTTCCGATGCAGGAGCCTTCGCCTTTTTCACATAAGCGGCGAAGGGCGCGGTTGCGCCAAGGAGCAAGCAGAATCACAGGCTTGCCCAGTCGTGCCGCCCCCGCACACACTGTACGCAATAGCCCCAGACCAACGCCCCTACGTTGGTGGGTAGCGGAGACTGCCAAGTGTAGGATCTCCACAAACGAGGTGCCCTCTCGAGAAAGCAGGAACGCCCCGTTCGTAGCCCACAGCGCAGACTCTCTTGCCATCTTCGCGAGGGCGGCTACGGGAAGTGGGGAGTCCGTAGCGCTCGCTTCCACATCCACCAGGTGCCTTAGTAGGAGTTCGTCCATGATCCGCGAACATACAGCAGATGAGACGGTTGACGCTTTCGATGCGTGGTTCCAAGGGCTCGGCAACAGCCCCATCGTCCACGTGGAGCGTGCCATTCTGAAGACGTTTCTCTTCTGGCAGGCCCAGAAGGCGAACGAGGGGCTAGAAAAAGAGGCGGATGCCTCTTCTCCCTCAGGCATGTAGCTCAGGAGACGACGTCTCCATCTGCAAGCGCCCGTTCCGGTAGGCCACGTCCAGTGTCGGAGGCGCGTCGTACAGGCAACCCGTCCTCGTCACGCGGAACGACTCCCCCTCGTGGAGAATGACCCAGCGGTCAAGCTCCTGGTACCCCTCCTGCAACAGTGTGCGCCCCCAGGAGACCAGGGCGTTCGACACATGCAGACGCACTCTGCCGTCCGGTCCGGACGCCGTGGTGATCCACACAAGCGCTGCCTCTCGGTGCAGGTGCTCCATGTGGAGCGTGCGCCCCCAGCAGTCCTGGAAGACGTCCGCACGCGTGATTCGCAAACCCCGGGTGTCCCGGGACAGAAGCTCCTTACGCAGGCACGCCCCGAGGGGGAGTCCTGCGACGAGACCGTTCTCTGGCATCGCCTTGATGCCCACTTGCAGTGTTTCTGTCAGGTGGAAAACTCGCATTTACCTGATACCTCCAACTCTCTTATCCCCGTAATAGTTGCGGTTTTTCAGGTAAAATGCGGGAACGCCTGCCCGAGTGCCCCGTCTCCTGGTACGGATACGGGGGTACCCTCTCCGTCGTAGGTGTCGTATGCCCATCAGCTCCTCAGAAATCGCCGCACAGATCGGTGGGTATCAGTCCTCCGCAATGAACAACCTTGCGTACAGCTCCATGCTGACGCAGGCGTCCCCTTACGGAGTGGGTGGGCGTTCCGACGCGATGGCCGGGTCCATCATGAACCGCGGGATGGCTATCGGCGCCCCCCTCGGCGCGCTCGGCATCGGCATGCTCGGGCTGGACCCGATGAGCGTAGGGCTGAAGGCGGGCATGGGCGCGTTCGCCGGCGGCGCGGGCATCGGAGGCGGTCTGGCGGCAGGCGCGTTGGCCGCGGCTCCCGTGGCGGCGATCGGCGCAGGTGTCCAATACGCAGGCAGCCAGATGTACTCGGGCGCGCAGCAGCAGATGGAGCTCAACAACACGCTACGATCCTCCTTCAACTTCCAGAACCGCACGACGGGTTCCACGGGGTTCAGCAGCGGGGGGATGCAGCAGATCGGCTCCCTTATGCGGGAGATGACGCACCAGTTCGGCCCTGGGGGTGAGACCACCAGCATGTCCGAGCTCACCCAACTGGCTGGGAAGATGGGGCAGATGGGGTTCGCGACCGGAGTTCGCGACGTGCAGGATTTCAGCAAGAAGTTCAAGGAGATGGTCACCAGTCTCAAGACGATGGCCAAGGAACTGAATACCACCATGGAAGGGGCGATGGAGTTCGCTGCCTCCGCGAAAACGTCCGGTGTCTTCGGGATGGGGCGGGCTTCGGGGTTCTCCGCGGCGGTGCGTGGCGCGACCGTCTCCGGCGGCCTCGCTCTGTCCGAGGTGACAGGGGCGGCCAGCATCGGGTCACAGATTTCGCGCTCTATCGGTGGGCTGGGGCGCCAGGGGGCGATGGCTGGAGTCAACACCATCAACCAGATCGGAACGGCACAGCAGATGGGCCTTCTCTCAGAGGAGGACATCTACAACGTCACCGGGATGACAGGCGCCGAGGGGCGGCAGGCGTACGCGGCATCCTCAATGCAGCGCACCGCCAGCTTTCTCCGGTCGGGCCGTGGGCGCCGCACGTTGGCGTCCCTCGCGGACAAGAACGGGAACCTCGACGAGGGCAACGTTCAGCAGCTCCTGGACGGCGGGATGTCGATCAGCGAGACCATGCGGCTCGACCAGAAACAGTTGGGCAAGGTCGGGCGCGCAAACTTCATCCGGAACGAGGGTCGTCTTCGCGGCGCGGCGCTCGAGCGCATCGGTGGCTTTCTACCCGCCATGCAGCTCTCCCAGTGGGCGAGCTCGAAGGGCATCGACATCAATGACATGGACGACCGCTCCATGCTGTTCGCGCAGCGTCAGTTGGGGATGGGTCGCGACGAGGTGGACCAGGCCGTGAAGATGGCCAACGGGATGCCGCAGATCCTGGAGCAGATGCGCCGGTCTGGGGAGAACGATTCGTTCGCTCAGAAGAAGGCGATGATCAACAAGAACCGCGGCGTCGAGGGGATCAAGCAGCGGTTCGAGCAGGCCAAAGAGATGGTCAACGGCAAGCTCCAGAAGGTGGGGCAGGACCTGTTCAACATGGGGTCGGAGGGCATCGAGCGCGCCCTCAACGGCCTCGTGGACTCCTATGTTGAGCTCTCCAACAAGGACATCGACGACGCGTACCGGTCCATGAAGTCGGGCGGCGCTGTCGGGCAGGGGGCCTCTCGACGTGCCTTCGGTGTGGGTGCGAACCTCAACCAGGCCATGAAGGGTAGCGGGGGCAGCACCGTTTTCTCGGGGAGCAAGGGGACTAGTTTCCAGGACCAGTTCAGCCGCGGCTCCACCGGCGGGGCCGGAGCCAGTCTCGGCGCGGACCTTCACTCGGGCATCGGCCTCTACAACGGGGAGATGGCCAAGTTCCTCCTGTACGGACAGTCCGAATCGGGAAAGATGCGCGCGAGCGGCCTCGACCTTACGGGGGTCAACACCCGCTCGGAGTACGACGCAAAGGTCGCCAGCGTTGAGCGGGCTCGACACGCGGCTTCGGTATTCTCAGCGGACGGTTACGCGGCGGGGCTCACCAACAAGTGGGTCAGCCAGGCGTACGCCATGGACCGGGTGAAGGGGGAGGGCGACGAGCGTCTCGCCAGCTTCGGGGAGCAGATCGCGCAGAACGGCGACAAGGTGCTCAAGGAGCAGTGGGCCAGTGCGAAGACCCCCGCCGAGAAGGCTCAGCTCATGGCCAACGTGGAGGCAGCAAACGGCATCAAGGGAGCGACTGCGATCCGCAGTCGCTACGGCATGCCGGAGAATGCGCTGGGTAGCGCGTTCCAAACGGGAGGCTACCGCACAGAGGGTGACGCCAACCGCGCGTACGCCCGTGCCTTTGGCGTGACCGAAGGTAAGGGCGGTCGAGAGGCAGGCAAACTTCTCAACATGGCGAGCGCCAATGGCCTGGACGCGTTGCGCGCCGGGGTGTCCGTTTTCAACGGCATCCGTGATTCCCGTCGGGACGGCGACAGCATCTACCGGTCCCTTGTTAAAGGCTCTCGTGCGGGTTTTGACCGCCTAGGCGGGGGCACGGACACCTTCGGGCAGTCTCTCGTGAACCGCCTGAGCGGCACGGACGACCTGATGCAAAAGGGGGGGTCGTACGTACGGGGTGAGGAATTCCGGAATCGCGCGGCCGACCTTTTGTCGGGTGACGCCAAGACGGCACAGAGTGGGGTCGAATCCCTCCAGAACGAGCTCAAGAACAGCGTCGGGGAGGAGCACGACTCCGTTCGGGACATCAAGAAGAGCATGCTCGCGGCGGGTCTCTACAACCTTGAGATCCAGAAAAATGGGGGGAAGCCCCTCTCCGATGAGCAGAAGCGCCGACTGTCCGAAACGACGGGCATGAGCATTGAGGCGATCCAGAACGCCGGGCAAGCCATGACCGCCAAAGTAGAGGACCAATGGGCGAAGAATCGCGCAGCACAGGCGAAGCTCGTAAGGGCGCAGGCGGAGAAGGCACGGGAGACGATGGTCTCTCGCGGTGTGTACGACGCGGCCACCGGCAAGCTCTCTTCGGCGACGATGGAGAAGATCTCCAAGATCGGTGGCGGAGCGCTGGAGTACGCCAAAATCATGGAGAAGGCGCAGGCGCACGACGAGGGTCTCACTGGCAGCAGTGAGGACTTCGCCACGTCAGCCGGGTACGCTCAGGACATGTCCAGCCGGTTGGCGGGGATGTCCACCGCGGAGAAGAAGAAGTTCGCCGCGGCCTTGGAGGGCGGGAGTTCTGAAGTCAACCGAGCAGCGGCCATGGGGGCGAAGTACGACGCGCTCCGAGGCAGGGGACGAGATGCCCTCAGTGCGGCCAACAGCATTCTCGGTGCAGGCATGTCCAAGGAGGACTTGCTGCGGTTCAAGGGAAATGCGAGCGGTGGCGCCACGGCGATCGCCGACCGGCTCGGCATCGAGGGGGCGGGGCGCGAAGAGGTCCTCAAGGAGCTCAGCGGCGCCCTCGGTGGCGGCAAAGGCGCTTCGGAATCCCTTCGTCGCGTCGCGGAGAGCGGGGCGCTGCGGGATGCCCAGGAGCGGAAGAAGCTTCAGAGCCAGGAGGCAGAAGACCCCCTGCAGGCGGGCATCAAGCGGAATTCGGATCAGATGGTCAAGCTCCTTGAGGGCGTCCTCAAGAGCTCGGAAGCTGGCAAGCTCGTGCTCGAGCAGATCAAGAACGACGCGAAGTCCGACCCGGAGGCAGTCAAGAAATGAGCGCCAAGTCCCTACTATTCTCTCCGGACTCCCCCTACTCGGACCCCCCGGGGTGTGCCCCCGGCCGCACCGAAGTCGCGATTCGGGTGGTCCAAGGCAGGCGGGTCTACACCGCGGTCATGCGGGACAAGGTGGCGGTCGAGGACCCCTACCTTGTTCTCGTGAAGGCCGCGGGGTTCGCGATTCGTCAGTCCGAGCCTTACGCGGGGCGGGTGCCTGCGCGTAACGTGCGTGACATCCTGATCAAGTCCACCGTCGTCATCTGAGGTCACGATGCCTGTTTTCATTGAGCTGATCACCGACGCCTTCGAGGAAATCGCACAAGAGCAGTCGGTTCAGGCCAAGCTGGACCGGGGCAATCGACGCGTGCGCCGGCCGACGCGTGGCCTGGAGATCAAGGAGGATACGCCCGCCATCATCAAGGTCGTCCAGGCGGACGGGACGGAGGTACCTCTCCTGGACTCGGGGTCTCCCTCGGGCACCTCGACGCAGTACTCGAACTTCCTCCTGCAGTCGGTGCAGGAGACCCGCATGGAGAAGCACCAGGTCGTTGACACCTTCGGGGAGGCGTACATCTACCTCTTCGGGGAGCACCCCCGCTTCATCGACGTGCAGGCAATCCTCATTAACTCCAACGACTTCAACTGGGAGGCGGAATTCTGGGCGAACTACGAGCAGTACTTCCGGGGCACGAAGTCGGTGGAGGCGGGCGCACGCACCTACCTCTTCTACGACGACACGATCGTGGACGGGTACATCCTGCAGGCGCAGGCCGCGAAGACCAGCGACTCCCCGCTGATGCTACAGCTCAACTTCCGGATGTTCCTCACGGGCTACCGCAGCATTTCGTTCGTGGGCTCTCCGGACTACCCGATTCGCGGCGGGGTCAACCTCGGAGAAGGAGTCGACCTGACGACTTCCGACGGCTTTACCGTCGCGAATGCTTCCCTGAACGCAGCGATCCAACAGGCAGCGGCAGATGATGCAGCAGCCCGTGCTGCCCTGGGTGACGCTTCGCCTGCCCCTGATGCGGCCTCCCTCACGGATGTCCTCCGTGGCGGGCCTGTAGGTGCAGGGACGTTGAGCGCTATCGAACGGGCGGCTCAAGGAACCGCCTTGGCGGGCAACTTCGCCTCCGGGAACGTCCGCAAACTCCCCCTCCGTAGCCGCATCGCGGACAACTTCGACGAGTTCTTGGGGGCACGCGTGCCCCTCGAGACGGCTGCTGGAGGCCCCTCTTCAGCCACGCCTCTACCCATCAAGCTCGCGGACCTGATCAAGGCGCGGGGCGCGCGCATCGACAATCCCCAGTCTTTCCGGGATTCGGGGCTGTCCCCGAGCTTCTCCCCCACCGACGGGCAGGCGACCTTCGGGCCGCCCCCGGGTGGAACCGACGTGGAGATCATCAACACGGGGGACGGGAGCTCTGTCGGTGCGGGCGCCTCCTTTGATGCGGGGGTGGGTCTCACCACCGGGCTGGGTGGTGGGACGGGAGCTCTGTCGGTGCGGGCGCCCCGCGCCTTGATCAGGTCCGCGAGCTTGATGGGTAGAGGCGTGGCTGAAGAGG
>Ga0114982_1001149_pt1 | contig 13349 bp, 9 predicted proteins | sample Shrwel_input2_FT_FD_87183 | JGI IMG/M metagenome (GOLD analysis project Ga0114982, IMG submission 87183) | Subsurface microbial communities from deep shales in Ohio, USA - Utica-3 well 1 S input2 FT | ecosystem: Environmental > Aquatic > Deep subsurface > Shale gas/oil reservoir > Produced... | reverse complement strand
CTTCTGCATTAGAATAATATTCTTTATATTCAATTTCATTGTCTTTTTTAAATTTATCTATATCTTTTGGCACATCAAAGAATAATTTTTCTCTTAAAACTTCATTTCTTGACAATAGAAATTCTAATCTTTGTTTTTTTTCTTTATTTTCCATTTTTATTTTTCAACTAAATTAATAAACATTATATTTTCACTTGGATTAACTGGACTTGGGATTGGTTTAATTTCTCCAACTATAAATTTTGTATTACTCTTAAATAGAATTTCTTTTTCAGCTGGTATTAATGATGCTTCTTCTATATTTTTACCATTTTTTCCTGTAATTTTTATTAATACATTAAAACCTGCATCATCAAACATCATTTCCTCTGCCGCCATATAATCATAAGTAGAAGATGTGAAGCTTTTCTTTTCAATAATTTTTCCTGTTACATATTCTTTGTTCAACATTTCAGGAGACAATCTTTCTAACCTGTAAAAAGTAGATGAGCTGGTTTTGGGCAATTTATTCAAAGCATTATTGAGTAACTCTTTAAATACTTTGTACTCTTCTGTTATTGCAATTTCTCCTCTTAAAGCTCTGTTTAAACCAGAATAATATCCTGATGTGTAAAGTTTTATCGCAGCTTCTTCTTCCAAAGATAAGTATTTTGCAAAATATCTTGTGTTTGAAAGTTCAACTAATATTTTCTGAAAAGCAGGATTTTCTCCTAAAACTTTTAAATATCTGGAATATCTTAATTTTGAAATTAAAGAAGAAAAATTTCTAAAAGCAATTAATTCAAACTCAGGTAATAACCCTGCTGTAATATTTTCCAAAATCGTCCAACGATCTGCATCTATTTGTTTTTCAGTAAAATAATTCGCAACAATTGTAGGTATAAAATAGTCTCCTTTTTCGTCTGGTATTTTCAATGGAGTAAAGGCGTTGTTAATTCCTAATGTTTCAGAACCATTATCTGTGGATGCCCAATTTCCATTTTCATATGAGTGAATAGTAAAACCTACTTCAAACTTCTTTTCTTTCTCCATAAATCCACTCCAGTAAACAAATCTGTTTTCAACAACACCATTTTTCAAAGTGTCCTTCATTTCTAGAGAATAGCTAATTGCGTTTTGGTAATCAGAATCTTTCCAAGCTTTACTACCTACTTTCGTCAATTCAATAATGAAATCTTCAAGATACTTAGATTCAAGTTTATTTAAAACTTTTCTTACTATTTCAGGGTTATTATTGATTTGATTACCCCACCAGACTCCATTTTTCACTCCTTTCAATAAGTTAATAACCGAAAGGTTTTCATTAGTACCAGATGCATTGATAGCTTTTTCAGAAAGTGAAACAAAATCTTTCCAAAGCATTTCATCTGTAAGGACTTCCAAGACAAAGCCAGGAATGTTTTCATATAAACCATCAATAATATTAGGATTGCCTTCAGCAGTGGCAAAAAAACCTTGATAATAACGGATAACCGATTTTTTCATGTATTCCGCATCAGAATTTCCCTTAACAATTCGTAAAAACTCTATAAATGTGTCGACATTTGATGTAAAGAGTTTAATGGCTACATATTCATCGTTTAGCTTAAAGTCCGTAGGACTAGATGTTTGCTTAGTTTCTGCATCTTGAAATTTCTTATCCTCTCCGTCTTTATAGATAAAATTAAGATTATAAGTTACCTTATCATTATCAAAATAAATCCCAAACGTGTAAGAGTTGCTTAATAAATTCTTTCGGGTATTCAATTTAGCTAAATCAAAAGTTGCCAGAACTTCTTGCTCTCCTTTTTTATATGCAAAAGGTCTGTTATCTTTAATAGTACTAAATACAGGAATACCCATTGAAGACGAACCTGAATAAATAGTTTTGTCTCCTAAAAAGTAAATTTCTGGATCAAATAAAAATGCTTCTATCAATCCTAGCTTTTCTTTTAAATCCTTTGCAAGAAGTTCATAATTAATTCCACCAGTATAAAAATCTTCGGATAATGCATCATAATCTTCAGTAGTAGGTTTGTAAAAAGCACTTTTCCTTCCAAAAGGAGTGCTTAATGCGTACTCATTCGAGATTTCATCAAATGTTTTGTTGGTTCTTATCCCTTCAAAAAGATCTTTATTCCCAACAAAACCTTTGCTTACTTCTTCAAAGGATAATATTTTAAATTGTGATAAATCTCCAAATTCATCATCAAAACTTTCCATAAGTTTTGTTTTAATAATTAATAATTCTTTTTTCAAAACGTTTCTGAAGCAAAGCTATCTCTCTGAAGCGACAAAACTTGACGTATTATATTTTTTTATAAATGAAGTTTTATTTGATAGTTTTATATGGTTGGGATTGATGATTTTGTGTATTGTAGTATTTAAACAGTGTTTTAATTTATTATTTAGATCTCAGGAATATAAAACAAGTAGGTAGGGTAAGTAAATTTCATAAATTTAGAATTTAGGAATTAAATATTATTATAAAATTATCATTTATACCATTTTACTATAATTACCCCACCAGACCAGATGTCGCGGATTTGCAATCCGTGACTTGATTAAAAAAAAGCACGGATTGCAAATCCGCGCTATCTAAATTTAAAAATTATAATTAAAGAGACTTTGGAAAGCAAAAACTAAAATTGTTAGTTTAAACAATTAGTTTGTTGATTAATCTAAAAGAAAATGCTCCCCACCGAAGCAAGAAGCATTTTCAACCCTAATATTTAATATAATTAACCCATTACAAAGAGACCCCTCGTCTCCATGGAATGAAATCATTCTGATTCAGTAAGTCGGCTTTCGTTTTCACTTCGCCACTTGCCACTTTAATGATGTATTCAAGCAGTTCGTCTGCTGCTTCCGGAATGGTTTTATCTCCGCTGATGACCGTTCCTGCATTGAAATCGATGATATCCGACATTTTTTCTGCCAGAATGGTATTTGAAGAAATTTTAATCACCGGAGCGATCGGATTTCCCATCGGTGTTCCGAGACCTGTCGTGAAAAGGACGACTGTTGCTCCGGAACCGACTAAAGCAGTCGTACATTCGGCGTCATTTCCGGGGGTACAAAGCAAATTCAGTCCCGGTTTTGTTGCGTATTCTGTAAAATCAAGAACCTCAACAATCGGAGCAGAACCACCCTTTTTAGCTGCTCCTGCGGATTTCATGGCATCGGTAATCAAACCGTCTTTGATATTTCCGGGAGACGGATTCATATCGAAACCTGAACCTGCCGCCACAACAGATTTTTCAAAATCTTTCATGAGTTTAAGGAATTTTACACCGTCTTCATCGTTGATGCAACGGTTGACCAGCTCTTGCTCTACTCCACATAATTCAGGGAATTCGGCAAGCATCGTTGTTCCGCCAACTGCTGCCATAATATCCGAAACTTCCCCCAAAACAGGGTTTGCAGAAATTCCGGAGAAACCATCAGAACCGCCACATTCTAAACCGATATTCAGCTTTGTGATGGAGGCAGGTTTTCTTTCGATATTATTAGCTTGTTTAATTCCTTCATAAGAATCTTTGATAACGCCGGTCAGCATTTCATCAATGGTTCCGGATTTTTGCTGTTCGTAAACAACAATCGGTTTCTTATTATCGGGAGCCAAAGCGTGAAGCGCATCCATAAAAATCTGCACCTGAAGATTCTGACAGCCTAAGCTGAGAACCGTAGCACCGGCAACATTCGGATTATTCACATATCCTGCAAACAGCCTTCCCAATGCTTCCGCGTCCTGACGAATTCCGCCACAACCGCCTTGATGGGTGATGAATCTTACATCGATATTTTTAAATATCCTGGTGTCTTCTTTCTCTTCCACTGCTGTATCGGAGGTTTCACCACCATTTAATAATGATCTTAATAAAAGCTGATGTTTACTTGCTTTTTCGTGTAACAGCTCTTTTTCAAAAATATCTTTCAGCGTTTCGATATTTTTGTTTTCGCAGAATACCAAAGGAAAAAACAGCCAGATATTTTCCGTTCCCACCTGTCCGTCTTCACGGTGGTACCCCATGAAAGTACGACCTTTCCATCGATCTACATTCGGTGGAGTCCAGCCTAAAGTTTCAGTTTTGCCTTCTACTTTTGCACTTTGGTGTTTTACGTTTTCAGTCGTAATGACTTCTCCTTTTTCGATGTGTTGATTCGCTTTTCCGACAATGACACCATACATGATTATCTGATCTCCTTCTTGAAAATCTATAGCAGCAAATTTATGTTTAGCCTTAATATCTTTTGTCAACGTGTATTCTGCACCGTCAAGATGTACCGATTCTCCGGCAGACAAATCCAGCAGTGCTACAATAACGTTGTCTTTGGGATTTACTTTCAGGATTTTCTTTTGCATGATTTTTCAAGAATTGAATTCTACAAAATTGTTATAGGCAGTTTCCATGTCATTATGATCGATTTCGTACAATGCATTTGCCACTGCTGTTTTCAAACCTTCAACCTGAGTAAGGTCTCTATCCCAGAAAGAAGTTTCAGAAAGTGTTAATTCAGCGACTTTTTCATACTCTTCGTTTGCCCAGATTTCTTTGAATTTAGCTATAATTCCTTTTTCATCATTCAATGGAAGGACTTTTTCGCCGAAACTTCCCTGATAGAATCTGATGAGACTTGCCAACGAAAAGGTAAGGTTTACCGGCAATTTTCCGTTGTTTTCAACATAGGTAAGTAAACTCGGCAATACTCTTACTTTAAATTTAGATACAAAATATAAAGCAATACTTGCCAAATGGTGCTTAATGAAAGGATTTCTGAAACGGTCGAAAACTTCTTCCGCGAACTCTTTCAGTTCAGTTTCATCTAAACCTAATGTCGGATTTACTTCATTAAAAATAGCATCCTTCAGGAACTTTCCGATAAATTGATCATCAACAGATTCTTTAACCGTTTCTTTTCCGGATAAAATTGCCGGAGCTAACATTAAAGTATGACCGCCATTCAGAATTCTGACTTTTCTTAAACGGTATGGCTGAATATCATCCACCACCAAAATCTGCTCGTTGATTTTGTTGAAGGGAATTCTTTCATTTAAATTTCCTGCTTCCTGAATGACAAAAAGTAAGAACGTTTCTGAAACCACCATCATCTGATCTTCATAATCCAGCTGATCTTCATAAGATTCCGCATCGTCTTTCGGATAGCCCGGAACAATTCTGTCAACCAAAGTGTTATGGAAATAATTGTTTTGATGAATCCACTCCGCAAATGCATCTTCTAAATTCCAGAGTTGAGCATATTTGATGATAATATCTCTTAAAACAAATGCATTGTCTTCAATTAATTCGCAGGGAATAATTCTCAATCCTTTATCAGCCGCCCCGTTGAAATGTTTAAATCTTTCGTAAAGTAAAACTGCTACTTTTGCAGGGAAATTTTTGTGCGGACCTTGGTAAGAAGTTTCCGTTTCGTCGTAAGCAATTCCTGTTTCTGTGGTATTGGAAAATACAAATTCCAGCTCTTCTTCTTTTGCCAAAGCTAAAAAACCCTGGTAATCAGAATATGGATTAATTGATTTCTGAATAGCAGAAATGATGTGTTTTTCATCAACAATTTCTCCTTTTTTAATTCCTCTCGTGAAAAGGGTGTATAAATTATCCTGCTCTTCCATTTTCTGAATAGAGCCGTTTGGCGTTGCCTGTAAGTTGACAATCCCCCCTTTCCAGTAGGTTTCTTTATTTAATTTATCAATTACATAATCTGTGAATCCACGCATGAAATTTCCGCCACCAAACTGAACGATTTTAATGGGAAGTTTTTCCTGAGTATTGTTTAATTCACGATTTAATTTTTGTTTTATCTGATTTTCCATTTTTCTAATTTGAATTAAACTGTGTTTTTAATTCTGCTAAATCTTGCTGCAGGACGTTTTTTAACGCGAAGTCCGCAAAGATTTTTTTAATATCTCATGTATATTTTTAAGTTCGCAAAGGCGTTTCACTCAGCAAAGGCGATCTTAGTAAGACTTTCTAAACTGTTTTGCCCTTTTAAATCTCTACTATTTTTGCTTAAATTCTTAATTTACTTAATTACTTAAATGTTCTTAATGGTTTAATTATTTGCGGTGATTTTAGATTTTGAACGCAAAGACCGCAAAGTTTTTTTGACTACTAACTGTTTTTAAGTTCACAAAGGCGTTTCACTTAAATAAGATCACTAAGAGTTTATTTACTTTCTATATATTTTAACCATTAAGATTGATTAAGGGGTTAAGATTAGTTAAGAGAAATAAATTTCTTAAGCTTGCTTTTAATTTGCTTGTAATTCTTAATTCTACTTAACTTCTTATCTATTCTTAATGGTTTAATTTTTTACGACGACTTGGAGTTTTGATCGCAAAGTCCGCAAAGTTTTTTTTGACTACTGACTGTTTTTAAGTTCGCAAAGGTGTTTCACTTCAATAAGATCACTAAGAGTTTTTATTTGGACTTAAGGGTACTTTTGCCAAACCTATAAAGTTTCAAAAACATTATAGGTTTAGTTTTATTTACTAATGACTTTATATTTCGGAACCAGTGTTTTCATAACTGTCCAGGCAATAAGGTACGCTACGGCGCAGACTGAGAAAATAATCATGTAGCCTTTATCAATTCCGTCCTTAACGATTACTCCGGATTTTTCCAACTGCTCAAAAAATCCATCCGGTAATCTTTCGTTGATGTATTGAGGATATTTTTCCAGTAAAGGAACTCCGTCTACGGTTGTCCAAGCTTTGTGAGCGTGATCGAACAAAACTCCGGAAGATTTATTAATTAAAAAAGAACCGATTCCGCCTGCCATTCCGCCAATTCCGGTAATGGTAGCAATGGCTTTTTTAGGGAACATATCGCCTACCGTAGAGAAAATGTTTGCCGACCAAGCCTGATGTGCTGCACCTGCAATACCAATAATTAAAACAGGAAGCCAATACGTAATTGTTCCTAAAGGTTGTGCTAACAAAGCCAATAAAGGAAAAAATGCGAAGATTAACATCGCTTTCATTCTTCCTGCGTAAGCGTTCATTCCTAATTTTTCAACAAAATATTTGGGAAGCCAACCTCCGACTATTGAAAGTAAGGTAATCATATACAATACGAATAATGGCAAAGCACTTTGAGTAGAATCCATTCCGTACACCGAACTTAAATATGCCGGAGTCCAGAATAAAAAGAACCACCAAACGCCGTCTGTCATGAACTTTCCGAAGGCAAAAGCCCAAGTCTGTCTGTAACTGAAACATTCTTTAAACGTAAATACTTTTTCAGGAATCGAAGTATCTTCATTCGGAAGATCGTCCTGATCCTGATTGATATAAGTCAATTCGTGCTCATTAACTCTCTTGTGTAAATGTGGCTTTTTATAAACGAAAACCCAAAGTCCCATCCATACAAATCCTAGTGCACCAATGATGATAAACGCCCATTCCCAACCCATAGATTTGGCAATAAAAGGAATCGTAATAGGTGCTGCCAAAGCTCCCACTGTTGCTCCTGCATTCCAGATACTGGTAGAAAATGCTCTGTCTTTTTTAGGAAAATATTCTGCTGTCGTTTTAATAGCTGCGGGAAAATTCCCTGCTTCACCAATTGCCAGAACGAAGCGTGCAAAAATGAACAACGTAACACTTGTACTGATGATCGCAGAAGTATTGGAAACTGTAGAAATCAATTCTTTAGATCCTTGAAAACCTGCAAACCAGTTTCCGGTAAGAATTCCTGAGGTAGCGATTCCGCAAAAAGCGTGTAGAACTGCACCGACTGACCAAACTCCGATTGCCCAAAGAAAACCTTTTTTAGTATCCATCCAGTCGACAAATTTCCCTGCGAAAAGCATTCCTACGGCATAGAAAATGGAGAACAACGCGGTGATATTTCCGTAATCGTTGTTATTCCAGTGAAATTCGGGTGCTATAAAGTCTTTCCATGTTAAAGATAATACCTGTCGGTCTAAATAATTGATTGTTGTCGCCAAAAACAGCAGCAGACATATCGTCCATCTGTAGGTTGTTGGTTTAACAGTATTAGCTGAACTCATAGTAATCTATTTAGTTAAAGTCTGAATAATTTCCAGAACTTTTTTAGTTTCATTTTCTATAGTCGAATAATCTTTGGCAGCCATCAAATCTTTACTGATGAGTTTGCTTCCCATTCCCACCGCAGAAACTCCTGCTTTAAACCAGCTTTCAATGTTTTCTTTTGTGGTATCCACTCCGCCTGTCGGCATGAATTTCAGATTCGGGAAAACATCTTTGATGGAACTCATAAATCCTGCTCCCAAAGCATTTCCGGGAAATAATTTAATAAATGTTACTCCTGCTGCTTCAGCGGTGATGATTTCAGTCGGCGTCATACAACCCGGACTGTACAATAGGTCTTTCGGAATTAAAAATGCGGCAACTTCAGCTACAAAACCCGGACTAATAAAGAAATCTGCTCCGATTTCATAATATTCTTCAGCCTGCTGTAGATTTTTAATCGTTCCGATTCCTAAAAGCATTTCCGGCATTTCTGCGTTGCGGATTTCTATCATTTTTTTTAAATTGCTTAATGCAGATTCTCCGCGGCTTGTATATTCTACTGCCCGAATTCCCGCTTTGTAAAGCGATTTCAGTATGTTTATGGTTACCGTTTCATCATCATTATAATACAAAGGCAAAGCTCCCTGATTGATGATGGTGTTTGTAACTAATTGAATTTTTGTCATTTTGTTGAATTATCTTGTTTAAAAATAATTTTTGATGGGGTTTTGTCTATCCTTTAGTATGTTGTAATTTCAGCACCTCTTTATTTTTAACGCAAAGGGCTCGAAGATTTTCTTTTTAAAACTCGATGTATATTTTTAAGTTCGCAAAGGCGTTTCACTTAAATAAGATCACTAAGTTTTTTGATTTAATTCTAAAAAGAATCGCTATAAACTATAAACCAGCAACTAAAAACTATTATCTCTTAATTCTTCCTCCTGAATTTCCTGCCATTACTTCCAGAATGTCTTCTGCGCTGCAATAGTTGATGTCGCCTAAAATAGTGTGTTTGATGGCACAGGCTGCGTTCGCAAAATTCAAAGCCTTTTCGTCGTCGAAGTTTTTTAAGCCATAAATTAAACCTGCCGCGAAAGCATCTCCTGTTCCGATTCTATCGACTACAGGATTGACTTCCAGCAATTCGGTTTCAAAATAATTTCCGTTGACTAAAGCTCTTCCCTGTGTCTGCTGAGAACTTGCCGTAACACCGATTCTTATCTTATCGAAAATTTTATGAATTGACGGACATTGTCTTTTTAATTCTTCACAAGCTTCTAAGAATCCGTTTTTACCTGATGAAAACTGAGTTCCTACGATTTCGTTGATTTCATTTACTCCACCAATGAAGATGGTTGATAGAGAAACCAGTTCCTTCAACACTTCGTTTCCGTTTTTCCCATATTTCCAAAGATTGGAACGGTAAGCCGGATCTGTGGTAATTTCGATTTCTAATTCACGAGCGGTTTGTAAACCTTCTTTGAGACTTTCATAAGCCGATTTTGAAATTCCGGGGCTGATTCCTGTCCAGTGAAAATAATCGCAGTCTTCTAAAGCTTTTTTCCAGTCGATGTTGACAGCTTCGATGTTGGCAAATGAACCATTTAATCGGTTATAGGCAATTCTGCTTGCGCGAACCGATGATCCTACTTCTAAGAGATACAAACCTAAAGGATGTTCATTTTTAGAAATAAAATTGGTGTCAATTCCGAAACTTTTGACAAAAGAAAGCGCCGATTCTCCTACAAAATCGTCTGAAACAGCACTTACATGCTTCACTTCGCATCCCATGGTTGCCAATGATGAAGCGACATTGAGTTCTGTTCCGCCGAAGAAAAATTCCATTTCATGGCTTTGCTTCATGGTTCTGTTTCCGGGAGGGGAAAGCCGCATGATGATTTCACCGAAAGTAAGTATTTTGCCCATAAGTTTTTACTAACCTTAATTTTTTGAATATCTAGTTTTATACAAAAAGATTTTAAATTATAACATATTAAATATCAATAAATTAAATAAAAAAACTTTTTTATTGACAATATTAAATTGAGCAGTCACTTTTGTCATTCCGAAGGAATCTAAAATTACCTTTTAGCATGTTGAGATTCCTACGGAATGACAAACAAACTGTTATAACTAACTTGCTATTAATTGCAGTTTTAACTTAATCCAATTAAAAATTTAATATCCTTAGTATTAAAAAATATTAAATTTAAAAATCAAAATAATTTTTAGCATTATGATAACAGATATCGGAAATAATTTTCCCAACGTGTTCCATATCCTGTGGCAATTCGCCGTTTTTCATTTCTTCCCCAAAAAGATTACAAAGCACTCTTCTGAAATATTCGTGTCTCGGGAAAGAAAGGAAACTTCTTGAATCGGTTAACATACCTACGAAACAGCTTATCAATCCCATGTTTGAAAGCGCGTTCATCTGTTTGATCATTCCGTCTTTCTGGTCTAAAAACCACCATCCTGAACCGAACTGTACTTTTCCTTTGATGCTTCCGTCGTTGAAATTTCCGATCATCGTTGCGAAAATTTCGTTGTCGGCAGGATTTAAATTGTATAAAATAGTCTTCGTTAATTTATCTTTTCCGTCTAAAGCGTTTAATAATTTAGACAAAGTTTCTGCCTGCACGAAGTCACCGATAGAGTCCCATCCTGTATCGGGACCGAGAATTCTGTGCATTCTTTCGTTATTGTTTCTCAAAGCTCCCAAATGAAACTGCTGAACCCAGCCAAATTTGTGATACGCTTCTCCTAAGAACAGTAAAATGGCTGTTTTAAACTGATTCACCTGCTTTTCAGCAATTACTTTTCCTGAAAGTTTATCATTGAAAATGGCACTTACTTCCGCTTCTGTAGCTTCTTCAAATGAAATATTGTTCAGTCCGTGATCGCACAGTCTGCATCCGTTTTCGTGGAAATATTCAATTCTTTTTAATAATGCATCACACAAAGTCTGGTAAGAATTGATTTCAATTCCTACCGATTCGCCTAATTTGGCAATATAATCTGCAAAGTTGTGGTTTTCAATTAAAATTGCTTTATCGGGGCGGAATGCGGTACTTACTTTTATTTTCCAGTCGCTTTTTGCCAGATCCTGATGATAATTCAAAATATCTGTTGGATCTTCTGTTGTACACAGAGATTCCACATTCATCATTTCCAGCAAACCTCTTGTTGATTTTTCGGGAGTCTGCAACTGAGCGTTGATGTTATCATAAATTTCTGAAGCGTTGTTTTCATTCAGCAATTCATCAATTCCGAAATATCTTTTCAGTTCTAAATGCGTCCAGTGATACAAAGGATTTCTTAATGTATACGGAACCGTTTTAGCCCACGCTTCAAATTTTTCTTTATCTGAAGAATCTCCGGTAATGAATTTTTCGTTCACTCCTAATGTACGCATCGCTCTCCATTTGTAATGATCGCCCGAAATCCAGACTTTAGAAATATTATCAAAAATGGTATTTTCTGCAATATCTTTAGGAGTCAAATGATTATGATAATCAATGATCGGCTGCTTTTCTGCGTAGTTAAAGTATAATTCTTCAGCGTATTTATTTTGTAATAAAAAGGTATCTGTAATAAAAGATTTCATTCTTAAAGTTCTAGTGTTATTCATTAGCAGGCTTTCCGATGGTTGCTAAAATTCCGCCGTCAACGTAGATAATCTGTCCGTTGATGAACTTACTTGCATCTGAAGCTAAGAAAATAGCTGTTCCAGCAAGGTCTTCCGGGTTGCCCCATCTTCCTTCCGGAGTTCTGCTGATGATAAATTCGTTGAACGGATTTCCGTCCACTCTTATGGGTTCTGTCTGTGACGTTGCAAAATACCCGGGACCGATTCCATTTACCTGAATATTATGTTTCGCCCATTCTGTTGCTAAATTTTTGGTGAGCATTTTAAGTCCGCCTTTTGCCGAAGCATACGCGACAACGTTATCACGACCCAGCTCACTCATCATTGAGCAAATGTTGATGATTTTTCCGGATTTTCTCTTGATCATGTATTTCCCCACTAATTTGGACATGATAAAAGGTCCGGTAAGGTCTACATCGATTACTTTTCTAAAGTCTTCCACTTCCATATCAATTGCCGGAATGCGTTTGATGATTCCTGCATTGTTGACAAGGATGTCTATTTTTCCATGAGCAGCTTCCATTAAGGCTACTTTTTGGGCGGCTTCCAGTTCGTCGGTCACATCGAAAATATATCCGGTTGCTTTGTATCCTTTGGAATGATAATATTCCAGTGCTTCGTCTAATTTTTTCGGTGTTGTACTTGTGATCGCCAGTTCGGCTCCCGCTGCGGCAAGACCTTCTGCCATTGCCATTCCCAATCCGTGAGTTCCGCCTGTAACAACGGCAACTTTACCGGATAAATCGAATAATTTCATGTAGAAAAATTATTTGAGTTCGTTAGTTTTTACAGCATCCATATCGCCATAATCCATGTTTTCTCCCGCCATTCCCCAAATGAAGGTGTAATTGGAAGTTCCGACTCCTGAATGGATAGACCATTCCGGAGAAAGTACGGCTTCGTTGTTTTTCATAAAGATATGACGCGTTTCATGAGACTGCCCCAGAAAATGACTTACCGCCTGACCTTCTTCCAGATCGAAATAGAAATAAGCTTCCATTCTTCGGGTATGCGTGTGAGAAGGCATCGTGTTCCAGACACTTCCTTCGTGCAGTTCCGTCATTCCCATCTGTAATTGGCAGGTTTCCAATACACTGTTCACAATCAGTTTATTGATTGTTCGTTTGTTTGCGTATTTTGTTTCGCCCAATTCTACAATTTCCGCTTCGTTCTTTGTAATTTTCTTTGTAGGATAAGAATGATGAGCGGGTGCAGAATTGAAATAGAATAAAGTCTGCCCTTCGTTTCCGTTTTCAAAAACCACATCTTTTGCTCCTTTTCCAATGTATAAAGCTTCTTTATTTCCCAGTTCGAAAACTTCGCCATCAACGGTCACCTTTCCGGCTGCGCCTACATTGATGATTCCCAGTTCTCTTCTGTCAAGGAAATTTTCAGCCTTTAAATCGTCTGTCGGCTCCAGTTTTAATGGGCTTTTTACCGGCATTGCACCTCCAACAATCATTCTGTCGTACATAGAATACACTACATTGATCTGATCTTCATTGAATAAGTTATTCATGAGAAATTCCCTTCTTAAATCCTCTGTTGTATATTTTTTTACATCTTCGGGATGATGGGCGTAACGAAATTCTGATTTTGTCATACTCTTTATTTTAAACTTTAATTACGGTTTTAAAAAACCTGTCATATATTGCGTAATCGATTGCATTAAATTACACTAAAATTCCACAGAAATACTTG
>Ga0114982_1001147_pt1 | contig 13354 bp, 11 predicted proteins | sample Shrwel_input2_FT_FD_87183 | JGI IMG/M metagenome (GOLD analysis project Ga0114982, IMG submission 87183) | Subsurface microbial communities from deep shales in Ohio, USA - Utica-3 well 1 S input2 FT | ecosystem: Environmental > Aquatic > Deep subsurface > Shale gas/oil reservoir > Produced... | reverse complement strand
GCAGTAAAAGCTATTGATTTAGAAGCTCAAACTGTTTATGTTGCAAATTTACAAACAGGACTACTACCTCAAGATTCTGCTGTATCTTATAGAGTTTTATGGGCTTATAAAGACGCCAACAATAACTTAATACAAGGATCACCTTCTCAACGTGAGCTTGTGTATAACCGTCAAATTGACCTAATGCTACGCGACTACATGCGTATTCTAGGAACGATTGATTCATTTGAAAATACACCATTGAGTACCGCTAGAATTAACGATAAGAACTATATTGCTTTACTTGGATTACAAGCCGGAGCAAATACAGGCGATTTACGAGCAAGACTTATTTCACTTACTCAAAAACTAGACAATGACATTTTGTATGCAGATTCTGTTGCTGTAGCACCGCTACAAATTGGATCTGCTACTATTACTGGAACTATTGCAACAATTACGTTTAGTTCTGGAGACGCTACAGGATATTTTGAGCCAGCTAGTTTAATTAATTTATCAGGATTTTCACCTGTTACTGGAATGTTAAATGGTGCGCAAACTGTAGTATCTGTAACTTCTAATACAATTACATTCAATACTACAGCTACTGGAATAGTTACTTTAACTGCTCCGACAATTAATTCTAATGAATTTAGATCAATTAATCAACCTCCAGTTGTGCAAATTCCGCCAATTCATTTAGATAACGTTGACGTTCAATCTTACATGAACGCAATTCTAGGCGCACTTAGAGATTTACCTAGCTTAGTAATTTCTCCAACAGATCAAGTTGTACTAGATGCAATAGATTTAACTACTTCAACAAACGTAGAAGTTACCATAACAATTCCCCAAGGTGTTGACTCTAGATATTTTTATCAAGTATATAGATCTGCTATATTTTCAGCTTCTGACCAACAATCGATCAATGACGTAATTCCAAACGACGAGTTACAACTTGTTTATGAAGCATTTCCTACTGCTACCGAGTTAATGAATAGTGAAGCAACGTTTACAGATGTAACTCCTGACGATTTCCGCGGGGCGAACTTATACACTAACAATTCTACAGGTGAAGGGATATTACAATCTAATGATCCTCCTCCTTACGCAAAAGATATCAACAGATATAGAAACGTTGTATTTTACGCCAATACTAGAACTAAACATACGATGCTTTTGAGCCTTTTAGGGGTTCAATCGATGATTAACGATTATAATAATGGAATTGTTCCTAGTATTACAATCGCAAACGTCGATACTGTAAATACATACCCATTTGTTACAGGATTAAATGAAGTAACTGAAATTACAACCGTTGCTGACGTATCAGATTCTTTAAACGGTACTTACTTCCTACTAAATTCTACCGCGGGAAGTAAATTTTACGTTTGGTTTGAAACTACTACAGCTACAGATCCAATGATTTCAGGTAGAACTGGAATTAAAGTATCAATTGAAACAAACGATACTGCAAATACAATTGCGTCTAGACTAAAAGATACTTTATCAATTTACTTAGACGATTTTATCGTTTCAGCTTTAACTAATGTTGTTACCGTAGAGCAAGTTGAATTTGGTTCTGTTGCGGATGCTCAAGATTTTAACACAACATTTACATTTTCGATTACTCAACAAGGTCGCGGCGAGAGAGTACAAACTGAAATATCAACTATTAACACGATTTCTGGTGCTAGTTTTGTATCTTCTGGTACTGCTGACTATTTCGAACTATCTACAGCGTTAAATCGCGAACAATACTACTTCTGGTTTAAATCTGGAACTGCGGTTAGTCCGGGGTTAGTTGGTAAAATTGGAATAAACGTAGATATCGACGGCACTGAAACTGCTGACGATGTTGCTAGTAAAATAGTCGCTGCATTGCCCGCAGGTAAATTTCAAGCCTCTGCAAATACAAATGTTGTTACTATTGAAAATACTCAATATGGAGTAACTTCTCCTATTTCAGAATCAGTTGTTAACGTAGGGTTTACAGTTGCGACAATTCAACAAGGAGCAATCGAAGTACTTTTAAGTACAAATCCGTCTCCAGCTATTGCAGTAGATGAAACTGCTCGTTCTTTAATTCGAGTAATTAATAGAAACGAAGGTGATTCAGTGTATGGATTCTATTTATCAGGAGCTTTTGATGTTCCTGGAAAAATGGTTCTAGAAGCTAGAAATTTAGAAGTTGAAGACCAATTCTTTATTGTTGCAAATAATAAAAATACAGGAGCGAGCTTTAACCCTGATATTTCTCCTGAATTCCAAATTACTTCAATTACAACTGGTGCAAATCCAGTAATTACAACAGATATTCCTCATGGTATGGAAAATCTAGACTTTGTAATAATTGGAGCAACAGATTCTCAATCACCAATAGACGGCGCTTATCAAATTAATTACATTTCACCTACGTCTTTTAGTATTAATAAATTTGTTTCCGTTGCTGGCACTAAGGGCGCGGCGGTTAGATCTACAAATGCTGTAACTTCTGAAAACGACGTTAGACCAAATCGTATTTACTATTCGAAGTTTTCACAACCAGAAGCAGTTCCAATATCTAATTATTTCGATGTTGGTGCAGAAGATAAGCAAATTTTGAGAATTTTCCCACTTCGCGATTCTTTATTTGTTTTTAAAGAAGATGGATTATATAGAATTTCAGGAGAAAGTGCTCCATTTACTCTAGATCTTTTTGATTCTAGTTTTATTGTAACGGCGCCAGATTCTGTAAACGTTTGTAATAATGTTATTTTTGCTTGGACAACTCAAGGAATTCAAAGCTTAACTGAAAGTGGAGGAGCTGTAGTTTCGCGCCCAATCGACAATTTAATACTGAAATTAGGTTCTGTAAACTATGTAAACTTTAAAACAGTAACATTTGGCGTTGGATATGAATCTGATAACTCTTTCTTATTTTGGACAGTTTCAGATACAGACGATACAGTTGCAACAGTTGCATATCGTTTTAGTACTTTAACACAAACTTGGACCACTTACCATATTTCTAGTACTTGCGCGATTGTAAATTCTGCAGACGATAGACTTTATTATGGAGCAGGAGATACTAATTACATAACTCAAGAACGTAAAACGTTTGATAGAACTGATTATGCAGATAGAGAAATTCCTGCAATTTTTGCTAATAACTTTTTAGTTAAACCGGGCGTTATAAAATTAAACTCTGTTGTTGGGTATACTGAAGGAGATGTTTTAACTCAAGATCAGACAATTACTACATTTGAGTTTAATACATTTCTAGAAAAACTAGATTTTGACCCAGGCGTTGGCGATAGTAATTATCTTTCAACGTTAAAATTAATTGCCGGTGATAATCCTAGAAACAAACTATTATCTTTAGCCGCAAAATTAGACGCAGATCCAAATATTGTAACGAATAATTTCGCAACAAGTATTGCAGATTATAATGGAACCATAACTTCAATTGAAGATGGAGAATCTACGGTAATTACTTCAGTTGGACATAATTTAGTTACTGGAAGGGTAGTATTAATAACTGCTTCAAATTCTTCGCCTCTTATTAACGGCACTTACGAAGTTACAGTTTTAGACGCGAATAGATTTAGTATTCCGGTTTCTGTAAAAATCCCAGGAAATAGTGGAACTTGGCAAACATTAGGGCAAAATCAAGAAGATTTAAAAGATTGTTATAATTTAATAATTAGAAAACTAAACTTAGATACTGGAGTATCTTTTAGTAACTATCGTCAAATTGATAACAATACTTTACAAGAAGCAATTATTGTTAGCATTAATACTTTAACTCGTCAGATTACTTTAAACTTAGCTCTTGATTTTTTAGTAGGCGACATACTTATTTTTAAAGCAATTGAAACTGCTATTACGTATTTACCAGTAACTATGGGCGACCCTTTAAATTTAAAGCATATTCGCGAAGCTACTTTAATGTACGAATATAGAAATTTAACCGGCGGAAGTATTTCTTTTGCTTCAGATTTAATGCCAGAACTTATAGAAGTACCCTTTAAACTTGCAGGCAATGGTATTTTTGGACATAATAACTTTGGAGAAGGATATTTTGGCGGGCAATCTAATTCAGCACCAATGAGAACCTATATTCCTCGCCAGTGTCAACGTTGCAGATACTTAATTACGAGAGTACTACATAAAACAGCTCGCGAGGACTATAGACTTCTAGGGGTAACTTTAACTGGAAATGAAAGTTTAAGCACTAGAGCGTATAGATAGTACTCTATGAATAGGTAAACTATGAAAATAAAAAGCTATGTTAGAATCATTACAAAAGATTACGATGAAGATCAACAACCGATTGTAGAACAATTAGGTGGACAAATTAACGAAGGATTTGACCCTTTGTATTCTGCGCTTTCAAATCGTCTAAATTTTGAAGACAATTTTTTATGTAGCGTTCGAGATGTAGAAGTAACTTTATCAGCCTCTGGAGTGCCTTTACAGCGTACTTCCGTTGGGTTAAGTAATACTCTACCAGTTAAGTCTGTTTTAGTCCTAGCGGCTACAAACAAGACAAATGCTGGAGTTTTCCCTACTGGAGCGCCATTTATTACTTACCAACAAAATGGTAACATATTGTTTATAGACCATATTACAGGACTTCCGCCCAATAACAGGTATATTGTGCGTATTTTGGCTCTAAACTAATGTATAAATTTAACAACTATAAGTAGATACCGTAACGTATAAAGGTGTAAAAACATGGCTATTGGTTCATCATTAAACAAACTTTTAACCACAGCAGGATCAGCTAAACCTCAAACTGGTACAGGGTATACAAACCTGAATAAGTTTTTAGGCGCAAATCAAGGAAATCAATTAGGTCAGAAAGTTGCAGGAAATATCCAATCACAAATTGGTGGGTAAAATCTCAACTTGGCGAACAAAAAACATCTTTTGAAAAAGAAGCTGAAAAAAATAGAATTGGTACTGACGCGGATAAACAAAAAAGAGATGAAATTATTGGTCGTTTTTCAAGTGCATCTAGTGAAGGCGGTCCTTTATCTGAAGAAGATAAAGCTAAAGTTTCTCAGTATAGAGGCGGACAATATACAGGACCTTCTGGACTAAAAGATACTTCTGCTTTATCCCAACAAGCGCAAGATTTAGCCGGACAAACTTCAAATTTATCTCCTTCTGGAACTCAAGAACTTTTACGCCGTACAATTGGTAGTGGACGTTATACTCAAGGGCAACAAAAACTAGATTCATTACTTATGGATCGTTCCGGGTTACGTCAAGTTGGTCGCGAAGCACAAGGGTTAGGTAGTGATATCAATAGAACTAATTTAGCGGCTCAAGGTCAAGCGCAAGCTTTAAAAGGACAAGCAGCGCAATTTGGTCAAGAAACTCAACAACAATTACAAGGCGCTTTAACCGGTTTAGATGCTGAATCTCAAGCACAATTAGCTTCAGCCCAATCTACAGAAAATCAACGCTTAGCAAATATTCAGGCTGTTCAAGATTTTGCCGCAGGTAAAGTTGCAAAGAAAGATGAAGCCGGAAATGTGATGAAAGATCAGTATGGAAATACTGTGTATAATACTGTAAATCCAAGAGGGTCTACAAATCAATATGAACAAATAGATGCTTTACAACAATTACTTAAATCAAATGGAATTCAAGATTCAGAACTTTCAGCCCTATTTGGTCAAGGAAATATAAATCAAGCTAAAGATCAAGCTTCATCCGCAGATAATGCCCAAAGAGCCGCTTTAAATCAACAATTGCAAAAAGCTTTAGATGAATCAAATTGGACATATGATAACGAGAGAATGACTCAATCAATGCAAAAACAAGCAAGACAGAGAGCCTCGACTATACAAGCGCAAATGAATGCTCTGAATAGTTTTGATCCATCAAAGCAGGGAATAGCAGGAGCAGCGGTTCAAAAGGGCGTAACAGAACCGTTCTTTCAAAACATAGCAGGTATTTTAGGAAATTCACAAGCAGCCCAAGGACTGACAGAAACTGGAGTAGCCTCTGATACACTTAGAAATAACTACACAGCATTACAACAACTTTTAGGTCAGTCTGCCGACTTAAATAAATTTAACACAAATGATACAAGGTATACAGCAGGAAGTCAATTAATTGATCCTGAACAACTTAAAAGATCTTTAGGGTTCTAATAATGACTAAAGAACTTTTAGCAAAACTATTTAGTACAGATTCTGATCTTCTTAGTAAGTATCATATTCTTGCTCCTAATTCTGCTGAAGTTTGCGCCGAACGTACTTTCAAAGACCTACAAGATTCGAAAGTTGTAGTTCATTTAATTGAACAAAACGGCGAAGTTATTGGATATTACGGAATTGAAGGAACTGCTTTTTTAACTGGTTTCTTTTTAACGCCAGAAAATAGAACTTCATCGATGATTGAATTATTTTGGCGACGAGTGGAAAAACATTTCGATAAAGATTATTTTGTCGGACTATATACAAAAAATACAAGAGCAATTGATTTTATGAACAAAAAAACAACAGAAAAATACGAAACTAAGAACGATGTCGTATTATTTAAAGTAAGGAGATAATTATGCCAGCAGGAGGCGCGTTAACCGCCGGAGCTATTGCTGCTCCAATTATTGGTGGAATCTTAGGTGGTTCCTCAGCTTCGAAAGCTAGAAAGCAAGCCGCAGCAGCCGCTGCAGCCGCGTACGCAGAACTTAGTAAAGTTGGTATGCCGCCTGATCTTTCTAAAGAAGTAATCCTTCAACAGTTCCAAGAAATGGGAATGCTTACTCCAGAGCTTGAACAAGAAATTAATTTACAACAATCACAAGTTGCACAAATTGAAGAAGATCCAAGTTTAAGAACTGCACAAATGGAAGCATTAAATACCCTTGGTGGTGTTAGCCGCGGAGGTTTACGTGCTGAAGATAGAACTGCGTATAATGAACTTCGTGCAAAAACTCAACAAGATGCAGAAGCAAAACGTCAACAATTAATGCAGAGTATGCAAGCTCGTGGTATGGGCGGTTCTGGTGCTGAACTTATGGCACAATTACAAAGTCAACAAGCTAGTGCAGATACTGCAGCAGCAGGAGCAGATACTTTAGCTTCAGAATCTTCTAGAGCAGCTCGTGAAGCTATTTTAAGTCGCGCTAATCTAGCTGGAAGTCTTAGAACTCAAGACTTTGACACAAATGAAGCAAGATCGCGAGCAATTGATGATAGAAATCAATTCTTATTTCAAAATTCAGTAAATAGACAAGCTTCAAATGTTGGAGCAAGAAATGCCGCACAAGCCGCAAACTTACAAAATAAGCAAAGACTTTCAGAAATGAATACTTCCCAAGGAAATGCAGAGTCATTACGTCAAAACGAAGCAAAACGTCAAAATTGGCAAGATCAACTAGATTTAGCGAATGCAAAAGCTGCTGCTTTAAATAATCAAGCCGCACAAGCTAGAGCAGACGGACAATCAAAAGCAAATACTTACTCTGCTCTTGGTAATGCAATTGGTAGTGGATTTGCTGCTTATGGTCAGAGTCAACCTGCTCAAAAATCTACAACAGGATCTGCCGGCGATCTTTTTTACATGAATAAGGTGAAGTAATGTTTAGAGAAAAAATGGCTAAAATGTTGAAAGTCGATAATCCAATTGCAAACGTTGGGAAAAAAACATTTGACTCAGAACAAGTAGAGAACTTAATTGATAATTACGGCGGAAAAGCTGAAAAAGCTCCTGATTTTTCTAAGGTTTTGAAAGAAAAAAGCTTGACAAAAGACGAAAAACATGATACAATAAGTGATTCAGATCTTGCTGAAATTGAAGCTTTAAAAATGTTAATCGAAAAATACAAAAGTGAGAAATAAATGGCTGATTATAAAAAATTAATTCAGAAATTAATAGAAGCTGGTGGAGAAAATTCTTCTAAAGCTCTAACTGCTTTGAAAACTGGCGAAGATAGACTTCCTGCGTTTCTTCGCGAAAGTGCAGAAGCTACTGTGGAAGATCCTCGTCTTGTAAAACAAGCCGCTAAACGAGTTTTGCCTGATATCGAGACTAGTGCAGTTCAATTAGCCGATGACCTAGCATTACCTCAAGGTTCTCAATTAGCTTTACCTCCTAGCGCCGGAACAATTGCAGATGATGTTGTTTCTAGTATGGCTCCTAAAGCTAGTATGTCAAATCTTAAAAAAGGATTAGCAATTGGTGCCGGAGGTGCTGCCCTTACTGGAATGATGATGAACGGAGAAGGCGAAGAAGAGAAACTAAACACTTCAATTCCTACTGAAATTCTAAATAAAGCAAATAGACAACTTCCATCTGGAACAAAACCAGACATTAAAGAATCAATTGTAAAAAAACAAACAAATCTTGTACAGGATGCTTTTAAAGATAGTTTGGCACCACAAGAACCTAGTATGGGAATGCCTCAGGAAGATGATTTTGAAGCTAGATTAAAAGAAGCTAGAAATCAAGACAATGAGCGCGAATTGCTATTTGGACTACTAAGAGCTGCACAACAAGGCGGTTCTGCAATTGCTGGTTCAAAAGCTGACACTAGTTTTGCTGACGCAGAACTTGCAAATAAAAATAAATTCGCTGGTATTCTTAGCGCAGATGAAAAACTGAAAAAAGAAAATAAGGAAAAGTTAGATGAAGATGTTTTACGTGACCCTAATTCTGATATCTCTAAGCAAGCTCGCGATATTGCAAAAAAAGTCGGTCTTAAAATTGGTCCGAACGTTACAGCGCAACAATTAAAAACTGCTGGTTTACCAATTGGTAATTTACTTACTCAACAAATGGCAATTGATTCTAGAAAAGAACAATCTGCTTTACAAAGAGAGATGATTGCAGCAACTCGTTCTGAAAAGAAAGAAAGAGACGCAGAAAAACAAGATATAAAACAAAGAGATTCTGTCGATAAGCTTGTAAAAAATGTAATGACGTCAGATGATTATAAAGGATACCAAGGTGCAAAGGCGGCAGGAATATCGTTAGCTAATGCTATTGCTAGCGGTGATAAAACCGCAATTGGTTCTAGTTTCATGTTATACGGTAAAATTGCTCAGGGTGATAATTCAGTTCTTCGTGAATCTGATATGAAAAACCTTGCAGGATCGATGAATTATTCTTCACCTTCTGAAATGTTGGCAAAATTAAGCGCAAAAGCAAAGGGTGCGGATTTTACACCTAAAGAATTAGAAAACATGATGCAAGTTACTAAGATGATTGAAAATATCAAAGCAAGACAACTTAAACAACAATTAGTACCAATCCAAACTAGATTTGAGAAGTATGGACTTGACCCAGCAGAATCTATGGATCCTTCATTAATTCGAGAACTTAGCGAACAAAGACCCGAAAGCCCTTCTGATTTAACAACTATAAGTAAGCAACCTGCAAAATCTGTAGGAATGCCAGTAAAGGTACAAGATACACAAACTGGTAAAGTTAAGGTTCTTTCAGCAGATAGAGCGGCTACATTCCTAGCAGACCCAAGATTCCAGAGAGTTGAATAATATGACAGATTTAGGCAAAGAATTTGAAAATGAGTTAGATTTAGCCGATGCTTTTGAAGCGGAGGAAGAATACGTTGCGCCTACTTTAGCCCAAAAGGTTGAAACAGGGTTAACTCAACAAGTCGAATCTTTAGCACCTGCTGTACAAACTGGCGGAAACCTTGTTAAAACTCTTGGAGAAAGTGCTTTAGACATAGCTAGAGGTGTTGGTAAAGGTCTTACTCTTAACTCTATAGACGAGTTGGGCGGTCTTGTATCTGCCGGTGCTGAATCTCTTTATAATAAATTCAATCCAACTGACTCTGCTTTGCGTGAACAAGGGTTTCAAATTGCAGAACCGTCAATGGAAGATCTATACAGAGAAAATCAACAATCAATACAAAAAGAATTAGAAATGTCAGCAGATAGGTCTCCAGTATTGGATATTGCTGGACAAATTGGCGGAGGTATGGCTTCCGGTTCAATTTTAGGATCTGCTTTAGGTTTAACAGGCGCGGCTCAAAAAGCTCAACCGTTATTAGATATTGCAAAAAATCAAGGTAAAGTAAAAGCAGGGATCGAACTACTTAAACGTGGCGGGACTTCTTATGCTAAAGCCCTACCTGTAATTGGTTTAGAGGGTGCATTATCTTCTAAAGAAGGTTCTGTAATGACTCCAGAAGGTCGTTCTCAGCTTGCAGAAGATGCAACAGGTGCAGCCTTATTTGGACTTCCTGCTGTACTTGGATTACAAGCTGCAACCGATATTGTTGGTCCTGCGGTTGGAAAAGCAAGCGCTGCGGTAAAATCTGGAGTTCAAAATACAATTGAAGAATCTCCATTACTTAGACAAATGAGAGCTTCATATGACTACGGCGCAGAGGGAATAAATCCTAGAAGTACAAAAGTTCAACTTAGCACAGAGCTTGGTAAAACTAATCTAGCAGAACTAGATAATTCTCGCGTTCAAAGTTTAATGCAAGAAATTTCTAAAATGGATCAACAAGTTGGCAAGGCAGTAGGTGATAGCTTAGAAAGAGCAACTGCTGCAGGTAAAACCATAAATATAGCTGGAGAAGCTAAACAAGCTCTAGATCAACTGCAAAATATAGCAAATAAATTTCCAGAGTTAGCAGAAAATACAAATGTTCAACGTATTTATGGTAAAATTGCTGAAACTGGTAATATTACTCCTTCAGAAGCAAATGAACTTATTAAGTATGTTGATTCTTATGCTGCGAAATTTAATAATCCAGCAGACTACTTACAAAAAGACGTTCGCGCAAATCTATTAAAAACTCGTAAGGATTTTTCTGCAGCACTTAAAACTGCAGTTCCTGAATACGCACAAGCTGCCGAAAGAATGCAGTCGTTTAGAACATTAGTTCCTGAAACTATTCTTGCTAGAAATAAACCAGTAGAAGTTGTTGATGATTTCTATGGAAATTTACGAGATAAAGACGAAAAAATGTTCGACGCATTAAAAGCTGTACTTCAGGGAACTACTAAATCTGGAGCAGGAGCTGCAGAAGCTAGAACTTCTTTTGTAAATATGGCGAAAGGTTTAAAGCAATTTGAGCAGGATGAAATTTCTAGAGTTGCAAATAAAACAATAGAAAAATCAGCTTTAGAACGTCCTGTATCTGCTATTGAAGAACAAATTAAGAAATATTCAGACGACGCTGTTGCTAGAGGTGCTATGGATGCTATTACTCCACAAACTGGTGTTGGTGGGTTTGGTAGAGAAGCTCTTTTTGGTGCCGGAGCAGAAACTGGAAGATCTGTTGCACTTTCTGCATCTAATAGAGCGGGACTTATTAACCGTAAACTATCAACTATGTCAAATCCTGTAGCTAAACTTGGGCGAGGGATTTACAACGCTCCAGACGAAACTGTAATTGCTCTAGGAAATAGACTACAAGAAGTTCCAGGGTTAGAGCGTTATGGTAAGCAATTAACAGAAGCTGTAGCTAATAGAAATAACAATCGTAAGAACCAAGCTCTCTTTACCATAATGCAAAATCCATCTGCGCGAGCAATCGTAGGAACCGACGACGAGGAAAATTAATGACATGAAAGCTTTTATACTTAAACACTCAGAGGCGTTATTGATTAGTACACTTGCGGTTTTTGCGCCAATTAAAGCGATGATAATTGTCGCGGCTTTACTTATTGTTTTAGATTTTATTGTTGGTATTATCGCAGCAAGAAAGCGCGGCGAAGAGATTAAATCGTCTAAGATGGGAACTACAGTATCGAAGTTGTTGATTGCCGAAACTGCTATTATTATGTGCTACCTAGTTCAACATTACTTACTATCAGATTCTTTTGCTTTGGTGAATATTGTAGCAGGAATTATAGGAACGAAAGAGTTGTACAGTTTGATGGAAAGTCTCAATAGTATCTCGGGCGGTAAAATGTTCACTGAAATCCTTACAAAACTTAGTTCAATCCATACAAAAAAAGACGAATAAAAAAAGGAGCCGAAGCTCCTAGTTTATGTATATTTTTCGTCGTACGTTTCGCCATTAGCCTCGTCATCTTCATCTTTTTCCAATTCATATAGGTAGTTAAGAGTACCTTGTGCTTCTTCTCTAGTAAGTATGCAACGATTCCTAGCGTTATTTCTATTGTATATTCTAGATCTAGTCTTTGGATCTTCAAAATCATTCAGCTTCTGACCTTTATGGTAACGATTACCGATAATTTCCTCTTCAGCATAAGCATTAAGCCATTGTTTAGCTTCTAATGGAAGAGTATTTGCGTAACTTGCCAAATCTTCAATTTCGTTATACCTAGACTTTAAATTTAACTTAGGATCTAAAGCTGCAAAAGGATTATCTTTTCGCTTTAGTTTTTTGGCGGGCTTCTTGTCTTTTTCTTGCTTCATCTTGTATTTTTCCTTTGTCTTCTTCGGTTAAGGTCAGCAGTAAACTTTCATCTACTTTAAACCAGTTATTAATATATGTGGTCTTTCTATGCTCTAAGAATAATTTAGCTACTTTTACGAAATTATTAGGTTTAAAACGAATTGATTTTCTATTATTGCGACACCATCTTTGGTATATGTATACTAAAACAAAGCTTTCTACCCATTTCTTACCTGATCTAATGTTATTTTCAGAAAGAAATAACTCGAAATGTTTTCTAGTTGCAACTCCTGTCATGGAATACTTATTATTTACTGGACCTTCTTTTTGTATAAGTGATCTAATTTCGATCTTTGTTTTATTAAGCGCGAAAGAAGTCAAACTATAACCAGCTACAAATGCTCCTACTGAAAGCAAGAAATCTCGCTTAGGGATAGGAGCGTTAGAATAACGAACGTACAGAGAATACAAAGAAATTTTACTAACTTGGTTAGGACCAGACTGTATGTCGTATTTTGAAAGAAATAAAGGAACGTCATTGTGGAAGTCGAAGATTTCGTCAATGGGTTTAGAAGCTTCTGTAGTCGTTTCTAGAGCTTTTAGTAGATCTTCGGTTGAAACACTATTCGGTAGTTTTTTCATCTTTCTTAACCTTTTTAGGAGCTTTAGGTTTTGACTTGGCGCGCTCTTTCCTAGCTTGTACTCTTTGCTCACCTTCGACGGCAGTTTTTAATGCGTGACAGGGCTTACATAGTATTTGTATATTTTCTGGTCCACAAAAAAGAGTCTCGACGTATGAATTCATATCGTTGACCTTTTCAGCGTTTACAGAAACTACAGGTTGAATGTGGTCTTTTTGTATCTCGTGTTTTTTGAACAATTCTTTGCAGGAATTACATTGATATATACCACGAGAAACTCTAGCATTATCCATAGCTTCTTTCATCGCATACCAATAAACCGAAGCGCGACGTAGAGCTGCTTTTGCGAAAGCGTATTTGTTTTTGTTTACTTTTTTAGCCATATAATTCT
>Ga0114982_1001146_pt1 | contig 13358 bp, 25 predicted proteins | sample Shrwel_input2_FT_FD_87183 | JGI IMG/M metagenome (GOLD analysis project Ga0114982, IMG submission 87183) | Subsurface microbial communities from deep shales in Ohio, USA - Utica-3 well 1 S input2 FT | ecosystem: Environmental > Aquatic > Deep subsurface > Shale gas/oil reservoir > Produced... | reverse complement strand
ATTTGTTCCTTTTCTAAATGCCACTTTCCCTTATGTGGTCTTAAATCTCTAATTTCTTCATCAGAAGTGATGTAGATATTCTCATTGATTTTGTGTAAATTTTTCATATCTTATTTGTTTTTAAATTGTTTAACATTAAATTTTGTTGCTAATAATTGTCCTTCTTTTGTTTGATAGTGTTGTATATAGTTAGCATCAGAAGATGATATTTCTACTATTTCCATATCTTCCTCACTATAACCTTGTTGTTGCTTTTCTATTTCTTTGGCTTGTTCAATTTCGTTTAAAAAAGTCATTTCAAAATTACCAATATATAAAGGTTTTATTTTTTCTACTAAAAATTCTACTGCTGTCTGTTCCATATCTTATTTGTTTTTAAATATTTCTAATAGTTCTTTCATTGTTTCTGCTTTTGTTTCGCTATCGTTTAACAATTCGATTAAACACGCTCCAAAGCCAATAGCTAAATTATCTGATTGCTCCTTTTCCCATTCTTTGGCTTGTTCAAAATATTCTTCAGCCCAATTAATAAAATTTGAATTACTATTGGTAAATTTTTCTTCTAACCATTCTACTGCTGTCTGTTTCATATCTTATTTTTTTTTATTTTTTTCAAACCAATTATCTAATTCTTTGTTTAGAGGATTATAATTCATTAATTTATAAAGCAATTCTTTAACTTCTTCCTCACTAAACTTATTCTTGTCTTGTTCTTGTTGCCATTTAGCTAATTCTAATGCTTTAGATTTTGCAGTTGAAGTACTTATTTCAGAAGGCATTGTTGAGAATAGTTTATATGCAACTTCTTCAAGTGTTTCTTGTTTAGGTTCTTCAATATCTTTATGTATATGAAACTCAATTCCACAATTAGCACAATTTCCAATAATGTCAATAATACCTTTTTCTGTAATTTGACCTACTTGTTTAGCTTCTTCTTTTGGAAGAAAACCACATTTTCTACAACTACCTGTAAAACAATTTGGCTCAAAACTCATACAAGTACATTTTATATTAGCAAGTGTAGGTTCTTCTTTTGGAATGATGATTTTGTAATCTGTAAAATCTCCATCATTAAATTTAGAGTAACATTTAACTTCAACACTCTCACAACTTTGATTATTCACAAACCATTCTAAAAACTTATCATCAATAGCTTGTACACCATCTTTTATTAAATCTTGGTCTGTTGTTAGAATGATTTTTTTATTTCCTTTATTATAACAACCAATTGGATATTTTAAGACTTTATTTACATCTAAATCAAAATAATACCCTTCTTTAATTTCTCCATCAGAAGTAATGTATAAGTTTTGTTTTATGGTTTTTAAATTATTTTCAAACCAATTTGGTGCGTTTGTGTTTAGATACACGAAGTCATTATCTTGACTTTTAATTAACCTACTTGGTTTGTCTGTTGGTAATAGGTATAGATTTTTCATTGCGTTCTTTTAAAGTTAAGAATCTATTAATACCGTAAATGTAATACGGTATTACGTGTAAAAAAAATAGGAATGCCCTATGAGCATCCCTATTTATAATATATTTTTGATAGCCTATTAGGCTGACTAATCCTCTTTGTTTTCGGAAGAAATAACATCACCCAAATATGCCGTCACCGTAAAGTTAGCTATTCTCATCTTGCCATCCGAGTGATAACCAGCAGATCCGTGAATGAATCCATCACCACTCTCCACGTCAAATACTACCACAGTGAATTCTAAACGATTATCCATTTCTTTTTGAAGTAATTCCTTTAATCCTTCGGAACCATTAAATAGATTTTCAGAAATGTATTCTCTCAATATGGCTTCAACCAGCTTTCCGTTCCCAGTCATATCCACGTCTGGTACTACATTACCTCTTTCCGATTGTAAGGTTGGGTCCAGTTCCATAAAATCAACGGCATCTGGTGTTTTATATGGTGCTGTTGCCATATCAGGCGATTCTTTTATTGCACCGGACAGATCCTGTTTTTTTAGAAGTTCAACTACCCCATTCTTTGCCATGTACCAATCACCTTGGTATTTGAATTCAAATCCACTGTCCCTCATTATGATTGACATTTCCTCCTTATCATCCGATACTAAAACTATCGGCAGATAAACTTCCTCTAATTGGAATGAGTCATCTTGATTTACTGATATTTTCATATTATTAATTAGCTTTTACCTATGCAAGCGAGGTTTAGTTGTTCTTCTTTTAACGTTATAATTGTTGTATCTTTCACTTGTTCAATTACGTGATCGAAATTTTTGCTCACATGTTCATTGAATTGACCCTCATTTTCGTAATCGATTCCGCCGTCGAATTCCACTATAAAATCATTTTCTCTTAGGAAATCTTTCAGTAACAGTATTAAACGAGAATTGCCTGTGTTAGTTTCACCTGACACAGTGATGTTTAAATTTTTCATATTAAATTGTAGCACTTAATCCTTGCAATCGGATTTTTATCTATGGTTCTACTGCCTGGTTTCGACAGCAGCATAATGAGACATCACTTCTCTGCACTTTTCGCGAAGAGTGTTTAGCTTAACAACTACTCGATCAAAAGATTCATCCATGTCGGCAATAGCTTCAGTGATACCTTCTTGAGTAGTTGTTCCGTCTGTTAACATTCCTTCGAAGTCATTCTGAACGAATCCGGCTAATCCTTGTATCGAGTATTGCATTGCTACTATCTCATGGAAAAGCTCCTCTTGGTATTCTCTATTTACATTTTTCATATTATTAATTAGCTTTCACCTATGCAAGCGAGGTTTTTAATTTATATTACTTCAGCATAGAAATCTACGTACCAGATTTCATAGTCATTAATAGCTTGTAGCATTTCTAGTGCGTCAGCTTTGTTTGTTGGTTCTCTATCAACTAGTATTGCACCTTTGTCACCAGATTCTGTGGAGTATTGTACATACCAACCTTTTATTTCTGGAGTAAAGTGTTTATCATTGTTTGAGCTGTAAAATACAGGATTTGCCATGTGTTATTTCTTTTTAGATATTTTTATTAGTTCTTTAAGACACTCAAGTTCTGCTTCTTCGTAAGTATCATACTTTGCTTTGTTTTCAAAACTATGACCCCAATAGCCAGTTTCATTTGGTATATAGCAATACCCAACAATACCATACTTCTCTCTAAAAAATCTAAATGCTTGTTGGTAAAGTGGTGCTGAAATTAAATTATCTCTTTTGTTATGATTAAATGGACTTTCATAGGTTTTAGTAAACATTCCATCAGTCCAATAATACTTAATACAAGGTTCATCAAATCCTAATTCTTTTAAAGCTAATGCTTGTTCGTAAGGTAAAAATTCTTTTTTCATGGTTTTATTTATTCTCAGGATTCATTGCGTGATAATTAGCTATCACATATTTCTGTACTCTTTTGGATGCTTTCGAAGTTCCATTTAGCATTGCTTCGTGAGCTTCTTTAAAACTCAAATTAACATATCTCAAATGTCGATGTAATTCACGATGGATTGGATATGGTTGATTTGACCATCCGTTCCCGTCTTCCGATATGTACATGCCCTGTACTTCTTGCATATCGGAACCATCCTTTGTTCTTCCTGTGTAAAATGTCATAGTTTATTTCTTTTTAAATCTGTTATAAGCAGTGACAATATGATTGCCATCCAATGTAATTCCCTGTAGTCTTGCTACGGTACCGCATACTTTGTAAATTAAATCTTCAACTTCTTCCTCGCTATAGCTTCCCTCTGGTTGGGAAAATAAACTTGGCAGTATTTCATTAATTAATATTTCAACATCAATTGAATTGCCTTTGTTATAACCCCACTTTGCTAATTCTGCTCTAAAGTCCATAATCTTATTTGCTTTTAATTTGTTTAAGCCTTTTTTCTAACCAAATTTTCCATTGTTCCTCCAATTCATTATCGTCGAAATCGTTAGTTTGATAGAATCCGAATGATGCTTCGGCTATTGAACGAAGTTCTTTCTCATTGAACATATTCTTGTCTTGTTCTTTTTGCCAATTAACTTCCTTTTCTAAGAGCTCTCTCTCTATTCTTAAAATTATAGCATCCAGTGTTTTTTGGACAAAAATATTTATTTGATCTCTAAAAAATTGATCATTAATTTCATCGATGGATTCCTTAACCGATAGTTTAGTTTCCTTTAGATCTTGAAGTAAATCATTCATTGGACTTAATCCCTCAGAGATCTCTTGGTTAAGCTCATCATATTCCGACATAATTTCTTCCAGATTATTTTGTTTTACTAATTCTTTATTCAGATTTAAAGATTTTTGTTGTGTGTCGGTATAAGGTTCTTCTCTTAGCTTAAATGATCTCATTGGTGATAACCATCCATAATCAACACCAATAGCATCAACACATCTATCACACTGAAAATCACATTGTTCTCCGTAGTCAACCTCATCACCGCAATAGAAGTTCTTTATTGGGATGAGGATTTTGTAAAAACAATGATTATTTCCTGTTAATTGTAGTGCAGGAATTGTTTTGATACTCTTAGCTTCAACATATTCAAAACTTGGATTTTTAACAAACCACTCTAAAAACTCATCATCAATGGCTTGTACACCATCCTTGATTAGGTCTTCGTCTGTTGTTAGGATGATTTTTTTATAATGATTATTTCTTTTTGGATTAAGTGTATTACAATAGTAAATTTTCTTACCATCTATTGTGTAATAGTCCTTATATTTTGGTTGTTCGTCAGAAGTGATGTAAATATTCACCTTACCTGTAAGCGATGAATTAATTGGAAATTCTTTAGTTGGTCTCCATAATCCTCCGTCTTTTTTCCTCCATATTTGATAAGGTATTGGATTGAAAGATTCCGTTGGTAGTAAATATAAGTTTTTCATAGCTATTCCTGATATTATAAATGCAAATATCATAAACTATTACGGTATAAAAAAATAAAAACCAATCAAAATAAAAAAGATATATAACATAACAATAATCTCACCATATGGATCCATTAGTAAAAATGTACAATTACATAAATTCCACTCCGGAAGCAAAGGTTCTTTTTCTAACGACATCGAATAGATGGGAGGGTGAAAAAATTGCGCCTAGGAGTTCACAGCTTGCAGCATCTCTCAAGGATAGACTTGATAATTGCGAGATTATAGATGTTTCTAAGCTAAAAATATTTCCATGCGAAGGAAATGTTAGCGTTCCATCGGGAAATTCATGCGGCGTTCTTAAAGCAGCATTAAAAGATAAAGATAAGAATCCAACAGGAGATATAAGATGCTGGGCATCTATTAATAACCCTACTGATGAGATGCACGTTGTTGCAAATGCAATACTTGAATCTGATATAATTGTCTTTTTCGGATCTATTAGATGGGGTAAGATGAATGCCATCTACACACATTTAATTGAGAGACTAACATGGTTGGAAAATAGACACAGAACTCTTGGTGAATCTAATCTTCTGGCCGAAAAAAAAGTTGGTGTTGTTGCTATAGGACATAACTGGAACTCCAAGGAATCAGTTGCATTAGAAAAGGAAGTACTTGAATATTTTGGTTTTAAAACACCATCAGAATTGTCTTTTAATTGGCAATGGACACAGGATTCTTCGGATGAGTCACAGAGAGGATATAAGGCAGACTATGCTGGATTCCTTAAAAAGTTTAAACTAGTGGAGATAGTAAAGAATTCTATGTTAAAATTTAAAGAGTGGTTAGCTAATAAATAAAAATGATATATAAATTCATTCATAACGGAATAAATAAACTATGAAACATATAAAACTATTCGAAGAGAACTATGATATGAATATAAAATCATATAGAGAATATTCAGATTCCATCGATGAAAAATTAATAGGTAGTCTATTAATTAAATATCTCCAAGAGGGAATAAAAATGGAGAGATTGGTTAAAGATGAGCCAATAAACGAGGGATCCGTAGAAAAAGCAGATTATGAATTGGATCGTCTTTTGAAAAATTCTACAGGAACACCGATAATTAAAGAATTTATACCGGAAGTTAAAGCACTGGTAAAAAAGTTTGCAGATTCCGGACAATCCGGTGGATCCGCACCTTTTACAACATCAGTAATTCTTCAAGTAATAGGTAAACTACTTAGACATGAACCTCTGGGTGGTGTTGAAAACACAGAAGATGAGTGGAACAGTTTATCTTCTTTCGGCGATGATGAATCTTACCAAAACAACAGGTTAAGTTCGGTTTTTAAAAAAGGCAAGGACGGTAAACCTTATTATCTGGATGCAATAGTATTCAGAAATCCGGAAAAAGATTACACGTTCACTTCAAATTCTGTAGATCTTCCGGATTTAGCTGGTGATGGAAACGGAGAAAAAATCGGATCTTCCCATTACATTAAAAGTTTCCCATTTGAACCTAAGACATTTGTCATAGATGTTGAAGAAAAAGAATATAGAAAACTCGAAGACGGTACTCTTGTAGAGGAGGACGGAGGAGGTTGGTGGGAGTCCTGGATAAAGAATCCTTCACAATTAGACCAAGTTTGGGAGTACTACGATAGAAAATATACAGATAAATGATACACTTAAGATCTTATAACGACTTTCTGAATGAAAGTAAAATTGACATAGCTCCTGAAGTTGATAGTGAAATAGAAACACTAATCTCCGATATGCTAAAAAACAAAGAATGTCAGCAAGTTGACGATGGTTATCTTGAAATAGAAACACCATTTGTCATCAATCCAGATTCTAATAATAAAGAATGGTTAAATAAAACTGGAATGGTTTTCTATCCGGATCTGCTTGCTTATGGTAATTCTGATAGATCTGGTAAGGTACAAAGAACACCTTGGATCGCATGTCAAATATCAATTGAAGGTGAAAAGACTGATCTTGAAATGAAGGAACTTCTAAATTGGTTGGTTGATCTGATTAAAAAATCAGGATATGTCCCTTTCATGGACGAGGATGCAAAATGGAATCACTGGAAGGAGAATAAACGTAAGGGATTCTCTGAATACACGTGTTATGTTAATCCTAGTTATCCTGAGGGACATTGGGAAAATCACACAATAGACGGCTAATAAATTGTTTTAAATAGCTACTAAAAGATATAAGAGGATTTAACGATCCTCTTTTTTTATTGATCGATGTAAGGAAACTATTAATTCATCCGTAATATAATGTAGATAAAAAGATCTTATAATGACAAAGAAAAGAAGCTTTATTTGGAATGCACACAAGCACGAGACCCTGATGAACTCGATATCTGGAATGCATGAAAGCGATCCGGAAGAATTTAAAATTATTAGTGAAGCAGCATCAGAAATTCTTAAAAAATACACAAATTGTGATTTTCTCGACGAAGAGGCTAAAGAAGCTTTACATGGATTAAGAGCTGGATGGCATTCTGATACTAAGAACGAATCAATAATTGTTGATGGTTCATTGGATTCGTCTGACTTCCGTATGCACGAACCATACAGTTGGCAAAAAAAGGAAACACGGACGGAAAGGGCAAAGAGAATAAAGAGTGCAGAAGCCATGCAGAGAATAAAATTCAAATCCTGTTCATCTCTTTACCTTAGAAGGTGCAATCTTGTTCAATTATGGGAAAATCTGCCAAGAAATGTTACTTACTTTGATTGTTCTGGTAATTCACTTAAATCACTTAAGAATGGGCCACAGAAAGTTAAATCTTATATCTGTTCTTCGAATAAACTAAAATCTCTTAAGTACATAGCTAAAGAAATAACGCAGGAGATAGATTGCTCGAATAATGAGATAACAACATTAACCGATATTAAAATATCCACATCAATCGATATATTAAAATGTCATACCAACAAGCTAGAAAGTTTGGAGGGATGCCCACCGATAAACGGGAAGCTTAATGTTTCTTATAATAAATTGGTTTCAATGAAAGGTGCTCCGCTAAATCTAACTTTAAGAGATATAGATTTAAGGGGTAACGTGGTGAGTGACAAGTCATTAAAACTAGCTTTTAACGCTATGAAAGCCGCTAAGGGAGATTATTCTGCAGGATTACTAAAAATATGGAATAAGATACCACCGGAGGATCAGATGCACATGTACCCCTATCTACCGGATGTTACCAATGATATCTCTGCCAGATATGAGGCTTTAAAAAAATACTACTCAATGGAATTCATGCTATAGTATGTAGATATATAGTCTATGAAAAATATCCAACCATTCAGATTATTTGAGGCTGAAAAAGTTTTACATCCCGAAGCTGAGGAGTTTATGAAATCTCTAAACTCTACCGAATGGGGTAAAAAACTGAGTGAACTTATCGAAACTAAACCGGTAAAGACTGGAAGAGTATATGTAACTAGTCGATTTCTCCCAGTTATGACTTATTTCTGGAAATCTGGATCCAATTGGAATTATGTCTACGTTTCATCAGGAAATGAATATGGAGAACAAAGATCTCCAGATCTTTCCAAATTATTCGAGGAGATGGTTATTGACTGTATTAAAAAGGCAGCTCCTACTGGTTTTAGCAGAAATGATGTTGATAAGATGGTTTCTAATAAGAAATGGATATTCGATAATATTAGCATGGAGTCTCTTTCTAGTCGTGATATCTATAAAAAATATAGGGATAGTTTTAATCCGGGGGTTCTAAATGATTTTAGTAAAATAAGAACTCCTTTGATGGACAGACTTCTTTTCAATGGACTAGGTAGATCTAGCGTTAATACAGATGATTCGATTACCATGAATTTTACTCATCAAATATACAACGAACATAATGCATCCTGGCCATTCCATATTATTGCTTCCCTCTTTAAAGGCAGCGGGATGATAATATTTAAAAATGGAATTGATACTGTTAATATTTCCCCAGGTAGTCCAGGAAGCGAAGTAAAAACATCCAGATATAGGGTTAGGTATATAAAGATTAAGATGAAGCTCGGTTATTAGAATAGTTATCCATTGATGCAGAAGATCGATGAAATTTTATCCAAGTATATCAAAAAGGTGGAGATACTTATATCTGATAAGGAAGGAACAAAAAAATCTGAAATGCTTACCAATCTATATCATGATATTGCACTATCCGATAATAATGGATCATGGGAGGAAATTCTGGACGATTACATTAAAAAGAATCCGCTGGATATAGGTAAGTTAGATTCAAATCCTGAAATAAAGGCAGGAGTACTTAAAAGAACAGGCATTAAAGATTATAGTAGTATCGCTTCCGCATTGAAGATGGGGATGCTCTAAAAGATATATAATTTATCCGGCGGGCTTAGTGCCCCATTTTAGGACCGGAGTGGTTACGATCACTGAAGGATGAGAGATTCGCTACTTTCATCCTTCTTTTTTTGATATATAGATTAAATAAAATATTTATTATGGAGAATATAAAAATGTATTCCGATTTTGTTAATGAGAATAACAATGTTCCTCAGTTAGCATCGAATGATTCAACACCATCCTTAAGAGGAGAGACCGAGGTTGTTACAAGAGAGCAGGAAGCTATGAGAGCAAGACTTGAGTCTGACGTTAAAAGAATGTATCCGAATCTATCTATTAGACACACTGATGATGGACAGTCTGGGGTAGCAATAAATAATAACGTTATTTATGCATCTGATCATTATGAGGCATTTAATGCATTTTTATTTGGTCTGGTTATGGCTAAAATGCAAGGTGGTGATAGAGGTGATAGCAGAATGCCTGCTAGATATTAATATTAACAATTCCAATGCATCATATATTAGAATACGAGCAATACTCGAACGAATCTATTAACGAAGCATATGTTGAGTATGAAGGTGTTAAGCTAACGCCGGCAAATGATAAAACCGGTAGAGTCATCTTATCCTATGGTGCAAATAAGGTTTACTATAAAGTTAAAGCAAAGGTTAAAAAACTGGGGATTACTTTCTATGATGGTCCAATAGGAGTGGTAGCAGCTTGGAAAAATTCTGAGGGTGAATCCTGGGTTAAAGATAATACTGGTAAATTATTTATGTTGGATGAACCAACTCTGAAGACTCTTGCTGCAAAAGCTAAAGTTAAAGCTCCAACAATTGCTTTGAATGGTACCGGTGAGGTTAGTGGAGTTGAAGGATCCTATGCTGCAACCTTAACCAAAACCACCTAATTTCTTTTCTTTATTGGCGGATTATATCTTTCCACCCATGATGGAAATTCTTCCAGTATATCAACTTTGTCTTCCTTATATCCATATTTTAGATATGCTTTAGCATTTCCAACATAGTAATTATCCTTAGGATTTCCTGATATCTTTTTGTAGGTGAAATCTATAATATATCCATTTAGAAATATAGCTATGTGATCCTTAATATCATTATTTCCTTGAAAATATATCACTTTAACTGGTATACCTAGAAGCTCACACCATCTGAAAAACTCCTGAGTGTACCAGGAATCATCACCGTATTTTTTGTCATAAACCTTATCCTTTCCGGTTATATAATCTTTTCTTATCTCTCCAAGAAATTGTTCAGCTAGACTCTTATAATCCTCCTTAAAGTTAGGTATATTGGTTACAACCGGCAGATAATCTGCATTTGCAGCTGTGTATGACTCGTATACAGTTAGATGTTTCATTCTGTATATATCATATGTTGATATCATGCTAATGAAAAAAGGTCCGGCAATAGTCGGACCTTTTTTATATTTATCTATTTCTATTTTTACTTACTCGAAAGTGATAGTTACTTTCGCACCGTTTGCTTTAGCAAACTCTTTGATCATAGCTAAACCGATAGTTTCAATCTTAGCACTGTTGCTAGGCTTTGAAACTTTAACCGATCCTGTCTCAACATTGACCATAACTTCAGGTTTAGCTGAACGAGCAACACTTCCTTTAGCTGATGTTGTTACTTTAGATTTCTTACCTGCACCATTTCTAACTTTCGTTGAAACTGAAACAGGTACCATGATTCCTTGTCCTTTAGATGATGTTAATCTTCCAGTAACACCTAGACCGTATTTTCTGCCCCAAATAGCAGCTTTAGTTCTTCCTAACTCTTTGGCAATCTCTGCGCTGGATGCACCATCTTTCGCCATTCGAATTAAAGTTTTGTCGTCCTTAGAAGTCCAAACTTTGTTGTTTGAAGGAGCTTGTGCATTTTTTGCTTTCTTAACGTAAGTCATATTTTTATTTTTTAAGATTTATGATGTAAAAGTAATGCATAATTACGGGATAAAAAAATATTTAATCAATTTTTTTGAATATATACATAAATTATAAATCATATGCAATATATTAAAGATTACCCGAGTTTAAATATTAATGAAGCCAAAAGTGAATCTTTTGAGGAATTTTCTAATGTGAGATTAGCCGGTGCTACCAAGATAGCTGATGCAGCAAAAGAGAAAGGTGGTGATGCTATGCTTACTTATCACCACTTCGTAGTTAAGTTACCAACGTATAAAAGAGCTGGTGATGGCAAATTTGATTTGGCTAAAGCAAAGGATGAATATAAGGATCTGATGGATAAACTTTATTCATCAACTTATAAGAAAATGAATATTACCCCAGTGGAATTTCAGGAGCTAGTTGGAAGAATAGAAGTTGTTGGTGAATTGATAATCAGATACGAGAGAGATTAAATAATTCACAGGAAACCAAATCGATTTTATCTAATATAAATATGAAATAAAATTAATTATGGGATTTTTATCTAATTTAGTTGGTGCAACTATAAAAACAGCACTTACCCCAGTAGCAATCTTAAAGGATACTGTAAATGTAGTAACTGGCGAAGAAGCGGATGCAACTAAAAAATTAATACAATCAGCAGGTGAAGACCTTGCAGACGCAGGTGAAGACCTTGCAGACGGTGAAATTCTTTAATCTTCCTGCTGATGAAGGAATTCTATTATCAGATAAAAGGTAAATGCGATCCTAACGATCCATATTCTTTTGGTAAATGGGCTTTCCCGCCAATATTCAGTGGTAAAGTATCTGCTATTGATCGAAAATCAGCAAAATTAATCATCGACGAGGAATATGGAAAGGTATTCCCTTTGAGAGTTCTTTCCAAAGATATAGATTCTAATGAATATCTTCTAGCAATAACAGAGATCACCGAGAATTCGGGACATGCTAGGTTATTTACACCCAGAAAATGCATGATATGTGAATCTGAATTTAGAATCATTGATAAGTATAATGATCACAATTGTTTTAATAAGGGATCAGAATACTGCTCGGATGAATGTAAGAAAGAGGCAAGCATGCTGAGTACGGTTAAATGGAATGAGGATAATGTCATGAACGGCAAGCACATTCCGGTAATCTATAAGATAACAAATAAAAAAACAGGCTTATCCTATATAGGAAAAACCACACAGGCCTTTACATTTAGATGGTATCAACACTTTTTCCAATTGGGTGATACTAAATTCCATCGGGAAATAAAGGAAACCGAAATTAGTGATTGGACATTTGAAGTTATTGAGGTTGTGAAGATACCAGAAGACATAAATAACTATTCGGAAGCTGATAAGTACATCTTCGAGAGGGAAAGGTCCTGGATAAATCATCACGATTCAGTAAAAAATGGGTACAATTCTATATAGCATTCCAATATATACATCAGATATAAAAATAATATAGATGAAAAAATTATTAAATTTTGGTGAATTTCTGAATGAAACTGTAGCCATGGATTCTATTGAATCCAGGAGGAAAGAAAATTTCATAGTAAATTCTCCTGCTTTTTCCATTAGGGATAAATCACCTGGCGATATCATAACTGTAGAGGGCAAACCAGTAACTATAGTTAAATTTAAGGCATGGACCAAAAATAAGGAAGCATCATGTATCACTTTCAGTGGATTACTTGAAGACGGAACTATTGTCGATGTTAGATATGATGATGGAATGGATGGATACGTATTTCACCAACCTAAATAAATAAAAAGGTGAGATTAAATCTCACCTTTTTTAATTTCTGACATAAGCTTATCGTAATACTTCCTCTTTATGGATGTATAGATATGTCCATGGTAATCGTGGCAGTAGCATGTTGCTGATCCGAAGATGCTATGCTTAACTATATTCTTAGTGTTTCCATACGGCGGCGTATTATTTTTCATAAAATCCTCTATTGAGCAATCTGAAAATATCGGTTTAATACCCGGCTTACCGTTCTTAACCAGAAAGAATACTCCTTCCTCTGTTTCCTCGACGTGCATAAGTTCATTCTTTATGATGAATCTATGTCCTGTTGTTTTTCTTAGATAGTTTAAAACATCTTGCTTGTGTTGTTCTGCTGTTTTCATAATTAATTTGTTTTTGATTTTATTATTTGTTTGCCTCGTTGGGTGATGGCTTTCCATTTAATTTTAAAGCTTGTGCTGTCCATTCCTCCAAACATTGCACAGTTTGAATGT
>Ga0114982_1001143_pt1 | contig 13366 bp, 13 predicted proteins | sample Shrwel_input2_FT_FD_87183 | JGI IMG/M metagenome (GOLD analysis project Ga0114982, IMG submission 87183) | Subsurface microbial communities from deep shales in Ohio, USA - Utica-3 well 1 S input2 FT | ecosystem: Environmental > Aquatic > Deep subsurface > Shale gas/oil reservoir > Produced... | reverse complement strand
TGGATGGTGGAATGGGTGGTTTGAGGGTGTAATTACTGGATAAGATGTTGGATACAGGGGGACAAAAAGCGGTATTTAGGGCCGAAGATTTTGGTGGGTTGGAGCAGCGATTTCGCACTCAGTTGATCAATTCCATGCCAGGGATTAAGGCGTTGAATTTGGTGGGTACGCGGGGCGAAGACGGCGCAGAAAACTTGGCCGTTTTTAATTCAATTTTTCATGTGGGGGCCAATCCTCCGTATTTGGGGATGGTGATTCGTCCAGACAGTGTAGATCGACATACTTGGCAGAACATACAGGCAACGGGCAGTTATACGTTGAATTCTGTGGGGCCGGAGATTTATAGGCAGGCGCATCAAACATCGGCGCGATATGAGAAATCGCAGAGTGAGTTTCAGGAAACTGGGTTGGCTGCGGAATACCGAGATGGGGTGGTGGCGCCGTTTGTGGGTGAGAGTTTGATTAAGATTGGATTGACTTTGGAGGAATTTTACCGGGTGGCATGCAATGGCACTTTGGTGGTGATAGGGAAGGTGGTGTATTTGGAGTTGGAAAAGGGGTTGGTGTTGAGCGACGGCAGTGTGGATTTGGTGGCTGCCAATTCTGTTGGGTCGATTGGGGTGGATGGTTATGTGTCTGTGGATTGGCTGGATCGTTTGGGTTATGCCAAGCCGGATATGCCTTTGAGATCGTTGCGATAGATGCTAAAACAAAAACGCCCCGGCCTGGGCCGGGGCGTTTTATCAACACAAAATTGGGTATACAAACAATTATTTGCCCGCTTTCACGTCTGGCAATGCGGCACCTTGTTCGGTGTTCGCTTTAGCACGGTTTGGTGCTTTTGTTTTTTCGCTGTTGTAGGAAGCTGCAACCAAAGAGATTACAACCAACAATAGGGCTCCGCCCCAAGTGATTTTTTCAACCACGTTGGTGGTTTTCTCAACACCAAACAATTGGTTTCCTTGAGAGAAGTTTGAAGCCAATCCGCCACCTTTTGGGTTTTGTACCAAAATAACCAACATCAACAATGTGGCTGCAATAATTCCGATGATTAATATCCAATTCATTGGTTTTGTTCTTTTTTAATTTGTTCGATAAGGTCTGCAAAGTAACTACTTTTTTCTGGGAATTTCAACTGCAGCTTTTCGTACGAAATAATTGCTTTTTCGAAGTGCCCTTGTTGATGGAAAATTTTGGCCAAAGTTTCGGTAACGATGCTTGGGCTAAATTGTTCGCTGCGTTTCATGGCCTTTTCTGGGGTGTAAAATTCCCGCTTGGGCCTGCTGATGCTCGGGCGTTCTTCGATGAACTTGTTGATGAGGTCTACTGTTTGGGTTTGCTGCAGTGCTCGGTCGTTTTCGGTGAGGGTGCTTCCGCTGTTGAGCCAATCAAAAAAGCTTTTTGGCGATGGGTTGGTTCCAGGTAATTCGCGGTGACCATTGTTTGTGGTGGCAACGGCGGCGAATGGATTTTCTGGGGTTGTTTGCGCTGCGATGGGTACTTCGGTTTCTGTTGCTTCGGTGGCCGATGCCAATAGACCGGAGCGCAAGAATTCCTCTAAATCATAAATCTTGGGTATGGCAATGCCCGATTTGGGTTTCTCAAAGGCGGGCGATTGAATTTCAAAGGTATCCTCCGTTACGGGGGTGAATTTGCCACTGTAGGCAATGGGTTCTGGGGTTTCGGGTGCTACCGGTTCAAAGAGGGCCGTTTCAAAAGTGAGTGGCTCAAAGTCGAAGGTGGTTCCCATGGCTTCTGCCAAGTTGTATTCCGGGATCGGTTCTGGAATCGTTGCAGAAATCGGTTCTGGATTTGTTACAGCTACTGGCTCTGGAATATACTCCGGGGTTGAAGTTGTTGTCGGTTCTGGAATCGTTGCAGAAATCGGTTCTGAGGTAGGTGCGAAAGTTGGACGACTCTCTATCGCCTCTGGATTTGCCACTTCGATTTCCTTGATCTCCGACATAGAAACGGGGAAGTCTGAAGTTGATTCAACAGTTGGCTCGACGATTGTTTGCACAGCAGGAATTTCTCGCTTTGCCTCTGTTTCAATCGGGGTCTCAATGGCCGTTTCTAGATGTACTTGATCCTGCGACTGGGTTGCGTAATAAAGCCATTCTCGATTGCTGATGCGCATCGCCGCTTGGGTGATGGCTTCTTTGGTGCGAAAATCGTTTTGTGCTTGTCGGTAAATGGCCAACAACACAAAGGGGGTGCTGAACCAGGGGAAAATCTCCACCATGTTTTCCAATTCGGCGGCCGTGGTGGCGTCGATTTGAGAAGGGTTTTGAACGATATGGTTGAGTTTCTGTTGGTTCACCAGTCTAGTGCTACGGCGGCAAAGATTTGCTGCACAATTTGGGTTTGAATTTCTGTACTCAGCGATTCTTCTACGCTTTCAAAGGTAGAAGTTGCATCGAATATTTTGAAAAAGGAAAAGTCACGGGCGAAGTTTTTCTCTGGATATTTTTCGCAAGTAAATTCAACCCGTACACGAATGTTGAATTGGTTTTGGGCGGTACCGATATCGGCATTCAAGGAGGCGGGGACAATGGAATAGTCTACAATGGATCCGCCAAATTTGTAATCGCCATCGCCGTTGGTGAGTGCCAAGCGGGTTTCGGTTTGAAATTTGGATTTGAGTTTTTCGGTGAAACTCATGCTCAGTTGTGGATTTACGATGGCTGCTTCATTGGCGAAAAAGTCTACCGAGAATGTGTTGATGTCTGCCGGGATGTTCGCGCCTTTGAAATCGTAGAATTTCCAAAAGGGCTTGCAACTGGAGGCGGTGAAAACGATCAGGCAGAGCATCGCCCCAAACAGCACAACGCGGGCGCTGGGCCATTGGAAAATAAAGCTATGGGTGTTGCCAGTTCTCATTCCAATTCGTATTGTTTGATTTTACGGTACAGTGTGCGTTCCGATATGCCCAATTCATCGGCGGCTTTTTTGCGCTTGCCGTTGTTTTTAGTGAGGGCTTTTTTGATCATTTCAATTTCTTGCGCTTCCAAGCTGAGGTTGCTGCTGATGGGGTATGAAATGGCTTCTTGGAAATCGTCTTCGTCGTGGTCTTGCGCCTGTATAATGATGGGCTGGCCGCTGTTTGGGGCGCTAGAGGGCATGGTGTTCGATTCGCTGCTGTAGTTGGATGGTTGCGAAAAGCTGGGTGTCATTGGGACCGCGTTGTTTGGGGTGACGCTCAAGCTGGTTCCCATGGAATTGGGCATGTTGCTGCTCATGGCACTGGCGGTGGCTGCTGCGGCACGTGCATCGAGGTTGCCTTCCAATAGTCCAAAAACCACTTTTTTAAGATCGTTCACATCGCGCTTCATATCGATCAAAACCTTGTAAAAAATGTCTCTTTCGCTCATGCCTTCGGTGCCGTCCATTTTGCCCAAAAGCATTGGAAGTGGCGGTTCTACGTGGGGGATGTATTTGGCGATGACATCGGCATGAATGAAGGGGCCGTTCTCGAGGACACAAATTTGATCGGTTACGTTTTTAAGCTGTCGAACATTGCCCGGCCAGGGGTAGTTGATGAGCATGTGTTGGGCGTCTTCACTGAGTTCGAGCAGCTGGCTGTGATGGGTTTCGGCGAAGTCGGAGGCGAATTTGCGGAACAGCAGGTAGATGTCTTCCTTTCGCTCGCTCAATTTGGGCACGCGGATGGGCACTGTGGCCAATCGGTAATATAAGTCTTCACGGAATTTGCCTTGTCTGGCTCGTTCCAATAGGTCTCTGTTTGTGGCGGCCACCACGCGAACATCGGTTTTTTGCACCACCGAACTGCCCACTTTAATGAATTCGCCATTTTCCAAAATGCGCAACAATCTGGCTTGGGTGCTGAGGGGCAATTCTCCCACTTCATCTAGGAAAATGGTGCCACCGCTCACGGTTTCGAAATAGCCTTTTCGTTTGTCGGTAGCGCCCGTAAACGCCCCTTTTTCGTGGCCAAAGAGTTCGGAGTCGATGGTTCCTTCCGGGATGGCGCCACAGTTTACCGCGATGAACGGTGCGTGTTTTCGGGCGCTTAAATGGTGGATGATTTTACTGAAACTCTCTTTACCAACACCGCTTTCCCCCAAAATGAGTACGTTCATATCGGTGGGTGCCACCTTCACTGCAGTTTCAAGCGCAGTGTTAAGTAACGGTGAATGACCTATGATGCTAAATCGCTGTTTGATGATTTGTAAATCCATACCTCTCTCTACTTTTACAAAGATACAACAAAACTGACAGTTTGTCATATTGTGCGCTATGTCACAAATCCGAAAACCGATGGACTTGATGGCCGGTGCGACGAACGCATTGAATGTGAATAACCTGTTTGGATTTATTGCTCAAAAATGGCTTGTTTTGAAGTTGCATCATGGATCACGAAGAAGAACTGGAAACCAACAACACAGAATCGGGTACATCGAACACTGGCGGGCATCTCGGTGAGGTTCGTGCGGTGGGCGGCATGTACAAGGATTGGTTTGTTGAATACGCCAGTTACGTGATTTTGGAGCGTGCGATCCCTGCTTTGGAAGACGGTTTGAAGCCGGTGCAGCGCAGGATTTTGCATGCCATGTACGAGATGGACGATGGTCGTTACAACAAGGTGGCGAACATCATTGGGTCTACCATGGCTTATCACCCACACGGAGATGCGGCCATTGGCGATGCCTTGGTGAATTTGGGTCAGAAAGAATTGTTGATAGACACCCAAGGTAACTGGGGGGATGTTAGAACGGGCGATAGGGCAGCGGCGCCGAGGTATATTGAGGCTAGGTTGAGTGCGTTTGCGAAAGAGGTTGCGTTCAACGAAAAGACCACCAATTGGCAGTTGAGTTACGACGGTAGGAAGCGCGAGCCGGTGACATTGCCAATGAAATTCCCATTGTTGTTGGCGCAGGGCGTTGACGGTATTGCGGTGGGATTGAGTACGAAGATTATGCCCCACAATTTTGTGGAATTGTGTGAAGCGAGCATTGATGTTTTGCGCGGCAGAAAGGTGAATTTGTTGCCAGATTTTCCAACCGGTGGTTACGCGGATTTTTCCATGTACAACGAAGGTAGGAAAGGTTCTAGGATTCGGGTTCGCTCAAAAATCGAAGAGAAAGACAAGTCTACTTTGTTGATCAAGGAAATTCCGTTTGGTACCACCACGGGTTCGTTGATAGAAAGTATCATCAAGGCCAGCGATAACGGTAAGATTAAGGTTAAAAAGGTGGTTGATAATACTGCCAAAGACGTTGAGATTGAGGTGCAATTGGCGCCAGGTATCAGTCCGGATTTGGCGATCAATGCATTGTATGCCTTTACCGATTGTGAAGTGAGTATTTCGCCATTGGCTTGTGTGATTCACGAAGACAGGCCAAAGTTTATGGGTGTGAACGACATCCTGAAGGCTTGCACGCAGAATACCTTGGATTTGCTTCGCAGGGAGTTGGAAATTGAGCTCGGCGAACTGGAGAACAAGTGGCATTTTTCATCGTTGGAAAAAATCTTTATCGAAAAACGCATTTACCGTGACATTGAAGAATGTGAAACGTGGGAGGCGGTGTTGTTGGCCATCGATAAGGGGCTAGAGCCGTATAAGTCGTTGTTCCGCAGAGAAATCGTGCAAGACGACATCGTTCGGTTAACAGAAATCAAGATCAAGCGCATATCGAAGTTTGACAGTTTCAAGGCCGATGAGTACATCAAAGGTTTGGAAGATGATATCGCTGAGGTAAAGAATCACCTCGACAATTTGGTGGACTATGCGGTTGAGTATTACAAGCGTTTGTTGAAGAAGTATGGCGTTGGCAAAGAGCGCAAAACGGAAATCCGCGCTTTTGATACCATTGAAGCCAATGTGGTTGCGGTGGCGAATGTGAAGTTGTACGCCAACTTGAAAGAGGGTTTCGTGGGAACGACCCTGAAAAAAGAGGAGTTTATTTGTGATTGTTCAGACATTGACGATGTGATTGCGTTTAGGGCAGACGGGAAGTACAGCATCGCCAAGGTAACGGATAAATATTTTTACGGTAAGGATTTGATTCACATCGATATATGGCGTAAGAACGACGAGCGAACCACTTACAACGTGGTATATTGGGATGGTGAAGCCAAAAAAGTGATGGCCAAGCGTTTCAATGCTACGGGGTTGATTCGTGAGAAGGAGTATGTGTTTTCGAGCGATCACGCCAAATCGAACATTTTGTATTTTTCTGCCAATCCCAATGGGGAGGCGGAGCGAGTGACGTTGCATTTGAGTGCGATGGCCAATGCGCGGATTAAGAGCATCGAATATGATTTCTCGAAGTTGGCGATCAAAGGCAAAAGTGCGCGAGGCAATCAGATCACGAAATACCCCATTAAGCGGGTTGATTTGAAGGAAAAGGGCGGCTCTACGTTGGGCGGTGTGAAGATTTGGTGGGATGATATGACGGGTCGTTTGAATGGCGATGCAAAAGGTCAGTTCTTGGGAGAGTTTGAGGGTGATGACAAGGTGTTGGTGATTTATAAGGATGGTCATTACGAGCTATCGAACTACGAATTGATCAATCGCTTTGAGCCCGATACGGTCTATTTTATTCAGAAGTATTACGATGCCCAGGTGATTCAGGTGGTGTATTTGGAGGGTAAATCGAAGTTGCAATATGTGAAGCGGTTCTTGATTGAGACATTGACGATGGGCAAGAAGTTCTCGTTCATTGGCGAGGAGAAGGGCGCTGAATTGTTGGTGGCTACTACGTCGGCCATGGCTGAAGTGGAGTTAACCACGGAGAAGAAGAGCGGTGAGAAGGTTGTGGAGGTGTTGGTTTTGGATGAATTCATGGATGTGAAGGGATGGAAGGTATTGGGGAATCGTTTGAGTCAAGACAAGGTGAAGAAGTTGGTGTTGAAGAGCGCGAAGGTGGGTGAGGCGCCGGTGGTAGAGGCCAAGACCATCGCATCGGAGTACATTGATATGGATGGTGGCGACGAGGATATGGGTGATTCGGGGGATGAGGGCGATGAAGGAACTTCGGACCAGGGCGGTGGAACGGTAATTTTGGGCGGTGATGGGTCGCCTCAATTGAATTTATTATGAGTCAGAGAATTTGTCCTTCCGGCTGGAAAGACTACGAATTGATCGATGCGGGGGGCTTTGAGAAGTTGGAGCGATTTGGCGCGTGGATTTTGCGCAGGCCAGAGCCGCAGGCGATTTGGGATAAGAGTTTGAGTGAGAAGGAGTGGCAGAAGTTGGCCCATGCGAGTTTTGTGAAGGCGGTGGGCGCGGATGCGGAGAAGGGGCAGTGGTATTTGAAGCCCAATATGGCGGATCGATGGTGGATACAATACAAGCAGGGCGGTTTGAACTTGAAGTTTCGCTTGGGATTGACCTCGTTCAAGCACGTGGGTTTGTTTCCGGAGCAGGCGGCGAATTGGGATTGGATCTATGAGAAGGTGAAGGGTTTGGAAGTTGGTGAGAAGCCGAGGGTATTGAATTTGTTTGCTTACACGGGTGGGGCCTCTTTGGCGGCATGTGCGGCTGGTGCGGATGTAACGCACGTGGATAGCGTGAAGCAGGTGGTATCGTGGAGCAGAGAGAATATGGAGGAGAGTGGTTTGAATGGGATTCGATGGGTGGTAGAGGATGCGTTCAAGTTTGTTCAGCGGGAGGTTCGCAGGGGCAAGACGTATCATGGAATACTGCTCGATCCCCCGGCCTACGGCCGGGGCCCCGATGGAGAAAAATGGCTGCTCGAAAAGCAACTCAATGAATTGATGCAAATGTGTGGTCAGATTTTAGAACCCTCGGGCTTTATGTTGCTCAATTTGTATAGCATGGGATTCAGTGCCATGGTGGCTGAAAATTTGGTGAGAAAACACGTGAAAACATTGGGTGTTAAATCCATGAATAGCGGCGAATTGTATTTGCGCGATCAGTCTGGTAACGCACTGCCTTTGGGTACTTTCGTTCGTTTGTAACGGGGGTTGGTTTCATTTTTTGGTAAAATCGTCGAAACTTTGCGGTCTTTGAGCGAAAGCCATCGCCCCAGTAAATAAGCCATGATTCTTGGTGTATTTTTGCTTCAATGAGTACGGTTATTGAAGCCATCAACGTCTGTAAGACCTTCGGCGAACAACGCGTTTCCAAAAACATTTCTTTGGCGGTGAGAGAAGGTAGCATTTACGGGCTCTTGGGTCCGAATGGCGCCGGAAAAACTACGCTAATTCGCATGTTATCGACCATCACGCAACCCGATTCTGGAGAGATTCGTTTTCGGGGCGATGCGTTGAAGGATGCCCACGCACATCAAATGGGGTATATGCCTGAAGAGCGGGGATTGTATAAGAAGATGACGGTGGCTGAACAGCTGTTGTTTTTTGCAGAACTGCGGGGTTTGAGCAATCGCGATGCGAAGGCGGCCGTGAAACATTGGTTACAGCGCTTGGATATGATGGATTGGGCGCGCAAAAAGGTGGAAGAGATAAGCAAAGGCATGGCGCAAAAAGTGCAATTTGTTTCTTGTGTGTTGCACAATCCCAAACTATTGATTTTGGATGAGCCCTTTAGCGGGTTTGATCCGGTGAATGCCGATTTGATCAAGGATTTGATTTTGGAGTTGAAGCGCGGTGGGACGAGTGTGATATTTTCCACGCATCGGATGGACAATGTAGAGAGTTTGTGCGACCATTTGGCGATCATTCACAAGGGGGAGAAGGTGTTGGACGGCAGTGTGAGTGAAATTCGCAGGAACCATTTTACGGGGATGTACGATGTGGGCTATCACGAGGAAGTGGTGTGGGATTTGGGTGAGGCGGCGCCTTTGTCGATGGAGAAAAACAGCGATGGCAAGGTGGTATATCGCTTTCAAACGTCGGAGGTGTTTACGCCGGAACATTTGTTGAGCGCTGCGATGTTGAAGGGAAAGTTGGTGCATTATACCGAGCACATACCGAGCATCCATGAGATTTTTGTAGATACTGTTTCTAAAGGGGGCGCACCCATCGCCTTGTAAAATTATTTGAACCAACATGAAAAACATTTTTGTCATTTTTAAACGCGAATATTTAACCCGGGTAAAGAACAAGACCTTCATTTTGATGACGTTTTTGGCGCCATTGCTGATGGTGGGGTTTTATGCGGCAACCATTTATATTGCTACTGAGACGGGCGACGACAATCGCAGTAAAACGGTGTATTTGACCGATTACAATCCAACGTTGATGTTGAGCAACAATCCCCCGGCGAATTATGTGTTTTTGCCTGCGCCGAGCAACGAGGATTCTGCCATTGCGGATGTGAAGAGCGGGGTGGTTTTTGGCTGGTTGAAGGTGGAGGATAGAGACGTTCGTGTGATCGATTCTGCCACTTATTATACGGCTGAAACGCCTTCTTTGGTGGAGATGGAAGGTCTGAAATCTTGGATAGAGGGCAAAGCGAACAAGCATCAATTTGCGAAGTTGGGATTGCGGGAATCACAGATAGACAGTGCGCAATCGAGTTGCGACATTGTTACGAAGGAGGTGAGCAACAGCGGCGATGTGCAGGAGAGTTCTAGCGCACTGAAGAGCAGGATTGGGTTTGCGTTGGCGTTTATGATTTACATTTTCATTTTTGTGTATGGTTCGATGGTGATGCGATCGGCGATGGAGGAGAAGACCAATCGGATTGTGGAGGTGATTGTGAGTTCTGTGAAGCCGTTTGATTTGATGATGGGTAAGATTTTGGGCGTTGCGGCGGTGGGTTTAACCCAGTTTGTGGCGTGGATTGTGTTGGCGGTGGGTTTGGTTTTTGGGATCAGTGCGTTGTTCTTGAATTCGGGCAATGGGATGAGTACTCAGGAGGCGGTGCAGAAGGGGATTGAGGCAAGAACGGGTATGGCCACTGTGGGTGTGGATGGTGGCGCCGTTGCTGGGGAGTCGGGATCTGGCGTGGCCAGGGATTTGGCGGCGGAGTTTACGGAGCCGCTCAGCAATCTGCCTTATTTTGAGATCATTGCGGTGTTCTTGTTGTTTTTTGTAGGGGGATACTTGTTGTATTCAAGCTTTTTTGCGGCCATTGGGTCTGCGGTGAATCAGGAATCCGATGTGCAGCAATTCATGATGCCGGTAACCCTGCCGTTGGTCTTTGGCTTTGTGATTGCCCAAACGGTGGCGTTGAAAGCCCCGCATGGTGCGATGGCGAAATTGTTCTCGATGATCCCGCTAACCAGTCCGATCGTGATGGTTGTACGCGCGCCATTCGGAGTGCCTTTTGGGGAGTTGGCTTTGAGTTTTGGGTTGTTGGTGCTGATGTTTGTGCTGATGGTATGGCTGAGTAGCCGCATTTATCGCATCGGAATTTTGAGCTACGGAAAGAAGCCCACTTGGAAGGATTTGTGGAAGTGGTTGCGCTAATGCGTTGACGCTAAATGGAGGCGCGGAAGTGGAAATGTTAATTCGCGCGGAAGTTGATGTGTTCACGCGCTATGGGCTTGGCCTAGAGGGTATAAGTTAGGCCGTAGCTGAAGCCGATGGAGTTGATGCCCAGGCCGAGCTCTGCGTGATAGCCAAAATTTCTGGTGGCTTTGAAATGTTGTTTGATGCCGAGCACGGTGAGTTGGAATCCATTCATGTCTACACCGCCGTTGAATGCTGGGATGTACGAACTGGATGTATCGTAATTCATGCGCACCGTATTGTAATCGATTCGGCTATTTCCCAAGGCGATGCCTGAATACAGGGCGTAACTGCTTTTTGGGGTGTTTTTAATTTTCCAGGCGTAGTCGATGCTGGCCAAAAAGGAATTGAGTTTTACAACGTATTGGAAATAGGCGTATTGGTTGATTACATCAAAATCTGGGTAGGCGAGGGTGTCTGATTTTACTTGTGCCCAGGTGTATTGGACGCCCATGGTCCAGCGGTCGCGGAAGTGATATTGGTACCCGATGGTTGTGGGTTTTTGGGTGATTTCAGATGCGCCAACATTGCCGAAATTGGGTTCCAGTTCAGTTTGCAGACCTCTGCCAATGGTGTTTACCAATGCGTTGGAATTGTTGGTGATCATGAACGTCATCGCCTCTTTTTGGATGGGGTTGATGATGCGTTTTGCCTTGGGGTTTTGGGCGACGTTATTGGTTTGTATTGGGTTGTTTTGGGGTGATGGGGCGTCCTTTGTTTCGCTGTTGGTGGTTTCATTTCTCTCCTGGCGAATGGGCTTTGTGGTGTCGGCACCATCGTACTGTGAGAATGCGGTGGTGATGGAGAAACAAGTGGTGAGGGTGATGGTAATGAAGTGTTTCATGTATTGGCGCGATGGCTTGGGTGGGTTGAGCGATGGCTTATTTTTTGAAGGAGATGCTCCGAATTTGTTGCAATTTACAAAGTTTGGGTTGAGTTGGTGGAGGAATGACACTGATTTGACGAATGTGTTTTGGAATTTTGGATTGTTTTCACGATATTTGTTGTAACAAATAAAAAACGATATGACAACACAATCTTTGGCACAATGGAACTTGGATCCTACGCACAGCGAGGCTCAGTTCAAGGTTAAGCACTTGGTTATTTCTACGGTGACCGGTACTTTCAAGCAGTTCACAGCGTCTTTGCACGCGGCCAGCAGCACAGATTTTACAGGTGCTTCTGTGACTTTCAGTGCGTCGGTTGATTCAATTGATACAAACAATGCGGATCGCGATGGACATTTGAAGTCGGGCGAATTTTTTGATGCGGCTCAGTTTCCTTCAATTGATTTCAAGAGTGCTTCATTTGAAAAGATTTCTGATAGCGAATACAATGTAGTGGGTGATTTGACCATCAAGGGCATTACCAACACAGTGGCTTTGAAAGCTGAATTTGGTGGCGAAATGGTTGATCCATGGGGCAATCACAAAATTGGTTTTGAGGTAAGTGGTGTGGTGAAGCGCGAGGAGTTTGGTTTGACCTGGAGTGCAGTAACCGAGGCAGGTGGCGTAGTGGTTGGCAGCGACGTGAAGTTGTTGTTCAACGTACAGTTTGCTCCTGCTCAAGCGTAATAGTTGTTTGATTTTAAAGTGTGAAAGAGGCCGCGCGCAGCGCGGCCTCTTTTTTTATTGCTTTTTTTATCGCCTTTTTACCACCTTTTTACCACCTTTTTCTTGCATTATTCGTCGTCTTTTTACTGCTCCGGATACCGAAAAAATTGCTGCAGCAGATTTGCCGTGGCTTTGGCTGTTTTCTTGTCGATGCCTCCCAAACGCTTTAAGAATCGTTGACCATCGACGGCGCGCAGCTGATCAATCACCAACTGGCCTTGTCGTTTTTGAAACTGACAGGAAATACGTGTAGGTAAATTGCGGTGTTGTGAGGTTAAAGGTACAACCACTGCCCTTTGCAAAAAGTTGTTGGCTGCGGTCGGAGAGACAATCAAACATGGACGTGCTTTTTGAATTTCTGTGCCCAAGGTTGGATTCAACTGAATCATCCAGACATCGAATTGTTTCATCACCATTGCCACTCCTCCTCGTCAAATTGGTTGGGGAAATCGCCCATTGATTGTGCGTCTATTTTTTCTTCCGCGCTCTCATGAATGCAATTGTTAAACGCAGTATCCCATTGTATCTGTGGTGATTCTGCTTTTCGGATGATCAATTGCTGATCCTTTACTTCTATGGTTACGTTTTCTTCCATGTTGCACTGTGCGATCAATTCTTTGGGGATGATGATGCCTTTGCTGTTGCCGATGTTTCTCAGTTTTACAGTAACCATGTTAAAACAAAGTTACAACAAATTGCTGCACAAATTTCGGCATGTTGGTTTTGATAACCTTGGTGAAAAATACAAGGGCGATTTCTTTTTTGACGAATATTGCCAATTTTTCGGATGTGGGGGCCGCGCGCAGCGCGGCCCCCATTTTTTTTGCATCTTTGTGTATGCAACAATCAAAGATCCGACAGAATTCGTATTTGCTACTGTTGGTTGTATTTGGCCTTTTCATTGCCTCGCAACTGCTGGGTTTTTTGTCGGGCTTCTTGGGTGCCCTTACCCTGTATTTTTTTCTGCGAAAGCCCCAGGCGCATCTGGAGCGGAGGTATAACTTTACCAAGTTGAAGTCGACCCTGCTTTTGTTGATTTCATCTTTTGTTTTGATTGTGATTCCTGCGGGTTTGATTTTGGGCATGGTCACAGCACGCATCGCCGATGTTGTATCGCACAGTGAAGAAGTACTGCAATCGATCAACGTATTTATCACCGCACAGGAACACCGTTTTGGCTTTGAAATTCTCACGCCTGAAAACCTCAAGCAAGCCACTGCTTGGATTACCACGGCGGCGACTTCCATGGTGGGGGTTGTGGCGAGCTCGTTTGCCACGGTGGCCGTGATGTATTTTGTGCTCTATTTTATGTTGCTGAATCGCCGAAGCTTGGAAGCTTGGTTTTATGAATA
>Ga0114982_1001130_pt1 | contig 13478 bp, 8 predicted proteins | sample Shrwel_input2_FT_FD_87183 | JGI IMG/M metagenome (GOLD analysis project Ga0114982, IMG submission 87183) | Subsurface microbial communities from deep shales in Ohio, USA - Utica-3 well 1 S input2 FT | ecosystem: Environmental > Aquatic > Deep subsurface > Shale gas/oil reservoir > Produced... | reverse complement strand
ATGCGCGACAGGCGGTCGATATCGTTCATGCCAAAATCCACTTCGGCTTCAATGGCGGCGGCCAATAAATGCAGCACTGTGTTGGTGGAGCCGCCCATGGCGATATCCAGCATCATGGCGTTTTCAAAAGCGGTTTTATTGGCGATAGAACGTGGCAGGGCGCTGGCGTCATCGTGTTTATACCAGCGGTTGCATAAATCCATAATACGCGTGCCGGCACTGATAAACAGCGCTTTACGGTCGGCATGGGTGGCCAGCATAGAGCCATTGCCTGGTTGACCTAAACCTAAAGCTTCTACCAAACAATTCATTGAGTTCGCGGTGAACATGCCCGAGCAGGAACCGCAGGTTGGGCAGGCGCTTTTTTCAATTTTTTCGCTGTCTTCGTCGCTGACGTTCGGATTGGCAGCCGACACCATGGCATCGACCAAGTCGAGCTTGATAATTTGATCAGACAGCTTGGTTTTACCGGCTTCCATCGGCCCGCCAGAGACAAAAATAGCCGGGATATTTAACCGCAGCGCCGCCATCAGCATACCTGGGGTAATTTTGTCACAGTTAGAAATACAGACCATGGCATCAGCGCAGTGGCCATTCACCATATATTCCACCGAGTCGGCAATAATTTCACGGGATGGCAGGCTATACAACATACCGCCGTGGCCCATGGCGATGCCGTCGTCGATGGCGATGGTATTAAATTCTTTGGCGATACCGCCAGCTGCTTCAATGGCTTCGGCCACAAGTTTGCCGAGATCGCGTAAATGCACATGGCCCGGCACAAATTGAGTAAAAGAGTTCACCACGGCAATAATGGGTTTACCAAAGTCGGTATCTTTGACGCCGGTGGCGCGCCATAACGCGCGGGCGCCCGCCATATTGCGGCCTTCGGTGGTGGTGGCTGAACGTAATTTAGGCATGCGGTTTACTCCTGCATTTCTTGAATTAAATGCTGACGTGGTGTTCAAGGCGACGTCAGCGCAAAGTGATTGGGTTCAGGGCCACTTGGTTGTGATGATCGCCAGCCCATCGTGGGGCTGGTCGTTATTGTTTTTTATCAAGCAATTAAAGCTGCAGTCACAGGCGCAGCGGCATGCAACTCCAGATGTTGTACATCGTATAACTTATTCAGTTGCGCCGTCAGCAGGCTGATTGGTTTGTCGGTCAGAATAGTCAGGGTCACCAACAGACCGCTCATGTCGGCCAGCGGTTTCATTTCCATGCCAGCCAGCTGAAAACCACGGTAGCGGGTCACTTGCAATAAACGTTCAACGGCGACGACTTCCAGGCCGGTCTGGATAGTTAAGGTATGTTGGGTGCGCATCTCGTTGGTCCTCATAGCTATTCTTCCCATTGTGGCAAATCAGTCATCATGTCGTGGTTGGCGGCGCCTGGCGGTACTAACGGCCAAACGTTGTCGGTTTCATCAATCCGTACGTGCAATAAATAAGGCCCGGGCCAGCTGAACATCGCTTCCAACGCATCGGCCACTTCGTCCTTGCGGCTGATGCTATGACCCGGAATGGCAAAAGCGGCGGCCAGTGAGACAAAATCCGGGTTATCGGATAAATCGGTTTCGCTGTAACGGCCGGCGAAAAACAGCTGTTGCCATTGTTTCACCATGCCAAGGCGCTGGTTGTCGATCACCACAATTTTCACCGGCAAGCGGAATCTTTTGATGGTGGCTAGTTCCTGCACATTCATCATAAAAGAGCCATCACCGCTGACCACAATCGAGGTATCCTGCGGCCTGGAAATTTGCGCGCCAATGGCGGCCGGTAAGCCAAAGCCCATAGTGCCAAGGCCACCGCTGCTTAAATGATTGCGCGGCGTGGAAAAACGCATATGCTGCGCCACCCACATTTGATGCTGGCCCACGTCGCAGCTCACCACCGAATTATCCGGCATCCGCTCGCTCAGCTGCTTCAGCAGCAAAGGTGCATAAATGCGTTCACCCGGATGGTCATAACGCCAGCCAAATTGTTGTTTTAACTGCAGACAATGTTGTTGCCAGGCCTGACACTGCACTGATGTCACCATTTGCGGCAATAACTGGCGTAAATCACCCAGCATGGCGCAGTCGGCACGGCGCAGCTTATTCAGCTCTGCCGGATCGATATCGAGGTGGATCACCTTGGCATCCGGGGCAAATTTCTGCAGATTGCCGGTGACCCGGTCATCAAAACGGGCGCCTAAACAGATGAGTAAATCAGTTTGTTGCACGGCTAAATTCGCTGCCTGAGTGCCGTGCATACCGAGCATACTTAAATAATAAGGATTGGTTTGCTCAACCGAGCCCATGGCTTTGAGCGTGGTGACACTGGGGATGCCGGTTTGGGCTAAAAAGTCGTTCAGCTCGGTTAAAGCACCCGCCATATGCACACCACCGCCGATATAAGCAATCGGCTTGCTGGCCTGGCTCAATAAGGTGCGCGCCAGTTGTAATTGTTGCTCCGGCAACGGGCTGCGCTGGTCAGTCACGGCCGTTAACTGGCGTGGCGCCTGATATTCCACTGCCGCTAGCTGCACGTCTTTGGGAATATCCACCAGCACCGGGCCTGGCCGGCCACTTTGGGCCAGTGCAAAGGCCTGGCGCAGCGTGTCGGCTAAGTCCGCCACATTTTTCACTAAAAAGCTGTGCTTGGTCACCGTCAGCGACAAGCCCAATACATCCACTTCCTGAAAAGCGTCAGTCCCAGCCACCGCTTGTGACACCTGGCCGGTGATCGCGACCACGGGCACTGAATCCAGCAGCGCATCGGCCAGGGAGGTGATTAAATTGGTGGCGCCAGGACCAGAGGTTGCCATACAGACGCCGGTGCGGCCAGAAGCGCGGGCATAGCCGATGGCGGAAAAAGCACCGCCCTGCTCATGCCGGCAGAGGTAATGTTTGACCGGGCTTTGATAGAGTGCATCGTAAATCGGCATGATAGCGCCGCCAGGATAGCCAAAAATGCTATCTACTTTGTGCTCTGTCAGCAGTTTGATCACTAATTCCGCGCCCGTCATACCCTTATCCTCTGTGTTGCAGCTATGCATTGTTGCCGCGCTCTTAAGCGACAGCGCTAGTCCAGCGTGTCCGGTAGCGCCTGTTGCGCTCACCGGCCCCCGCGGCTTCGCATTTTCCGGGGCCTTAAAACGACAAAACCCCCGGACCTTGCGGTGCGGGGGTTTTGCTGGAATCTGGTTTCTTCGTCTATCTGAAACCCAAACGGCAGCCCCCGCGGCGACTAATAATCACCACGACGAGGACCACAATAATGTTCAGGTTGCTGGTTAAACGCATTTTAGTAAGCAATAACTCTGTTGGTTATATGAAAAATAATGCTGTGCATCACAGCTGCCCAGCTGTGCTGGTACGAATGACCAATAGAAATAGCCGTCTGGCGCGCTGAAGTCAACTATTTTTTGCGTTCAAGTGAAAAATAGCCGGCTATATGGCTATGATTTTCAGATGCAGCAGGCTGGAGTAGCCAATCTGGCAACGAAAAAATGCGGGCTCTACCGCAAAATTCAGCGCTGATTGCAGAGGTTGGCAAGCTGGCTGCCGATTGGTTAGACTGCAATCAGCAGCTTAGTGATGAAAAAATAACCCGGCATGGATCAACTCGAACTTTTTGATTTACCGAATCCTTGTATTGGCATCTGCCAAAGCAATAACCGTGGTTATTGCATCGGTTGTTTGCGCTCAAGAGATGAGCGCTTTAACTGGCATCAAAAACCAGCGGCGGAACGGGCGCGGATCTTAAAGTTGCTTGAACAGCGCCGATTGCGCCGAGAACAGGCGAAACTTAGTGGCAAAACCGCACCTCAGCAAGAGCAAGCTCCGACTGAGGATTTATTTGGCGATACCTGGCACGACGACCTCACTCAAAGATAAGTCTGACCCGACGCAAAGCTCTGGGGCAGACCAACACTTGGTGTCCAACACTTGGTGTCCAACAGACTGATGGATAAAGCTTGCGGTGAGGCACGGTGTTATTGTCGCTGCATTATCCGCAGTTGCCAGGGCCCCAGCGTGGTACTGGCCGGATCGCCTTCATGCCACAGCACCTGCCAATCAGTTGAATCAAGCAGCGCCTTCGGTAACTGCTGGGGTTGAGCAGACACATTGAACAACATCAGGGTTTGAGCAGTTGCGAAGGCACGGCTGATTTGCAGCAGTGAGGTGCCTGCCAATTGCTCGGCCTGATAACTGCCGGCCACCCCAAATTCTGGCCGCGTTTTTTTCAGTTGCAGCAACAACTGATACAGCCGCCATAACGACTGAGGCTGGGCTTGTTGATCGGCCACAGTGACACCAGCACTGAGTTGACTGGCCAGAAAGGCCGGCCACCAGTCGGTGCTTTGCTGTGGTGGAAACAAAGTTCCAGACTGCACCCAGGCCTGTGGCGCTTTGGTAAATCCACCTTGTGCTGACGAGTCCCACAGCATAGGGGCCCGGCGCTGAATATGTTCGGCATCCGAAGCCTGACTTAAGCCAATTTCTTCGCCGTAATACAGATAACTGGTACCAGGTGAGCTAAGCAGCATGGCAGCAGCCAGCTTAGCTTTGGCCTGATTACCCGCCAATTGATAACCAATTCTGGGTTGATCATGGTTGGTCAGGAAGGGACTGAAATAGCCAAGCGGCACCTTGGTTGCCAGCCGCTTTAGATAATTTTGCTGTAACAGTTGCTGTTCGCCTGTGGCCGTGCCTTGTTGCATAGTGCCAAATTCAGCTTTGACGCCCGCATCACCTTGTAATAACGCCAACACCTGATAACCAAATTCAAAGTCAAAACCGGCAGCTAAGCCTTTGCCATCGCCATAATAACTGGCGGCCACAGGTAAATCGGCCCAGGCTTCGCCCACCAATAAGGCATTAGGTTGCACCGAACGGACAAAACTGCTGAAATCCTGCCAATAAGCCTGGGTTTGGGCGGTATCAGCCTGCTGACCGGGGCCATTTTCAATGGCATAACGTACGGCATCAAGCCGGAACCCGGCCACCCCTTTATCAAGCCAGAATTTGGCCATTTTTTTCATTTCAGCCACCACTGCGCTCTGGGTCAGATCCAGATCCGGCTGCGACGGGCCAAAAGCGCCGTAATAGTACTGCTTGCGTTGTGGATGATAATGCCAGACCGCCTTTGGATCGGTTTTAGTGCTATCCCAAGCTGGCCCCCAGCCATCGGTGGGCAGCTCAGTGCGCCAGATAAAATAGTCGCGATAAGGCGCTTCGCCTTTGGCCGAGCGCTGAAACCAGTCATGTTGATCTGAAATATGGTTGATGACTAAATCGAGGATCACCTTGATATTTTTACTGCTGGCGGCCTGGATCAGCTGTTCAAACTGCGCCATGCTGCCGTAATCCGCTTCCACCTGATAAAACTCAGTAAAATCATAACCATGATAACTAGGGGCTTCGAATACCGGCGTGAGCCAGATGGCGTCGACCCCTAATTCTGCCAAATAAGGCAACCGGCTTTGGATACCGGCAAAATCACCATGGCCATCGGCATCACTGTCGGCAAAACTACGGGGCCAAATTTGATAAACCACCGCATCCTGCCACCAGTTGGCTGCCAGCGGTTGGAGCGCTGCAGCCGCAACCGGCTTGGCCACATTGACCGCAGCTGTCTGGCCCTGAGTGGGTGACGGTGTCGCAGAGGCTGGCGGAGCATTGTCGGGCTGACAAGACAGCAGCGTGCCGGCCGCCAACGCCAGCAGCAGGCGGGAAAGTATCGGTTTCATAGTCTATCCTGTTGATTTATTGTATTTCTTGCGTCCAGCAACAGTGCAAAACCTGCACTATTGCCAGACACAGCTAAGCTTCAGCTTAGTCGAAATCGGCTATCACAGGACAGTCGCTGCATACGTTTGCAGCCTATCACCGGTCGTTATCCGCGCGGGGAAATTCCTGGAACAGTGCCTAACACAGTTACTGACCACTCAGTCTTTTGCCAAAAGACACGGCATAGGCGGCCGACCGCATCTGTAACACCGGATCTGCACTTGGACTGATGCCAGCTGCCAGTACATTCGGGTCAAAATTCAGATTGTTGCAGGCGGTGCCGCCACTTTGGTTGATCCTAAGCTCACCCCCGCTGATGATCTGGCGCCCGGCTGGCCAGGCTTGTGATGGATCCAATAACTGATCCGCCGCTGTCGCCAGCACCAGTTGCAAGCGAAAGCGCACCGGGCCTTGCTTTAACCGTTGTTGTAAGCGCTGTTCAAGGAACTCGGTCGGTGCGGCATTGATTTCTGCACTGGTTAAGCCTTGATGACCGTCCACAGGCTCAAACTGCCAGCGCACCGCCTGCTGTTTGCCATCAGCCGTGTTTAGCAGAAAACTGTGTAAACCAAAAATAACCCGTGCTGGCATAACTGGCCGGTGGCGCGGTTTTGGCCAGATAACTGGCTTGCGCCTGAGTATCCGGATGGGCCTGCCGGTAAGCAGCAATTTTCGCACTGTCCGGCTTGCCTGTGGCCGGATCCGGAATAGAGGCCTGCAACAAGCCTAAAAAACTATCCGGATCTTTGGCGCCAAACACCGGCGTCGATAACAGCGCAAAATGCTGCAGCTCACCATAGGCCAGCTGAATTTGCGCCGCCATACCCCGTGGACTACGGCTATTTTCGGCCGCTTTCGGATTGCCACCGGCCATCGAAAAACGGCCGGTCAACGGATACACAGCGCCGCTGAATAAAGCAGAGTTGCTGTAACGGGCCAGCGCCGGATCGCCCTGAAACTCGCCGCTGAAACAAAATCCTTTGGCATGCCCTTTTCGCACACCTTTGTGTTCACCAAAAATCTTGCCAAAGGTCTCAATAAAAGCGGTCGGGGTCGCCGTTTCAGCCTGCGAGCTGACAGGCCATAGCAAAGTGCTGAATAAACTCAGGCAGAACAGAGGTTTGCTTAGCATCATCATTCCTTATTACCAAAAAGAAAGCGCTCCCCCTGATCCGCTAAGACCGGGAGAGCGCACAAAGTGTGGACAATAGACCGGCAACCGGCAGCGCGACTTACCGCCATTGCGACCAAAACCCCGGCAATCACGTTAGGGCGTTGCTGCAGCTCTGTCATTACCCGGGCGGCAACTGAATTTGCCGATAGTGATACGCGTAATACACCACCGGGATCACCAGTAAGGTCAGCAGCGTCGAGACCAGGATGCCGAAGATCAGCGCCACTGCCAGACCGCCAAAAATCGGATCATCCAGAATGAAAAACGCCCCCAGCATGGCCGCCAGCCCGGTCAGAATAATGGGCCGTGCCCGTACTGCCGAGGCATGGATCACCGCTTGCTGCAAAGCCACCCCTTGCGCTACCTGCTGCTGTATAGAATCGACCAGCAAAATTGAGTTACGCACTATGATGCCCGCCAGCGCAATCATGCCGATCATCGACGTCGCCGTGAACTGGGTATCCAGCAGCCAATGGCCCGGCATAATGCCAATGATGGTCAACGGAATAGGCGCCATGATAATCAGCGGCACGCCATAAGATTTAAACTGCGCCACCACCAGCAAGTAAATCATGATCAGGCCCACGCCATAAGCGATGCCCATATCGCGGAAGGTTTCAAAGGTAATTTGCCACTCGCCGTCCCACTTAATGCTGATGCTGTCGGTGTGTTCAGGGGCGCTGAGCAGCGCCTGCGGCATAGCCGCTGTGGCTGTGGCCAGCGCCGCTTTGATCTGCAGCATGCCATAAAGCGGACTATCCAACCCGCCCGCCAAATCAGCAGTGACAAAAACCACTGGCCTTAAGTCTTTGCGATAAATGGTATTTTCCCGTGTTGTCATCAGCCGTTGGGTTACTTCTGCTAAAGCCACAGTACCGCCCTGAACTGTGGGCACCGGCAATTGCAGCAACTGTTGCCAGTCGGCAATGGCACCTTGCTGCAGTTTCAGAAACACAGGCGTCAGGCTGTAACTTTGCTCGTTGCGCAGATAACCTGCGTTGGCGCCCTCTACCGCCAGTTGAATCGTCTGGCTGACGGTGGCCACTGACACCCCAAGCTGAGCCGCTTTGGCCTGGTCCACCACCAGTTGCCACAACGGCTGCGGCGCTTCGACTGTGCTGTCAATATCGACAATATTGTCAACCAAAGCAAAGCTTTGCATTAACTCTTTGGCGGCAGTTAATTGCGCCGGATACGCAGGGCCATACACTTCAGCCACCAGCGGCGCCATCACCGGCGGGCCGGGCGGCACCTCCACCAGCTTAATGCTGGCCCCGGTTTGTGCTGCCAGTGCCGCCAGCGCGGGTCGCACTCGCAGTGCAATGGCATGGCTTTGTTCGGCTCTGTCTAACCGACCGGCTAAATTCACCTGCACATCGCCCTGCCACGGAGACTGCCGCAAATAATATTGCCGCACCAAGCCATTAAAGTTAATTGGTGCGGCGGTGCCGGCATAAGTTTGCAGATGAGTGACTTCCGGCAATTGCAGCAGGGCCTGACTGACTTGCTGCAGCACAGCCTGGGTTTGTTCCAGCGTGCTGCCTTCGGCTAAATCAACCACCACCTGAAATTCAGATTTATTATCAAACGGCAGCATTTTCAGCACCACCTGCTGACTGGTGACCAGCAGCACCGACACACTGATGGCGGCCAATAAACCAACCAAGAGTTTGACCCGGTTTAACCGGCCCTGCCGGGCCGCCAGAAATGGGCTCATCAGCCGGCGAAACAGCAATTCCAGTTTAGCGTCGACTTGGTGATGACCAGCAGCTACAGGCGCACTATGGTTGGCGAAAACCTTTAAAAACAACCAGGGGGTAAAAATAAAAGCCACCAGCAAAGAAATCAGCATGCCCATACTGGCGTTGATTGGGATCGGGCTCATATAAGGCCCCATCAGCCCGCTGACAAAGGCCATCGGCAACAGCGCAGCAATCACGGTAAAAGTCGCCAGAATAGTTGGCGCGCCCACTTCTTCGACCGCCAGCGGGATCAACCCGCTCAGTTGTTGTTTGCCTTGCAACCAATGCCGGTGCAGGTTTTCTACCACCACTATGGCATCGTCCACCAAAATACCAATGGAAAAAATCAGCGCAAACAACGACACCCGGTTCAGGGTAAAACCATAAGCCCAGGATGCAAATAAGGTCAGCGCCAGGGTGATAATCACCGCCATCCCCACCACAAAAGCTTCGCGCCAGCCAAGGGCAAAACCAACCAGCACCACCACAGATAAAGTGGCAAACAGCAGTTTATGGATCAGGGTATCGGCTTTATCTTTGGCGGTATCGCCGTAGTTACGACTGACGGTCACTTCAATATCCTGCCCCAGATAATGCTGCTTGAGGTAGGCCACTTTTGCTAACATGGCTTGGGTGACGTCCACCGCATTAAAACCGGCTTGCTTGGCCACGGCTATGGTCACCGCCGGGCTTTGCAGCAACTGCCGGGTTTCGGGCTGTAATTGCCAATGTTGCACATAACTGACAGGCTCAGCACTGCCGGGTTCAATGTCAGCCACATCAGACAGATATACTGGTAACAAGGCGCTGCCAGTGGCGGCAGAGCCAGCGTGCACCGCCACCACCAGCTGTCCCAACTGCGCCGGTGTGGTTAAAAAATTACCGGCCTGCAGCTGAATTTGCTGATTGGGTGCCAGCAAAGCCTGGCTTTGACTGAGCCCGTTATTTTGCTGTAAGGCTTGTTGCAGCAGCGGCAAACTCAGTTGATACGCCTGTAACCGCGCCGGATCCAGCCGCACCGAAACCTGCTGTTGGGGTCCGCCAATGCTGTAGATATCGCGGCTACCGGCGACTTGTTGCAACTGTTCGCTCAGGCCTTTGGCGGCACTGTGCAGATCTGCCGCTGTGACCGCCGGATTTTTACTCCATAACGTCAAGGCAAACACCGGCACGTCATCGATGCCTTTGGGTTTGATCAGCACAGCACCAATCTTGCTATCCGCCGGTTGCCAGTCCGCTTTGGCATAAAAAGCATTGTACAGCCGGACCAAAGCCTCAGTGCGTGGTTCACCCACTTTAAACTGCACCGTCAGCACAGCCCGACCCGGTTCCGACACTGAATACACATGCTCCACGCCGGCAATCTCAGCAATAATTTTTTCTGCCGGCACCGCCACCTGCCGCTCCACCATGGCGGCGGAAGCGCCCTGATAAGCAATAAAGACGTTGGCAAAAGTCACTTCAATTTGTGGCTCTTCTTCCCTTGGCGTCACCAGCACCGCAAATAAACCGAGCAGAAAACCAACCAACGCCAGCAAAGGCGTGATTTGATTTTGTTTAAAATAGGCGGCCAGACCACCAGAAATCCCAAGTTTGTGCACTGTGCTCATATTAGCCTCCGCTGGCAGCAGCAGTCAGCGCCGCCAATTGGGCTGCGGCATCAGTGGCAATGTGCTGGCCTGCAGTTAAACCCGATAACACCTGATAACAGGCCGGATGACCGGCACTGGCAGGGATCCGTTGCACCCGGACCGGCTGTAACATAAACCCGGTGCCGCTGGCAGATTTTAAATAGACAGTGCTGACTTCACCACGCCACAGCACCGCAGTGAGCGGGATCCTTAATTGGCTGGTTACATTATGCTGCAGCCGCAACCGGACCCAGTTGCCCGGCAACATGGTGTATTGACTGTAATCTGCCGCCGGTAACTGTAACCGCAGCAGAAAACTGTGACTCTGACTGTTGGCCTGCGGTGCTATCGTCAGTTTTGGCGCTGGCAGTGTGATGACGCTGCCATCGGTCAGCTCCAGCTCGGCCGCCGGGCTTTGCCGCACCGCCTGATACTGACTTTGTGGCAGTTGCGCCACCAAGCGCAGCTGTTCCAAACTTAACCCCCGCAGCAGCGGTTTGCCGGGCACGGCCAGCTCGCCCAGTTCAACAAAGCGTTGTTGTAAAATACCGCTATAAGGCGCCCGCACCACGGTTTGCTCCAGTTGCTCTTTGGCTTCTGCAGCTGCAGCTGTGGCTTGATCCAACCGTGCTTTGGCCGAATTAAAATTAGCCTGCGCCAGATCCAGTGCTGCTTTAGCGACTAAACCTTTGCTGTGAATATCCCGCACTCTGAGCAGCTCTTGTTGTTGTTCATCAAAGCGGCTTTGAGTTTCCCGCACCGCCGCTTGCGCCTGACGCAACCGCGCCTGTTGTTCAGTGTCAGTGAAACGGACAATCACCGCACCTTGCGGCACTAAATCATTGACATCAAATGGCAACTCCACAATCCGGCCCGAAGTTTGCGCCGACACAGTGCCTTGCGCCACCGCTTCTACCTGGGCACTCAGTTCCAGCCATGCTGGTACTGTGACGTTTTGCAGCCTCAGCCAGTCAGGCTGCGGACTGGCTTGTTGTGCCAGCGTCTGGCTAGACCAGCCCAGGCTGCTGATCGCCAAAAACAGCGCCATTGCTGACCCCTGCAGTAGGGTAAGGTGGCGAAAATTCAACCTTGTGACTGAATGCATCTTGCTGTCCTCTTGCATTGTGGTGATAGCTTGGCAGGGTGATGGTCTGAAATTTCGCTCCAGACAGCTTAGCAGGCCAGCCAAGCCCGACATCAACATTAGATAAAATTAATATAAGTATATATTAGAATATTCTAAACATAAAAGCCGAACAGCAACTGCTTTAACTGAACCACTGTAATAGTGAAGCCAAACGTCAAGCCAGCTTGCCAGTCAAGCATGGGTTGAAGCTATATAAGCGTGAGCGAAATTAACAGACTATCCGCCCGCTGCAAGCTATTTAACCCTGACGGTTCGTCAGATTAATCCGGAGAAATGGGGTTGTTTGCCAATATCGGTCATTGGCGGTGACCTTTTGCCGGCGTTGCAGCCGGCTTTTGCTTTGATCCGTGACACAACGGATGGTGTTTTTTAAGCTTGCAGCTTGCTGCTTTTAAAAGCTTTCGCCTTTGGCGAGTATCTTTCTTTTGCTTCGCCAAAAGAAAGATACTCGCCAAAGGCGACCCCGGGATCGCTCGAAAGCCCGCAATAAAATCAATAGTTTGAGGCGCTGGCGTAACTCGCAGTTCGCTAGCGTCGAACTGCTCAAACACCCCCGCTGGTCGCCACGCGATTAAAACCTCAAACCATTGTTTTATTACGGCTCGCTAGACGGGGAACAAGAGAAAAAGAGTTTGTTAGCGTTTAACTTATTTTTTTACATGAATTTAGCCACTAGCGACTGAATTTTTACCGTTGGTGTTTTGTGCACCAATTTCAAAAATTAGTTTCCCATGTTACGAAAAATATTCTCAAGAGCAATTCAAGATTTAATATTTATAATCAATAGCTTAAGTGTCCGCTCTTTCTTGTAATTAACCTCCCCTTAAAGCGAGCCGCAATAAAACAATGGTTTGAGGTTTTAAGCTGGGGAGTGTTTGAGGTCGCCGACGTTAGCGGCGGCCGAGTTGCCCCAGCGCCTCAAACTATTGCTTTTATTGCGGGCTTTCGAGCGATCAGGGGTCGCCTTTTGTTGGTTACTTATTTTGGCGAAGCAAAATAAGTAACTCGCCAAAGGCGAAACGCTTTTCAAAGCCACCAGCTGTAAGCTAAAACCAAAACACACATCCGTTGTCACGGATTCCAATAGAAGCAACCGCCAGCTGCAAGCTAAGAAAACCAAAACACACATCCGTTGTCACGGCGACAAAAAGTCCATGCCATTGACCACGCATGGCCATGGCACTTTGCCAGCCTGCCGTCTGGACGGCATAATAGACCCTCGTTTGATTTGCTGGCGCACCGCTGCAACACAACAGCAGCACAACACAATATGGAGTTCGGGTGGAATTACTGAATATTGACTGCCTTGGCAGAAAATTACGGCTGGAAGGCTCAATGGCAGGTTGGCAACAATTGTTCTGGGATGGTCAGTTGGTGTCACAATTAGCGGCCACCGCAGAGCCAAACGCCCTGCGCAGCCATGTTTTTCAGTTACAGCTGCAAACTGCCGCGGCTGAGCCTGCCGCGCCACCCGGCTCAGAGCCAGACAGCCAAAGTGTGCAGATCAGACTCGACAGTCAGCTGAGCTGGCAACCATTTTTAATTCAGTATCAGTTATTTGCCAATGATGCTTTACTAAGCACCGGCGAACGTAACCACAAAGATATTGAACAGCAGCAGCCGGTGGTCGCACCGGTGAAACAGCAAAAAATCAGCCTGGTCGGACTGGCATCGCTCGGTTTTAAACTGCTGAAAAGCGCCAAGGTGATTAAAGTGGTGCTGGCCGGGGCCAGTGTGGCGGCTTATTCCTGGTTATTTTCTTTCCAGTTTGCCTTAGCGCTACTGGCTTGTCTGGTGTTCCACGAATATGGCCATATCCGCGCCATGCAGTATTTTGGTATGAAAACCAAAGGCATTTATTTGATCCCCTTCCTGGGCGGACTGGCGCTGTCGGATGAAAAAATCAACACCCGCTGGCAGGATGTGGTGATCTCAATTATGGGACCCACTTTTGGTCTGCTGCTATCCCTGGCTTGTTTGCTGGCGTACTGGCTGACCGGCAATGTGT
>Ga0114982_1001124_pt1 | contig 13507 bp, 3 predicted proteins | sample Shrwel_input2_FT_FD_87183 | JGI IMG/M metagenome (GOLD analysis project Ga0114982, IMG submission 87183) | Subsurface microbial communities from deep shales in Ohio, USA - Utica-3 well 1 S input2 FT | ecosystem: Environmental > Aquatic > Deep subsurface > Shale gas/oil reservoir > Produced... | reverse complement strand
ATGAGATAGAGGATTATTTCTTCTTTGGCTTCAGGAATAAGCACAAACTCTTTCATTTTTTGTTCTACTTCTGCATGGCATCTGTCTTGGTAGACGCAAAAATTAACTAATTTTTGTTTAATTTCTTGGAAAGGAAAAAGTTTTTTTTCTTGCATGATTACAAAAATAAAAAACCGAAAGTAAACTTTCGGTTTTTTTTATTTTATTTTACGGTTTTATGATTTTTTAATTTGTAATGGTATACCATAATTGCGGATGCAGAAATTGCTAAGATTGGCAAATAGTCATCAATAGGAATTTCTTCGTCACCTGGTGGATTTCCCGGACCTGCTTCTTGTTCTCCACCAATACCGCCTAAAGCACCACTGGTATTTGTAGTTCCTGTAGCAGCATTTTCTGACTGTTGAAATCTATTTTCTTCTGTTTCTTGAGACTTGCCTAACAATACGGCTGTAAAAAGAAGCAGTGTGGAAATTAATGCCTTCATTTAGTTAAAATTATTTTTTTATTTACCATTTGTTCAGCAAATATAATGCTAAAAACATTAGTACCTGTATTTAAAATAGATTTTTCTATCATTAATTGTTTATTTTTTGCCTCAATGGTTTTCAAAAGTTTGCCAGAAATGTCATAAATTTTCACACGGTCAAAAGCTTTATCAGCCTTGATTACAAAATGATTTTCTGCTTCATACACTTGGATTCCATATTTATCATATTCATTTGTGGCTAAGATTTTATTTGTGGTATTGTAAACAATTTCAAATCTATCTGTACTTTCTCCTGGCTCTGCAATAAACGAATATTCTTGTTATTGTAAATCAATGAAAATCGCTTCTTTTTTATCATGAAGATAAATGGGTTGACCATCTGAAAATTCACCTTCTTTTTTGGCCAAAGAAATGATGTGAACTCCTGCTTGGTAAAACGATGCACCGAGCGGTACCTTATCATTTGTTTTAAAAGGATACCCTCTACCTTGAATTATTAATTTCTTATTATCAACTTTAGAGTAGAAAGAGTCTGGACTTTCTACCAATAATTTGGAATCGAAATTTTCTTCAAAATTTTTCGTAGAACCTTCTTTATAAGCAATAAGTATGGTGTTTACTAATTTCATAGGTGTCATCAGCTGAATCCAGAACCTATCATTAGAATTTTGGTGGGTTGCATTTCTGTTAAAAAACACTCCAGAAGATGAATTTCTTATGCTATTATTAAAGTCTAAAGTTCTGGCTGCCCCAGTTGCTCTCACGATAAAACCTTGTCCTGGTTTCACAATATTGGTAGGTGTAGGAGAATCTGCTACACAACCTTCTACACATGTAGCAGGCGAAGCTGCAGGTACCCCACCAGAAGCGTTATACACTGCGTAATTGTTATAATAACCTAATTGAGGATAATTAGAATATTGCATCGCAGGATTAGGATTGATATTGGTCCAAAAATAAAACTCACCTGTGATATCTCCGCTATTGAGGGCATACAATTGGTCTAAATCTATGTTAGATGGATATGGATTCGAGACTAGATTATAACCGTGTGCTGCGTCTGTATATGATAAATTAAGTGATATACCTCCATTATTTGGCACTCCTCTAAATTCTCCATTAAAGAGCTGTAGCGTAGTGGCAGCGGTATTGCTTGCTCTAATCGCATATCCTTTTGCTGGAGTAAATGTATTGTTATAAGGGTCTATCCAAACGAAACCATCTGTAGCTTCGTTATAGGTATAGAATCTGCTTGGCATAGTGCCTGTAGAGAATGTACGCAGGTTTTGACTAGCAACAGGTGCTCCCCAATAATTGTAATCTAAACGTTTAAGGTTTGCGTTTCTTCTCACAGAAATACTTCCATTATTTACTCCGGCATCACTCACTTGAATTAAATTAGCATTATTTTCTACAATAAAATCTGTAGACACAGAATTGTTGGTAATTCCTTTATATACTCTTACAAAAGCATCTTCTTTTATGGTGAACTTAATTCCATTGTTCAATACAAGTCTACACGCTTCAAAACTATCTGCAGGATTTACATCAAAATTACTTGCAACTATGACTGGTCTGCTGATATTAGGTGAACCTAACCAACCACTTGCTCCATAGGTTACGGTATTGTCTATAATTTTAGTTGCCTGAGAAGCGGTATAACACGTTGCTGTATTTTCTCTAACTTGTGCATAGAACTGATATCCAATTTTATCTACCAAAACAACACTGTACGTATTGCTAACGGCACCTGTAATTGATGTCCATGTTGTGGAATTGGGTGCTAGTTCATACCATTGGTAAGCTAAAGGCAATCCGCCAGAAACTCCTTCTGTACCTGTTACAGATAGCGTTAACATATCTTCACAAGTTTCTGAATAGCTAGGCTGTGCAGTAATGGTAGGTAAAAATTGCACCCCTAAAACATAGCTTCCAATACCCGAATAATCTTGTGTATCACAGGTAGTTCCCCAATCTTGAATATCCCAATCCGCAGCAGAAAAATTTACATTAGGCAAGGTAGCCGATGATTTTCTAGAAAAGTTAGCTCCTTGACCTCCTAAATTAAGAGATATAGCCCAACTTTCATTTTGATATACGCCCCAAGAGTCTACTAGAGTAGAATTTTTATAAAGACCAACATAGTCATGTCCTTTTGTATTGTCTCCATTTTTGCTAAAATTAATTCCCCCTAATTGATTTGCAGACTGATCTGCTAGAGAACCATTTCCACCATAAATAGACCCACAAGTTGGTGTTGGATTACTGGTTCCTACTGCTAAGACATACGTTGAATTATTGGCTAAAACTACGTTATTTAAGTTCATCGTGGAAGTAGCAGTAGCATTTCCGTTATTAAATATTTTAATATTATAGCCATCAAGACTTACAGAAGCGCCTGTACCATTATACAATTCTATGTAAGTCATGGCATCTGTCCCTGAGTCTGTGATTTGTGAGATAAATAGGTCGGAAGCCGTAAGAGACCCTCCCACTACAGCACAGTCTGTTTTGAGAGTATTGATCACATCAAAATACTGGCTGATGGTACAACCATTGGTTAGTTGCACTACTACATTATCGTCTACAGCTCCCACTGGAATTTTTACGATTATTTCTCCAGAAGTCGAAGAAGTAGGTGTAAGAGTTACGCCACCATAGGTAACGGTAGCCCCTGTAAGATCAGTCGCAGAAGTAATTTTGAGTTCAGTATTTGCAGGACCAGAAATAGGATAAAAATTACCTGTATAAGTTCCAGAACACACTCCTGTTCCTTGAATCATGTATACAAAAGGATTTTCGTCACTGTCATTATTGGCTATAGATACATAGGCCGTTCTAACTCCAGCCGCAGTAGGATGAAATTTCACTTTAAAATTAGTCGAAAAAACAGAAGTACCAGAACCTGTCACTGAATTTGCGGCCTGTAAAGTCACTATAAAATCTGCTGCATTGGCTCCTGTAATTTGCACTACTGGGGTTCCTGTTAGATTTAAAGTACTCGCGCCGATGTTTTCTATAATAAATTCTTTTTCAACCGAATCTGCACCAATATTCGTAGAGGCAAAGAGTGTATTGTTTAAGCCGTAAGGTGATTCTTCACCGTTTTGAATGGCGATGTTATTTCCTTTAATATTGATTTCCGCATTTGCAGGACGGGTAATGTTTAGAGTATAATCTTCTACCTCACCATCAAAACCTGTTGCACAAGGCGTAGCTGCTGATGCATATTTTGCACTCACCCTCATCCTTGTTGCTCCTAATGTTGCATTAGTAGGTACGGTAATTGACAACGGAGATAATGAGGTAATTCCATTGGTTACATTAGTAGCAGTCCCTAAATCATATTCTTCTGTTCCTGTATCAAATGTTCCATTTCTATTCCAGTCTATCCATACTTTTGTGTAGACGGTATAATTCCCAGCTGTGTGAACATTTACCGTAAGTGGATAAGAAGCGCCTACATTTACATTGGTAGAGGTTCCCGTAAAATCTGTATACGCTGGAAATGGAGATGCATTGGTTGTAGCACTATTAATGGTATTGAAATTAACTAAAGTAACTCCAGTTGCATAGGTTGTATTACCATTAGAAGTACAGTAAGACAAGCCTGTAGTAGCACAAACAGAAGTACCATCACTCCACTGATTGCTGTTTAGTTCTCTTACGAATACTTTATAACAATATTGTAATCCTTCTGTAAGACCTGTAAGTGTAACGGTGTTACTTGACCCTTTATAAATCACTTGATTGGCTCCTGCATAAACCGTATTTGGAATATAAGCAGTACCATCACCTGTAGGTGTAAAAGTTACTGCCCCTTGGTTGGCAACTACTAGATATTCATAGCAACCTGCAGAACTAGGAACCACATTCCAAGAAACCACAGAAGAAGTAGGTGCCACTGAAGCTGCTAAGCTTGTAATTTCTGGGGTATCTATTGTAAAAGAAGCATTCCATGAGCCAGAAGCATTAATGGCTGAAGCCCAACCTGTATTGGTATCATAATTATATGCTACCACTTTGAAGGTATATTGTGAAAGATTAGTAAGTCCTGTTACGGTAACAGATGTACCACTGCCATTGTATAAAGCTTTTCCTAAGGAGCTGTAAGTGGTAGCCACTGTATAGTCTGCATTGGCTACATAATCGATACCGTTTCCTGCAGAAGCCGCTGACATTGCAGGTGCAGTAGTTCCAGGAAGAGCGAACACTAAATACTTGGTATTGGCAGTTGCTCCACTTGCAGCAGCCCAACTTATCGTAGCCGATGTATTTCCTAAACACGCTTTTATAGAAGTTCCATTATTAGGAGGTGTATAATATACTCTTAATGTAGCTGCTGTAGAATTTACGGTAGTACAGCCTCCGTTACTTACCACTGCTCTGTATTGGTTTCCGCTTAATGCGACGGTAGTGCTGGTTACCGAAAGTGAAGTAGCATTAGCACCTGAAATATTGGTCCAGCTTCCACCGCCATTGGTACTTACTTGCCATTGGATAGTAGTAGGAGCAGTAAGATTGATTCCTGCAATGGTAAATGTGGCGGTAGCGCCTTCTTGTACATACGCATTAGAAGGATTAGTGGTAATCGATGGTTGCGAATTTATTACTACTGTATAACCAGTGGAAGCACCAGTAGACCAACAGCCCTCTGCATTTTTACCTCTCACATAGTAGGTTCCAGAAGTGGAAACATTCAGTGGAGAAGAAGCGTTATTGGTAGTACTTGTACCAGTAGCAGAAGTTTGCCAAAAGTATGTTACATCAGTTTCTGGCTGTCCAGAACCCTGTGTATAAGTAAGCGTAGTAGAAGTACACGCTGGTGTAGTTCCTGTAATGCTGCCATTAGGATTAGCGGGTGTAGTAGAACAAACAAAATTTGTTATATATATGTTGTCAATATTTAATCTCGCGCCTCCTCCTGATAGTTTAACAATTCTAAATCTAACATTACCAGATAAATTAACTGTAAAAATCTGATTCGACAAAGTAGTAGATGACGTAGTGACAGTAGAGCTAGTAAAAGCACCCCAAGTAGCACCACTATCTGTAGAAGCCTCAAGACGCCATGTAGAAGAAGCATCAGAACCATAAATAGCATGTGCAACAGTTATTGTTGCTAATCCCGTAGGAATATCAAAATTCATTGATAATGTACCTGCATTTTGAATTCTCACTGACTGAGCTCCCGATTTTCTATCACTTGCCGAAGTTCCTAATAATGCATCTGATAAATTCCAACTACCCGCTGTACAGTTAACATCACCTGCCGCATATCCTGTTTTTGTTCCCGTTTCAAAATCTTCCCATGGATTAAGCGCCCACTGTGCATACAAAGTTACATTGGCACCACCCATGGTATAAGAAGCCCCATTAGCATAATTAGTTCCTGTACCGTTGGCTAAAGTATTCCAGCCTGTGAAAGTATATCCTGCTCTTGAGTAAGCATTAGTAGTAAGAGCTGCAGAAGTACCAGAAGCAATACTTTGTGAAGACATTGTTCCAGTAGCATCTATTGCATTTTTATCAAATGTAACTGTATAATAAGTAATAACAAAGGCGTCGTCTTTTCCTACAGCAAAATATTGTGTTCCTGTGGTTAAATCAGCAGGAGTAGAATTGGCATTAGAGGTAAAGGTAAAAGGATTCGCTCCTGCTGCTGTAGCTGCTACTTCAGACCATGCAGTACCGTTATAGAATCCTATTTTTGGAGTGATAGCGGCATTAAAGCCTGTATTTTGTTCGCCAGTATTGTATTGAGCCACAACAGATAGATTACTTCCACCAGCTACCGCTTCTGTAATCACCCATCTTCTGCTTACTGTTTTTGTATTGACATTGGCCGTTGTTAATGCTCCATCTAATACTCTTACTCCATATATATCTGCTGTTCCAGTATTATTAAATGTTATCGGGTTATAAGAACTATTTCCTACTGGGAAAATGGTATCCGAAGCCGCTACATTTCTTCTGAGTTGCCCTGTACTATTGGTAACTATATAACTTGCCGCCGAATAATTGGTAGCGGTTCCCGTAGTTGTATTATAGGTTCCTAAAGTTAATTTCCCTAAAGTGAGATCTAGGGTATTGGTAATGGAAAGATTTACATTGGTGGTAACTCCTGTAGCGTTATTGATTTTTATATTTCCAAAATTACCATTCGTTCCATTGATGGTTTGCGCTACCGTTCCTTGGAAAATGATTGTTCTGTTATTGGCATTCAAAGTACCATTATTCGTCCAAGCTGCTCCATTTCCGAAAACTATTATATCTGCAAAATTTTGGGTAGCCGCTTGATTTAAAGTACTTCCTGCATTGATGTTAATAGTTGCTGCAGCTCTTGGACTGCTCACTACATCTGGCATATTTATAGAAGCGTTCGCGGTGAGGGTTACTGCATTGGGTACACCTGCACCTACAGTGGTAGCACTACCATCCCATTCTTTTCCTACCCCATAACTGGTTACCCCATTATAATCTAGAGTAGAATTGGTGGTATATATCGGCGCATTATTTTGTACAAAACCTCCAGAAGCTATTCTCAGAATTCCTTGAATGGTAGTTAAATTACTTCCAAAATCTATTCCGTTATTTAGAACGGTGGTCACATTAGGTGGGATGATAAAACTAGTACCACTGGTTACTGTTTTGGTTCCTCCTGTAATGTTAAAGATAGAACCTGCAACGGTAGAGTTCAGGGTTTGAGTTCCTGTAATTTTTATATTTCTATCGCCTATTCCAGTTCCTGAAAGCGTTAAATTTTTTCCTTTTAAATCTATGGTTCCTGCCAAAAGCTGAAATACGTCTCCAGTATTACCGTTTACCATAACATGATTATTAAATTCTAATAATCCACTTCCCTCATGAATTAAGTAACTGAAAGTTTCACCTGAAGCATTTGTTATCGTTTGTGTACCACTTCCATTAAAAAATACGGCTCTTCCATTTGGTGTGAAGGTTCCTGCATTATTCCAATTTCCTGCTATTTTTAAATCTCCGTTGGCAACATTTGATAATTTAAGAGTTGCTCCAGAAGCTATGGTTGCGTTATTGGTGATGACAAAATTAGAGGTTACGTCTCCCATGTCTAGGTTTCCGCCTAACATATTAAGGCTTCCTGAAACATTGGTAGGGTTTGCTCCAGTTCCTAAATAGATTTTACCAGCTCCTACTACTAAATCATTACCAATATTCCATGCTCCATTGGTACCTCCTGTTCTAGAAATCCATCTTCCAGAGGAGTTCATCGTTAAATCATATACCGAAATAGGCCCAAAATTATTAGCATCAGTAGTTCCTGTAAATGTATAACTGGTATTGGTAAAAGGTGCAGTAGCAGTAACCACTGTTTTATAATAATTCCAATTAGCAGATGCACCTATTATTGTACCACTAGAGCCTCCAGGATTATTACTTGGCATTGAAGAATATGCACCACCTCCTGAATATGCTACGTAACCAAGCCAATTGTATTTGGCTGGTTGCCCACCAATTGCAGACCAAGGAATTGCGATTTCTCTGGTAGAGGTTCCTCCATTAGAAGCGTAAGTCATTCCAGAAGTTACAGCAGTTCCCCATGAACTGCCACTTACGGTTCTGTATTCTTGATAACTATCTTTAAAATAGATTACTAAATCTGCATTGAATGGTAATTCTGAAAAATTAGAGCCATCATACACATTACCGGTTTTGATGCCTGCTCCAGAGTTTACGGGAGTTGCAGCATCTTTATCTAGATATACTACTGCACCTTCTGATAAATTGGCTCCTACGATACCAATGTAGAGATTCGTAGCATCTGATTTCATGTACCAAGTACCCTCCGTTTGCACGTTTCCCGTACCATATTCATTGGTGTCTAACACTCCATTTACGCCACCTGCTGAAACCCATTTTGCATAAAATACCGTGTTAGATGTAATATTGTTAAAGATATCTCCTGCATTGTAAACTGTGCCTAAGTTAGCGGCATCTGTGGTCCAACCTGCAAAATTGTAACCAGACTTTACTAAAGAGCCTGTATTACCTAAAACGGTAACAGTAGAACCCGAAACATAAGGACTTGAAGAATCTGTAGGAACAGCACCTCCTGTACTTCCGTTGCCATTGTAAGTTACGGTGTAGGTTGTTGCTAAAGTTGTACCATTTGTTGATATTTCATTTGAATAATTAAAGGCTTTATCTACTGTATAAACTTTATAATAATAGGTTGTTCCAGAAGTTAATCCTGTGTCTGTAAAACTTGTTCCCGTCCCTACATATCTTACTGTTCCTGTCAAACTACCAGTTCCATTAGTTGTTGTATTTCCAACTGAATATATCCCGTTTTGATTTGGATCATTATCTGCATTTGGATTTACTGAATATCTTACAACTACATAACCGCCACCATCTACACCACCACTAGCAGCACCCCATGAAACATCTAGAGATGCTAAGGTTGCAGAACTTGTTAATGCAGAACTTGGAGAGTTTGGTGCAGTCACGTCAACTGCAGAACCTGCATAAATAACAAAATCATCAACGTCAAAAGTACCCGTTCCAGCTCTTCCCGCAATTCCAATACCGCAAGAAGTTACCGTTGTCGTAGTTGTCGATAAAACTTGAGTATATTTAGTCCAATTACTATTAATAGCTAAAGTTGCTGCTGTGCTATAAATTGGATTACCAGTACCATTAGTTGTTACACCAGATTGAAAAGATGCAACAGTTGCTGCATTTTTCACAAAATATTGAACAACATAAGAGGTATTAGCAGCAGGACCTGCAGAAGCCGTTGCACTTTGAGGTGTCTGTAAATTTCTTGAAACAGTAGAAGCACTTGTTACAGTAGCATATTTACTACCACTTCTTGGGGAAGTAGTAACAACTGTTGATGACGCCCCTGATTGATTTTGTCTAGACCATGCTGTTGTTGATAAAGTTACCCTAGTACACCTGCAGTTTGATTCTCAAACCCCCCATCCATAAATGGAAAGCTACCAATTGTTTGTTGTCCCCATCCAAAAGCGGAGATTAGGGAAATGAGGAATATAGCAAAGCGAGAAAATAAAACTTGTAAAGTTTTCTTCATTTGTCTTTAAAGTATGTAAGTTATTGAATAAAAATGGATGATAAAATTAGTCAATTTTCAGAAATCATTGCGAAATATTTAACATAATTCAAAAAAAATATTCACTGATTATCAACATCTTAGTATTAATGGGCTTTTCAGAAAATGTTAAATTTTATTCATATTCATTAAACGTTTTTTTTAGGTAAAAATCACTCTAAAATTGGGTTTAAATTTTACCGTTTTTTGCTTTCAAAAGCGATTTTTTTTTCACAAAAAGAAAAAAATAACAATAATGAACGAAAAAAAGAGCCGAGAACGGGTTCTCGGCTTGCTTTCATTTTCACTTCCATTTGTAAAGGGATTATTTGATGATTTTCTCTTCAAACCATCTGGTTTCTGTTTTCCCTTTGATGAAATACACTCCCGGAAGCGGTAATTCTGATTTTGGAATTAAAATAGATTTATTTTTTGGAGTATATTTTTTATTGAAATTGCCTAGAGCATTGCTTAAATAGAGTTCTAGTATCTTTTCATTTTTAGAAATCACGAGGTAATGGTCTGCTTGGTCTATCACCCTAATCTCTTGTAAAGCTGTATCGGTATTACCTGAATTTTGTGATCTATCCATAAATACCAATTCAAATCGGTCTTCAATTTCGCCCGCCGTTTGTACCGTAAAAGTATAATTATCGGTTTGTAAATTCACAAGTGAATTGTTGGTTTTGTCTTTGATAAAAATGGCTTGACCATTGGCAAAAACTCCTTCTTTTTCGGCTAAAGAAATGGTATAATTTCCCGGCGCATAAAAAGATGCTCCTAATGGAATCACCTCATCCATTATGAGAGGATATTTTCTGCCTTGAATGGCTAATTTATGTTCACCTAAAATAGAATAGAATGAATCTGCACCTATGATGAGATGTGGTGCATCATAGTCTATTTCGAAATCATTGGTCGCTTCTTTTTTATACGCTATGAGGATTTTATTTGCCACTTGCAATGGTGTGGTTAATTGCAACCAAAATCTATCATTGGTTTCTTCTTTGGCATTTTTCGCCATTTTATTAAAGAATTTGGCCGTGGTATTATTGGTTCTCATGCTGTTGTTAAAGGTGACTGTTCCATTATTTTTGGCTTGAATAATGAATCCTTGACCTACTTTAATGTATTGATTAGGTGTTACAGCGCCATTTTGTGCAGGACCAGTTGCCGGAACACCTCCACTGCCGTTATAGATGGCGTAATTATTAAGAAAACCGCCATTAGGATAATTGGCGCCTTGCATTTCTGGATTAGAATTTACATTGGTCCAATAATATGCGATGTTATTGATGACACTGCTATTAGCTGTATAGAAATTAGCAAAATTGATGTTTGATGCGTAAGGATTAGACACGAGGTTATATCCATTGGTTGATTTTGTCACACTTACAGCAATCACTCCATTATTCGGCACTCCGAAAAATTCTCCATTGAAAACGGTATTGGTAAGTGCGAAATCATTTGGCGCTCTAATGGCGTATCCTTTTCCTGGAATGAAATTATTAGTGGTAGGTGAAATCACGTAGAAGAAATCATCTGCTTCGTTATAGGTATAAAATCTTGTAGACAAAGTTCCTGGTGAAAATGCTTTAAGATTTTGTCCTGCAACAGAACTTCCCCAATAGTTGTAATCTAAACGTTTTAGATTGGCATTTCTTTTCACTTTGATGCTTCCCACATTTACAGAAGCATCATTTCTTTGGATTAAATTACCATCATTTTCTACGGTTACCGTTCCATAATTGATGAGCCTGTTGTGAATTTCCACATAATGATTGGCGGTTACGAGCAAAGATTTCCCAGAAGTAATTTCGCATTCGCAAGTGACAAAATTGCCATGAAGGTCTGTGTTATAATTTTCTGCCAACAGCACTTTTTCATAGGCATCTGGTGGAGAAGTTCCCAAACCCGTCCATGAATTTCCGTTCCAAACTTTAGCGGGAGCAGCTCCTTTGAGCATGACATTGTCTACACTCCAAATTCTAGATTCTGAGCCAGATTTTAACCTGAATCTTATTTTCAAATCATTTACAGTAGGCAATTGAGAAAGCACGATGGTTTTTAAGGCATTGGTGGTTTGATTTCCTGTAGGTGTTTGGAAGGTTACTGGAGCATTGGTGCCAGAATATATTTTACTGGCAGCACCTAAACCATCTGCAAATGACCAATTGCTGTTTACATTTCCTATGATGATGATTTCATCTGAATATGCCCCACCATTGGCAGACACCGAAACTGTAATTACATCTCCACTATTGGTTCCTATTCCAGCATTTCCGCCTAAAGAAGCGAGATTAAAACTTAACTCTACATTAGAATAGAAACTGGTGTTGATGGAATTAAAGTTTATTTCGGCGTCTGTATTAAATATCTGTAAAGATTCTTGCCCTAAATATTTATTTTTGAGAGCACCATTGGCAAAAGCATAGCCTCCTGAAACTACTACGGAACCTGCAAAAACATTTGTGGAGTAGTCATACAATGGTTCATTTGGAATGTCTTCAAAATCTTGCTGTACAATGATTACATCTGAGCTGCAAGGGACAGAAGTACTGCCTCCTCCTCGAATCGCAAAGGTGTAAGGATTTTCATTGGTATCATTGTTCTGAATATTTACCGTTGCATTTCTTAATCCAATAGCAGAAGGATTAAACCTAATGATTAAGTTACTGGAAGTTTGTTCGAGGATGTTATTGGCAGGGTTGGTTACGATGGTAAAATCGCTTGCATTAGCTCCTGTAATGGTTACTCCATTGATGGAAAGTGGAAGATTTCCTACATTTTCTATGACGAAGGTTTTGTCTATGGTTCCTCCATCTACTAGAGTAATTCCGAAGAAAGTATTGTCATAATTATCTGGTGTGGTATCTCCACTGGAAATATTGAGTCCGTTTCCTCTTACGTTAATCTCTCTTCCTTTGAGTGGATTCCCTGCCGTAATCTCATTGATGAGCGGAAAGTCTGTTAATCCTTCTAATTTTAGAATATTGCTGCCGATGTGAATGTGTTCTAACCATTGTGTCCCATTCCACTGACCTGCCACAGAATTTACTTCTGTACCAAAAATATCTGCATTGGTATAATAGGCATTAACGCTGTATCTTAGATTTACGGTATTTTGAGAATTAAGTACCCAATATCTCAACAGATAATCTACTGGTGAATCATTGGTGGTGTGTTTTGCATTTTCGGTGGCTACTTCAATGAATGCAGAAGAATTAAGAATTCCTGAGTGCAAAGTAATTTCTAGTGGGGTGTATTCACTTCCTGCATTGGAATTTGGATTATCTCCCACAGGGAAAAAGTAGGTTATTTTGGCATTTACATATTTTCTTAATCTGCCTCCTCCATTAGATTTTTCTGAAATGACAAAACTATTGGCGCTGCCTCCAGTAAGTGTGGTGGTAGCTCCTAGGGTAAGGTAATTGTGCTTAAGTTCTACATTTCCATTGTTAAGGGTAAGATTATTTAAAATCACTACAGAAGAGCCTAAAGTTACGGCAATTTGTCCTGCTTGTCTATTGATGGTTAAATTTCCCAAAGTCTGAAAACCTGTTAAAAAACTCATGATTCCTATGCTTCCGTTTCCGAGTAATGTGAGTTTTGAAGTATTGCTCCCTTTAAACTTTCCTTTTCCAGCGATGGTGTTATTTACTCCTGTAGTTCCTATGGTTAAAGTTCTGCTGTTGATGTCTAACACATCCGTTGAATTTAAAAATGAAATGGCATTTCCACCATTGGGAGCGGTGATGTTTAGATCTGTTTGCAACTGAACATTGGTGTTTCCAGAAGGACTTGCTAAACTAACATAAGGTAAAGTAAGTGGATTAGAAACGGACTGAATGGTTTGTAAGGCATTATTGATGAAGACTACTGCTCTATTATTGGCATTCAAACCATTCGCAATTTGAATATTT
>Ga0114982_1001121_pt1 | contig 13525 bp, 10 predicted proteins | sample Shrwel_input2_FT_FD_87183 | JGI IMG/M metagenome (GOLD analysis project Ga0114982, IMG submission 87183) | Subsurface microbial communities from deep shales in Ohio, USA - Utica-3 well 1 S input2 FT | ecosystem: Environmental > Aquatic > Deep subsurface > Shale gas/oil reservoir > Produced... | reverse complement strand
GTCCAGGCGGCCACCTCGGCGGGCGGGAGCTTGGGGTCGACCGGTTTGTCCCCGGCCTTGGCGAGCTTGGCGGCCTCCGCGGGGTTGGCCGCGTAGTCGGCGCGGAACGCGGCGAGCGAGCGGACGAAGACCTTGTGCTCGGCCGCGGTGGCCGGACGCGAGAGCAGCAGCCAGCTCAGCCGGTCGACGCGGGAGGCGTCGTCCTTGGCTTCCTTGAGGAGCCGCTCGGCGAGGATGCGGCTGGCCTCCACGAACTGCACGTCGTTGAGGAGGTTGAGCGACTGCAACGGGCTGTTGGAGCGCTCGCGCCGCGTGCAGAACACCTCGCGGGCGGTCGCGTCGAAGTTGAGCATCATCGGATGCGGAGCCGAGCGCTTGAGGAACGTGTACATCGAGCGGCGGTAGAGCCCCTCGCCCTTGTCCGCGGTGTAGAAGCGCGTGTTGCTCTCCTTCATCGCCACGTCGCTCCAGATGTTCTCGGGTTGGTAGGGGCGGACGGACGGACCGCCGACCTTGCGGACGAGGAGGCCGGAGGCGGCGAGGGCCGTGTCGCGAACCTGCTCGGCGTCGAGGCGGTAGCGCGGGCCGCGGGAAAGCAGCCGGTTGCGCGGGTCCTTCTCGAGCTTCGCGGCGGTGAAGGCCCCCGACTGCTTGTAGGTCTCGGAATTCACGATCAGGCGGACCATGTGGCGGAGGTCCCATTTGCGGTCCATGAACTCCACCGCGAGCCAGTCGAGCAGCTCCGGGTGGGTGGGCTTGTCGCCCATGATGCCGAGGTTCTCGGTCGTCTCAGCCAGGCCCGTGCCGAAGAACTGGTACCAGAGGCGGTTGATGGTCACGCGGGCCGTCAGGGGATTGCGGCGATCGACGAGCCAGCGGGCGAGATCGAGGCGGTTGGCGTGCTCACCCCCGCGCTGCAGGGGCGGAAGTACCTTGGGGGTATCGGCGTAGACGACCTCACCGGGCTCGGTGTACTGGCCGCGCTTAAGCACCTTGGCGGTGGCGGGCGTGGCGTTCTCCTTCATGATGAGGGTCATCGCCCCGCGGGCCTTGACCGCGTCGAGCTCGGAGTTGGTGGCCTTCAACTTGGCCAGGATGGTCTGGTCGGACTTGTCGATGCGGCGGTCGAAGTAGCTGCGGAGCATGGCCACGACCTCGGGCTTCGCCTTGGCGCCGTCCTTGCCCAGGGCGGCGCGCAGTTCGGGTACCTTGCCGAGGGTGACGACATCGCCGGCGTCCACGAGGGCGGGGATGAGGTTGACCGAGGCCAGCACGATGCCGGCGGCGCCGGAGGTCCCGCTGCGGGTGCCGAGCCGGAAGGGCACCTTGGTGCGGATGTTCGCCTGAGCGGGCAGGCTGTTGGCGTCGACGAGGGTCTTCTGCGGTTCGCCTTCGATGAAGATCTTGATGCCCTCGGGCTTGCCCGAGCCATCGTAGGTGGCGATGACCTCCACTTCCTTGTTGAGCGGGATCGCGCCGGCGGAGCGCACCTTGAGGGCCTGGTTGGGCCAGCGCTGGATGATGTGCACGGCGGGGTTGCCGTTCTCGATCCAGAGGTCCCAGCCGCGGTAGGCATCGCCCTCGTCCATGCGGGCGAGGATCGCGCCGTTGGCGCCCTTGGTCATCTTGAGGCGCACTTGGACGGTCCACGCTTGCGTGGACTCGAAGTCACCCAAGGTGGGGTATTCGTAGGCGGAGGCGCCATCGAGCACGAAGCCGCCTTGGCGCTTGTTGACGACCGGGGTGCCGGCGAGCTTGGCGGTCAGGGCCGGGCCGGTCGGCGCCTTCAGCGAGGTGGGGCGATCGGCGTCGAACATCCAGCCGGCGGGCAGGGGCTTGGCGACGATATCCGTCGGGGCGGCCTTCTGGCGCCACGCGGCGAATTCCTTGTCGGCCTTGGCCTTCCGGGCGGCGTCTTCCTTCGTCAGGACGGCGAGCTGGGCCTCCAGCTCGAGCCGGCGGGCGGTGTCCTCGGGGCGGGTCACCAGCATGGACGGCGGGTGGTTGGCGTTGTTGCCGTCGAGGGCCGACATCGGGGTATTCCGGAAGAAGGCCGCCAGGGCGTAGAACTCCTTCTGGCTGATCGGGTCGAACTTGTGGTCGTGGCAGGCCGCGCAACCGCTGGTCAGGCCCATCCAGACCGCGCCGAGCGTCTCGACCTGGTCCTTGGCGTAGTTCGCCATGACCTCCTCGGCGATGGCGCCGCCCTCGCCGGTGGTCGGGAGGCAGCGGCAGTAGCCCGTGGCCACGATCTGCTCGAGGGTGGCGTTCGGGAGGAGGTCGCCGCCGATCTGTTCGATCGTGAACTGGTCGAAGGGCTGGTTCGCCTTGAACGCGCGCAGCACCCAATCGCGGTAGGGGTAGATGTTGCGCGCGTTGTCGATGTGGATGCCGTGGGTGTCGGCGTAGCGCACCGCGTCGAGCCAGTGGCGGGCCATCTGCTCGGCATGCTCATCGGTCTTGAGCAGGCGTTCGACGGCCTGCGCGAAGGCGTCGGGCGAGCGGTCGGCGAGGAAAGCCTGGGTCTCCTCCGGCGTCGGCGGCAAGCCGGTCAGGTCGAGGTTGAGGCGGCGGAACAGGCGGGCCTTGTCCTCCGCGGGGTTCGGCTTGAGGCCCTCCTGGGCGAGCTTGGCGACGATGAACGCATCGAGGGGAGACTTGGCCCAGCCGGAGGCGTCCGCGGGTGGGGCGGGGCGGACCGGGGCGATGAAGGACCAGTGCTCCTCGTACTTCGCGCCCTCCGTGATCCAGCGACGCAGCACCGCGAGTTCGGCGGGCTTCACCGACTTGTGCGACTCGGGCGGCGGCATGACTTCGTCGGGATCCTTCTGCAGGATGCGCGCGATGAGGGGCGACTTATCCGGGTCGCCCTTGATGATGACGACGTCGCCGCTCTTGGCGGGCGCGAAGGCGAATTCCGGTCGGTCGAGGCGCAGCCCCGACTTGCGGGTGCTCGAGTCCGGTCCGTGGCAGTGGTAGCAATACTCCGACAGGATCGGCTGGACGTCCCGGTTGAAGGAGACGCCGTCGGCGGCCACGAGGGCGAGCGGCGCCAAGGCGAACAGGAGGGGGCGGGGCGACATGAGGATCAAGGGGTCCGACCAATCTGGGGGTACCCCGGTTCCATGCAACCCTACGGATGGCAAAGGGGAGGGTGGCCCGGGGGCGAATAAGCCTTGGAGGCGTCCGCGGAAGCCCTACGTTTGCAGGCCATGAGCACCCCGCTTCCTCGCCGTCAGTTCGTGTCCACCCTGGCCGTCGGCGGACTCGCCTTGGCCGCCGCCCCCACGCTCCTCCGCGCCGAACCCATCCCCGCCAAGGTCAAGGTCGCCTTGATCGGCTGCGGCGGCCGCGGGACCGGCGCCCTCGCCCAGTTCCTGGCCGCCTGCAAGGTGCTCGGCGTCGAGGGCGAGGTCGTCGCCCTCGCCGATGCCTTCGAGGATCGCGCCAAGCGCCTCAACGAGACCTATAAGCTGCCCGCCGCCCGCGTCTTCGTCGGCTACGACGCCTACCAGAAGGTCATGGCGACCGACTGCGCGTTCGTCCTCATGGCGACCCCGCCGGCTTTCCGTCCCGTGCACTTCGCCGCCGCCGTCGCCGCCGGCAAGCACTGCTTCGTCGAGAAGCCCGTCGCCGTCGATCCGGTCGGCGCCCGCGCCATCATCGCCTCCGGCGAGGTCGCCCGCGCCAAGGGCCTGGCCGTCGTCGCCGGCACCCAGCGCCGCCACGACGCCTCCTACCTGCGCAACAAGGCCCTCATCGACGCCGGCGTCATCGGCGCGCTCCGCGGGGGCGTGGTGCAGTGGAACGGCACAGTGCCGTGGGTCCGTCGCCGCGCCCAGGGCGAATCCGACGCCGATTACATGAACCGTAATTGGCTGAACTTCACCGAGCTCTCCGGCGACCATATCGTCGAGCAGCACATCCATAACGTCGACGTCGCGATCTGGTTCCTCGGCCGTCCGCCGGTGAGCGCCCTCGGTTTCGGCGGTCGCGCCCGGCGCGAGACCGGCAACATGTTCGACTTCTTCAGCGTCGACTACGATTTCGGCGATGGCGTGCGCATCCACAGCTAGTGCCGCCAGATCACCGGCACGGCCGGCCGCGTGGGTGAGTTCTTCACCGGGGCCGAAGGCTCCTGCTACGGCGCCGGCAAGGTCTTCGCCAAGAAGAAGTACGAGACCCCGGTCATCAAGCTCGATACCGATGACTCCATGGTGCAGGAGCACGTGGACCTCATCCGCGGCGCCTACAACGGCAAGCCGCTGAACGACGCCCGCCAGATCGCCGAGACCAACCTCGCCGTGATCATGGGGCGCATCTCCGCCTACACCGGCGACCTGGTGAAGTTCGACGACCTGCTCAAGCACGAGAAGTCGCCCTACTTCAACCTGACCGCCAGCGTCAGTCCGCTCGATTTCGAGAAGGGTACCGTCAAGCTGCCCGCCGAAGTCCCGCCGATCCCCGGCAAGGCTTGATGGGCTTGGCCCGGTGAGGGCTGGACGGTCGGCCAACAAGAAGCCCCTCTCGCGAGGGGCTTCATCTTTGGCTGGCCGGCGCGCTTACTTGACCGGCGAGTAGTCGGTCGGCACCAGGAACTCGGACTTCACCCCGTCCTTGATGGTCAGCGAACCGCCGGTCTTCTTCTCGGAGGCTTCCTTGGCGGCGATCCAGGCGGGGTCGGCGCGGAAGGCGTCGAAGCTGGCCTTGGCGGCGTCGGCCGACTTGTGTGTGAGGAGGTAGATCAGCGTGTTGCCGGCCACGAGCGGGGACTTGGCGCCCTTCTGGTCGGCGGCGAGGTTCCAGTAGGTGACGTTCGTCATGCCGTGCTTCTCGAAGAGCTTGAGGGTGTGCTCGCGGAAGCGGGCGTTCAGGTTGTCGAGGCGACCGGCTTCGGTGGTGTAGGTGCGCAGCTCGAAGACGCCCTGGCCGTAGGCCTTGGGGGCCGCGAGCGCGGAGTAGTCGGTCGCGGTCAGGAAGGCGGCTTCCACCTTGGTGATGAGCTTGCCGTTGGCCTCGGACGCCTTCTGGGCGGCCTTCCAATCCGGGTCGGCCTGGAAGGCCTTCCAGGCCGCGTCGCGGGCGGCGCGATCGGCGTAGGCGAGGAAGTAGACGAGCTTGTTCTCGGTGTTCTTCACCGGGACGAAGTAGCCGAGGCTCGTCATGCCGTGCTTGGCGAAGAGCTTCAGGGTGTGGTCGCGGAAACGGGCGTTGAGCGCGTCGAGCTTGCCGTCGGCGGCGTAGTAGACGCGCATCTCAAAGAGACGGGTGTCGGGCTCGGCGGCGGCCGCCGCGGAGGCGAACAGGCCGAACGTGAGGAGGGAGAGCAGGGTTTTCATGGGAAGTTATTTCTTGAGGAAGGTGTCGACGTTCTCGCGGGTCACGACCTGGAAGGGGATCATGACTTCCTTCTCGAAGGGCTGCTTGGAGGCCAGCAGGATGGCCGTATCGATCGCACCGCGGCCTTGCCCGACCGCGTCCTGGAAGACCGTCGCGTCCAGGCGGCCCGCCTTGACGGCGTCGAGGGCCTGCGCGATGGCATCCACGCCGATGACGTACACGTCCTGCTTGAGGCCGGCGCGCTCGAGGGCGAGGAGGGCGCCCATCGCCATCTCGTCGTTATGGGCGAAGATGGCCTGGAACTTGCCCTTGTGCGCCTGGATCCAGTTCTCGGTGAGGGCGAGGGCCTTGGCGCGGTCCCACGAGGCCGTCTGATGGTCCAGCAGCTTGAGGCCGGGGTGTTTGGCGAGCACCTTGCGGGCCCCGGCGTCGCGGTGCAGCTGGGCCGACTGGCCCATGATGCCGTGGATCATCAGCACGTTGCCTTGGCCGCCGAGCTTCTTGGCGATGGCTTCCATCGCGAGGATGCCGGCCTGTTCGTCGTCCGAGCCGACGTAGCAATCGGGGGCCGCCTTGGTCAGGGAGTTGACGTTGACCACGGGAATCTTGGCCGCGCGGGCGCGCTCGACGGCCGGCGAGCTGGCCTCGACCTCGCACGGGTTGAGGATGATGACGTCGACCTTCTGCGCGATGAAGTTCTCGGCCTGGCTGATCTGCTTCTGGGCGTCGGCCTGGGCGTCGACGAAGACCAGCTTCACGCCCCGTTCCTTCGCGCGGGCCTGCACGGCGTCGCCGAGCCGCGCGGTGTACTCGGCGGACTGGTCGCGGGAGGAATAGCCGACGAGCCATTCGCCGGGTTTGCGGGGTTCGGCCTTCTTGCAGCCGGAGACGAGGGCGATGAGCAGACCGAGGGTGCCGAGGGCGATGCGTGGGGTGGGGCGCATGCCGGGTTCTTACGAACGGGCCTGACGTCGGTCGAGCCAAACCGCACCGACGATGATGACGCCCTTGATCACGGCCTGGTAGTAGGAGGAGACGCTGAGGAGGTCCAAGCCGTTGTTGATGATGCCGATGAGCAGGACCCCGAGGAGCGTCCCCACGACGCCGCCGACCCCGCCGGACAGGCTCGTTCCGCCGATGACCACGGCCGCGATGGCGTCGAGTTCGTAGGCCTGGCCGGCGTTCGGCTGGCCGGTGGTGATGCGGGCCGCCAGGACGACGCCGGCGAGGCCGGTCAACAGGCCGCAGAGGCCGTAGGCGAAGAGCTTGATGCGCGGCACGGAGATCCCCGCGGCGCGGGCGGCCTGTTCGTTGCCGCCGACGGCGTAGAGATGGCGACCCAGCCGGTAGCGGCCGAGGAAGAGCCCCGCGCCCGCGGTCACGAGGGCGAAGCAGAGCAGCGGGATGGGCACGGGGCCGAGGTCGCCGGCGAGGTCGGTCAGCGCGGGGGACATGTTCGCCACGGGCTTGCCGCCGCTGAGGATGAGGGCCAGGCCGCGCGCGATGGTCATCATGCCCAAGGTGACGATGAAGGGGGCGATGCCGCCGCGCGTGACCAGCAGGCCATTGACCAGCCCGCAGGCTCCCCCCGTGAGCACCCCGAGCGCGATCGGGACCCAGAGGGAATGTTCGCCCGGTTGCGCGTTGAGGGCGCAGACCACCCCGCTGAGGGCGACCACCGAGCCGAGGGAAAGGTCCACGCCGCCGGTCAGGAGCACGAAGGTCACGCCGACCGCGAGGATGCCGTTGATCGAGACCTGGCGGGCGACGTTGGTGAGGTTCGAGGCCGTGGCGAAGCTGTCGGTCGTGGCGGCGAGCGCGACGGAGATGAGCAGCAGCACCGCGACGATGCCGAAGCGGTGGACGAGTTCGCGGTCGAAGCGGGAACGCAGGTTGGAGGTCATCGGGGAATGGCGTGGCGGAGGATCTCCTCCTGGGTGGCGCGGCGCGGGTCGAGCTCGGCGGTGAGTTCGCCCTCGCGGAGCACCAGGAGGCGGTGGGTGAGGGAAAGGACCTCGGGCAGTTCCGAGGAAATCAGCAGCACGGCCTTGCCGTCGGCGGCGAGCCGGCCGATCAGCGCGTAGATCTCGGCCTTCGCGCCGATGTCGATGCCGCGGGTCGGCTCGTCGAGGATGACGAGGTCGGGACCGGTGAGGAGGGTGCGGGCCAGCAGGACCTTCTGCTGGTTCCCGCCGCTGAGCTGCCCGATCGGCTGTTCGCGGCCGCTGGTCTTGATCGCGAAGGCGCGGATCTGCTCATCGGCCGTCCGCGCCTCGTCCGCGGCGTCGAGGCCGGCGAGCCCGGCGAAACGGTCGAGCGCGGAAAGCGTCAGGTTGGAGCGGACCGACATGGCCGGAAGGATGCCGAGCCCCTTGCGGTCCTCGGTGACCATGCCGATGCCCGCGGCCAAGGCGTCGGCCGGGGAGGTCAGGCGGACCGGCCGTCCGTGCAGGCGGATCTCGCCCGCGTGGGCGGGACGCAGTCCGAAGAGGGCTTCGGCGATCTCCGTGCGACCTGCGCCCATCAGGCCCGCGAGACCCAGCACCTCACCGCGGCGCAGCGAGAAGGAGATGTTCCGGTAGGCCGGCTCGCGGGTGAGTCCGGCGACCTCCAGCACGACCTCGCCCGGGACGCCGACGACGGGCGGGAACACCTGGGCGAGCTCGCGACCGACCATGTGCGTGATGAGGGCGTCCGGCGTGAGCTCCGCCGCGGCGGCCGTGCGCACCAGGCGACCATCCCGCAGGACCGTCACGCGGTCGGCCAGCCGGAAGACCTCGTCCATCTTGTGCGTCGTGTAGACGATGGCGACGCCGCGGCGACGCAGCACGTCGATCGCCTTGAACAAGGCGGTGACCTCGTGGTCGGACAGCGCGGCCGTGGGCTCGTCCAGCAGCAGCACGTCCGTCTGGCGGGCCAAGGCTTTGGCGATCTCGACGACCTGGCCTTGGGCGACGGAGAGCCGGCGCATGGGTTGGCGGGTGTCGAGGACGCAATCGAGCTTCCGGAGCCACTCGGCGGCCTCCCGGTGCAGTTCGGCGCGGTCGACCCAACCGAGCGCGTTGACGGGCTCCAGGCCGAGCAGCAGGTTCTCCGCGACGTCGAGGTCGGGGACCGGCATGAGCTCCTGGTGGACCATCGCGATGCCGTGCGCGAGCGCGTCCTGCGGGGAGGCGAAGCGCACCGTCTTGCCGCGCAGGGCGATCGCGCCGCCGTCGGCCGGCTGCAGGCCGGCGAGGATCTTCATCAGCGTGGATTTACCCGCGCCGTTCTCGCCCATGAGGGCGTGCACCTCGCCCGGCCGGAACTCCACCGTGACCTCCTGCAGGGCCGGCAGACCCCCGAAAGTCTTGGTCAGCTCGCGGACGGACAACATGCGGTCACTTCGCGGCCGGCACGTCGGCGAGGACGTCCTGCGGCCAGGCGCCCAACGGACGGATCTCGAGCCGGCGGTACTGGCACTCCGCGGCCTCCGACTGGATCTGCAGCTTGCCGGCGCGCAGCGGGATTTCCTGTTCGGAGCCTTTCTCGCGGTAGCGGGAGTTGCGGATGACGTTCACGGTTCGGCCATTCAGCCGGAAGACGGCGTCGCCGGCGAAGGCGTAGACCTCGACGGTGTTCCACTCGCCGGAGGGCTTTTCGGGGTAGTCGGTCCCGTGCCAGATCCGCGAGCGCATCGCGCGGAGCGGGGCGCCGGGGACATAGCGGACGACCTTGCCGTCCTCGTCCTTGACGGCGGCGTCGACCATCGCGCCGGCGATCGGCCACCAGTCGCCGATGTCGCCTTCCTGCACCTGGCATTCCTGGCTGCGCATCCAGTTCTTCCCGCCGGCGCCGTGCTCACCGATGCAGTGGAAGAGGATGCCGTTGTCGCGGACCGCGTTGAGGCGCGGCTCCCACTTGCGCGTGCCCCAACGGTGCTGCGTGCGGAGGTGGAAATTCTCGAAGGACTTCAGGGTGGTCAGGCCGCCGAAGACCTGGCCCGTGATGTTCAGCACCGGTTCGCCGTCGATGACCTTAAGGGTGAACACATCGAGGGGGTCGCGGTTGAGCCCCAGGACTGGGTCGTCCTTGGGGGTGGCGCCGCGGACGTAGCCCGGGACCTCGTAGGCGCGATGGGGCACGCCGAGCCATTTTTCCCATTGCGAGAGCTGGGCGTCGAGGAGCGGGGTGAAGACGGGGGCTTCCGCGGCGCCGAGGGTCGCACCGAGGAGGCAAATGGACAGGAAGCGCATGGTCGGAAGGCTTAGCGGACGTCGCGCCAGAGCCACTTCATGGCGTCGGGGAAAAGCATGCCGCCGTGGCGGCCGTCGTGCGTGCCTTCGCCCATGACGAACTGGTAGTCGTAGCCCTTGGCCTTCCAGGCGTCGGCCATCTTCTGGTTGGCCTCGGGCCAGACGCCGAACTGGTTGGTCAGGTCGTGCGTGCCGTCCTGGGAGTAGATGCGGATATCCTTCTTGGGGCTCTCCATGACCATCCGAGGGAACTGGTCGCCGCCGACTTCCTTGCCGTTGGACAGCACGCCACGGATGTTGGTGAAGCTGCCGATGGTCGTGAAGACCTTGCTGAAGGCGTCCGGGCGGTGCCAGGCGGCGTTGAAGGCGCAGATGCCGCCCGAGGAGGCGCCGGCGATGCCGCGACGCTTCGGGTCCTTGGAGACCTTGTAGCCCTTGGACTCGACGAGCGGGATCATCTCCTCGAGGAGGAAGGTCACGTACTTGTCGGTGACGCTGTCGTACTCGAATGAGCGGTTGGACTTGCCGAGCGGCTTGCCGTCCTTGCCCTTGCCGGTCGGGTTGTTCTTGTCGGGCGCGAAGCCGGGATTGATGAAGAGGGCGATCGTCACGGGCATCTTCCCTTCGGCGATGAGGTTGTCGAAGACCGTCGCGACCCGCCAGTTGCCCTTGGGGCCGATGTAGCCCATGCCATCCTGGAAGACCATGAGGCAGGCGTCCTTCTTGCCGTCATACTGCGACGGCACATAGAGCGCCCACTCGCGGCCGTAGCCGGGGAAGGTCTTCGAGTCCTCGAGGCGGAACTTGGTGACCACGCCCTTGGGGACGCCGGCCTTTTCCTGCGAGTCGGGTCCGAGGACGTACTGGGCATTCCAGTCCTTGGTCGGCGCGGCGGACTTGGGCGCCGCGGTCTGGGCGGAGGCCACGGTGGTCAGTCCGAGCAGGAGGCAGGGAAGGAGGGTGCGGAGGGGGCTCATGGGGGGTGGCTCGAATGAACCAGACGCCCACGACCTGACAAGCCCAAGTGCCTCAGAGGCCGGGTTCCTGGCCGACTTTCCGGAGGCGCCAGATCTCGGGGAAGCGCCAGTGGGTCAACCCCATCACGCCGAAGGTCGCCAGGCCGCCGAAGACCACGGAATTGACCGTCCCGAGCAGGCGGGCGGCGAGGCCGGACTCCGCCATGCCGAGTTCGTTGGAGCAGCCGACGAAGACCGCGGTGACGGCGGGGACCCGCCCCATCATCTCCGGCGGCACGGTGGTCTGCAGGATCGTCTGACGGATGATGACGTTGACCGCGTCGGCGGCGCCCGAGATCAGCAGGAAGAGGAAGGAGAAGACGAAGGCCGCCCGCAGCCCGAGCCCCAGGAGCGCCGCCAGCTGGATCGAGAGGCCGAAGCCGATGATGCAGAGCCCGAAGACCGCGAAGGAGGCGTAGAGCGCCGGCCCCGCGCGTTCGAGCGGCGGGCGGACGATGAGGTAGATGGACATGAGCACCGCGCCCATCGAGGTCGCCGCCCGCAGCAGGCCGAAGCCGAATTCGCCGACCCCGAGCATCTGCGCGAAGATGGGCAGAAGCGCGACGGCTCCGCCGAGCAGGACGGCGAAGAGGTCCATCGTGAACGCGCCGAGCATGACGCGTTGGCTGAGCATGAACCGGATGCCGACCGCCAGACTTTGGAAGATGGGTTCGGGTTGGCGGGACTGAAGTTTCTGGCCCGGGCGGAGCAGGGTGGTGGCGACGAGCGAGCCGACGAAGCACGCGAGCATGCAGCCGTAGGTCACCGGCTCGCCGCCCAACCAGAGCAGCACACCGGCGATACCCGGGCCGAGGACGCAGGCCAGCTCGAACAGCGTGTTGCGCCAGCGGACCCCGCCGGCGATCAGTTCGCGGGGGAGCAGTTCGGCGATCATCGCCTGGCGGGCCGTGGTCAGGAAACTGCGCGCCAGCCCGCCCAGGGTGACCATCGCGTAGAGCAGCGTAAGCTGCAGCCAGGCTTCGAGCCGCAGCAGGCTCTGGGCGAAGAGGACCAGGCCGAGCAACGACATCGCGAGCAACGCCCATCGGGCGATGCGCCGGCGGTCGTGCGTGTCGGCGACGTGCCCGGCGAAGAGGACGGCGGCGACGAAGGGAATGACCTCGGCCAGGCCGATGGCCCCGAGGGCGAGGGCCGCCGTCTCGGTGTCCGCGCGCGTCAGCCGGAACACCTGCCAGGCGACGGCGACGCCTTGGAGCTGGATGCCGAGGGTGCCAAGGACGATCGCGCCGAGGTAGAGGCGGAACGAGCCGTGCTGGACGGCGGAGGCCTGCGGCGCGGAGGACATCGGCCCGAGCAGAGCGGGCGGACGGCGACTAGGCAATCACGCCTTTGACCACGTGGCCGGCGACGTCCGTCAGCCGGTAGTAGCGCCCTTGGAACTTGAAGGTCTGCCGTTCGTGGTCGACCCCGAGCAGGTGCTGCATGGTGGCGTGGAGGTCGTGCACGTGCACCGGGTCCTTGACGATGTTGTAGCCGAATTCGACGGTCTGGCCGTGGACCTGGCCCCCCTTGATGCCGCCGCCCGCCATCCACACGCTGAAGCAACGCGGGTGGTGGTCGCGGCCGTAGTTGTTGGCCGTGATCTTGCCCTGGCTGTAGGCCGTGCGGCCGAACTCGCCGCCCCAGATGACGAGCGTGTCGTCGAGCAGGCCGCGCTGCTTGAGGTCCTTGATCAGCGCCGCGGAGGCCTGGTCGGTCTGCTTGCACTGGCGGGTGATCCCGCCGGGCAGGCCGCCATGCTGGTCCCAACCTTGGTGGAAGAGCTGGACGAAGCGCACGCCCTTCTCGATGAGGCGGCGGGCCTGCAGGCAATTGGCGGCGAACGAACCCGGTGTCTTCACGCTGTCGCCGTACATCGCCAGCGTCGCGGGCGATTCCTTGGAGAGGTCGGCCACCTCGGGCACGCTCGTCTGCATGCGGTAGGCCATCTCCGCCTGGGCGAGGCGCGCGTCGACCTCCGGGTCGAGCTCGGCGGCCCGTTGGTCGGCGTTGAGCTTGCCGAGCGCATCCAGCATGCCGCGGCGGGCGTGCGGTGAAACCCCTTCGGGATTGGTCAGGTAGAGCACCGGCTCCTTGCCGGCGCGGAACTGCACGCCTTGGTGCTCGGACGGGAGGAAGCCGGCGCCCCACAGGCGCGAGTAGAGCGGCTGGTCCTTGCTGGCATCCTGCGACACCAGCACGATGAAGGCCGGCAGGTTGTCGTTCATGCTGCCCAGGCCGTAGGAGGCCCATGCCCCCATGGACGGACGGCCGGCGACCTGGTTGCCGGTGCAGAAGAAGGTGATCGCCGGGTCGTGGTTGATCGCCTCCGTGTGCATGGACCGGATCACCGCGATATCGTCCGCCAGCGCGCCGGTGTGGCTGAGGAGGTCGCTGTACTCGACGCCCGACTGGCCGTACTTCTTGAAGTTCGTGAAGGCGCCGGCGAGCGGCAGGGTGGCCTGATAGCCGCTCATCCCCGTCAGGCGCTGGCCTTGGCGGACCGAATCCGGCAGGGGCTGCTGGTGCTTCTCGCGGAGCAACGGCTTCGGGTCGAGCGTCTCGAACTGCGACGGGCCGCCGGCCTGGAAAAGGTAGATGACGCGCTTGGCCTTGGCGGGGAAGTGCGTGCCCTTGGGCAGGGCCGCCGCGTGGGCTTCGCCGAGGATCCCGCGCATCGCGAGGGCGCCCAAGCCGAGGGCGGAAGCGCCCAGGAAATGCCGACGCGTGGTCTGCATGAGTCCGTCGTAACTGGGGAGGGCAGGTTTCATGGGATCAGCGGGAAGTCACGGCGGCGTCGCTGGCGAGGATGGTGGCGCAGACCCTGGTGAGCGCCACCATCGCGGGATCGGGCCGCCGGGGCGTGGTCTTCTTGCCCTTGGCGTCGGTCACCGGGGCGGGCGGGGGTTCCGCCGCGACGAGGGCCTTCTGCGC
>Ga0114982_1001115_pt1 | contig 13591 bp, 12 predicted proteins | sample Shrwel_input2_FT_FD_87183 | JGI IMG/M metagenome (GOLD analysis project Ga0114982, IMG submission 87183) | Subsurface microbial communities from deep shales in Ohio, USA - Utica-3 well 1 S input2 FT | ecosystem: Environmental > Aquatic > Deep subsurface > Shale gas/oil reservoir > Produced... | reverse complement strand
TTAATAAACTCATCACAGACGATTTCAAAGGATATTTTGATTTTAATGAATTTGCGACATATGAAGAGTTATATGCGGCAATGAAGGCAACGGGCCTGAAAAAGAAATATACACTGGCTTGGTTTGAGAAGCAATATCAGTTCGTCACAAATCAGATGGCACATCTGTAAATTTGATATGCATCAGCCACGCAAAAGTTGATCGCGCCCTGTGCAGCCCATGCATTGACGTAAGATACAATGACATCTCGAACAAAATCTCCATCTCCGCCCCGTCTGCCCGCCGCGGCCCCGCCTCCTGCCCCTAGCAGATGGCCCATGATCCCTCAGGTTAAGCCGACGGATCCTGCGTATCTGCTGTACTCTATGCTAACCTCCTACAAGGCCGGTGCTACTCCTGATGTCCGCGCGGCCACGGCATCGCTTGTGATGCGCCATCTGCACAGCAAGCCTGAACTCCAGGTCATCAATGAGGTCCAGCGCACTGTCAAGGCTGCCATCGCAGCGATTGTGGAGGATCTGAGCCGTTTCAATACCGGCTTCGGCCTTGTTGCTTACACGCTGATGGCCCTGCAGGAGTAAACCAAAAGGTTTGGTTTTGGTGTTGGTGTTGGTTATCTATATCATGACGGGCGGATATCTTTTGGCGCCCCACCTGCGGAATTCAAACAGGATAAATGACAGTGCGTCCCAATCCCACACCGTGAGGATGACGTGCGACCACAACCTCAGCAGCACCAGCAGCAAACGCGGCGACAACCTCAGCACGTCGCAGAGAAGTCCACCCAGGTTCCATCAAGGGATCAGGCAGGGCCAGGGCAAATGCATCAGCAAAGGATCGCATGATCTCCTCAACAGGCTGTTCATCGACCTCATAGAACACAACGCGCCATTGTCCATTCATCTGCATGTTAATATTCTGATTCATATTCATCATCTTCGTAGTAGTCTGTCGTAGTAGTCTGTCGTCGTAGTAGAAAGCCTATGTGATCAATACCCCTCACCCCCTCAATCACCTTTTTGCCACCCCGCCGCCCTCAAACCCTCAAACCCTCAAACCCCTCACACACCCCAACACCCTTTCCCTTTTATAAAAGAGTATGTGATGAGTACTCAACTGACGGTGTCAGAAACAAGACATGATACCGACACACCAGTAGCCAATAGGCAAAACCAAAACCAAAATGTTGTTCTATTTTGTTTTTGTTTTTTTGTTAGATGTGGAAGTCTCACTTGGAGAGAGCCAGAAGTACAGTATCCGCGGCCTTCATGAGATCAACCCTGTCAGACTCATGCTTCTTGAACTCATGCGCCTTGGCAATGACAGTATCTCCAAATCGCGTGTGCTTGGCACAGAACTCCTTACCGAAGACAGCAACGAAGTGGAAGAGCTCAGCCGAGATAGCAGCCTTGATCTCCGGCCCCTTCGCCGCCTCAACACGTTCAAGGAATCCCTTAATGTGTGCGACCATGCGCTTTTCCTCCTCAGAAAGAGTTGCAGGAGCAGGCACAGCAGCAGCAGCCTTTGCCGCCAGACGAGGAGAGCGACGGATAGGCACAGAGCAACGAACATTGTCAGTCCTCACCCCAGCAGCCCACTCAGCCGGTGACAACCAGATGCGTGATCCCTCAGACACCTCCCCAGTAGGCTCTCCATCCTCATCAAAGACATCCTTAGCCACCCGCTTTCCACAAGAGTATGTGGTCGGTGTATACCATGACTGATAATACTCAGCCGCCTCATTATCCCACTCTCTGCAACACAGCGCCGTCTCCTGTGCCATGACATTGAGCCAATCCTCCACGGTAGGGAATGTCTGGGGATTCTTGACCACCTCTCCACCGGATCCGCGGCACTCAATCACGGATCCATCCTCCTGTACAGCCACAGTGCTGTCAATCCACTCATTATTGAAACGGAACTCCATAGTTGTTGTTGTGTCAGTTGTCAGTTGTCAGTTGTCGTCGTTGAGAACACCTGCTACCCACAGTGATCATATGACCCTTGCCACCTTTGCCTGGCAGCCCCCATAGCCCCCTACCTTGTGTTCCGAATATCCTGATGTGAAATCGTGGCCAATCCGTTGACGTGTAACGGCATTCCCGTACCAGGCAAAAATGACAACCCGCCCCCGATCACCCAACCGACCCAGGAACACACGCACATTCCTTTAGACCCCCTGCTGCCCTCCCAACGACGAACAAGCAAGCAAGAAAACCAAATGGATCCCGCATTCACTGACTCTAAGACACACGAACGCAAGGGCAAGTGGTCCAAGCCGCACAAGGCCTCCCGCCACGACAAGCGTGGACCCCGTCTGGACATTGTCCCTGACTACATGGAGGAAGCAGAAGAGATAACCTCTGCTGCAGCAGCCCCAGCACTACCAGCACCTGTTCTGACATGTCAGACACCCCATCCCTCTCTCTCCAATCTCTACCAGGCGCACGGCTACCGTGGCTATGTGGTCTACGTCAACACGGAGTACTGTGAGACCTGCCGCGCGTGCAAGACCCAGAAGGCCGCCAACATCACCTGGATGACCAAGCACGAAGCGGCGCTGGAGGATGCCGCAGATGTGTTCGTGACTACCCAGGTCTGCAACCAGCCCCCTGCATCCTCGGGGGTGAGGCGGCAACCCCCTGCTCCGGCACTAGAGGCGATCTACACCAAAAGCGGTTACGATGGCATCGCAGAGTGGCACCCAGCCTACTACTGCATGGATTGCCCTGTCTGTCGTGTCCAGCACGCGGCAAACAATCGCTGGAAGGAGATCAATAAAGACCGTCTGGCCAAGGAGGCAGAGGAATATCAGGAGGCCTGTTGGCGGGCGCAGGAGGAGGAGCAGGATCGCCGCAAACACTACGACTGGTCCTACAGAAACCGTCGCCATTGATCAGCCCCCTAGAGCCATCACTGCCACCTCAATCACGAACTCCACCACGGGCTCCACGACCAGTCGCAGAACCGCCATGCCCTTCCACCCCAGCTGACCCCACATCCATCCCTCCACCATGAGCCCACCGATCCACACAGCCAGCACCATACAAACACAGAAAACCATAAACACAATATCCCACTTCATCGTCGTAAGAGTAGTAGGTTCAGTTGTTAGTCCTGTCAGTCGGTCACAGGTCGCCCTGCCAACTTCAACTTTTGTCACCCCACGTGCCAAAATATTTTTCTGTTTTGTTTTATTTTTTGGTGCCGGTGCAGATCCGCCGCTTTCTAGAACTTCTCCAGGAAGCGATCCACCGCCTCCTTCGCCTCCTTGTGGTCAGCCTTCAAGCCAAGTGCCTGGATGAGAGCCCTTGACGTGTAGCGCCAGGGGGAATTCCCTGCCAGCCAATCCGCCGCTGCAGTGCGCGTGTCTAGGAGATACTGACAGAGCTGGATAATACCGGCATTGCGATTCATGCCTTCCTGCTTCAGGGCCCACTCTTTGATGCTCATGTAGTCAGCATGGTACTTCACTGCATCAAAGGCAGGCTTGGCCTCTACCGCAGGAGCAGGGGCAGGAGAAGGAGGAACAACAGCAGTCACCTCTTTCTCCTTTACAGGAGCAGCCACCTCAACCTTGGCAGCTGCAGGGGCAGGAGCAGGAGGAACAACAGCAGTCACCTCTTTCTCCTTTACAGGAGCAGAAGCGCGTAGAGAAACCCGCCACCACGCAGCCGATGGCCAAGTCCGCCTTTCACCCTCAGCGAACTTGGTCTGTGTGCCACGGCGAATCTCCATGTAGTGGCCAGCAGAATCCACCCACACCACAGAAGACTCATCGGTCGTGAGTTTCTCATGACGCTTCTTGTGAGGATAGCGATCATGAGAAGCTTGATTCATGACATCGATCCATGAATCTGCATTCATGTATATCGTATAATTGGCACCAGATGTCTTCTTCTTCCTTTGAGGTTGGTGCATGTTTGGCCCCCATAGCTGAGTCTCCACCTCATGGTAGAGTGAATCCTCCCGCAACTCTACCGTGCTCTTAACGCCAGCAGATTCGTATGTGTACGTCCTTCCCATCGTGTCTTAGTCGTCTTGTGACCTGTTGGCCCCCAACCGCCAGCCATTTTACTTCAACTTTTTCAGCCCCTTACACAGCCCGAAAAGCACTCAAACCAAAATATTTTCTGTTTTGTTTTTTGGTTTGCGTGTTTGAGTGTCTGTGCAGTGTCTAGAACTTCTCCAGGAAGGCGGCCACCGCATTGTGAGCTTCCTGGTTTCCCGCCGACCATCCAAGTTCCTGCACGATGGCGCGTACGGTATAGCGCCAGACTGGGTTCTCTGCCAGCCATTCCGCTGCCGCAGGGCGCGAGTCCAGGAGAAACTGACACAGTTGGATAACATGTGTGGAACGCAGCGCCCCTGTCTCCTTCCTGGTCAGGTCACGCAGCTGGGCCCATGTCTCCCTGAACTTCTCCACGTTGAATGCCTTCACTGCAGGTGCAGGAGCAGGAGCAGGTGCAGCTAGAACAACAGCCTCCACGACAGGGACAGGGACCGGTGCCTCCACCTCATCCACCTTGATTGTCACAGCAGGGGGCGGTGTCAGAGACGCGACCCACTCCTCCACGCTCAGCCAGTACCGCCTCTCTGCTGCAGTGAACTTCGTCTGGGATCCGCGGCGGATCTCCATGTAGTGCCCCTTGGACTGCACCCACACCACAGAGGAGCCCTCCACGGATAGCTTGTGATGCATCGTGACCCACCAAGGTGCCCGCCGCACCGTCTCCGCGCCCAAAGCGGTAATCCATGCACTGACAGAGGGGAACAGTCTGCCAGCATCATCGCCTTCTTCCCTGTTCATGTAGATATCTGTCTCAAACAGGGTGCCATCCTTCTGCAGCTCCCCTGTGAGCTGCAAGTACGTGTTGGTATACGTGATAGTCATCGTCATCTTCGTCGTTGTCGTCGTCGTTTGAGTCCTGTAACCCCACGACGTTGGCACCACTGCTTCAACTTTTTGGCCAAAAGAGCATGGGGTAGGTGGGGGCTCCGCGTTCCCAAAATATGCAAACCCTCAAACCAAAACGTTTGGCCCCGAAGGGAAGGGAAGGTTAGAAACAGCAATGCGGGGGCGCCACCCCCGCGCTCTTAGGGTTCGTCGTGCATATTAACCTTATACTACTTCGCCACAGCATCAACCCTGGGCTGTCACCCCTGTCAACTTTTTTGCGGGGGGGGTCGCTTACTGTGGTTACCCGCAAACCCGTTCATTGGGGGTCATCACCAGTCACAGACACTGCATCCACCGGGTTGAGCATGTCAGACTCACCCTTGTCAGTCACCTCCGAGTCCGAATCAGAATCCTCCTCCTCCGCATCCGCCAGATGATCCGCGGCCGTGTAGATAGACGGAATCGCATCCAACGGGGCAAAGCCCTCATACAACGACTCACAGATCTCCTTCGCCTTCTCAATCTTCGCAAGATGGATATCCACCATGCGACGATCCAGATTGTCAATCACGTCATCCACCACGCGGAACATGTGAACCTCCACGATCTCCTTCTGTCCGATGCGAACGGCCCGCCCCACCGCCTGATGGACTACCGCGGGATTCCAGTGCTGACTCAGGAACAGGATCCGCGAACAGAACTGCAGATTGAGGCCCGCCCCGCCACTGACAATCTGCACGACGACGACCACCGGTCCACGCGCCGCCGCCTCACGCGCATCCGTGACCGCAGCACCCACCTTGTCAGTTCCCATGCCACCCCGCACGGCAAACACAGGGACACGCATCCGCTCCATCGCTGCCACGACGCGATCCATCTCCTGGCGGAAGTTGCAGAAGACAATGGTGCTCTTCTTGGCGGCCACGCCAAGGACCACCTCCCGCATCACCGCGGTCCACTTGGTGGCGGTGCCAGTCCAGTCCGGTCGCGGATAGGCACCCTTGAACTTGGCACGCATGCTCTCGATGTAGATCTGGGGATGCACCAGGAACTGTTGGATCCGCAGGTAGAGCTCCAGCTTGATGAGCGCCGACACGCTGCGACGATCAATCACGGAGTTCAGCTGGTCACAGAGCGCACGGAACAGCTTGCACTCTGCAGCGCCAGCACCAGTGGCGGGGATACTGAGATCGTGGGCAACGAAGCGGGGCGGAGGCGGCAGCGCAGCGATGGCCTCACGGAGCTCATCCATCGTGCGGCGCAACATGATCGTCTCCCCGATCTCTCCCTCCGGCCCCTTGGTCCGCAGCCACGCACAGAGATTCTTCCAGTCGGAATAGCCGTTCTGCACGGGTGTGGCCGACAGAATCCAGCGGCATGTGGCATCCCGTGTCAGCACCATCATCGCCGCCCACCGCGACGTCGCCTTACCGTTCCGGATCACATGACCCTCATCCAACACCACCCGACCGAACTCCTGACGGGCCAGCGTGGGGAAGTACATGCAGGCCTTGGGATATGTTGTCAGCCAGACAGTGGGCTCACCATCCACCGTCGGTGACCACATGGAAGACTGCATGAGTGTCGCCACGGCGTAGCCGCAAGCACGGAGCTCCTCCGTCCATCCCGCGATGAGCGCCGGTGGGCAGACAATGAGTGTCCGCAGCGTAAGCGGCGAGTTCTTCAGAAGCCCGATGGTCTGAAAGGTCTTACCGAGACCCATGTCGTCTGCCAGGATACCCCCACGGCACACAGCCGCATCCTCTGCCTCCCGCTCTAACATCCAGCGGATCCCCTCCTCCTGGTGCGCCAGGTAATCAATCCCTACACGGGGAGCGATTAGCGCGGATGCAGTCATTCTGTCTATCTGTCAGTCGTCGTTGATGAGAAATAAACACACCGCCCCACAGCCAAAACGCGGGCCTACTTCACGTTTTTGCCCGGTGCCCCCTGCGCATCCCGTCACTTCCGCCCATACGTCCTGCTGACCCCGGCCTGAAATCACGTCATGATTTCAAGGGAGTAAGCCCCCACCCTTACACACACAGCCGCGGCAGAGACCGCCAACACGACAGCGCCAACACGGGGATCCTCCTCATCGCCAGATCACGATCCGCCAGTTCCCAGGCCACAAAGTGATGCCCCACCATGCGATATGTTAGTGGTGACCCGCGCAAGGTCACCGTGCCTCCCCCAACAGCTGCACGTCCCGTGGACTTGTGTTGCTTGATCATCGTCCATCCGCCCCAAACGGATTTGAAACCGGTGATGGCACCAGTGTCCGTGTCACGCACAGGACGGATCATCTGCCATGTGCCCAGTGTTGGTCTCCACACGGCAAAGACCGAAGGGAACATCGCATCAGGGAATCGTGCGGCGGCTGCATTATAGAGCTTTGTCATGTCACTGACACCCTGACCCTGACACCTGACCAACACCTTTGCCAAGTGGCGGCCTTGTGTCTGACTAATCGTCCACTCACCCGCAAACCAAAATGTTTTTTGTTCTTTTTTTGGTTTTAGGGGAAGGGTCAGGTCGCTGCTTAGAATGCGCGGCCGTGCTCAAACGCGTAGATGGAGTCGCAGCAGTCAATCATCTGTGCGGCGAGCTCCTTGAGGTCACATGTCACTGCGAACACCTCCTCCTCCGTCATCGCCTCCAGCAGCATGCCGCTGATGCGCCCCGCCGTCATGTGGGGATGCCAGTATCCGCCGGCAATCATCTCCTCCGTGGCCGTGGAGAGTTGGTGCACGATCAGGCTGTAGAGCTTGTTCGCGAGTGCCATGTTGTCCTTGGGATTCATCGTGTCGTTTGCTGTGTCGTCGTCGTAGTTGCAGCCTGTTGACTTGGTTGCAACGCCACCGCACCCGTCAATTTTTGCACGGGTATGAACACCGACGGCGATGCCTGACCTGTCTCCGCGATGTGCATCCAACGGATGGGAGGCGCGATCACTGCCGTGCCCGATATGTCTGCCGACTGCTGTTGGGGCGAAGAAGGCGGCGTATGAACAGGCAACACCGGCCCGTCGTCTTCGATGAGACGGGTCACTGCGCTGCTGAGCGATGCCAACCAGGATGGAGTACGTAGGAACATTGTCATAGTCTGTCTGTCGTCGTCGTTGTGGGGACACCTGACAGCCAAAAGTCAAGCAGGGTCAACACCTCACTTTTGGTGGCCTGACCCCGCTTTGCGTCGCTCCGCTTAACGGCGCTTCTTGGCAGCCTTCTTCACCTCCGCTGCCGGTACCAAGACCGGTCGCTCAATATCACGCAAGGCTGCTGCGGCGCGGACATGCTTGGCGGAAAACGGGGTTCCACCGGTCTTACCCTGGCGCTTCTTCTCCACGCGGGTCTGGGGCTCATCGTGATGCATGTTGGCGGTGTGTTGTTGTTGTCAGATGTCAGATGTATGACTGTCACCAAAACAGGGTGACAGGGTGGTCATGGCAACTTTGGTTTGAGTGTTTGCGGGTTTGCATGGTCACCGGCCCTCTTGGCTCCGATAACCAAAATTTTTTGTTGTTTTTTGGTTTCTGATATTTTGTGTCTGTTTGTTTTGTTTTTTCAGGAAGGCATGGCTTCTACTCTGCATGGGCACCCACATCATCTGGTGCAATAAGAGACAGGAACAATACATCCCTTGCCGCCTGTTCGGCCTTATTCTGTGCGTCAGCCGCTGCCGCTACTGCCTTCTCCGCCCTGGCCTTTGCCACAGCAGCAGCCTTCACAGCTTTCTCCCGTGCTGCCGCTGCTGCCTTCTCCGCCTTGGCCTTTGCCGCAGCCGAGGCTGCTGCAGCCTTCTCCGCCTTTGCAGCCTCTGCGACAGCAGCAGCCTTTGCTAGCCTCTTCGCGAAAGTCTCCTTCGCCATCGTGAGAGCCTCCTCCTTCTCCTTCTCTTCCTGCTCTATTAAGGATATCACCTCTAACAAGGCGATGGACTCACCATCCTCACTTAGCTCACCCAGCAAGTCACCGACTGTCTCTGTCAGAGAGTCGTACTCGTAGACATCGCGACCCTTTACCATGCAGACGCTGCCACCGATGAGCGTGAGCTTCCCCTCCACGACCACGGCTGCGTCTGCAGACGTGCCGGCCGCCGAACCAGCCTCAGAGCCAGATGAAGGCGTGGAGGCACCGATCCACCTGGGCTGCTTGTGCTCTGCCCACGCCGTTCCCAGCATGTGTACCCAAGGCTCAGGCTCCTCCGTCACGCGACCTGTCCATGCACCTGGCTTGGGAGCCTCGACGTACTTCTCTAGCCGCCTGCTGCAAGCCTCGCATAGGTCAGAATCCTTCATGACCTTGCCACCACATTGAGTCTCGCTAAAGACAGCAGGCTTCCAGCGCTTGTCTGTGGCGGCGATGCGTCGCCCCACACATGCGGTCATATCGATATCCTCCTCCTTCAGGCGGTAGTCCTCTGCGGTGGGCGCCCCATCTGCACCGGCCTCAGGGAGAGACACGGCGGCCCGCTTGGGTCGCCCAACAGGCTTCTTTGCAGCAACAGGGGGTGCGAGTGCCGCCAATGTCTGCTGGAGGCCTTGCAGGGCCAGCATGGCTGCGGTCACCTGCTGCTGCATAGACAGAATTGCTGCTTCTACGTTCATCTTCGTCGTTGAGATGGGGTAGTATGCTGTCGTGTGTATGTGGGGATCTTGGCTTCTGCCGTTGTCGCACCACTGACCGACACTATCCAAACCATGTATGTTGTTTCACCTTTTTAATTCACATTTATGTGGAAATACAAAAAATGTACATTATCCTCAACATCATTAATTATATGGAACTTACTCCTCACTAACAAGCAACACCAAAATTTTGTAGTTTCTTTTTGGGCCTTGTCGGCGTTTTGTGTCTCTTTTCTAGTCTATTTTATGTGTTTTGGATGTTTGTGAGCCCTGGCGTCTACTCAGCGATGGGCTCCGTGATGGCGGTGTCAATGGACTCGCCGTCCTCCGCCAGGCCGCCCACGAAGTCGCCCGTGGTCTCCGTCAGGGAGTCGTACTCGAAGACGTTGCGGCCCTTGACCATGTAGAAGGTGCCGTCGATCAGCTTGAGCTCTCCCTCCACGACCACGGGTGCAGCGGCGGTGGAAGCGGCTGCCTCCTCCTGCGGTGCGGGCGCAGCAGAGGCAGAAGCAGAAGAGGCAGTTGCCTTGGGCTTGGAGGCCTTCTTCTCAGCCGTCTTCGCCGCACGCTCTGCTGCCTTCTGCGCCGCCTTGGCCGCTGCGGCCTCCGCCTTCTGCAGCGCCTTGGCAGACGCCTCCTCAGCCTTCTTCTGCGCCTTCGCGATCGCCTGCTGCGCCTTCTCCTGCGCCTTCTGGGCCGCGGCCTCCGCACGGGACACCTTAGGAGCAGCAGCGACCACCTCACCCGCCTCCGACCCGGCCTCAGAGCCAGATGCAGACGTGATGACGCCGACCCACTTGGGCTGCTTCTCAGCCGCCCACGCCGTTCCCAGCATGTGCATCCAGTCCAGAGGCTCCTCCGTCACAAGGCCATCCCAGCCTGTCCCGGCCTTGGGAGCCTCCACGTACTTCTGGAGGCGGCGGGTGCAAGTCTCGCAGAGGTTGGAGCCCTCCACTGTCTTGCCGCCGCACTGGAACTCGCGGTAGACGGCGGGCTTCCAGCGCTTGTCCTTGCAGCTGCTGCTCTCGTTCAGGCGGCGACCCAGACAAGTGTCAGCATTGATCTCCTCCGCCTTCAGGCGGTAGTCCTCGGCTGAGGGTGCTCCGTCCTCGCCGGCCTCAGGGAGAGACACAGCGGCTGCCGCAGCCGCCTTCTTAGGGCGCCCTGCGGACTTCTTTGCAGCGACTGGGGCTGCGGGCGCAAGATTGAGCGCGGCTGCGAATGCAGCGCGATCCTGCTCCGATGCGGTGCGGAGCAGATCCAGGAGGGACGCAAGACCGGCCACCGGCGCGGCAGCGATCTCCTGGACAGAGGGTGCAGAGTCTACGTTCACGTTCATCTTCGTCGTTTGAGATGGGGAGGTGCGCTTCGTCGTTTGCTTTCGTGGGGATCTAGGCCTCTGCCGTTGTCGCACCACTGAATGCTGCCCCACCGGCCTCCACCCCCTGTCAACTTTTTTTCAAGTCGGAGTCACGCGGAGACACGGATGTGCAGAGACATTGCAAAAGGAACAGACACTACACGCAAACACTCAAACCAAAACTTCTAGCTTGCTTTCTATGATCCCGCCGAAGCGTAAACAGGACTATAGGCTCTCACTTTCTTGACATGCGCGGCGAGCACCCGACATGTCCCTCTTCGCTGTTCCGTTGCCCGATGACCAGAGGTACAATCATTGGGTTGATGCCCCTCCTCCTCCCAGAGGGCGACCCAGCTGGGTAGGAGAGGGGCGGGCTGATATGTTAGTGGTGGGCATCTCTCCCTGTCAACTTTTGTGCCTGTCAGAAAGCCGACAGAAGGATGACAGGGACTGTGTGCAAACACTCAAACACTCAAACACTCAAACCAAAAGAAGGCCTTGCCTTCCCCAGCCACTGCTGTACACCGTTCTGGGAGGATCCTCTTCGGATCATGCCTGTGTGCCCCCAACCCGCACATAGGAGTCGCGACCCATAAGTCGCGTCCTCGGTCCAACCACGGACCCCCTGTCATCTGTGCCCCTTCTTGACTGTTGGTAGCAGTCCCCCGCACAGAAGTGTCGCAGCCGCCTCTTTCAAATGCTGCGTCCTTTTCCGGCCTACTGTTCTGGGAGGATCCTCTTCGGATCATGCCTGTGTGCCCCATCCATCGCACATAGGAGTCACAGTCTCCACTGTGTCCTCGGTCTCTGCCAGGAGACCCCATAATTCTGTGCCCCTAAGTTCCAGTTTAATGGATTGCGACTGTACTTGAGAAGACAGGCTGACCCCGCACGTCTGGCCTCTCATCGATACGCGTCTAAGTCCAAGGGGCCGATGTCGGAACCCAAGGTACTCCCTTCCAATGCTGTAAACCCGACTGTCTGGCAACAGTCCTCCCGCACAGATTCCGTCGCAGCCGACCTAACTTTGCTGCGTCCGCCCGTCCCTCCACACGCTCAGACGCTGCCCAGGGAAGGAGGGAACAGGAAGGTTCCCCCAGGCAACGTGCCCTCCTATTGGAGGGGCTCGCTGAAACCAACTACCATCGGCCTCCACCCCTGTCAACTTTTTCGGTTAACGGAAAAGCTGAGAGGGAACCCCCCCACAAACACTACTCTGCCCCCAAACACACAAAACCCTCAAACCAAAAGAACACCAGATCAGCCCCCATTCTGATCCGTCTTGTTGCCTTGCGCTCGCAACAAGTCGTCAACTGCTATCCGGCAGTGCCCGTTGTTCTTGGGTCATGTGCTCCTCTCTCGCACACAACACGTCGCAGCCTCCACTCCTGATCCGCCCGTCACATTATCCTGCCTGCGCTGCCCTACGAGAGAGCGCGTCCAACATCCACGCCCCCGCTACAAACTATGGTGGGGGGATGGATGTTTCCGGACTTAGGGATGTGTCGGTTCGTTCATGATCGCCTGGACCGACATTGCTGTCTGCATCCTGGCACGCTGCGCCCGCAGGGGGGAACATGGTCTCCTGGCCAAGGGCTTTCGCCCACAGAGACCTGGTCGTTCCCGTCAGCTCAGACGTCCCGCCACAGGGAACGACCATTAGGCCATTGCTGCGGGGCGTGCCCTCCTAATGGAGGGGCTTGCTGAAACTGCCTACCCCTGGCTCCGTCTCCTGTCAACTTTTTCGGACCCAGGAGCCCGCGCGTCACCTTTTCCCAGGAGCATCAGCGGAGCTGAGATACATGAGCCGCAAAGTGACGACCTTTTCCCTCTGAAACCCAAAGGTGATAGAGACTCCTTCACCTTTTTTCTTTCCTTTTCTACTCCCCCTTCCAACAGACAAAAAAGGTGACAGACGACCATCCCCCACCTCCAACCAGCATAGCCCAAGTGACTGTCATATCAATCCCTCCCCCATATGACAAAAGCGCATTCTACGGAAAGGGCATACGGGGGAGGGCCAGAAGGAGCAATCCTTTTGGTTTGGGTGTTTGCGGGTGCTCCCTCACGTACCCGCCTATCCGCCTATCTGCCCGCCTCCATAAGACAAAAAAGTTGACAGGGGAGGAGGCCAGTGTTAGCTGATTCAGGCACAGAACCCGGCCCCTCTCTCGAGACGGAGAGAGGGGCATAAACATCCCCATGCTTCCACCTCTGGCATCGGGCAATGTAAAGCAAGGAGGGACAGATCGGGTGCTCGCCGTGTCTGTCAAGAAAAGCAAGAGCCTACTGTCGAGACGCAAGGGGCAGTAGAAGGGGCTGTATTTTGGTTTGCGTGTTTGAGCGAAGCGGGACGGAAGGGGACGTGTCCCAACCCGTCTCTCCACACGGAATCCGTGAGACAAAAAAGTTGACAGGTGGAGTTGGCCAGGTTGGTGTTTGTTAGTGGTGCGACAACGACAGCAGTCCGGATCCCCACGAAAGCGCTTCCAGACCTACACTCCTGACTCATACGACGATGTTCAAGACTGTTACGCCCAAGAAGTCCGCCCCCAAGGGCGCAGCGCAGACCTTCTCCGCCGGTGGCAAGAAGGCCCCTGTTGCTGCTCCTAAGAAGGGCTCCCTCTTCGCTGCTCTAGCATACGACAGCGATGATTCAGACGAGTATGCCCCTGCTGCACCGGTCTGCCCTCCCGCCCCC
>Ga0114982_1001111_pt1 | contig 13601 bp, 9 predicted proteins | sample Shrwel_input2_FT_FD_87183 | JGI IMG/M metagenome (GOLD analysis project Ga0114982, IMG submission 87183) | Subsurface microbial communities from deep shales in Ohio, USA - Utica-3 well 1 S input2 FT | ecosystem: Environmental > Aquatic > Deep subsurface > Shale gas/oil reservoir > Produced... | reverse complement strand
GCTGATGATATTTCAGAAAAATATTTGAGTACATATGGTATTCATAATGTAACTGCAAGTTTGGTTAAAAATGCAGTGGTTGTATATGTTGATGAGATGTCTGATATCCCTGATGATATACAAAAAGAAATCAAAGAAATGGTAAAACCCTATTCCGCCATTTTTAAAGAATCAAAACTTAAATCTGATAAACAACATTTAGAAGATATTATTAAAGATTAGCATTTATCATTTGATTTCTTAGATGAGGAGGTAAGGTAGCCATCAACTCCTCATCAAAGTTATCATTCATATTTTCTTTCTTCTCTGTTACTGCTTGTTGTTGTGCTGCTAATCCAAATGCATCCGCTCTAGCAGTCATAATAAGTTGTAATTTTTCAAGCTCATTGTTAGATAGTTTTTTAAACTCTTCACGAGACATTGAAATAACTCCCTTGAGCATGTAGTCAACTTCAACAATCATAGGAAGAACAGGGTATCCATTTTGAGATTCACCCTTAAAATATTTCAACGCAGAATTATAAACAATATTTGCTTCTTTAGCATCTAGCCCAATATATTTAAAGTATTGAACCCAAAGCTCATCAACAAAAGGCTGAGTGAGTTTGGTAATAATTTCGCCATTTTCATTCTTTAGAAGTTTTTCATTATTTAAATCATATACCCAAATAATAGCCTTTTTAAGTATTTCTCTTCTTTCATATTCGCCAGAAAAATAAAGGTCATCTTCATCAACCTTAAATGCTTTAGCTTCAATATCTAAAGCTTCACTCCAAGTTAAATCTCGACAACAAAAAATAGCAATATCATCTTCTAGTTTTACTTTGAAAATGTATTGGTCTTTATTAATTTGAGGAAGTTCATCTTTCTCTTCTTGATGATTCATTATTTGGGCATCTTCTTGTTGCTGCCCATACATATTCATCATGTGGCTTAAGGCTTCTTCGTGTGTCATGGGAGATCTAAAACGCTCCTATAATCAATATCAAATTCAGAAACAGCAGTTACATTACCACCCCAAAATCCAGCATCTTGAGGAAGTCTAGCGTTAAAGTTCCATGTATGATATCTACTACCAGTTGTCGTCATTGATACTATTGGATTTGACCAATCAACATCTCTCATATGAAATAAGAAATTGCCACCAAAATACATAGTTAAAGAAGATGATGGGTACCTGTCTAAATAATCATCAAGTTTTGCATTAAAAATAGTAACTGAGCCTGTGACTGTTCTGTTCTGTAAAGCTGCAAATTTTGGTCCAATAACGTCAGTATAATCTCCATTATCAAGAATGGGATTTGTATGTGTTAATAATATGCTTTGGTTTATATTTATGCTCATACCAACTATTTTGTTTGTATTTGATTTTGAAGTGAATACATAGTTAGTTTTTTTAGTGTCTTTTGATTGTGTTATTTTAAGATTATCAAATAACTCTTTTTTAAGTTCTGAATGAATTCTTTTCTCAGGTTCAAAAAAAGATATCAGACAATCAGACAAATTTGCTGTTCTATAGTTTTTATAATCTTGTATTTCGTAAGATTCAAAACCATTAAATTCTATTGTCCTTGGATCGTCTTCTATATCTGGTTTTATGATAGGTATAGTTTCAGGGCTAATGAGGGTTTTACCACCCAAAAAGCTACACTTGATATCCACATCAGACAAGCCGCTTCTTCCTTCAACAGTTATATTGAATGATTCCATAAAAACAGGACCATAAGACAGATGAGCGGAGTTACTAGATGCAAAAAACAATGGAAAAATTGGAACTATAGTTGCTTTATAAATTGTGTTTTCTGCTGGCTCATGTTCACTTTCTCCATTATCTGAAACTAAAGGATTGAATGAAAAATTAGAAATCTGATATGTTTGTTTTTCAAATGATAAATAGTTATCCAAAGCCATAGGATAATAAGAACTTAAAGGCTGAAATAAGTTGCTTCCAGGATTATCTTCAAATCCAGAGATCCATATTCTTTTATATAAGTTTTCATCATAATCAATGGTGTGTCTACCAAAGTTTCCATTATCAAGCTCAACTTCCCTTATAGATGTTGGAAGCTTTCGAGCCATACTATACATATCCCAAACAAAACCTGGAATTCTATATTTATTGAGATTGAAAGTAAAACCACTTCCCAATGAATTATATAAGTCTCTATACAATTCTTGGTTGAGATCATTTAGGGCAATGACAAAAATATTGTGACCTTTTGTTGGAACCCCATTAATAACTTTTTGCTCGTAGTTTAACATTTTACTTTCCGCTTGTTATTTTAAGCCATTCTTGTGCTAATGCTCTAACAACTTCATGTCTAGTTTTTCCAATATTCTCACTTGTAATAGGCACTACATTTCCAGTTTCAGCATCTTTTAAATTCCAAGAAGAAAAGAAACTTAAAATAATTAATTTACATAAAACAAATGTTCTAACCATTGGATTGCCAGTAACAGCATTAATAATGGTTGCTTCTTCCAATATGTTTGACATAGTTTCAAAATCTCTACCTTTAGCATCGCAGATTAATGAAATAGTATCATCATCAGATTCTTCACTTGGTTTTAAAATCTTAACTGCAGTAATAACTTCATTCACTACATTTTTAATTTTAAACCTGATAATTACTGGAAACGTTTCTTCTGGATTTACAAATATACTCATAAAAAACCCTTAGAAAGAAGTTGAATTGTCTAAAGTTGGTATCTTATTCAATTTTTCAGTTACTACGCTGAACTTAATTTCTTTCGTTTGACTGTCAGATAATGGGGAGTCTGCTTTTGAGCCTGACCAAACAACTTCATCAAAAGTTATCTTAAACACGCCAAAATCTACTTCTATCCCACCATTGTTTATACTTGAAGGACCAGCAAGTTTTTCAGCTAAAGTGTATGGAGATATAGGAGATATGTATTTTATTGTGCCTTCTATCTTTCTTCCATTTGAAACTAACCCGTATGGCTTTAAATTTTCTCTAAATCTAATAAATCTATCAGGGTTTATTGAATGTAAAGTATACACAGGCTCTAGTTGATTTTCTAAAGTCAAAGTAAATTCTTGAACTAAAAAACTAGTTGTTCCAATACCTTGAAATCCTTGAAAAAACGGATTTCCAAAAGCATTAGTAGTTAATCCAAATCCACCAGCAGTATATGAAGTGTTATTTATTCTTACTTCAGAACCTTGCAACCCTCTATAAACTTTATACTTAGCGACATTAGCGGCTAAAGTGTCGTAGTTGTTATTTACATCTATTTGATATTGTCTGTTAACATTCAAAAACTTTATATCAACATTAGCTTCTATGTCTTGTCCTGGCTTAGCGTTGAGTGTAATTTTATCAACTAAACAACCACTTAAAAGACCTTGAAATAATGAAACTAGATTGAATGCTGGGTTTCTCGTTGTGGACGCCAAACCTGCTTTTACAAATGTAGTTGAAACTGTATGGGTACGTGCGGTTCCAGATGAAAAGAATAAAGTTCTATTTGTTTTATTAACAGAGGATACAGATACGGTTTCAGTTAATTCAGTACCACCAAATTTTGAGAATGTTAAATTAAATGGAGTAGTTAGACTTTTAAAATCACTAATGTTATCAACTGCTATAAAAGTTGTTCCTATGCCAACTGTGCTATTTGTTGAAATGATTTTTCCAGCTATTGCATTTCCTGTTCCTTGGTATGCTAAGGTTGCTGCATCCCACAAACTAGCAAACCCAAAATCAATATAGCCTGTGGATGAAGCATGAACTAGCATACTAAAAGAAGCGGAAAACTCAGATTTGGACAAGCTAAATGTATTAGGATCTGCACCTTCACCAGCTAATCTTTCGTAGTTTAAAGCTTCTTGAGCAAAACTAAAATTTAAGTTTTTTGCATTTAAAAGAAAATCTGTATCTATACTGCCAAAATTATATTCAAATAGCGGTTCTGTAGAATTAACTCTATCCAGGATAAGTAAATCATAGTATCCTGGGTTAAAACCTAGAGCTGAATATTGATTTGAAAGGTCATTCATTATGGCACTGTTTCAACTGTAAAGAAGTCATAAACACTCCATTTGATAGGACCATTATTAGTTCTTTGCAAATTTGCTCCTGGAGTTACATAAACATCATCAATGCGGTCAAAAAGGTTATTTGCTGTTCCTAAAATAAACCGTGTGTTTCTTTCAGTACCTTGTGGAATAGTTTCAGTAAATGTTACAGGTGTTCCATTAGCGCCATTTCTAGCAGTAATAGTAACAATCATTTCATTTTTAGTTAATGTTGTTTCAGAAGATAATCCATCATATTCAGCTGCGAAACTGTCTGAAACAACTTGGTAAATATCTTCTACTGGAGGAACAAAAATTGATAATCTTCTTGGGGTGAATGAAGTAATGTTATAGAATTTTAAACCTCTTCTTACTGGGTACTTAACTCCTAATCCATTGTCTAGATATCCACGAAGCTTGTAGTACGGAGTGTAAATGTTATATAAACTGGATGGAACATTATCATAAGTTGACCAGTTATCAAAATCTGTTACTAGAGTTGATGATTTAAAAAGAGTAATTTCTCCATAAGGATCTAGGGCATCTTTTTCTAATCCTCTAACATAAATAGTGCCCGTGCTCGATGCATTTGTCACTGGATCAATTATTTCTACAAGTGAAACTCTATCAATAATAGCCCAATAAATATGCCCACTTACTAAGTTAACACCCTTTTTAAACTTAAAAGTATATTCATCACTCTGGTCTGTTAAATCATTGTAGTAAAGCTTGACTTCATCTGTTAATGGACTTTCAATATTAGGAACATATAAAGTGTTAGTATCATCAAGTGTAGCATCAGTATCTCCAGAAGTTACATAATCAGCAAAAGAATCATATAATCTTAAAGTTAAATAATCTGATGTATTCTTGACTGTGTAACCTTCAGTGCCAAACAATAACTTTATTGAAATACCACCACAAAAACCATCATTGTCTGGTTCAATTTTAATAGCTGTGTATCTATTACTTAAAGACACATTTGAATCATCTGCTGTTGTTGTATTGGAAAAATATGGTTGTTTTTGTACTTCTTCAGGAATAGTAAGCCTGTATTCCATCAAGTCAGAAGCTAAGTTTCCTCTTTTATAAACATTATAAAAAAGACCATTAGCAACACTTTCCCAATTCAACTCAATCATATAGTTGTTATTTGATACAGAGTTAGTTGTGACTTCAATATAACTAGGCACTGTTTCTCCGCTAGTTTCTGAAGTAATAGTTTTAACAACAGAAGCTCCGTAAATGTGAGTACCACGCTCCAAGCTTGATAAACTTCCTGGAGATGTTAAAGAAGTAGCTGAATAACCAGTGTCTACACCAGCAGTCCCAACAAGCCTAGGATTATTCGATACCAAGTCGCCTCTGAATATAGCGAACGTATGTTGTAAATCTTCAGATGTTAATTCATAGTATGCTTTAGCAAAACTGTATGGGAAATTAAATCTTTCCAACCCAGAAAATGACAACCCTTTTGAATAAAAACTTTGAACTCTAAATGGTTGAGCTGCCCATATTTTTCTTAAATTAGTGTTTGTTCCAGCAGCCAATTTTATAGATAAAGCCTTAATGCCTTGCACCACTTCACTTAAAAGAAAACTTGATTTTAAGTTTTGCATATCATTAAGAGCGCTTTGGCAAGCATTTAATATTCTAGTATTGTCTGCAGTGTCTCCAAAAATAGGATTTGTACTATTGTTATAAGGCAGCGGTGTTGAAATGCTGACTATAGCGTATTCGCCAGTGTTGTCTACAACGCTAGGATTAGATGGATTTGTTATCACTACATTTGCAATTGGGAGCCATGTAGAAGGCAACGGTGGGTAATACTCAAATGTATCAGGATCAGCAGTTCCATCAGCGGTCAACACAGGAAAACCCATGATTGATTGAACTCTGGCTTGATAATTAAACCTTACAGCAGAACCAGAAGGAATTGATGACTGTATTTTGCCATACACCGGAGATGCAATTGTCCCTAGATTTTGACCTGGATCAATGACCATGCCGGTTTTGTCATCATTTAAAGAAACAAATTTGATATACAGCCTACCTACTTGAGCTTCTAATGGAAAGCCAAGTGTCTCAGGTATTGTTGTGTCTTTTATATAAATAATAGAGTCGTTGATAGATGCCGCTGATGAAGTTTCTGTATTCCATGTTTGAACTGCTTTCTGAACTTCATCTAGTGGAAGGCCTAAAGTCATTCCATAAACATACAAATTAGAATATAATTGACTAAAACTTCTTCTTATAGAAATGTCTTGAGAAAGAACATTAATAACATTGTTGTCGTAAACAACTTGTCCGCTGGCTACGTTTACGTAATAAGGTTCACTTGCTGAGTATGTAGTTGTAAACCCAAGAACTGTAGTATCAAGTATAGCAAAGTAAGCGTTGCCACTATTAGCCATATTGTATAGATTATTAATTTCATAAATGGCTGTAGCAGGTGTTGTTTTGCTACCCAAACTTTGTTGTAATGAATCGTAGATGTTCCCAGCTACTTTTGTAACTTCATAAACAACTTCTTCAATTTTTGATGATATAGCCATATTAAATAATTATACCCATTTCAGTTTTTAAGAACTCTTTTAACCTAGCTGGCATCATTGAAGAGTTGCTTTGCCAATAAGAGATGAAATTAGGGCTCCAGTTTGTTAATCTAATCCACTCATTAATAATATTAATTATTTCTGTTCTTAGTTTGTTATATCTTTTTGTGATATTAGTTTCATTCTTAATCAATTGTGGAGTTAAAAAAATTGCTATTTGCTCAAGAGAGAATGAGAAAAATCCACGTATTTTTCTATTATCGATTGTGTGCAAATTAACTCTTGAATTTTGATAAGTGCCGTCATAATAATCTATATCTAAAATAAAATCATAAATATCGATATATTTATAGCTATCGTAACTGCCTAATGAAGCATCAGATAAAGGTTCAATAGTGTCAAAACTATTTTTGATAAACATTAATTTAGCTTCATCAATGGTTATATCTTTAGATATTATCCTGGTGAAACCATTAGCACCTTTTAAAGTTGATGCAGAAATACTATTGTATGTATCGCCACTATCTTCATACGATTCAAGAAAAACTTTACCAAATGCATAACAGTTTGATAATATTTCATATTCACCGGATATTTGTTGTCTTTGAATAACATCTGTTGTTGGATCAGATGGAAAGATAGATAAGCTTATTTCATTGTTTACTGTCGCAGGGGTTGTAATTAATTGAGGTAATGTTTCAGTATTACTTAGCTCTAATCCCTTACCAAAAGTGAACAATTTATTTATCTTATTAGGGTCTGTAGTTTCTGTTTGAGCAAGACCGTAAACTAAATCAATTGGTCTAATTGAATCTGGCTTGCCGATAGCGTATTCTTTATTAGCTTTAGTAAGGTCAGTTACTTCTTGTAATATATCTAAACTAATTACAAGATTATTCATCATATACACAGTGTTAGGATTAGGTGCTGACATTATTTACTCCTGAAAACTATTCTGTCGCCCGGAGGTGCGCCATGAGTTGGAGTTGATATTTCTTCTAAAGTTTTTCCTATTGTCAAGAACACAATTTTATCAATTGGTTCTCCATCTGGATCTATGTCTACTGGAGCTTGAGTTGCATCTTGATAAAATGTTGAGTCTATTGCATTCCAAGTAGAATCACTAGATAATTTCCATTCTCCTAGTAAGACTTGAGGATGAGATGTAGAATTCAAAATATCAGTTTTATGTGTATGAAGGATTTCAAAAGTCACTTGCTCATCGCTAACCAGACTTAAAGTAAATGTATTAGCATAGTTTGAATTTGTATTTGTAAGGTTTGATATTTCTGGCGTTATGCTTTCATTTACAAATACTTTAATACCGTAACTGGAATAGAATCTGAAGTCATAAGAATCAGTGTTTTGAGGATAGAACACGCCCTTAGATTTTGCTTGTAAGTATTCAGTTGTTCCATTAATGCTGTATCCACTGAAATCTAAAGCACTTGTGACTATAGTGTCATCAGCAGATTTTTCAAGTTCAATATTTTGATTAATATCGTCAATTGTAACTGAATCAGCTAAGAACCACCAAGTTTGCCAGAAAGGAGACCTGTTTAATGTAATAAAGTTTTCTTTTAATGTGTTTTTTGCATAATACTTTACATAAACATAAATATCTCTTGAGTATTTAGCCCAATGCCATTCTGGTTTAAATCTTATTGCATATTGAACGTTTGTTAAAGAAGAAGCTGATGTAGATAAGGTCAAAGAGTTAGCACTATTAATACTTGATACATCATACCAAGTAGTTATGTCGATATGGTTTCTGCTTCCAAAGCCAATTTGGATATCTTGTCCTGCAAATAATAAGAAGCTTGAGTTACCCGATGCAGTAACTGACGTCGTACTTACTGTTACTGTCCCAGTTGTTTCTTTTGTAAGTCCACCATAAAAAGCTCTTGGGTAAAGTTGTAGATTTTGAGGTGGGCTTATTGTTTTAGAAGTAAAAGAAACATAGCTTTCAAGATTGTAAACTGGGTTCTTTTCTCTTTGCCTATTTGGAGGAGGCAATGTAGAGTTGATAGAGTAGTCAGTCCTGTTGAAAGTTCCAAATATATCCGCTGATGGTTGGAAGAAAGAAATATAAGGTCTACCAGTAATGAATCCCCAATTATTATCTTTATCTTTCAATGAAAGTGTAGTTGAGCCTGTAGAAGCGCCCCAAACTTTAAACTGGTGCTTAATTACGTAATTAGTACCCGAGCTTATTGTCCCAGGAGAAGATGTTAAGGTCAAGTTTGTATTGCTATTTATCGATGAAATAGTGTACCAATCAGTTATTTCACTCGGAACTGTTGAACCAAACCCAATTTCAGAATTTTTGATATAATTAGTAAATGTAGTTCCGGTTCCAGTAACATTTGTTCCAGAACAAGCTACTGTTCCTGAGGTGTTAGTGGCGTAGGTTCTGAATTCTTGATTAGACTTAAATACTAACCAATAGTTATTGTCAGCCGAAATATTTGCACTCAACCCAAAGGAATACTCTGCTATATATGGAGAGATTGATGTTAATGCAATACCTGAGCCACCTTTGATAAGTTTATCTGGAGTGTTTCCTGTAGCTGTAGATGAATACAACTCAACATTCAATAAACCCGTAGGTAAAAATGGAATGGTGTTTGACATTCTCAACTTGAAACTTTGTGATGAAGAATCAAGTAGTGGAGATATTTTAATTCCAAATGTAGGCTGAGATACTGCTATACCTGTGTTTGAAGTTGTTTGATTCAAACCAAATGAACCATCAAGACTTGTTTGCTGATTGTGAATATTTTCAATTACATTTATAGAGTCATCAGCAATAGATAACCCAGAGGTTGCGATAGTAAATGAATCCGCTTTAACATCTCCAGAAGTATACGGGTAATAATCATCTGCCGTTTGTATACCTTGTGACTTTCCATCGCCGCCTATTAAAGCGTAATAATTGATTTGCCAATATGGATTCGAATCAAAAGAATATTTAGAAGTAGTCATTCCTATTTCTTTTAATGCAACCCATTGTTCTGGGTAGTGATTCAAGTCAATGGTAATAAAGTCACCTTGATAATTTGCAAGTGCTTCATTGATATCAGATCCTGGCGGTAAAGAAGCTATAAACTGCTCACGAGTCTGCCCTTCTTGCTTGTCACTTCCTACAACCCTAGTAAGAATTGGTCTTGCCTCTTGCATCTTTAAATCAGGAATACAGCCAGCATACCCATATAAGTTGTAGTCTGGTATTGTTTCTAATGTGCCTTCAGCCTTTGCTGTTTGCTCATCTGATGTGCCTGATTTGTAATATCCAACAACACTTAATCCTTTATTAACTCTATTGTTATATTCTTCGTCAGACAAGAAGAATTTAGATGCATTTAAATATAAATCTTTTTGTAATATGTTTTTATTTGAGTCTTGTAACTTGAGCTTAAAAGTATAATCTAGACCAATTTTGTCACCAGATATATTAGGGTCAATAGCTTCACAAAGAAGAGAAAGTTCTTGGTAAACTTCGAAATTACTTGATACTGGTACTTTAACATTGTAGTTTCTAAGATGGTCAGAAGTTAATGATGCTAAATCTTTACTTGGTGATTGTATAGCAAAGTCAGCGACTGCTTCATTACCATCAAAGGTAAATTGAAAACCTCTTGGTTCATAATCAGGGTTTTTTAAATTGGTCGCTGAAGGTTTTTTCAATAAGTAGTGAATAAGAGTTTGGTAATTATTAGGGTCAGTTGATGAAATGCTTAAAAGTTCATCTATTCTACCAACAACTAATCTTGCTGATTCTGGAACAATTTGTCTTGCTAAATTGTTAAAAAGTTCATTGTGATTACTGTTTCTTGTAAACTGAACTGTTTTATAATATTGCGGTAGTAAAAGCTCTATTACATTTTGATCTTGCACACCAAATTTTGCAAAATTTACCGCAAGCTTTTCCAAATATACAATACTGGATGTGTTCAATATATTCAAGAAGTTATAGTGTACGCCATCAGCTTCTAGAATTCTTTTTGATAAACTAATTAAATTTGCAGATTGCAAAAGTTCATATACTTCATCAACTGGTCTTGTAAGTAGACATCTGAATAGACAATCATAAGTTTCAGGAACAACAGGCCAATTTGAGAAATTTTCATATGAATCTAATGTTTCTCTATCAAATGGAATACCCGTTAATATTTTATATGTGGCCTTGGGAGATTCATAACTAGCGCCAGAATTTTCAGTACAAATAGAGACTGGATACAGCTGATTTCTTTTAACTTCGCTATATCCAACCAAAGAACCATCATCGCCAAAATCTGAAGCTGGCACTAATGAATCTAAAGAATATCTAAATGGTGCCGTTGGTTCTGAGTACTCACCATCTTTAAAACTAAACAAAGTTTTATTTTGGGAATATAGATAGAGATTGGAATCATAAACACCGGTAAGTTCATAATCCAAATAGTTAGATATTGTTTGCTTAAAGAAACTTTTTTTATTCCAAAGTATTAAGTTTGAATTAGCAACATCTACTGATCCATCTATAGAACTGATGGATATGTCGTTCATATCGTAATCAATAAGGTTAAAATTATAGTTGGTGTATGAGTTTACAGTCAAGTCATCTTCTGAATTCCAATAAACTGCTATGTGCCACCAGTAATTATTTGTCCATGAAAAAGAAGATGAGGATGGAAGGTTAATCTCGAGTATCCAATAATTTTCTGAATCAACTGTAACATCGAAGTTTAAGACATCATCAACAAAAGAATTGTATGGATATATTTTAAAGTCTAGCGCACTGAGTTGGCTATAAAGTGTTGGGGTAGTTATTGATTGCCAAGATGAAGTGTAATTTTGAATAAGATTGTTATGGTAATAAAGCTTGATATCTCTTGGTTCGTTCGTTTTTGGGTCAGTAAGTTTAAATCCAGTCAGTACATCTTCATGAAGCTTTACTTTAACTTGTTTTGTTAAGCTGCTTGGGTTGCCTATTTCTGCTAAACCGCCGTCTTTTGTAACAGCTGTTCCAAAAGTATTTCTAAGCGATATCCATCTAGCATTATCAAACTTTGGAACAGTTTCATAATTTGCAGTAGTTACAGGCATAGTATAAGAGCCTGTATATCTTGATGTTGTATTTAAATCTGCCCTAGCTATGTTAACCTGAGCTGTAAACCCTGAACCAACAGTGTTTTCTCCACCATAAGGAGCATAAGTTGTTGTGTTCGATGTTCTTGGGTTAGTGTAAAATGCTGGTGGAATATAATCCCCCCATCCATTATATAACCATATTCCCCATCCTTCTAGACTAGGAGGGCCATCAAAAGAAGGATTCCAAGTTCCAGATGTATAGATTGGAAAGGGCAAAGATAGATTTTTTTTTGAGTAAATCTCTCCGCCTTGTATACCAAATCCAATAGGGTCGTCAACATTGTAAGTTAAAAAATCTGGGTCGCTAAAGCCGTCTGTTGATTTACCAGATAAATCATAGTCATGAAAATTATTAGATGTTTTAAGTCTTGTTAATAGAGTTTCAGCATCAAGATTAAAACCCCGCCTATCGACTGTGTTGCCGAAAGCGTTTCTTACGTAATTTTTAGCTTTTCCAATAGTATTTGTTAATACTTCTAAGCCTTTTCTTGTTGTACTGCTCATAACTAGAAAGCCGTTGTTGGAACATTATCAGGACCGTATATAGTTTGTTTTACCAATTCTTTTGCAGAAATTGTCAACTGACCGTTCTTTAACAACGCCTGACCCCTTCCATCGTCTGAAGGTTTGGAATCTGTACAGGTTACATCGTAAATTAACCTAATAGGATCTACAAAATCCCTTCTCATAGCAAGAATGTTTGTTCTGGCGGTTGATGGTAAATACGTTACAGTTGTACCAGCACCCACTGCCTCAAATACTCTATAAAAAGCTTCTGTTGCTAAACCTGACGCTGGCAAACCTGGAGATGACACTGAAGCATCATGTGTTTGCGACCATAAATCATCAAAGTTAGTTTGTGCTGCATTTGAATAAGAACTAAATATTGCATTATGGTCTATAGTGTAATGCTGTGGAGAAAGCATGAATTTGCTACAGATTGGGCACGGCTCTAGCACCCACATTCTTCTGTGTCTTCTTAGCACACTTAAAACTAATCTTGAAGCTTCTTGAACTAATCTTTCAGAAAGTTCTATATTGTCAGCTCCAGCATCTATTCCAATAGTGATTTTATGCTCGTATTCTTGAAGACCAAGAGAAACATCTTTAATAGGAATAGAGGTGCCATAAAAGATAAGAGAAAGATTAGAAGGCTTGACATCCCTATCGCCAAAGTACCAACCCAAGATTGGTCTGTCATAAATAACAACTTGGTCTTTAGAGTTTTTTGGCAAATCGTTGTACAGAATGCCTTTAAGAGTGTCATAAATTCTTTCAACCATTTATAGACCTATTGATTCTTGCCTTTTGAAGCACCGTCTTTTCTTGGATTGTTTGGAATACCACGCAAGGTAGCTCTGACGAATCTATCTCCACGAGTATTTCTTTGACCAAATAATCTAATCTCACCATTTTGAATTCTTACAAGTTCATTCATAGCCCATTCAAAGCGGTCTTTTTGTGCTTCAGAAGATTGTCTATCCGCACCTTGAAGAGCTTGAGCATAAAACATTTGAGCTGCTAAAATTGCACAAATTACAGGTATAGGATGTGGGTAAGCAACATCACCACCCAAATTAACTTGTTTCAAAGGAACATCATAAGCAATAGAAAGATTGGCATCTATTTCAGAAGAAGCTTGCTCAATAAAAAAATCTAGATTAATATTTGTTGCTGTTTCTGGAGATGGGTTTCTAAAGTTAGGTACTGGGTTATCACCTTCCGCAACTACATTTGGTGGAAGGTACTGTTTAACATCTGTTGTTTTGCAATAAGCTCTAGGCATTTGGAACTCCTTGTGGTTTTGGCTTTAAATATTTAGGTTCAAAATCCACACCTTCATTTGGAGCTAAAAGACCCATTTTTTCGGC
>Ga0114982_1001110_pt1 | contig 13605 bp, 15 predicted proteins | sample Shrwel_input2_FT_FD_87183 | JGI IMG/M metagenome (GOLD analysis project Ga0114982, IMG submission 87183) | Subsurface microbial communities from deep shales in Ohio, USA - Utica-3 well 1 S input2 FT | ecosystem: Environmental > Aquatic > Deep subsurface > Shale gas/oil reservoir > Produced... | reverse complement strand
TGCTAAGAGTATGCTTAAACAGTTCTTAGGTAAAAATGATAAAGAAGCAAAAGCCTTGGGCTATGACCAAGCAATAAAAGCTGCCGCAGATAAAGTCATTGAGATATTAAAGCAAGATCAACAAAGTGTGGCGGAGAATTATCACAGTGATTTAATGAAGCAGACCTATGCAAAATTCTTCAAACCTGCTCCTCCTAAAACAGTATTAGCAGTAAAGAAGTTTTTATCTGATGTAATAATATCATTGGGAACTGCTCAAGATAATGATTATAACGACAACGACGAAGAAATAAGTTGGGGACAAGATCTTTCTGACGTTAGAGAAGCGTATGGTAAACTACGCAGTAACACTTCTCCAAATTGGTTTGATATTGCAGATGCAGTTCTTAGTTACGATACAGAATTTAGAGAAAGTATGCTAGAGTGGGCAGAAGAAGAGTTAGGTAGTAAATTAGTTGATTTTTTATGGGATGAAGTATGGGAAGCCAAACATAAGATTTCAAAATCCGATGGGTCATACAACATAGATGTAGATTCAGGTCAAGAAGTAACACCACACAAATCTTACGATCCAGAAAAAGATCCGCCTAAGACACCACGCAACATTGAATGGAAAGTAATGATCAACGGTGAGCAAAAGATAAAGTTTGGCGGGGTAAGTAATAATCAAGAAGCGGCCATGAAGGTTGCCACAAACTGGGCTCGCAATCATGGCTACGAACGCGAAGTACAAGCAGGCAAAATCAAAGTTGTGCAAGTCCAGCAAGGTGTGGCGGAAGCTGGATCACCAGCACAACAGGCTGCTATTGCCATTGCTATGAAGAAAGCAGGCAAGAAGCCAAAGAGCGAAGCAATGTTACCTAAGAGTGCGTTCGCCGGCAGTGATAAAAACAAACTAGGATCAGCAGGACAGTTAAAAGGTTCTATGAAACGTCCAGCAAGAGCAGGTGACTTAGTCGGAGAAGACCGTTGTGTGCCAATTAGCGAAAATGTTGAAAACATCATGGACGCACTAATTAACAAGATTATTACCAATGAAGCAATACAGAATAAGCACCGCTGATCTAGTACAAGAAAGCGATGAAGATTGCTATCTTGCTCCAGACGACCCTTTACACGAATTAAAGGCGGCGGCGGCCTTAGGCGGACTAGGTAGTGCCGAGCGACTAGCTGACTACAACGCAAAGTTAAAAAAGCCTGTAGTAGGCAGTAACAAGGGACAGATACAACGCGAACAAGGAATTAAACCAGGTACAGACGCTTGGTTTAAACTTTGGTTTGGCAGAAATAATAAATAAGACATCATGGAACAACTACAACAAATTGCTAAAATTGCATTCGCTAGTGAATTTAGTTTCGCACTAAAAGCACAGAACTTCCACTGGAATGTAGAAGGCAGCGACTTCTTAGAATATCATCAACTATTTGATATTATCTATACTGAAGTATACGGAAGCATTGACAACTTTGCTGAAAACATTCGCAAAATAGAAACATATACTCCTGCTAGTTTAAGCCGTTTCAATATGTTAAGCAAAGTAGAAGACGAAACACAAATCCTTATGCCTGCTGACATGTTAAAAGAATTATTAATGGACAATGAAAAAATGATCATTATCCTAAAGAAAACATACGATGCTTCAGAAGCTGCAGGTAAACACGGCTTTAGCAACTTCCTAGCAGAACGCATGGACGCACATGAGAAACATGGTTGGTTCTTACGTGCTAGCCTAAAGAGCAGTTAATATGAGAGCGCAAGAATTTATTGTTGAAAGAAAGACTGGAAAGATCACTAAACGTGCTCAACAATCTAGTCGAGGTATTAATACCTACGGTGACGAAGAGCACGTTAGTGGAGACTACGTATCGTTTAAACTAGGACAGGCAATGGCCATGGCTGACGGTTCAGGTAAGCCATTAGACATAGATGCTAAAAGCTGGTATGGTAAGCAAAAAACTACTCAGCCATATACAGAAATTGAACAGGCAATGTTTAAACAGGCAGCAAAAGCTGTAGGTGCTAGTGCTGTAGACGTTAACAACGGTGATATGAAGAGTCGAGAATTAGACAGTACAAATACTGTTAGTCCTGTAGCAAATTGGATGAAAAAATGAAACACGAATTTACAATTAAAAAAGGCAAAGGCATAACTGTTTATAGTCTAGGCGAATCCGATAGTGGTGTTACAACCTCATCCTCAGTAGGAAGTGGATCAGTTGTAAGTTCGTTAGGCGGAATGCAGCGTAGGCCCGAAGATTCAATCTTTGCTCAAGAATCTAAAAAAGATGAGACATCAAAGCCTCGTAACTTTGTTGCCAAGAACGCTAAGATGGGCGGAGCTGGTAAGATGAAGGATAAGAGCAAGACTCTTCCTCGTCATGAAAAACATAAGAAGCCAGTGGCGGAAGGCGAGCGCACAATGAGCCGTGCTGCCAAGGGTCATGAGAAGTACGGCAAGGCAGGAATGGCAGCATTGGCCAAAGCAGGTCGTGATGGTGCCGGAGAAGAAAAACTAGATAAGATCCGTGATAAGCATGACAAGTATAATGAAGGCTTCAACGGTGAGTATGATGACGAAGCAGGCATGGCGCAGAGCAACCTAATTACTTCAGCAAGAGCAGTTATAGGATTGCTAAAGACCATTGACGATAGAGATAACTTGCCAGAGTGGGCTCAAGAAAAGATTGCCAAGGCAGAAATGATGTTAGTAGGTGTTTGGGATTATCTACAAAGTCAAAAAGCACAAGGTATTAATCCACAACAAGATATGGAAGAAGGCCTGGGCAAAATGCGTGGTAACCCAGGTGCCTACGATGCCGATGTAAGAGCAAGTCAGCAAGGATTTAAACGTCCTAGCAATCATAGAGATCCAGAAGGCGAAGATGATCCTAGAGAAACTATGATGTGGAATCTTACTATCAACGGTGAGCCATTAAATCCTCGACCAATTATGGGGCGTAGCAACTTAATCAAATTTGGTAAACAACAAGCGGCCGCTGGAGTAGATCTTTCCAATGCTATGATATCTCCAGTTAGTAATTTAAAAGAACGCACAGAAGTAAAAGATAAATCAGGCAAGGTTGTAAGTTGGAAAGATGAAACTCCTTGGCGCAAAGCTGAAAAGAATAAACAGGGCCAACCTAAAGATCCACGTGGTACAGTTACTAATCTAAGCGCCAAGGCTCGTAGAGAAACTGAAAAGAATGTAGAGGAAGATGATTCTGCTCTACAGGCATTCTTATCTAAAGGTGGCAAGGTTGATAAGTTACCTTACAAAGAGCCAAAAACTAAAGACAAGGCAAACTGGGGTAGCAAACACATTGGTACAGGCAAGGGCGGCAAAGCTCAAAACGTCAGTGGCAAAGGTGCTAATACTAGAACAGGTAACAAGCCTGTTGTTAGCGTAGAAGATGCTTACATGATGGAACTTGCTAGTATGGTAGCAGAAAAACTAAATCCAAGTGATCCAACTGATGTTTGGGTACAGGATTTCCAGAAAGCTGATCCTAACAAGTATCATCAATTCAAAAAGAAAACTCCTGCTAAGAAAGCACAAATGGCTGTAGCGGCACATTATGCTGCCAACGAGCCAAGCAAGAAAAAATAAACACACACTCAAAATGTGATATATAATAATATGATCGCATGGGTGTTTGATGTTGACTCGTTATTACACGGGGACAACGATTCTAATCAATGGTTTTTAAATTGGGCAACTGACAAGTCTATATATCTGTTAACAGATAAGGATAGAGCAGAGGTTGCCCAAGTCTTACCTTTCGAAATTCACACATTACCTAAAATTTGTTTTTATTGTATGGGCAATACAATAATCAGCTATGACGAAATAACTAACATAAATCATTTTAAACTCACCGAAGAAGAACATAACTGGCTTTCAAATCTAGGACCTGTAACTGTTAAAGATGGCTGTGTTTCTGTAAAATATGAAGCTGTGTCCTTAGACACTATCACAGAGTTTAATAATAAGTTTAATAGATTAGAAGCGTTTATTAATGATAAAACTATGGTTGTAGTACGAAGAGGTGCTCATTCTAAAATAACCTTTACGTTGATACAACAATTACCCAATGTAGATTTAATCACATTTATAGGAAGTAAATTTGACGAAGGTGAAATTTTTAAACATTTCGTTGATACTAATATAGTATATCAAGGTCATGTGATAAAATCTACAAGTTTAATAGAAACTAAAAAACAGTTGGAGAAATTATGAGATTAGTCGGATGCGGAGATAGTTGGTGTTACGGAGACGAATTACACGACCCTGTGATAAGTCCTAACTTTGTATTTGGTAAAGAAAGTTTAAATCTTATACCAGGCAATATAAAATATAGGGTTGAAAATAGATATCTAAATTTATTTGGAAATAAAATAGGTGCTGATGAAATTGTTTGCCTAGCATTTAGATCAAGTAGCAATGATGCTATTGTACGAACACTGATAGATTGGTTAGTCAATGAAGGATATGCCACAGGTAGAGATACTTCTGAATTGTTTATTAGTATAGGTTGGACTAGCCCGGAACGTACAGAATTTTTTTATAAAGAACGTTGGGGACAGGATAACTGGTTTCCATTTGGTTACTGGAGTAACGCACACCCAGATCGAGATCCTAAACTAGGCGAATTTGAAAAACTGTATTTTGAACTTTTCTGGCATGCCGGTGAATATATGAATAGATGGATACGACAACTGTGGCAAACAGAAATGTTGTTAAAAAGTCTTAATATCAAGTATGTAATGCATCAGGCATTTTATCACCACCATCATCAAATGATTAGATCATGGAACGATAAAAAATATATAGATAATACTAAAGATATTATTATTCCTTCTGACAAAACAATTTGGTCGTTGATAGATCCTGTGCGATTTATGCACAAGGACAATGACATGATTGGCACATTTCATCATTACATCATAGAACAAGTAGATGGTGATAAGAAAAGTGTGTTTGCCGAATGGCACCCTAATAGCTTAGGACACAAGATATGGGCAGATCATATGTACGAATACTGCACAACTAACAACTTACTATGAATAGAATAGCTGTAATATTACGGGGAGACCTTAGAACTTGGAATTATGCCAAACCGGCAATATTTGCGTTTTGGGAATCCATTGCCGACAATGTTGACTACTATTTTGCTACGTGGCGTACACCAACACTAGATATAACATCACTACGTAAAGATTTTGAAAATAAAAATCTAATAGCATTAATTACATTAGATCCCGGACCTATTGACAATCCATATAGTGGATGGACTGGGCCATCGACATTATGTCATCATGTGGTGCCTTATAAGCGCATGAGAGAGAAAACAGTTACATATGATGCTGTATTCGAAACACGCCCAGATGTAATATATACGTTGTTAGATGGTAAGAAGCCGATCGCCCCGGACCATAACACATTGTTTTCATCTAACTTAGTTTTACTTGACGATAAAAATCGTATAGGAGTAGGAGATTTTTTCTTTGCTATGTCTAGCAATGTGTTTGACATATTAAGTCAACGATTTGCAATGACTACTACAGAAACTGGAACACACTATGACATACGAAAGATCTGTGATTCAGAAGGAATAGATGTATGCTGTTTAGATTGGGTCGAAGCACAAATTGTTAGACCTAATGGAATAAATGATGTTAAAAATCCTTTTGATTATTTCACAGCATGTCATGTAGAAGGTGAAAATGATTGGGCACATATTCAACAAAGATGGAATAAAATGTCTAGGGCGGATAAAATAAAATGCTTACAAGAACATAATATAGCTGTTACAGATTATTTAAAAACACAGATTGATCCGGTGGGTAAACCTTATAAACGCATAGCAGTAGTTTTACGTGGTCATATGAGAACATGGCGTTATACAAAGGATGTAATATTTGATTTCTTTGAATCAATAGCAGATAATGTTGATTATTATCTAGCAACGTGGATGTTGCCTAGTATGGAAGAAGATCCTATAATTATAGATGATATACATAAATCATTTATAAAAAGAAATTTAATACGAGCAGAATTTGTATCACCTAACACTCCGTATTATCAAGGTACTTCACTTACTTCAGCTTGGCTAACATATAAATTACTCCCATATAAACAGGAGCGAGAAAAGTCCGTAAAATACGATGTAGTATTTGAAACAAGACCAGACGTTGTTTTTAGAAAATTCTCACCAAATAAAAATATAGATTACACTATTGATAACAATACATTGTACACTGTACTTCCATCGCCTAGAGAAGTTGAGCCAGGAGTGTTTAAACTTTTCTTAGAAGATTACTTCTTAGTGTCAGACAGTAAAACATTTGATCTATTAACAACAAGATACACACATCCTACGGTCTATCGTAACACTCAAATTTCTTTGGGAGTTGCTGCCGAATCAAAAGGAATAACCTTAAAAAAACTTGACTGGGTTCAAACTGCGATTGTTCGTCCAAGTTTAATGGACAGCGGAATCCCTTCTGGTAAAATACTAGAACCAGAATGGGATGCGTCTAACAGAAATGGTCCGGAATGGGCAAGCTACACCAACGAAGAAAAAATACGGATCAGTAACAAGCACAGAATAGATTTGGAAGATTACAAATGTTCCGGCAGTGGCGAATTTAAAATTACTTGACTTATACATTTAGACTGTATATACTAGTGTAATTAAGGAGATTTATCATGGGCAAAGCATTTGGCGCACCAGAACAAGCAAAGATCAAACAGATTGTTGCAGAAGGCATGACTGTTATGCAGGAAATTCAAGACCTTACAGAAGGGTTGAATGAAACAATCAAAGCTGTAGCAGAAGAACTAGAAGTTAAACCTAGCGTTATCAAGAAAGCAATTAGGATCGCACAAAAGGACACATGGGATCAAGTGTTCCGTGAGTTTGACGATCTTGAAACTATTGTCGATATTAGTGGTCATAGTTTTAAACGTGAAGACTAATGGATCAAATTACCAATACGTTTGTAAATGTCTATAATTGGGCAAGAGGCGACTACAAAGAGTGGCCTACTCGCTTTGTCTTAGAAATTACAGCGTGGGTTATGAGCTTAGGTTGCTCATTAGTACTAGCGGCAGGTGCTACAGATCCATTATTCTTTTATCTGTATCCAATTTTTATCATTCAATGTGCTATCTTTGGATGGGCGTCTTGGACACGTAAGAGTACAGGTATGGTAGCAAATTATCTACTGTTGGTCACTATTGACCTCGTTGGCTACATTAGGCTAATAAATAGTTAAGAGAAAGGTTTGATCAGCCATAAATGATCATAGAGAAGGCTGCCGGCCATAAGCGGTATAAGGAAAATTTAATGAGTTATGTAGATGCTCGGTGGGACCGAGAAAAGGACATTGTTCAGGTTATTGAACGTGATCCGAAAAAGGGCAGAATCTATCAAGAGTACGCTGCCAAGTACATGTTCTATTACCCAGACCAAAGGGGTAAGTTTAAATCCATTTACGGAGATAGCCTAAGTAAAGTTACAGCACGTAACTGGAAAGAGTTTATCAAAGAACAAAAAATCCACAGCAGTCACAAGTTATTCGAAAGTGACATCAATCCAGTATTCCGTTGTTTGGAAGAAAACTATCTAGGCAAAGACGCTCCAAAACTAAATGTAGCGTTCTGGGATATTGAGGTGGACTTTGATCCAGAGAGAGGTTACGCAAGTCCCGATGATGCGTTCATGCCAATTACTGCGATCGCTGTTCACTTACAATGGTTAGATACATTGGTCTGTCTTGCTGTGCCTCCAAAGACACTGACAATGGAGCAGGCGCAAGAACAAATTAAAGAATTTCCTAACACTATTTTGTTTGAAACAGAATACGAAATGTTAGAAACGTTCTTAGATCTTATTCAAGACGCAGACATCCTAAGTGGGTGGAACAGTGAAGGCTTTGATATGCCATATACTGTTAATCGCATTATTAAAACCCTAAGCAAAGAAGATACACGCAGACTGTGCTTATGGGACCAATTTCCAAAGAAAAGAGAATACGAAAAATATGGAAAGGATGCTGTTACTTACGATCTTATTGGTCGTGTCCATCTGGACAGCCTTGAACTTTACAGGAAATATACCTATGAAGAACGACACAGTTATCGACTCGACGCCATTGCGGAATACGAACTAGGTGAAACTAAAACAGTCTACGAAGGTACGTTGGATCAATTATACAACAATGATTTTCGTAAGTTCATTGAATACAACAGACAAGACTGTGCGCTTCTTGACAAGCTAGATAAGAAGCTAAAGTTCATCGACCTTGCTAATACCGTTGCTCACGAGAACACTGTGTTGCTACAAACAACAATGGGTGCTGTTGCTGTAACTGAGCAGGCTATTGTAAATGAAGCTCACCACCGTGGACTAATTGTGCCTAGTCGTCCCAAGCGTGACGAGGATGCTACTAATCAGGCCGCTGGTGCTTATGTTGCCTATCCTAAAAAAGGATTACATGATTACATTGGGTCAATGGATATTAACTCACTGTACCCGTCTGTGATTCGTGCGTTAAACATGGGTCCGGAGACTATTGTTGGACAGTTGCGCCAAGACTATACTAAAGCAGAGATTGAAGCAAAGATTGCCAAAGGTAACAGTTTTGCGGCAGCATGGGAGGGTAAGTTCGGTGCCAACGAATACGACTTTGTCATGAACAAAGACCGTGCCAATGACATTGTTGTTGAATGGGAAACTGGTCAAATTGACGTTATGACCGGCGCACAGATCTATGAAATGATCTATGAAAGCAACAAGCCCTGGATGTTAAGTGCTAATGGTACAATCTTTACCTACGAGTTCGAAGGTGTTATTCCTGGATTGCTCAAGCGTTGGTATGCTGAACGTAAAGAGATGCAGGCCAAACTCCGCGATGCCATTAAAGCAGAAAATAAGATTGAAGAAGAATACTGGGACAAGCGACAACTAGTTAAGAAGATTAACTTGAACAGTTTGTATGGTGCTATTCTTAATATGGGATGCCGCTTCTTTGATAATCGTATTGGACAGTCAACTACGCTAACAGGTCGTGGCATTGCTAAACACATGGCTAGTAAGATCAACGAAGTTGTCACCGGAGAATACGATCACATTGGTAAAAGTATTATCTATGGTGACACTGACTCTGCTTACTTCAGTGCTTATAGTAGTTTGAAAAACGAAATTGCCAAAGGACAGATTCCTTGGAGCAAGGATACAGTGGTACAGTTATATGACACTATTGCTGAAGAAGTTAACAGTACTTTTCCGCAGTTTATGTTAGACGCACACCACTGTCCAAAGAGTCGTGGAGAAGTTATTAAGGCAGGTCGTGAGATTGTTGCTATCAAAGGCTTGTTCATTACCAAGAAACGTTATGCTGTATTGTATTATGACAAAGAAGGCAAGCGTAGTGACATTGACGGAAAGCCTGGTAAGATTAAGGCCATGGGCTTAGATCTTAAGCGTAGTGATACACCGGAATTTATGCAGAAATTCTTAGAAGAAATTCTAACAAAAGTGTTGAATAATGCTCAAGAAAAAGAGATTTTAGAACGAATTAGTGAATTTAGAACCGAGTTTAAGGCCAGACCTGGCTGGGAGAAAGGTTCGCCAAAACGTGCTAATAACATTGCCGAGTACGAAGCCAAAGAAACCAAGTCTGGTAAGACTAATATGCCCGGACATGTCCGTGCTAGTATTAATTGGAACACTCTACGTCGTATGAACGGTGACAAATACAGTCAACAAATTGTTGACGGTATGAAGGTTATTGTTTGTAAGATGAAGGCAAATCCTCTAGGCTTTACCAGTATTGCCTATCCAGTAGACGAACTTCGTTTACCAAAATGGTTCCAGGATATGCCGTTTGATCACGCAGAGATGGAAGCAACAATTATCAATAATAAACTTGATAACCTCATCGGAGTTCTAGAGTGGGATCTAGAATCTACAACCGAAACAAATACATTTGGCAGTTTATTCGACTTTGAATAAAATATCTGTTGACATTTACCCTAAACCTAAATAAACTAATACAAAGGAAATTATCATGAAAGACATTCTACAAGACATCGTTGCCCACACAAACAAATTAGGCTTCCTAAACATTGTTAAGGTAACAGGCACCGAAGACAAAACTCTAATCGACTCAATGGCAGATGACCGTTCAGTTATTATGTATGCTGAGACAACAAATCCGCATCCAGACATGATCGGTACATTTGGTATGCCACAATTGGAAAAATTGCGTTACTTACTAGACGGTAAGGAATACCAAGAAGATGCTAAGATTGAAGTTGTTACAGGTCAACGTAACGGTGAAGAAATTCCAGTCGGCCTACACTTTGAAAACAAAGACGGCGACTTTAAGAACGACTATCGCTTTATGAACCAAGAGATCATCAACGAGAAACTTAAGACAGTTAAGTTCCGTGGTGTTAAGTGGGACGTAGAAGTTGAGCCAACTATGAGTGCTGTACAACGCTTTCAATTCCAAGCAGGTGCTAACACAGAGCACACAACATTCGTGGCTAAGACAGACAGCGGTAACTTAAAGTTTACATTCGGTGACCAAAGCAGTCACGGTGGTGAGTTTATTTTTGCCACAGGTGTTACAGGTAACTTAACCAAAGGTTGGACATGGCCTGTTACCAGCGTTTTAAGTATTCTTAAAATTGCCGATGCTAACAATGCTAAGATTAGTTTCAGCAATGAAGGCGCTATGCAGATTACTTTAGACAGCGGCATTGCCACTTACAAATATATTATTCCAGCACAGGCATGATAAAAGACGTTATGGCCGGCGGACCTTTTGTACAAGTAACGGGAGGGGGTAATTACACTCCCTACGTTAATATGAGCAATCCCAGTGCTGGTATGACCCGATTCAATGGCAACACACAAAATATCGAAGTCTACGACGGTTCTAGCTGGATGACGTTATCTTCTAATGTTGCCAGCGTGAGTCTAACTGGAGAAGCTCAAGGTATCTTAATGTGGGCAAAACAGAAGATGGAGGATGAGATTATGCTTGAAAAGCTAGCCCGAGAACATCCTGCCATCAATCTTGCTTTGGACAATGTAAAGAAGGCCAAGACACAATTAGATGCTATAATAATATTAAGTAAAGAACATGACCAAACAACAAGTTAACCTAACCCCATTACAGAAAGACTATGCTGTCTATTTGCCAGCCATTAGTAGTTTCTACAGCACCTATGTTGCTAAACAACGACTAGAAGATTTTGTACCTAAGAATCGTATTCCTCAAGGATTTGATCGAGGTATTGAAGGTATGAACTTCTTAAATCCCGAACAAGGCTACTTTACATACAAGTACGGTTTGTATTCAGCAGGTCACGCACAGTTAGATCTACAGAAGAGCCTTGTACAAGAATCAATGATTCAGCAACGAGATCGTAACAACACTATGATCTTAGGTGACTCAGGTGGATACCAGATTGGTAAAGGTGTTCTTAAATTTGATTGGTTAAACTTTGAAGGCGCTGAAGCTAATAAGACTCGTCAAAAGATTTTAGAGTGGTTAGAAGTAACCGCTGACTGGTCAATGATGCTCGACGTTCCTACTTGGGCCTGTGATCACGTTCACAGCCCTAAGACAGGATTAAAAACATTTGAAGACTGCCTGGATAAAACACGATTCAACAATGATTATTTCCTACAGAATCGTTTAGGTCAAACTAAGTGGTTAAATGTTTTACAAGGTAGTGACTGGGATACTGCTGAAAAGTGGTATGACGGTGTTAAAGAGTTCAGCGATCCTACAGGCAAGTATGCCGGTAAGGAAGCAGAAGGTTGGGCCTTCGGTGGCGCTAACATGTGTAAAATGGATATTACTCTCAAGCGTATGATGACGCTGAGAGAAGATGGTTTGCTGAAGGGCAAAAACTGGATCCACTTCTTGGGTACAGCACAACTTGACTGGAGTTGTTACTTAACTTTAATTCAAAGACAAATCAGGAAACACATTAATGAAGAAATTACCATCTCTTTTGATTGCGCCTCACCGTTCATCGCAACAGCGCACGGACTTGTCTACACCAGCGCAGTCCACACGCCCAAACGCTGGAGTGTTATTATGGACAAAGCACCAGATAACAAAGCATTGTCAGGGTCAGACATTCCGTTTCCCTTCGAATCGTCAATCGGCCGTAGATTAACAATGGCAGACATTGCCTATTATGATCTAGGCGAGCGCAAGACTAATGCAGAGTTAGGCTTAGATGCTAAGGGCAAACAGATTAAATTTGATCACTTGAATCCCGAACATTATCATGTTGTTCCTAGACTTAATAAGTTAGACAAGATTCCTAACAAGACATCGTGGGATAGTTTTGCCTATGCCCTAATGATGGGTCATAATGTTGAATGTCATATTGTTGCGGTACAACGTGCTCAACAGTTAATGGACATTGAAATTGCCAAGACCAAAGATAAGTTAACTTGGAAACATTGGAAGAAAGTTAAAGCGCAGGACATGAGTGATGAATACAGTGATTGGGTTCCTCGCAACATTCTATACTTTAACAGTTTCATTGAAGACTTGTTCAATACTAAAACTAAAGATGAAGCATTTGAATTAATTGACCAAGCTAGTTCATTCTTAAAATCATTAGAAGGTGCTCGACTACAAGGCGGACCAGTTGCTTATGCTAACAAGGATCTGTTTGACTGGAGTGAAAAGACTGCCAAACAAATTGACTTTTCCAATCCAGATGATGATAATTTACGAAATTTGGAAGAAAATGGATTTGACAATTAACCTAAATTGTCATATACTAGTATCATGAAACGAGATTATACCAACGGCGAATCAGACAACATTCAGTTCTTTACAGGAACTGAAGTTGAACATACGCCCGCATTTGGAAAACTAACATTATTTGTTACAGGAATTCATTCCACAGATGAGATTGCTATAAATCTAAACGGAGCAGAACATATCTTTTTTGGTGCTAATCATAGTTTCCATCCTAAGTCATATGACGAATGGAAGGCGTGGGAAAATATGATTATGTACTTCCTCGATAAAGAGTATCTGTGTAGTCTTGATATTCCAATTTCTGTATCAGAAGAATTTCTCGAAAATAGTCTAAACGAATATAATAACTTTATTCCACAGATTCGAGTTCCACTTCCGTATATTAAATTATGGAATTATAATACAATGATTAAGATCGATGACAAAGATTTTAAAGCAACCAATCCCGGTGTGTGGTCCCACAGTCTACATACACTAATGGATCGTAGTAAGTTCACAGACTGGAATCAATATAAAAACGACAAGGTAATTAAATGATTAACGCAAAAGTATCAAAAGGCGCACCAACTGCCGCTACAGAAGAACGTCTATTCAAACTGCTCGAAAGCATTGACTGGAAGTTGTGGGAAATGATGAATATGTTAAAAGACAATCTCCCAGAGCAGCCGGCAAAGCCTACAGCTAAGACAACTATCAAAGCTAAGAAGACCGCAGAATGAGTGAAACATCTATGATTTGGGTCACCTTCCGTAAAGAAGGTATTCATATGTATCCGGCAGCGGCTACAGATCCTAAAC
>Ga0114982_1001105_pt1 | contig 13671 bp, 15 predicted proteins | sample Shrwel_input2_FT_FD_87183 | JGI IMG/M metagenome (GOLD analysis project Ga0114982, IMG submission 87183) | Subsurface microbial communities from deep shales in Ohio, USA - Utica-3 well 1 S input2 FT | ecosystem: Environmental > Aquatic > Deep subsurface > Shale gas/oil reservoir > Produced... | reverse complement strand
TATTAGAAGACACCGAAACCACTAGCAGTGATTTGCGTAGTTTAGGCTTTCAATCCCATATCATTGAGGCAATCGAGTCTCTAACAAAACATGATGGTGAAACAAGAATCGAAGCAGCAAAACGAACGGTACAAAATTCTCTAGCACGTGTTGTTAAATTGGCAGATATCAATGACAATATGGACTTATCTCGAATTCAATCACCAACCGTTAAAGATTTCGAACGTTTGAAAGAATATCAACGAGCTCAAGACATTCTACTAATGAAAAACACCTATTAATCTTACTTAAAATGATTTTACTGGGTTTTACAAGCTGGAGTTTATAGCGTAATGCTAACGGATTTAGATGATTTTTATTGCTTTGCACTTGTTGTAGAGCATGGTGGGTTTAGTGCTGCTGAACGTGCCACTGACATTCCAAAATCAAAACTGAGCCGTCGTGTTTATAACCTCGAAGAGCAATTAGGCGTCCGTCTTATTCAACGTAGTTCACGTCACTTTGCTGTCACAGATATTGGTATGGATGTTTATCGTCATGCTCAAGTGATGATGAATGCAGCTCAAGCCGCACATGATGTCGTCAATCATTTAAGTAGCGAGCCTCGTGGTGTAATAAAAGTCAGCGTTCCAGTGGATATTGCACAAAATCAAATGGCAAAAATTCTACCTGCTTTTTTGAAAAAATATCCTGAAGTGCGTGTTCAAATGATGGTGACGAACCGTCGAGTCGATGTAATTAATGAAGGAATTGATCTTGCTTTACGAGTGCGCTCAAAACTTGATGAAGATCCAAACTTAATACTGAGACAATTTGAAGCGATTGAACAAAGACTATTTGCGAGCCAAGCATATCTAAATGAATTTGGTCATCTAAAAGATCCCGAACAACTTAACGACCACCGTATTATTAGTATGGCTGAAGATCACCTTGATCAAAACTTTTTACTTAGTGGTCCCGATCAACAACAGAAGAAAATTAAAGTTAATCCAGTGATCATAGGATCTAATCTACTCATGTTAGCTGAATTAGCAACTCAAAACTGTGGTATCGCTTTACTACCAGACAGTATTGCACAAGACTTTGTAAAATCAGGTCAATTAGTCAAAGTCTTACCAGAGTGGACTGCTCCACATGGTATTTTCCATGCTGTTTATCCATCACGAAGAGGTTTATTACCTGCGGTTCGTGTATTTATTGACTATTTAGTAGAAAAGTTGACACTATGCTCCACAATAAAAAAGCCTGATTTCTAATCAAGCTTTTTTATTGAATTAAATTAAATTGGAGAGTAAGTACCCGTACCGTTTGGCCAAGGAGTTAATAACTCAAATCCATCGTCAGTTACAGCTACCATATGCTCCCACTGCGCAGATAGAGATTTATCTTTGGTAACAACTGTCCAACCATCACTTAATTCTTTAACATGAGGTTTGCCGGCATTCACCATTGGTTCGATTGTGAAAACCATACCTTTCTTTAAAGTCATGCCCTGACCTTTTAGCCCATAATGCAAAATATTAGGTTGTTCATGATAAATTCGACCAATACCATGACCACAATACTCTCGAACGATACTAAAACCTTCAGCTTGAGCAACAGATTGAATTGCATAACCAATATCACCTAAAGTGGCTCCTGGTTTTACAGTACGAATACCTGCAAGCATTGCTTCATACGTTGTAATAACCAATTTTTTTGCTTCAGGCGTTGGTTCTCCTACAAAATACATCCGGCTGGTATCACCAAAATATCCATCTTTAATAACAGCAACATCAATATTTAGAATATCACCTTCTTGAAGAATCTTTTTTGATGATGGAATAGCGTGACAAACCTCTTCATTAACTGAGATACAGGTCGTTTTCGTGAAACCGTGATAACCCACATTTGCAGGAATAACTTGTAATGTATTAACAATATAATCATTACAAATGTCATCTAAGTATTCAGTTGAAATACCCGGCTTAATATAGGCTCCTATCATTTCTAAAACTTGTGCCGCCAAACGACCTGAGATACGTAATTTCTCAATATCTTCTTCAGATTTAATGGTCACAGTAGAAGCTCTCATCCGAGTTTCCTTATTCAACAGTAAAAAATTAATTTCTAAATGCAGATCAATTGCTTGTGTTGCAATTGTTAAGTCAATACTTTTACGCCTTCGTACGAAATTCTTCAATCACTTTAAGACTAAAAGATATTTATTATTTTACATTTAATTTCAATTCTTAGCACAACTACAAACTGCTGACCTCGTATTTTTAAAGTTTTAATAGCATTTCAACCAATTAAATTTACCATTGTTAATTATATGATTTTAATAAGTTCTTTTTAGTCAAAAATGAATCAAATTCACATAAAATTAGTTTCAAATGAATGCAATTTTGGTCTAGAATTCGCACTTTTATTTTATTCCTCCCTCTTTTTATGAACCATCTTCGTACAGGAGATATTATTGCTCTTGGTTTTATGACCTTTGCTCTTTTCATAGGCGCAGGCAATATTATTTTCCCACCAATTGTTGCTCAACAAGCTGGTGAACACGTATGGCTAGCTGCTTTTGGATTTCTCATCACCGCAGTTGGCTTACCTGTGATTACCATTATGGCTTTGTCTCGCATGCAAGGCTCTATTGAAGTCATTAGTTCACCTTTAGGACGATTTTTTAGTTTACTGCTTACTATCGTCTGCTATTTATCAGTAGGTCCACTATTTGCAACACCAAGAACGGCAACCGTTTCTTATGAAATAGGATTTGCACCCTACTTTGGTACATCAAGTAACAGCCTTTTTATTTACAGTGTGATTTACTTTGTCTTAGTGACAGCAGTTTCTCTATATCCAAACAAACTTTTAGACACTGTTGGTCATGTCTTAGCGCCGTTGAAAATTATTGCATTAGCGATTTTAGGCATCGCAGCAATTTTAATTCCAACTGGTTATATTTCACCGCCAGTACATAAGTATGTGACAAGTCCAGTCTCTGAAGGTTTTGTAAATGGTTATTTAACCATGGATACTTTAGGTGCTTTGGTTTTTGGTATTGTGATTATTCAAGCCATTCAATCTCGCGGTGTTACAGACTCAAAACTCATTACCAAGTATGCAATTATCGCAAGCTTAATTGCGGGTGTCGGATTGACTCTTGTTTATATCAGTTTATTTAAACTGGGTTTAGGTAGCCATGAAGTTGCTGCAAATGCAGATAATGGTGCAGTTATTCTACATGCATATGTACAACACGCTTTCGGCGATTTAGGCTCTTTGTTTTTAACAGGTTTGATTTTTCTAGCATGTATGGTGACAGCAATTGGCTTAACGTGCGCTTGTGCAGAATATTTTACAGAGCTCACTGGTCTACCGTATAAATTATTGGTTTTCATTCTTATTGGTTTCTCATTAATCATTTCTAACCTTGGATTAACCAAATTAATTGCTTTTTCTGTACCTGTTTTAAGTGCAATTTACCCTCCAGCAATTGTGGTTATAATGCTAAGTTTCTTTTGGAAACACTGGAATAAACCATCTATTATCGTCGGTTCAGTTACCAGTATCGCATTTCTATTTGGGATAATTGAAGCAATTAAAGCCGCGGGATTTAGCAATAAACTACCTAGTTTCATCAATCATTTGCCATTGAATGAACAAAATCTAGCATGGTTACTCCCATCAATGATTGTTCTGGTTATTGCGATCATCATTGATCGATTGATCGTTACTAAAAATTAAAATGATTTGTCGTTAAAATCATGTTTTACCTAAACATTATTTTAGCTATACAAAAAATGTTGTTTTATCAAATCTGCATTTTTTTGTTTACGACAAATCTTTTTATCAAGCAATCAGCACTCACATTTCTCAAATTGATAAGTTTTTCAAAATGTAAAAATAGCTATGAATATTTTACAAATAAATAGTATAAATACATACAGAAAATATTCAAACATCATAGAAATCAATACATTCATAAATTTATTTAAAAAATAGTCAGATTAGCTCTTGTAATACCTAAAAATTAGCAGTACAACTTTATTATTAATTCCGACAAAAACGATTTGATTTTTGTCACTACGACACAAGGAGGGATGGAGATGTTATCAATACATTTCAATAAGCAAGTCTTCATTAATTCTCTGAAGGCTAATGATTCAATGGTATATGCAATCACCACAATTGCACTAATGGCAACACTGTTGCTACAAGGTACAATTAAGGGCAATTTAAAGCCTGAATATTTTGTATATGCTTTAGTTGTCTCAGTCGCCTTTTGTACGTGGGGGATTATCGATCGAAAGTTTCGAAAGATGAGCGCTGAGCGCCAAAAGAATTTTTAAATAAAAAAAGGATGAGCAATCATCCTTTTTTAATGCATAAATTTAACTATTGTTCCTACCACTAAAACTGCTGTTGCACCTAATTCCACGATAATAAGACTTAACATAATCAATGTCATACACCATGTTGGTAATGTCCATTTGCCGAGTTGATGAGGCTGCTTAAATTGATTACTGGTATCTTTTAAAAAACCATGAATAATGTAGGTAATAATCGACATGCAGAAAAAAAACAAATTAGCAATTACACAAAATAAAGCCAAAGTATCCGTTAATACTGTAAAAAAACTCAGTGCAGCTAAAATCAGACTTGCAGCCGCATAAAGTAGACTACTTCGATGAGCAATATCTACATAGTAATGAGCTCTTGCCTGCGTGTTTTTTCTAATCTCATAATATTTCCAAACACCTGTTAACATTCCCACCCAAAGAAATATACCGCTAAATACTATAGCTAACTGTGTCGCTTGAGTTAAATAGATCATCTCTATCTCATTAATTTTCATTTTAAAAAAATGATATCTTACCTAAAATTTGACTTTAAAGTCATTCTTTAATCAAGTTTCTTTTTGGAACTTATGTACAGTAGAACAAGGCATAACAAATGAGTATTTAATAATGAACAGCTTTGAATCATTTTGGATAAGTTGTAAAGATGGTTATCAACTTGCTGCACAATATTATTCCGCAGCTTTACAAGAAGATAAGCCTTATCCAATTCTTATTTGTCCAGCAACAGGAATCACGAAGACATTTTATAATTCATTTGCCGAATGGTTGAATCAGCAAGGCTATGCTGTTCTGAGCTTTGATTTTAGAGGTATTGGACAGTCTCTACATGGCAAACTAAAAGATTCTAATGCAAGCATCAATGATTGGGGGCTATTAGATATCCCAGCCGCAATTGAAAGCTTAATTAACATCACGCGTGCTGAAAAAGTGATTATTATCGGTCACAGTGCAGGTGGACAATTATTAGGAATTAATCCCAATTATCACAAAGTTGCAAAAGTATTGGCGATTGCAGGTTCGACTGGACATGTAAAAGGCTTAAAGGGCAAAACAAAATTACTTGCCCCAGTTATGTTTAATGTCATTTTTCCAGTTTCAAGTTTTTTAAAAGGCTATGGTGCAACTCAGTTCATTGGTATGGGTGAAAATCTACCAAAGAATGTCGCAAAACAATGGGCTGAGTTTTGTAGTCAACCTGGCTATGTAATGAATGCAATCGGTAAAAGTATTTTTCATGATTTTCATAATGAAATTCAATGTCCAATTACTTCGTTCTGGGCGACTGATGATGAGATTGCGACACAAGCAAATGTAAAAGATCTTTTAAGACTCTATCCAAATGCGCAAACAAACTTTATTGAATTAAATCCAAAACAATATGGCTATCAAAAAATTGGTCATATGTTGATGTTTAAAAAATCACATCAAAAACTCTGGCCAGTTTTAGCAAAAGAATTGCAAGTATAATCTCTCTTACGAGTAACCAACTTTCCGTTTTAACGCATCTAAATCTGTAATCCTGTTTAGATGCGTCTTTTTAAATTTATCCCCAACATTCATGATTAGTGATATCAGAAAAATCAATAAATTGATAATCTTATCTAAATAGCTCCCCTTTTTTGTTATTTAAACTACATTTGTACTCTTACAAACAGCGCCAAAAATATAAAAATACAGAAAAAATGTGATAAAGAATGTATTTATTCATCCTTATTAACTATAAAAATATGCTATTTTTTAACCAACCGATAAATCCAAACAATTGTATTATTTATCTTATTGACTCTTATTTATTTTATAAATATATTGATTTCGTATTTTTATGACATTTAAGACAGAACTTTTTATCAAAAAAGTCACGTCATATTTTGTATTTATTTTCTACAATACGATTGTTCTACAAATACGTTAGAATGCAAAATTGAAGATAGACTCTTGGGGTTAAATGAATAACTAAAATCATCATTATTAACATTTTTAAATGGACTTATGATGTTTTCAATTATTCAAAATATATTTAGTCTAAAAGCAATTTTTAAGAAGATTTGCTATAAAGAGATTGCTGGAAAATTCAAGTTTCTAATTTTCTAGCAATAAACTGTTTGTAGTCATTTCATAGGATCTGAGAGTTGTTTTTTGCAACTCCGTGCAACAAGCATAGGAAATAAGTAAATGCCTAAAAAATATGCGCGTTTTTTACCTACAGCCGAATCATTTAACTTAGAAGACTTCCCATATTACTGGATTTCTCAAGTAAATGCTCAGTACGTTCAAAACATCGATAACGTGCTAAAAAAATATGGTTTAGACAATTCTCGCCGTCGTATTTTAATTGCTTTGAATGTAAAACCCCATGCAAGTGTTTCTGAACTCTCAGACATGGTCATTTCAAAAATGTCGACTACAACTAAAATTGTTTATCGTTTAAAAGACGAAGGATATATTGAAACCTATTCATGTAAAGAAGATGGTCGTATTACTCGCGTTTTTCTTACCGACAAAGGTACAGAAATGATTACCAAAATCAACGATCTTACTTCTGTCATTTTAGAGCAATCATTTGATGGCTTGACCCCTTTGCAAATTGAAAAAACCATGGAAATTTTACGACATATGTTTAAAAACTTAGCGCGTTAATTTCAGTTGAAAATGCTCCAAAAAATGGAGCTTTTTCATATAAACTTTCAAAAATCATCAAAGATATTTAATTGTGGTGTATCTTTTTTTAATTTGATTTTCGGTATATGCGAACATTCATATTCGTCCACAGGAAAACCTTGCATAAATTTTTTCAACTGTTCAGGTTGACTTATACTGAGCCATTCATCTAAACGGTCATGTGGAATAATTACAACAGATCGCTTCACATCGCCAGGTTCATGGAAATCTTTCATCATTACATGATCAATTGCATCGAGTGTTAGCATTGCAGCAGAACGAATAATTTGATTATCTAGTTTTCTAATTTCATATAGCGCAGCGATATAAAAAGCATGCTGATCTTGTCTTCTCACTCCCCATCTTTGTGGTTTAAGATCAATATATTTACTCTCATAAAACTCAGAAACTGGAATAACACCAAATTTACATTTATAAGCTGCTCCTTGAAAACTTGGTTTCTGAAAAATAGTTTCATGCCTAGCATTGTAAGTATGTTTGGCAATACTCGTATCTTCCGCCCATTTAGGGATTAGACCAAAAACTACTTCACGCCACTCTAAGCCAAATTCAGATTTAAATAACAGCGGTGCTTTATAACCAGGATATATTTCATCCACATATTCAAACGGAATATCTGGTAGTCCAAGTTGTTTCACTTGCTCACTCGTGATTGGTTTGAAATTGGCACACATGTATGATTTAACTTTTATCTTCAGAAAAAGACGATTGAACATAAGTTTAACAACCTACGCTCAATAAATAAAACATGTAAGCTTTCTGCTACATTCAATGCACTTTATAGCCATACAAAATATATGGTTTTTGCTATAATAAATCATTACCAACACACCAATTGAATGTAATGACTGATATTTGTTATCCATCCTGTGAACAACCCATAACCCGTCGTGGTCAAGAAAGAAGACTTGCACTATTACTCTGTGCAACTGACTTGTTTCTTGAGAAAGGTTATGATGCTGTTTCACTAGACGATATTGTCAATCATGCTGGTGGTTCCAAGACTTCAATTTACAAATATTTTGGAAATAAAGAAGGTTTATTTACAGCGATTTGTGATTATCGAAGAGAGGTCTTTTTTAACGGTGTTTGCGTACCCTATGATCCTGAGTCTGTGAGTTTAAAACATTATTTAAGCAATACACTTCAACGTTTTTATCAACACATTATCAAAGCAGATAATATTGCATTCATGCGCATGTTTACTGAACAAACCCAAAAAGATGTTCAGTTAGCAAATTATTTTTACGATAAATGTGCTTTGAATATTCAAAACACCATTTCATCTGCGCTTGAGCAAGCACATGTAAATAATCAAATTTTTTGCACTCAGCCGCTTTTTTCTGCCACCATGTATTTTGGAATATTAAGGGATGTTGAATGGCGCATTCTGATGGGACTTAACGTTTGTGAGAATGATAAAGAAGTATATGATTATATTGATTATTGCGTAGAGTTGTTTTTAAAAGCTCATCAAAAAGTCTAATTCTTTTGCTTTTTCTTAGTCGTGTAGTATAGTACTCAATTCGTTTTTTCTTCACCACCCATTATACAGCAGTTAATTATTGTTTTTATTCAATAATTATTGTGGGAGTAATTATGGCGCTTCGTCATTTCCTAACTTTACGTGACCTTTCATCTCTAGAATTGCAACGCATTCTTGACCGCGCTCAAGAACTTAAACGTATGCAACATAGCAATACGGTATATCAACCTTTTGTTGGTAAAGTCTTAGGAATGATCTTTGAAAAATCGAGTACCCGTACTCGTATTTCTTTTGAAGCTGGGATTTGTCAATTTGGTGGTAGTGCTATCTTTTTATCTCCACGTGACACTCAATTAGGTCGTGGAGAACCCATCGAAGATTCAGCACGTGTTATATCAAGTATGCTTGATATAGTCATGATTCGTACCTTTGGCCATGACATAGTTGAACGTTTTGCATCGTACTCAAAAGTTCCGCTTATTAATGGGCTTACAGACGATCATCATCCTTGCCAACTACTTGCAGACCTACAAACATTCCAAGAACATCGTGGCAGTATTGCAGGTAAGACGGTTGCATGGATTGGTGACGGCAACAATATGTGTAATTCATATATTGAAGCAGCTCATATGATGGGTTTCAAACTTAAAATTGGCTCTCCTGAAGGTTATGAACCTAAACCTGAATTTCTAGCTGAATTTGCTGACTGTGTAGAAGTCTTTAACAATGCTGAAGATGCAGCTGTAAATGCTGATTTAATTGTCACTGATGTCTGGGCAAGCATGGGACAAGAAGAAGAACAGAAATTACGTGAAAAAGCTTTTGCAGATTTCCAAGTAAATGAAAAATTAATGGATTTAGCACATCCTGATTGTCTATTTATGCATTGTTTACCTGCACATCGTGGTGAAGAAATTTCTGAACACATGCTTGACCACAAAAATGCGGTCGTATGGGATGAAGCTGAAAACCGTCTGCATGCACAAAAAGCATTGATGGAATTCCTACTCAATGAAAATATGAAAAAAGATTAATCTATATCAACAGCATCTTCGGATGCTGTTTTTTTACCTCTTATAAATTGAACGCTTTAATAAAAACACTTATAGTAAGTTAAGCCTTTTAGAATAAGTTTCTCATTATACGAGAACCTCACTCATTGAACAGCGGACGTTATGACTACACTTGAACAAGTTTTATCTCAAATACCAAGCTTTTCTTTAGTACATGAACATTTGTTTAGTTCAGCTCAACCAAATGCTGAGCAGTTAAAACAGATTAAAGAATATGGTTGCAGTACTGTTATTAACTTAGCGACTAGTAAATCGGAAAACTATTTAAATAACCAAGATCAAATTTGTCTAGATTTAGGATTAAATTACATTCATATCCCGATAGATTGGGATGTTCCATGTTCTGAACAGTGTTTATTGGTTTTAGATTTAATTGATCATATTGTTCAAAATGAAATTGTTTGGTTACATTGTGCTAAAAACATGCGTGTTAGTAGTTTGATGTATTTATATCGACAGTTTTATATGAATATTGATATGCCAACCGCCCAAGAAATTTTACATCAAATTTGGGAACCGAATGAGACTTGGACTGGTTTAATTCACAGCATTACTTTACAACTTCAAGGTCGAAAAGCAACGCAAGAATTACAATTATCGCTTATAAATGCCGATCATTTTGCATGATGAGAGATTAAAACCGTCGCTGTTGCCAAGATACCTTCTTGACGACCAGTAAAACCTAATTTTTCTGTCGTTGTCGCTTTGATACTGATTTGAGTGACATCAACATCTAGAACATCAGCAATACTTTGACGCATTTCTAGATTATGTTTAGCAAGTTTAGGACGCTCACAAGCTACGGTAATATCGGCATTATTCAGTTGATAACCTCGATCTATAATAAGCTGATATACATGTTTAAGTAATAGACGACTATCTGCACCTTTATATTCTGGGTCAGTATCGGGGAAATGTTGTCCAATATCCCCCAACGCGAGCGCACCAAGCAATGCATCACACAATGCATGCAACACTACATCACCGTCTGAATGTGCTTTGAGACCTTGTGTGTGAGGAATTTGAACACCTGCTAAAGTAACAAAATTTCCTTCTTCAAAAGCATGTACATCGATCCCTTGTCCAATACGAATTTGAGCAACCATATAATTTTTCCTTTTACAATATACTGAACAAATCTTGTATTCTGGCTTTCAATTTCGCTATAGTACGTTGAGCAAATTTGACTGAAAGTATAAGTGATTATGCTGTTTAACACTGTAAAAAATCAATTAAAGAAATCTAGTTACATCATTACATTGGGTTGTATTTGCTCAACATTTACCTACGCAGAATCTATTGACTGTGTAAGTAACAATGTTGATCTAAATAAAATATGCTCAAAACAATATAGTGAACAACGCCAGAAGTTGAACACTAAGTTTTTAACAGCCTATCTTGTGACAGATGCGCCTACACAATTACTGCATGACACTCAAAAGCTTTGGATAAAACAAATTTCACAATGCAAAAGTAAAGCATGTTTTCAGCAGCAATTTGATGTTCGTTTAGATGATTTAAACTTTTATACATCCATGAATCAAACATTGACCCAACATTATTTAAAATATGAACAAGGAAAAATTGCGAAACAGCCTGTTCATTTAAAAATCCATCAACTTGATAAAGATAAGCTCAAGATTGAAGGTGTGGCATATCGCAATCCAAACAATCGCTTGGAAACACAGATACTCTCATTACTTGCTTATAGTACGCCCGATCAAAAGAATCAAATCGTAGATAACGAAAAAAAATGCCAATATCAATTTGACTATCAAAAGGCATTATTAATCGTTAAAAGCGAACAGAAAGGTTGTGATCGTTTTACAGGTATTTATCGTTTGTATGATTAAACTTAGTGGCTCGTGAATGGCTAAAACCATCAAAAAGGTTTCCAGCCAGTAGGAATAAGGGAAACCACTAAGGAGAATCTCACCTGATATGTATCTCTATACTATTTGAGATACAAAAATACCACTTAGATAAGATATATCTACTGATTCATCAATACAAAAACCAATACCAGAAAAGGTGTCATTATCTTCAACAATATAAACTTCATCATCCACATTAAAGATCGGATTACATAAATCCTTCAACTCTGAAAAAGGCATACCTATATAGATATAATTTATTAGTTTTCCCTGATAACCCTTAAATAACGATATATTAAATAAAATGCCCAGATGATTAAAATGCAGCTCAACCATTCCTTTTGAATAGAACCAAATCTCACCCTCTAATCGCCCATCACAAATTTCTCTAGTAGGTACACATAACCATTTATCACTCTTCTGGATAGCAACATGCAGCGGGATTCCATCGGCTCTTAACCACTTCTCTACCTCAATAAAATTTAGCCCATTATAGAATTCTGATAATGTAAGTCCCAAAGTAAAGCCTGCTGCTGACTTTAGTGGCTCAATGAGAGCATTAATATCAACTTTCATCATATTTTTACTCCCTCATCCCACAATCTTTATTGGAAAACCAAGTTAATCACTATATCCAATGCAATACTAAACTGATTAAAATCATAATTTCAAAAGAATATCTACAATCAAAACAAGAAGCTGATGTTTTCACATCGGCTTCTTTCACTTTAAGTCAGAAATTTTTGAGAAATTTCTTGGCTAATTACAACTGCTGTTGCGGCAGATAAAGTCCAGCCTAAATGCCCATGCCCTGTATTGTAAAATACTCGTGAATGTTTACCTTGCTTCACTACTGGTAACATATTTGGCATCATTGGACGTAAGCCAGCCCAAGGCACAACATGCTCAGTAGAAATATCAAAGTTTTGATTAACCCAATTTACAAGAGGTTGAATTCGATCTGCACGGATATCACGGTTATAGCCATTAAACTCAGCCGTGCCCGCCACGCGGAATCGATCTGCTCCAAGTCTAGAAGTTACAATTTTTGCACTCTCATCTAGCAAACTAACCCAAGGTGCATTTTTTACACTTTGTTCATCTTTGAGTTGTACTGTAATCGAATAGCCTTTAACTGGATAAACATTAACGCTATCACCCAACATATCAGCTAATTGATAACTCCCCACGCCACCACATACTAAAATTAGGTCGGCTTCAATAATAGTTTGCTCTTGAGATTCAGAATGCATATTTTCAGAACTGTTTTTGCATTGAATGATGACTTTATCTTGTTCACATTTCACATCAACAACATCCAGCCCGAAACGATATTTAACCCCATAAGCCTCGGTTCTTTCTGCTAAGCCAACAGAATATTTGTGAATATCTCCTGTGGCATCGCCAGCAGTATAATAGCCACCGTAATACTCCCCTGTTAAATTTGGCTCTATCGCTTTCATTTCTTCAGGTGTTATAGCATTACGTTCAAGTTTACCTTCAACCAGAACATCATTAACTTTCTTAGCAATTTCAAAGTCTTCTTTAGTGTGATACATATGCAAAATACCACGCTTTTCTAGATCAAAAGAAATACCTTCTTTATCTGCAACTTCAAACAATCGCTGTCTTGCCAATAAAGCCAAACGAACTGTTTCAATAGTGTTAGCTTTGTAGTTTTTAATATGGGTCAAAAACTCAACGAGCCAACGGTATTTGTGCACACTAAAAGATGGATTGAGCAATAATGGTGCATCTTTTTTGCCCATCCATTTCATACCTTTTAGCACAGTCGCTTTTTGATTCCATACTTCAGCATTACAGGCAGATAATTGACCACCATTTGCAAATGATGTTTCCATTGCTGGAAATAAATGGCGATCAATAACGGTGACTTGGTAACCCAATTTAATTAATTCATACGCAGATGTTACACCTGTAATCCCCGCACCAATAACAACAACATGTGGCATAGCAACTCCCTGAAATGCATAACATTTCATAAGCATAGCCCCATCTGTCATGGTACCTGAGAGTTTCGGCAGATGATTACCAATTAATCATTAAGCCTTCCCCTTCGGTGAGTGTTTAATGTAGATAAATATTGTATGTTTCTACAAAATAAGCACTACTCTCCAGATTGTATTTCTATTATTACAGTCCTTCTGCCTGAGAGTTTCCGGGGTCGTTGCTCCTTCGGCGAGTTCATT
>Ga0114982_1001101_pt1 | contig 13691 bp, 13 predicted proteins | sample Shrwel_input2_FT_FD_87183 | JGI IMG/M metagenome (GOLD analysis project Ga0114982, IMG submission 87183) | Subsurface microbial communities from deep shales in Ohio, USA - Utica-3 well 1 S input2 FT | ecosystem: Environmental > Aquatic > Deep subsurface > Shale gas/oil reservoir > Produced... | reverse complement strand
CATCAACACTGAATAACCACAAACGGGTTAAGGACTAAAAGTTGCGCCGGATTATAACGTAAGGGGCTACAGGCCGACAGCCCCTTATTAATTAGATTTAATAATGCGAAAATCGGCCTGCTTTGTTGCTTTGATAGGCAATGCAGCTTAAGGGATCAGTTCAGGGCGGGCTATTTTTGGCAAATCGCCCTGATTGCCAAGCGCGGCTGCCATAATTTTACTTTTCACGGCCGGCAGTTGATCTGTCAGTTTCATCCCGACAGCTCTGACCAGCTTTAACAGCGGTTGTGGCGCCATAAAACCACGTTTAAACAGCTCCATCGCTGCAATCAGCTGTTGTGCTTCCGCTTTGCGCCAGCGCTCATACTGGCGCAGCATACGGCTACTGACCGGTTGACCACTGCTTGCCATCTGCTGATCTATTAGTTCAGCTAATGCTGCCACATCCATCAACCCAAGGTTCATGCCCTGACCGGCCAGCGGATGTATAGTATGGGCAGCATCCGCCACTAATACCGCCTGCTGCCGTTGCCATTGTCTGGCATAACGCATTTTCAGCGGATAACTGGCGCGGCGACTGTCAACTTTCAGCACACCCAACACCGCCTGACTGGCGGCCGTCAGTTGTTGATTAAATAAAGTTTCATCACAGGCACAAAGCTCAGCCGCTTGCTGCGGCGAGGTACTCCAGACAATAGAACAGAGCTTGGGATCGGCCAGCGGTAATAACGCCAAAGGGCCGGTCGGTAAAAACACCTGGCGCGCTGTTTGCTGATGTGGCTGTTCGGTGCGGATGGTTGCCACCACCGCATGGTGGTCGTAATCCCAGAAATTTTGCGTCAGTTGCAGGCTTTTTCGCACCTGAGACTCAGCGCCATCAGCGCCGACCAGCAATTTAGCCAGCAGCAAACTGCCATCGGCCAGCGTCAATAAACTTTGTTGCTCGGTCAGATGAATATCTTTGATCCGCACTTCAAAGCGGCATTGAATGTGCGGATAACTTTGCACTTTCTGATACAACTGCTGGCGTAACTCTTCATTATCGACCATATAACCGAGCGCCTGCTGGCCTTCATCGGCAGCACTAAAATTGATGCGGGCAAAACTATCGGCTTCCCACACCTGCATCTGCTGATAAGCTGGTTTGGCGCTGAGGCAAGCCCAGACCCCAAGTTTGCTCAGCAAACGCCCGGCAGCTAAGTTCAGCGCGCTGACCCGTTGTAACGTCGGGCTGCCGGGGACAGGCGCCGGCCCCTGGTCCAGCACAGTGATGGACAAGGCTGAGCTGTGTTCGGCCTGAGCCAGCAGCAGCGCCAGCGTTAAACCGGCACTGCCAGCTCCCACAATAATCACATCAGAGGTTTGCATGCTTGTGTTCCTGCCACTCGGGGTTGCCCTGCCAGCCAGCCTGACTGAACTGGTTGATCTGTTGTTGTTGCCGGGCCAGCGGCGTCAGGCCCATGGTTTGGCCGGCGAATAGCTGTTTCAGCCCCTGGCACTGCATCAGGGCAGTTAACGCCAGATTGCGACCCAGCGCCAGTAATCTGGACTGATTAGAAAACACTTTCACCATGCCATCCGTCAGTTGGATCACCTGCTGCATATCAGCCTGGCGCAATTGCTGATAGCTGCGCCAGAGTGGATAACAACCGTAATCAATGGCGCTATCGCCCGCTGTGGTCGCGCTGGATAGCGGCAACTGCGCCACTAAGCCAATAATGGCTGCAATATCACGCAGTGCTAAATTAAAGCCTTGCCCGGCAATGGGATGCAAATTATGCAAGCTGTTGCCGCAGAGTAAAATCCGGTGCCGGGCCGCTTCGGTGCTGTATTTCAGTGCCAGCGGATACAGCTGACGCTGACCCGCCGCGGTAAAGATGCCAGCACTGTAACCAAAAGCGCGTTGCAACTCAGTCAAAAACTCCGCTTCCGGCAGTTGCTGCAAATGTTCGGCTTCGGCTGGTGCTAAGGTCCAGACCAGCGAATAACGTTGTCGCGTCAGCGGCAGCAACGCCAGCGGACCATTGGCGGTAAAACGCTCATAAGCTATATGCTGATGACCGGCGGCAATGCCGATATTGGCAATTAAAGCGGTTTGCTGATAAGGCTGCACCTGAGTCTGGAAACCTGCCAGTTGCCGGGTGGGTGAGTCGCCCCCTTCGGCCAGCACCAGCAGCTGACAGCTCAGTTGCCGGCCATCACTCAGTTGCAACAGGTTGTGGTCAGTGTGCGGCAGCACTGCACTGATACGGGCGGGTCTGAACCAGCTTAAGGCTCCGCTATTGGCATAGTGTTGCAACTTTGGATACAGCAAGGCGCCCAGCCATTCGATTTCTATCACCTGCCCCAGACTGCGACGGCCAAACTCGCTGGCATTTAGCACAGCTTTACCAAAGTGGCCGCGGTCTGACACCTGAATGGTTTCAATGGCACAGCCATGCTGGCGTAAATCCTGCCACAGGCCCCATTGCTGTAACAATTCGACACTGGCCGCCGACAAAGCAATACTGCGGCTGTCAAAACTCAGCGCCGGCGCCTTGGCGGCTGCAGTTGCTTGCTGAGCTTGCGCGGCAACATGCTGTCCGGCTTGTTGCTCAGCTTGTTGTTCAGCTTGTTGTTCAATGATGGCCAGCTTTAACGCCGGTTGTTGTTGCAGCAGCACCAGCGCCAACATCGCGCCTGTCATACCACCACCGGCAATCACCACATCAAAGTTGCTGACACTGCTATCATCACCCTTCAGGCCTGCTTGCACTTATTGTCCCTTAGCGGCAGCCATCAGCTGCTCAATTGCGGCAATTTCTTTTGGCACAGTATCAGTCAGGTTGAGGTGACCTTCTTTGATCACCAACAAATCATCTTCAATTCGAACCGCCAGATCCCACCATTTTTCATCACAGGCTGAACCGGCCGGAATATACAGACCAGGTTCAATCGTCAACACCATACCAGGCTCAAACGGGCGTTCAGTGTCAGCCACTTTATAAGCACCCACATCATGCACATCCAGCCCAAGCCAATGGCCAAGACCATGAATAAAATACTGTTTACAAGCCTGCTGTTCGAGAAGTTCGGTCAGGTCGCCTTGCAAAATGCCAAGCTCCAGCAAACCTTTGGTCAGCTCATTACAAGCGGCTGCCAGAGTATCTTTACTGCTGTTGCCGGGTTTCACCGCCGCACAGGCGGCGTACTGGGCATTCAGTACCACCTGATACAAAGCCGCTTGCGCCGGGCTGAACTTGCCGCTCACCGGGAACGTACGGGTAATATCCGCGGCATAACCCTGCAATTCACAGCCGGCATCAATCAGCACCAGCTCACCGTCCTGCAGTTGGCAGTTGTTATCGGTGTAATGCAAAATGCAGCCGTTGGCACCACCACCAACAATGGTGTTGTAAGCACAGTCACGGGCGCCTTGCATGGCAAACTGATAGCGGATAATAGCTTCAAGCTGATATTCCCACATGCCAGGCCGGCACTGCTGCATGGCCTGCAGATGCGCTTGCGCGCTGATCCGGCCGGCTTGCTGCATCAGGGCAATTTCAGCATCGTCTTTGATTAAACGCAGCTCTGCAATCAGCGGACGAAAATCCTGTAACTGCACCGGCGCCAGATAACCCCGTTTTGGGTATTTACGCAGCGTGGCCAGCAAGGCAAAGACTTTTTCATCAAACGAAGGATAAACGCCTTGCGCATAAAGCAGCGTTTGTTTTTGATTGACCGCAGTGAGCAGCTCTGTGTCAAGCTCGGCCAGGCTCTGCGTAGCTAAACCAAACTGGCTACTTGCTTTGGCAGGACCAAAACGGCGGCCTTGCCAGATTTCGGCCAGTTGATCTTTTGGCCGGCATAACAACAGTTCACTGACCTCACCGCTGGCGCTTTTTTGCAGGATAAGCAGTGCATCAGGTTCCGGGAAACCGGTTAAATAGCAAAAATCACTGTCCTGACGAAAACTAAATTCAGTATCCCGGCTACGGGTAATTTCCTGTGCTGCTGGCACCAGCAGTACAGAATTTAACGGCATCTGCGCCGCCACTTTGGCGCGACGCTTTGCAAAATGGACCACCGACATCGGTTTCTCCTGCGCAATTTTTTTGTGACCAAAAGTCTGCAACCGGCAGCAACTGCCGCCAGGCAATCAGTGCAGTGTTTTGGCGGCAACTTCGCTGATGGTAAATTTTTGCCCGACTTCATTAAAGCAAGTCAGCACCATCAACCGGACATGTTCCAGCACCAGATAATAAGATTCTTCGTTTTCAGCTTCGCTGCTGTCATCTTCAGTGTAAATATCAATACGGGTCACTTCGGATAATTGTTCAATGGCATCACGCACATCGGCGCTCACCAGCGATAAATCGGTTTGCTGAATGGCAAATCCAACCAGAAACGCCTGCGCCCACTCCACCATTGCCTCCAACCGCTCCGGCAACGAATCATCATCACCTGGCAGTAATAGCACCAAACCATAATCCGGATCTGCCAGTTGGCGGGCAGTTTCGGCAATTAATTGCTCGGTAATCGCTTTTAAATGTGCATTCAGCGCCTGCCCATCGTTTAAGAAGTCAGACAATACTGGTAAAATCGTCGCCGCATCCGCCGGGATACCGGCACTGAGCATGCCGGCAATCAAACCATGTAATTCGGCAGCTGAGGCCATCACTGCATGTTGATCCAACTGACTGGTCCAGTGGTCGTAATTAAGTAGGAGTTGAGTGGTCATATTAATCCGGCATTAACAGTAAAATTGGCACTATGCTATCACCGCCAGCCCCACAGCGCCAAGTCGGCCAGCTTTGGCCGGACATTTGAACAGCATTGTCAGACCGAATTGTAAGATACAAAGGACACCATGTACCCGAAAAAGCAAGAAACAGCCCCAGTCACCAAAGCCAAACCAAAACAACTGACCGTTTCGGTACTGGGTCGTCATATGAAAATCTCCTGTCCGGCCGGTCAGGAAGAAAAATTGCAAAATGCCATGCTGGAGTTAGAACAGCGCGTTGGCAATACCCGTTATCAACCTGGCGTGCATGGCGCGGAAGACGTATTACTGATGATTGCACTAAATTTGTGCAATGAGTTGCTGGAAATGAAAAAGAACGCAGAATAAGGCTTACCTTGTCACTTTGTGGTGATATACTTAGCCCCGTTCTCTGGGTTGTTTGTGATCAAGCTGATGTCCCCGAGCCGATAATTGTTTATACATAGGAATTCTTATCCAGCACTATTGTGCAAGCCCGGCTCGTACCGGGAAGCCTGCGGTGCTGATTTGACTTCCGCCTTGAACCTATGGTTCGAGGCTAACGTTTGACACGGCAACCTCGAGAACACTTCCCCGCGACTTCCTTGCGTTTTATATGCCCTGAGCAACAGCCGTTACTGCTTTTTAGCGCTGGCTATGTTATTTTCCATGCCAATTTTATTGTCAGAACAGATGCAACCTGATGGCGATGCCAAACCAGTTTTTGCCTGCCGCGGCCAATACTACTTTGCGCCAGCAACTGCGCAGCGAGATGCGCGCGCGTCGACAGGCACTGACAAAAGCTCAGCAACAACAAGCCGCAGTCGATTTAGTCAGCGCCTTTGCCGGCCAAACCGCCTTGCAGCCAGCCCAGCATATTGCGCTCTATCTTACCAATGATGCAGAGCTGGATACCTCGTTATTAATTGCCTGGTTATGGCAACAAGGCAAACAACTGTATCTGCCGGTGTTGCATCCCTTTGCGCCCGGCTATTTATTGTTTCAACGTTACAGCACCGACACCCCGATGCGGCCCAACCGTTTTGGTATCCCGGAACCTGTGCTCAATTGCAGCCAGATTTGCCCGCTGTCGCAGCTATCGCTGATTTGTCTGCCACTGGTGGCTTTTGATGCCGCAGGCAATCGGATGGGCATGGGAGGCGGCTTTTATGATCGCACCCTGGCGCAACTTCAGTTCTGCAGTCAAACAATGCCGTTGCAGCAAAGTGGCCAAAGGCCTGAGCAACCGCAACGACTGCAGCAACCTATGTTACTTGGCCTGGCGCATCAATGTCAGCAGCTTGACGCTTTGCCGCAGCAAGCCTGGGATATTCCATTAAATGCGGTGCTGACACCAACAAGGTTGTTTGTTGCTGACTAACGTCGCTGGCAAATAATACTGGCAACTTCAGCAACAATTCAGCTTGAATCGCCACAAAACAGCATTGCTTGGTGACTGATCACTAGCAGCGAAACACTTTTTTGGTATACTCACCGCTTCGCAGTCACTTTATGGTTTATATGGAAATCCTGATCCTTGTCAGTTTAATCTTGCTAAACGGCATTTTTGCCATGTCTGAAATTGCTATTGTCACAGCCCGCAAATCGCGACTGACCGCGCTGGCTCACAATGGAAAATCCTCCGCCGCTATTGCCTTAAAACTGGCCGAAGATCCCACTCAATTTTTATCCACGGTGCAGATTGGTATCACCTCGATTGGTATTCTGAACGGTATCTTCGGTGAAGCTATCCTGGCCGGGCCTTTTGCCATCTGGTTACAAGGGCTTGGCATGCCAGTGGCCTTCAGCACCATTTTCGCCACAGTGTTAGTGGTTATTGTGGTCACTTATGTCTCTATCGTGGTCGGTGAACTGGTGCCAAAACGTATTGGCCAAATCAGCGCTGAAACCATCGCATGTGTGATGGCTAAACCTATGTTATTGCTGGCGTTACTGACCAAACCCTTTGTTTGGTTGTTGTCGGGTTCTACCCATGCTCTGATGAGATTGTTTGGTTTTTCGCAAAATCAGGAATCCAACGTCACGCACGAAGATATTCATGCCATGTTGCAGGAAGGTTCCAGTTCAGGGGTGATTGAACAAAACGAACACACTATGGTGAAAAACGTGTTCCGGCTGGATGAGCGCAGCATTTCGTCGCTGATGGTGCCACGTTCTGACATTGTGTTTCTGGATGTCGAAAACAGTATTGAAGAAAACCTGCAGATCCTGACGCAGTCACCGCACTCACGTTTTCCGGTTTGCCGTGGTCATGCCGATGATTTAATTGGGGTGGTCTCCACGAAACAATTATTGGTGCAATCGGTTGCCGGCAAACTGACCGATTTAACTGAACTGGCGCAGCCTTGTAACTTTGTGCCGGACAGCCTGACCGGTATGGAATTATTAGACCATTTCCGCACCTCCGGCAGCCAGATGGTGTTTGTGGTCGATGAATATGGCGACTTAAAAGGTCTGGTGACCTTGCTGGATTTGATGGAAGCCCTGACCGGTGAATTCAGTCAGGATGATGGCGAAGATATGATGGTGATCACCCGCGCCGATGGCTCTTTATTGCTGGATGGTTTATTACCGGTGATTGATTTAAAAGATTGCCTGAATATTAGCAAATTACCGGAAGAAGATAGCAACAGATACCAGACGCTGAATGGTTTGATTATGTTGTTGCTCGGTAAAATGCCGCAAACAGCTGATATCGTTGAAGTGGGTGCCTGGTCACTGGAAATTATTGATATGGACGGTAAGCGCATTGATAAAGTGCTGGCGATGAAAAAACCAGACTTTGTCGAACAGGAAGATTTATCCAGCGACAGTGAAAAGTCTGGTTAATTGCGTTTATTGTTGGCATGTCACGCTGAATAGCACATAAACCAGTAGGTTACGATTGAATAATCGTAGGTTGGACTCGACCCAGCTTCGCTGGGGCAGTCCAACATGCTTCATCACAAAGTTTATCCATCATAGCCGTCAGACTGCCCAGGCACCAGGTGTCTTGTCTAGTTTAATCCGAAATCGGCGCCAGCAAATATCAATTGTGATATTGGTACTTATTGCTACAGTGCTATTTGGTACAACCCAATGGAACAACCAATGTCTGACTTTGTTTGCCCGCTCTGCCAGCAACCCAATCAATGCCTGGCCGGCACAAGTTTGGTTCAGCATTGCTGGTGTATGCAACAACAATTTCCCCCACAGTTATTGGCCAAAGCGCCTGACCAAACCAGCTGTATCTGTCAGCGATGCCTGCAGGCCGCAGTTACCACACCAGAGCAAACAGTGCAGCTTTTTCTACCAGATCAAGTCGATGAGCTTACCAAAGCAAAGTTAAAGACAAATCCCTGACCACAGGCGGTTCAGGTCGCCAAAACTACCGCTGATTTCCCTCCGCTGGTCGCAGACACTTTGCCTGTGCCACAGTGTCACGGCAATTTCATGATAGGCTGATTTGGCAACAGAAAGCCGGCCATTTGAAGCCGGTGCCACTTACACTTCACTCTCAGGAATCAGCAATGCGATTAACACCCTGGATGACGTTATCATCCGTGATACTACTCAGCGCTTGTGCCGCCACCACCGCCAGCAATACATCAGCCACCAACACCACAGCTGCAACTGCCGCCACTACAGTCACAACTGCAGCAGTAAAAGCCGATGCCAACCGGATTGCCGCCCATATGGCGTTTCTGGCCGACGATAGCCTGGAAGGCCGTGATACCGGCAGCCGTGGTCATCTGATTGCCAGTCAGTATATTGCCAGCAATTTCCAGCAACTGGGCTTGCAACCAGCAGGTGATAACAATCAATTTTTCCAGCAAGTGCCAATGAAAAAAAGCATGCTGGTAAAAAACAGCAACGAGCTGGTCTTTCACCTCAATGGCAAAGCGCAGAAACTGGCTTATCCAAAACAGTATTTCACCGGCGCCAGCGGTCATCAGGGCAAGATCAGCGTCAACAATGCTGAACTGGTGTTCGTCGGTTATGGTCTGGTGTCAAAAGAATTCGGTATTGATGACTATGCCGGTTTAGATGTCAAAGGCAAAATTGTGGTGGTATTACCGGGCCGGCCAAGTTCGTTGCCAAGTGAAGAAGCTGCCCATATTGGTTCACAAAAACAGCAGCTTGCCGCTGAGCATGGCGCAGTAGGTGTCTTTACCCTGCATACCCCGATTGAAGAAAAAACCCGGCCTTATGCCAACAACCTGATGTATTTAAACTCGCCAAGAGTGCGCTGGGTCAACCAGGATGGCTCTGAAGCCAATGATTATCCACAGCTCAAAGCTGGTGCTTACCTGCATATGGACGCAGCCAAAGTGTTGTTTGAAGGTGCCCCGCAAAGCCTTGAGCAAATTTTTGCCATGCTGGAGAAAAAGCAAAGTCCAAAAGGTTTCCCGTTAACTGCTAAAGCCAGTTTCAGTCGTGAATCCGAACATAAAACCATTCAGAGTCAGAACGTCGCTGCAGTGTTACCAGGCTCAGATCCGCTGCTTAAAGATGAATATGTAATAGTGACTGCTCACTCTGACCATATCGGGATCGGCAATGACTTACGCTCAAAGGATAAAATCAATAACGGTCTGATGGATAACGCCGCTGGTGTTGCCATTTTGCTGGAAACAGCAAGGCTTTATAACGTGAATCCGGTCAAACCAAAACGGTCAATTTTGTTCCTGGCGGTTACCGGTGAAGAAAAAGGCCTGTTAGGTGCCGATTATTTTGCCCATAACCCAACCCGGCCTATTAAATCTTTAGTCGCCAACGTCAACCTGGATATGCCGGTGTTGTTGTATCCATTTGCCGATATGATAGCTTTTGGTGCCAACCATTCATCGCTGGGTGCAACTGTCGAGCGTGCTACCGCCAACCATGGCATTAAATTAAGCGCAGATCCAATGCCGGAACAGGCCATTTTCACCCGTTCAGATCACTACACGCTGGTGAAAAAAGGCGTACCTTCAGTGTTTCTGATGACAGGTTTTACCTCAAAGGATCCAAAACAAAAAGGTGGTGAGATTTGGGGTAAATTTTTCGCCAAGCACTACCACAAACCAACCGATGATATCGCTGGTTTAACCAAAGACTTTGGCCCTATCCGTTATGACGCTGGCGCGTTATTTGCCGATATCAACTACGATATCGCGCTGGAAGTAGCGAACACGGCTGAACGCCCGGTCTGGTTGAAACAATCATTCTTTGGCAAGGTATTTGGGCAGGAATATAACAAGCAGCAATAAGCGGTTTGGAGCTACCCTCGAAGTGGCTGGTTTTAAAAAATAACCAGCCACTTCAACAGTCAATTTCAGCGTCTTCTTTTGTGCTCAGTGTTAGGTTTGCCGCGACGCGGCACCCTATTCCAGTTAACGTTTACACAAATGTACTGTCACTTCTTCCCGGTCGTGATACAGGTGCTTGGCCTGGAAGATCACCCGCATGCCGGCTTCGTCAAAACGGGCCTGCATTTGCGCCAATACTTCCTGCAGGGTTTCATAACGTTTTTTCATCGGCAGTTTCAGGTTAAAAATACTTTCCTGACACCAGCCGTTGATCAGCCAGTCACAAATCAATTGGCCAACGCGCTGCGGTTTTTCAATCATGTCGCAGACCAGCCAGTGGACGTTACGTTTTTCCGGCTGAAATTTAAAACCATCGACCTGATAATGCTTCACCTGACCGGTATCCATCAGTTTCTGATCCATCATGCCGTTATCAATGGCAACCACCATCATAGAACGGATCACCAACTGATAGGTCCAGCCACCCGGACATGCGCCCAGGTCGACTGCGTTCATCCCTGAGCTCAGCCTGGTGTCCCATTCATCACGCGGAATAAACTGTAAAAATGCTTCTTCCAGTTTCAGCGTACTCCGGCTGGGCGCATCATGCGGAAACTTCAGCCGGCGGATACCATTTTCCAGTTCACTGCTGTTTTCCGGATAAGACAACGCCAGATAAGCTTGCTGACCAGATAACATAAACAAATGCAGTACCGGGGCGCGCGATTGCTGTTTTGGCAACATCACGCCGGCCTGGCGCAGGCTTTGCCGCAGTGGGACAGTCAACTTTCTTGCCAGCGTGGATAATTCTTTGCCTTCATTGGTGTCCGGATATTCAACGCGGATTTCACCACAAGTGGTTAATTCTGCCGCCTGCGCCTGCGCCACCACGGCACCGACTCTGTCACCGGCCGGGAAATCAATTAACTCGCCAACCAACAGCGCCCATTGCCGGATAAATACCAGTTGTTCAAACGGATAATCCCGGAAAAAATTGGCCAGAGCGGCACTGTCATAAGCTTCAAACAGCACAAAAGCACTGTCATTTTTCAGTTTGCAATAACCGAAGACACCATGCTGTCCCGCTTTATCCTGAATTTCTGCCGCACATTCTTTTTCAAAACCGGCGCGACAATAAAGTAAAAGTTGTTTCATGTTATTTCCTGATCCAGGGCGTGACAGCCAGCAACAGCCAACTGACTAACAGCAACTGACCGCCAACCGGCGCCAGCTGCGAAAAATGCATCGGCAAAGTAAAAATCCCTGCCCACACTGTGTATACAAATAGCCAAAGGCCGAAATGAAAACCAAAGGCCACCAACAACGGCCATAATCTTGCAACCAGGCCGGACGGCGCTGTGACTCGCTGCAACTGCCACTGACTTAGCAGCAGTAATGCCAGCGTCTGAAAAGCCAGTACTGCAGTACTGCTTAGCAAGGAAGCAAAGGCGCGGCTATCCAGGCTATGGCTAAACAAATGCGAAATAGCCGCTGACATCCCAATCAGCACTGCGCCATAACAGGCGGTCAGGGAAAAACTAACTTGCCAAAATTTTTGCATCGATAAACTCTCTGGTCTGCGCCGCCGCCTGTTGAATTAACTGCGCCTGCGTCAACGGCTGTTTTTTCAAGGTTTGTAAATCATGATCGCCAGCCGCTAACCATTGCAATTGGAGCGCTGGCCAATTTGCCTGCTCAGCAGGCGTAATCAAATCAGGTCCGCCAAAGGCATCTCTTTGCCCTTGCAACAGCAAGGTCGGCACTGTTAACTGCGATAAATGAGCCACCCGACTGGTTAATTCCGGCGCCGACAACGGCAAGTGTTTTTTGGCCGCCGGCCGAAACGGATAACCGTAAACCACCACCGCAGCCACTGCAACTGGCTGGGGCTGGCCGTCTGCCAGCAGCAAAGTTGCCAGTCGTCCGCCCATCGATTTACCCGCCAACAGCAGCGGCAAGTCGGTCGGTAACTGTGCTAACCAGCCTTGTAATTCCTGCTGTAATACCGCCATTTTTGGTGGCGGTTGCTTTTGGCCTTGCAACGACTTTTGCATATAAGCAAAATTTCTGGCCCAGACTTCCACGCCAACTGCGGCTAACTGTTGTGCCAGCCGGGTTAAAAACTCACTTTGTACCGGCGCACCGGCACCATGACAAAGCAACAACCGGGCCAGCGGTTTTGTCGCCGGATAAATGAGCCACGGCGCAAAGTCAGCAGCAGCTGTTGTGCTAAGCGCCGTCATTAGTCAGTCACTGCAGCAATATTAAATTGCTGTTCCTTAAAGTCTTCCTGCTCACGCTGCACCAAGGCGTTCATCCAATGGCGGAAAGCGGCAATTTTGCCAAGTTCAGTCTGACTGTCGCGACACACCAGATAATGGGCATCTTTGGTTTGCAATACATGATTAAAAGGCACAATCAAACGGCCGGAATTAATATCCGGCTGCGCCAGCACATTATGCGCCAGAGCCACGCCCTGACCATGAATAGCCGCCTGTAACACCATAGCGCTATGGCTGAAAATCGGCCCCTGATTGACATTAAAATGCTTAAAGCCCTGGCTGGTAAACCAGGCTTTCCAAGCGTCTCTGGTGGTGTCATGCAACAGCGTATGAAAGCGTAAATCAGCCGGCTCATTCAGCGGTTTGGCCCGGTTGAGCAGCATCGGCGAACAGACTGGTAACAGATATTCAGTATGCAGTTTATCCGCATGCAGATTACGCCAGCTGCCGCGGCCATAATAAATCGCCACATCAACATCATCGGTCAGCGAGCCTTCTTCTGAATCAACAGCCCGGATCCGCACGTCGATATCCGAGTGCAGCTCACTGAATAAACTGAGTCTTGGCACCAGCCACTGAATGGCAAAGCTTGGCTGCAAACTGACCGTTAACGAGCCTTTGGCACCACGCGCCAGCAGCTTTTCTGTCGCTTCATGCAACTGCAAAAAAATTTCTTTAATATCAAGAAAATAACTCTGGCCTTCTTCGGTCAGCAACAAAGAGCGGTTTTTCCGCATAAACAGCTTCAGACCTAAATGGTCTTCCAATGCTTTGATTTGATGACTGATGGCGGCCTGAGTGACAAACATTTCTTCAGCCGCCTTGGTAAAACTTAAGTGGCGGGCTGCAGTTTCAAAAGCTTTTAACGCATTAAGCGGAGGTAACCGGCGCGCCATAACTCACCTATGAGAAAAAAATGGCTTAAGCTTTGGCCTGCGGCACATAACCTTCAACTGTGACATCCTGTCCTTCGAACAGAAACTGCTGCATCTGCTCTTCCAACAGTTTGCGATGTTCCAGATTCATCATATTCAGTTTTTTCTCATTAATCAGCATCGTCTGCTTGGCTTGCCATAAGGCGAAGGCTTCTTTGCTGATATTGTCGAAAATCTTTTTGCCAAGTTCACCCGGGTATAACTGAAAATCCAGTCCGGCGGCGGTTTTGTTAAAATACTGACAAAATACTTCACGTGCCATTTTGCGCTCCTGCTCAGAGGTAACTTAAGCTGAACTGCCAGCAATACACTGGCAGCAACCATTGAATGGCGAGCATTGTAATCTATTTTGCCAAGCTATGCTCAAGTGGCAAAGCCGATGCTGACGAATTACTCTTTGCTGCCGCTGGTCGATTCAATAAAAACCCGGATTGGTGCCGGT
>Ga0114982_1001098_pt1 | contig 13714 bp, 10 predicted proteins | sample Shrwel_input2_FT_FD_87183 | JGI IMG/M metagenome (GOLD analysis project Ga0114982, IMG submission 87183) | Subsurface microbial communities from deep shales in Ohio, USA - Utica-3 well 1 S input2 FT | ecosystem: Environmental > Aquatic > Deep subsurface > Shale gas/oil reservoir > Produced... | reverse complement strand
ATCTGCGATAAGATAGGAGCCAAGAGCGTGCTGTTCGTCACCAAGAAGAAGGCCATCTCTTCCATCGAGCAGGACTTCGTTATGCTCGGGCCCAACTTCGAGATTGACGTGATCAACTACGAGAGCCTTCACACTCTCGAGAATAAATGGGACGTGATTGTCTTGGATGAGGCGCACTCACTGGGTGCATTCCCCAAGCCAAGTGGACGGGCAGAGTTGGCAGGTCAGATCATCGCCAAGCAGAAGCCAATGGTGATCCTGCTCTCGGGTACGCCAACACCGGAGTCATACTGCCAAATGTATCACCAAGTGTATGCCATCCCCGGCAATCCATTCGCAGAGTTCAAGAACTTCTACCGGTTCGCTGATGTATACGCCGATATCAAGAGCAAGAAGGTGAACAGTTTATTCATCAAGGACTACAGCCATGGGAAAGAAATCATCCTTGAAAAGATGAAGCCTTACACCATCACGTACACGCAGAAGGAGGCAGGCTTTGTTGTCGAGACCACCGAGGAAGTGCTTGAGGTAGAGATGAAGCCATCGACATACAAGATGATACAGAGATTGAAGAACGACTTGGTAATCGAGGGGAAAGAGGAGACGATACTGGCCGACACTTCTGTTAAGCTGATGATGAAGATGCATCAGATGTACAGTGGCACGGTGAAGTTTGAGAGCGGTAACTCGATGATTATTGACACGAGCAAGGCGGAGTTCATCAAAGAGAACTTTGAGGGGTGCAAGATTGGTATCTTCTACAAGTTCAAGGAGGAGTACGAGGCGCTGAAGCAAGTGTTCGGCGATGAGTTGACCACTGACTTGGATGAGTTCAATGACACATGGAAGAACATCGCACTTCAGATTGTGTCGGGGCGTGAGGGGATATCACTGAAGATGGCGGAGTACTTGGTGTACTACAACATCGACTTCAGTGCGACCAGTTATTGGCAGAGCAGAGACCGGATGACAACCAAGGATCGATTGAAGAATCAAGTGTATTGGATCTTCGCAAAGGATGGCATCGAGCATAAGATATATGAGGCCGTCAGTAAAAAGATGGACTACACATTAAACCATTTCAAGAAAGATTTATTTAGTTTGTAAAAATATGGAGAACGATGTATTAAAAAGCGCCCGTGTAATGCAAGCCACAGTCAATGGTATCATTGAGTGGAGGGTCTACTACTTGCAAGAGATTGTAGCAAGGTTTTCTCAGTACAATCATGCTATTCACTTTAGAGATTACTTAAATGAAAACTATGAAACACCAACATAAAGCAATTGAATTAGTACAGGAATACTTCCTACTGACGGGAGATATCCAACTCGCCATGCACTGCGCATACAAGGCGATCGACGAAGTAAAGAAGACATTATTCCCATGGCAGAAAGAGACATTGGATTATTGGAGTTCGGTACAATTAGAAATCATGAAGTATGAAGACGGCAATTGAAAGATTCGTTGACTGGCTACAGGAATACCACCCTCAATCTGTGCCATCACCGGAAGTGTTGGCGCACTTGAAAATGCTAGAGAGAATGGATCAGCAGTTGGCATACAACGCTGGCTTTGCAAACGCTAAGAAGATCTACAATGAAGCAGACAACCTCGCAAATAATATTCAAGAAGTATGACGAACTCAGATGGATGGAGTTCTGCATTTGGCTTGAAGAGAATAGAGAACGACTGCTCAAGCATGGGCAACAGGAGGTCGAGTACTCCCACTTTAATGGCAGTCTAAAGAAGCAATCCTCTGCTGATTACTATAGGTCCAACTACGACACGATGATGGATGGCACTGTAATAAAAAAAATGTGGGGTGATGGCCATTGGATTTATAGATTGTATTACATGAAGAAAGTTATAGGCGATTTCATTAGTTTTGAAGAAGCAATGCACCACGCGGAGTCGAACTATGACAGAGCAACAAATACAATCAAAGAGAATTAAGCAACTCGAAAGCAAAGGGTACTACGTAATCAAACTAATCAAGACCAACAAGAATGGAATCCCGGACATCATTGCCATACCGCCCAGATCAAGAGTTTTGTTTAGCGAAGTCAAGACCCCTACCGGTAGGCTGTCCAAGTTGCAGGAGTACCGCCTTAGCGAACTGCAGAAGCATGGTCTCAGAACCGAAGTTTATAGAGGAGAGATAGACATGGACCCTCAGAAAAGAAAAGAACTAGACAGGGCCGAGCGCATACTCTTCAACATCGAAGAGTGCCAAGACCTACTCGCTAATCTTTATGAGGATATTGTCGACCGAGAGTACCCCGATGCCACCAAGAGTGCACAGCAAATCATAATCGAGATAAAGAATATAATCAAATCCATTGAAGAAGATGATTTCTAACGAAGAGATTCAGAAAAGAAAACAGAAAGCAATCGATACATTCACATCAACCTTTGGCGGATCATACCAACCGCAATCGAAAGGCGATGTAGACTACAAGATAATCAAGGATGGGGAGTTGTTGGCTTACATAGAAGTCACCCCGAGGTACAAGACAATAGCGAACGCTTATCCCTTGCTGGTTCCAACCGCACGGGTTGTCAAGTTGGCCGATAAAAGATTAATGCCGGTGCTTTTATGGGCGTGTGATGATGGTATCATCTATGCCAAACTCAAAGACGTTGAGGCTCAAATTAAATGGGGGAGTTTCCTCCCCCATCTTAACCTTGCTGAACACGGAGAACTAATGTGTTATTACGCAAAACAAAAGCACTTCAAATATATAAAATATTCTTGACTTAGTCCCTTGTAGACCTGCGATTTATTGACCTTCTCTCAGCGCTACGGTTTGTTGATCTCCTTTCAGAACTTGGCTTGATGTTCTGCTTTGGAACGTAGTTGTAGTAATCGTCCTTTATTCGTTGCTCAAGAATATTCTTTTCACGTTCAAGTTTACGATTGGCTGCTTCCTCCGTACCCTCGCCATAGTACTGCTCGTAAATCTCTGGATAGTATCGCTTTAGATCAGACTTATTCAACCCCATTGGCTTGAACTCTTCCTCCTTGCTTTCATTTTCCTTCATCTCCTTATCGAGTTCTTTGTATATGGACTTGTTTACGATGTTTCTGATATCCTTATAGAAAGGAAGGAAACCGGTATTACCTATCACTTCCAATGGAAGGCGTATCATCAACTCATCCTCTGATCTTTTAATGGCGCTTGCCTCTTTCTTTGGCTCCTCGTTCATCTTTTTGATTGCGAGGTTAGTCGTTTTAAGTACAGGAGAGTAAGGGCCAGACGTATTGATTATTACATCTAGCAAATCCAACTTCTTCCCTTTGCTACTTGGAGCCATGAATGTATACTGAATGGCATCTTCATATGGGTCGTACTCTCCCTCTCTTAGTATGTCGCCATACTCTTCATTTGCCTTTTCGATACCCCAACTAGCGGCGCTTCTTAACAAGTTGCCTTCAGTTCCCATCATCAATGTAGTGAACGTGTTCGCTAATGCTTGTCCAGTTTTCTGAAGAATTGATTTGTCATCATCCTCATCGTCTTCCCCGGTAAACATGTTGTATAGGCCCATAAGCGAAAGCCCTGCCAACGCTTGGTATGATGCCATCCTTGCTATGGTTGCAGCCAACAGCCACCATCCCTGTTCTTTGGATATCATTCCATTTCCCATTGCGGCGTGTATGCCTCTTCTTGCTGACAAGAATTCACCAACAGAGAAGTTGGTTAAGAATGAATTGTATCTTCTCAAGAATTTCACCATTGAAGATCTATTCTCAGGAGTGAAAGCCCTCAATGATTTCATGAACGGGTTGTCCACTGTTCCAGCAGCAGCAGCCACTGAATCTGCTTGCCTTGCTGCCGCACGCATCGCATCCTTGTTCTTCAATAGGTAGTCAACATCCTTACTCTTGACTTTCTCCATGTCTATTTTTTGCCCAGTGATGGCCTCGAATGCTGTGTCGTATGATCCTCTCCACAATGGTTGCATCATCCACTTATCTGGCGTAGATAATATGGCGCTTGCTGTGGCTACCGCTGTGTTTTGAGTTGGCCTCAAAGAGTAATTATAAATGGTAGACATCGTGTTGCCAAAACTTCCTTTTAATTGATCGTCGCTTACACCTGTTTGGTTATATAGCAAATCAGGATCTATCAATTTAAGACCAAGAGGATTGGCTCCAAATACACGACTCATCGTGGTAGAGTCTGATGCTTCCGCAAGTGCAAGAGTATCTTCCGGTTTTTCTTTTTTCATTACGTTCGCTCCTCTCACCCACTCCTTTCTTCCATATAGCAATATCCATGTCGTGTTAGATATAATTTCCTTGGCAAACTTATCTGTGCTAGCAAGCATTGAAGTCACACCTGCCCTAGCCACTGACTTCATGGCTTTGTCTATGGGCATATCTCTAATAAGTGATTGAGATAGCATGGACTGTAACGCATTTTCTGTGGCTTCTTCTATCATGTCCAACAATTGATCTGCGTCCTCATTCAATTTGCCATCTTTCTTCATAACTTCTCTTGCTACCTTGATGGTTCTTCTCGTTTCCCTCACTGGGTTGGTCATGTAGTAGTCCATCAATACAAACTTTGCTCCTCGTTGGACAGTGGAGAATATATCGAAGTCAACGGGTTTAGCACCACCGGTTCTTTCAATCAATGACTTTCCTTTGGTCGATACTATGTTCGTTCCGTTGAATCTATTTTGAAATTCTTGTATTGGGTCAGCATCGTTGGGGTCGGTTGACAATACACTCAAGTGGTTGTACCCGTTGTGGAAGTACACCTTATTGCCTCTGGTGATATCGCTTACGAATGATGCTTTATCTTCTAGGCTCTTATTGATTTTGTCAAACAATTCTAAAGCGGATTTCTCTGGAGCGCTGAATGAATTGTATAGTTTTTCCATGTTGATGTTTACTATCTTTCCTTCAGAATTCTTTATACCATACTCCTCCGCTATCTTCATCAAGTTCTCTTTGTCTCTTTTGCCATACTTGGTTTTCTTTGCATCCACAGTAGCGTTTATGTAATCAATCGCTGGGTTGACAACCTTTGAATCTCTGAGATCTGGGTTCTGTATCCACTCTCGTTCCATTCTGTATATGGCCATCTTTCGCATAGATTCAATAAACTTATTTGGTTTTCTGTTGAAGTGCTTAACTATTTTATTCTTAGCATCTTGCAGTTGTTTGTTTATTCTGTCTACGTTAATCTTGTATGGGTCAGCGCCTTGTGCTAGTGGCTCTAATGTAGAATCATAGATGTCTTTTGTCTTGAAATTATTAAGCATTTCATCTATGTAGTACAGGTAACCCTTTTCCATTCTGTCGTACAAAGCCTTACCCCTATCCATTATCTTGGCTTTCTGGTTTATAACACTAGGGATTTCTATTTTCTCCAAGGCTTTGGCTAGGATGTCCCCCCTCTTGTTGCTTCTGAGTTTGACCAACAATTGGTTTGCGTAAGATGAGTAGAAGCCATTCTCTATGTTGTTGAATATACCAAGTAGGTCTTCGAGTTCTTTGTTCGTAAGCATCTCGGCAGCGCTAGTCTTGGATAGTTTTATCAATTCTTCCGCGTCTAACTTCTCAAGATCCGATGCGAGGGATTTGGCTATCGATGGGCTTGTCTTTTTTATTTCATCAATCAAAACTTTTTTCTCGGCAGCCAATTCCTGTTCGGTCTTTGGAACTTTCATAACCTTTGGCATGATGTAAGACTTGTACTTCTTCATCAATGCTTTTTCGTCTTCATCAATCACCTTGTCTTCTTCCATCTTATCAAGCGTTTTTGAATAGTCCAACGCCCCGTCTTCGGTAAGTACGGCCTTGTCGTAATCAAACAACTTGGTTGTCAACTCTGGTATAACCGACAACTGATTGTCTACTTGATCAAGGATTGATTTGGTCTGCTCTGTAATTTCTGAAATATTTTTAGTCAAGTCTAATACAGCAGTACTAGCCCCAAGCATATCAACCAATTCCTTGTATGATTCAAATGACTCTGCCGGAATAAATGATGGGTTGATAGATGCCAACCTATTCAATAATGGTATCAGCACTTCGTCACTACCAACCTTAACTTTCTTTATATTCGCTTTCATTTTGGCAAGTTTGGACTTGATGTCCACCAACTCTGCTTCGTATGCTGCGTTCTCAAATACATTCTCTACGTAATCCAAGAACGCATCCACAGATGCAGGGTTGTCAAGATTGACCTTGCTAATTTTGTTTAATAAAGTTTGAGCCTTGGCTGTAGATATCTTGCCGGTGGTCTCCATCTCTTTGATGACATTGGATAGGTCCTTACGCTTTTGATTGACATCTTTCTTGGCATTCAACGCGGCACGCGCTTCCAATTTAATCTGAGAAATTAATGCTTTTGATTGGCTAACTTCTATTACGTCGGTCTTTGCTTTGTCGATGATTTCGAATATCTTGTCTGCGGCCTTGTCTAAGGACTTTTGATCCTTAACCTTAGCGATGGCATTGATTACTCTTCCGAGGTCCCTACGCGTAAGATTACCGCGTTCTGCGTTGAAGTTAAAGTAGTCAGTAATAGCCTTAATTGCATCATTAACATTACGTGCACCTTCTTTCGCTGCTTGAATCTCACTCTTTACCTGATTTTTCAACTTGATCATAGGTGATTGAGCCTTCTCAATGTCCTTAATCATGTTAACTATGTCCTTGGATTCAAGATTGTTCTCGGCGGCTAGTCGCTTTATTGCCTCTTCAATTTTGATACCAGTTCTCAAAAGTACTTTCAGCGATTTCAATATGGCTCTTGCCAATGGTATAGCCATACCACTTGATAAGTTGCCACGTCCAAACTTTTTAAGTGACGCGTCTGCGCTGTCTATTTTATTCAACCATTTATTAAGTGTTGTCTCGTCTTCGAGATCAAGGTCTTTTAACTCCTCATATGATGGCTCCTCTTCCTCTACCATTGACGTAGGCTCTGCCTTAGTCTCGACTTGCTTGGCTTTTAACTTGGCAAGTTTTGCCTCCGCTCTCTTCTTTGCTTTCTTCGCCTCTGACAATTGGTCGTTATACTGCTCTAAATAGGTATCGTGCTCTTCCTTGGCTTCGTCGATTTCTGCTTCGAGTTCATCTTTGGCCTCTTGTCTTTCCTCCTTGGACATTTTCTTGCCTTTGAGTTCATCTCTTTTCTTTTTAATTTCGGCAAGAGCCTCCTTGAGGTTGTACTTGGTATTGCCTATCTCTTCGATTGCATCCTCAATTTGTCGGTCTTGATATTCAATCTCATCTTCAAGCGCCTTGATTTCTTGCTGATCTTTCTTCGATACCACCCTAGCCGGGGTAAGTTTTGCTTCAGTCTTTGGCTTCTCTTCGACCTTTGCTTTGGGTTTAGGCGCTGTCATCTCAGCCTTGAGTTTCTGATACTCGGCTTGAAGTTCTGCAATCCTCTCATCAACTTGCTTTGGTGTACGAGACTTGTCTTCGTTGAGCCTTACATCGTTAATCTTATTGATGTATTCTTGACGCAATGCTTCTAGCCCAACCGCCTTTGTGGTAGGCGCAGGTGCCTCTTCCTTAACAGGCGCAACTTCTTCCTTAGCAGGAGCAACCGCCTTTGTTTTCGCCACTTTAGGGGCGGCTATGGCTTCTTCCTTAACGACCGGAGTTGGAGGCGTTGGCTTAGGTATGGCCACGGGGATGGGAACGCTCTTTGCCTTTGGTGTCTTCGAAGACACTTTAGATTTTGAAGGGGCGATACCAAGTAGTGTGTTAACAGATTCTACTAGTTTTGATTGATTCCCATCGGCTACATCTTTTTGATAAGCCGCAACCATCTCATCGTATGAGTCGTAATCTTTATTTTCCCTCAAGGAATAAAGTGCTTCTCTTTTCTTGGTTTGATCTGCATCCAATTCCCAATAGACCCCAATGTCGAAGCCCATCATTTGCTGTAATTTCTTTATGGCTTTCTTGGACTTGGCTATCGCAGATCTTTTTTGCTGGGCTGTACCGGATGTTGGGTACTCTGCGTTATATGCTTCATCAAAAGTATCTCGGAAATCCTCTAGTTGAGTTTTTATTTTCTGAGACTCCTCGCTTAGTGTTGGTGTCGCCGGCGACACAACTTCCGCTTTCTTCACAGGGAACTTGGCGATGTCCTCTTCGAGTACTTTGATATGGTTCTCATATGTACTTACTCTGTCCTCGCCACGGTTTTCTGTTTTCAAAAACTCAACCATGTCCTTAGCGCTCTGCAATGCAGCAAGGCGTGGGTCTTGGTCGAACAGTTCTTGGTATTCATACGTCTCCTTGTCCCTATCCTTTTGATAGATCTCCTCAGAGATCAAGGCGTCTACCGTGTTGAAGTTTTTCCTTTTCTCTATGGATTGCTCGAAGTCATCTCTTTCTTTTTGAGCCTGTCTCAACTCCTCAATGGCGGCTTCAGTGTCCTCCGCTGATGCCACGTTTCTTTTGGCTCTAGCGATCTTGTCGCCCAAGTCCATAAGAGTACGCTCATCATCCCTTGTATTCCCCTCTTCCTTGACACGACCAATTGATTCGTTGATCTTGTTCAACTCGTCGTCAATGCCCGGCAATGTCTCAACATCTTCGGGTATTTCAAGGCGATCAAATACCGCTTGCAAACTCTCTTCAATTGGAGGCTCCGCCTTTGGTTCGGCAGTGATTACTTCTTCTTTGACAACTTCTTCGGTAGGGGCTTGCTCTTTGGCGTCTCCTTCTCCCACTTCTTGCAATCCCACTTGGGGTTCTTCTGGGCGTAACACGCCTTCCTCTGTGCTTGGCTTTTGAACGGCATTTTCTTGTAGTGTTTTTATTTGTGAATTGATAGAGGCAAGTTTGTCCTTCGCTGATTGCGTCTTCTTGCCTTCGAATTTCTTTCGCTCTTTTTCTAATGCGGTTATTTGATCTAATGTATCTTCGTCTAGATCTGGATTTGCTGAACGTACCTCATCCTTTATGGAAGACGTCACCATCTTGTCCTGCAACTTCGTGCTCAACTCTGGGTCATTGGTTATCTCTATGTTAGAATTCGATAGATCTGTCACATCCATGTTTTCTATCATTTGATTGATGACTTCCGGTGACTCTATCTTTATACCATTAACGCTATACGTAGGTGGGGGGCCTTGAGGCTTAGACTCGAACTGTTCAATTTGAGTTTCGATTGCTTGTGCTTCTTGTGGCTTGCCCTCTTTCTTTAACATCTTGGCTCTTGCACCCATTGCGTTAAGCAAAAAGCCAACACCAAATCCTACACCACCAGACTCGCCTACGCCCTCAAGTATCTCTTGGTTTATGTTGTATACCTCTTGAGCAGATTTGTTAGCGTACAACTGTTGTAATACCTCCGTGGTCATCTCTTCGAAGCCTCCGGTCAATCCTGCTACTCCTTTGGTCTTGATGTAGTTCGCAACACCACCTGCAGTTGATTGGTTGAATCGCTTGAGGAATTGCATTACAGGTATTTGCTCAAGGACAGATCCTACGGCAGCATTCTTGTAGAATATCTCATACGCTTGATCGTCTGTGGCGCCCATTTGTTTTGCTCTATCAAACTCTGCTTGACCCATCGACAACCCACCACTGATTGCGGTCGGGCTCGCTAGGCTTGATGCTATTTGTTTCCCTGCCGCACCGGCAGTACCAACAATACCTGTTGGAGCAGCGGTAGCAACTGCTGCGCCCTGCTTACCTGCGCCAGCAATACCGCCTGTCATGATTAACGATGCAACTTGACCAAATGCTTGGCCAAATTGATCTGATAAACTATTCTTAAAATCTTCATCTTGTGGAGCAAGTTCGTCAATAGCATTATTGTAGTAATTACCAAAACTTATCAAGGCGTCACTGATTGGCCCCTTTCCTGTACCTCCAAATACTTTTGATGTCGCCCCCTCAAGGAGTGTTCCCATACCTTTGACGGGGTTCCCTATTAAGTTCTTATAAAACCCTCTATCTAGAGATGATACAGCATTAAGCAACCAACCTTGTTCAGATTCAGTTGCTTTGGATGGTGCTTCTACTATTGCTTGTGCTTCCTCTGGGGTCCTCATTGGAGGAGCCTCAAACATAGGGGCAGTCTCAGGAACTCTTTGAGATCCCAAAGAAATACCCGAAGGCTTGGATTCCAAAAACGGGAGTGTTGGTTCTGGCTTTGGCTTTGGTTGCTCTTGCTTTTGAAGCCACAGAGGTACTGACGACTCTTCTTTTTTTTTTACAGGTTCTGAAACGTATTTCTGAGCGAACGCGTCTCTCCCTTTGGTGAATAATCCGTCTCTCTCCACTACACCATACACCTTGTCTTGATATCCGGGGTCTTGGAACTGAACCTGAAAATCGTCAAAAGATTTGGTGTAGTATCCATCTCTTACGAGAACATCGTATAACTTCTGCAATTCATCCATAGTACAAAAATATGTTTTAATTTTTAATCCAACTCACCATTGCCTCCAAGAACTCCTGCTCTTTCAGCATTGATTAATGTTTTTTGATCTAGATTGGAAGTTACAAAATCAACAATACTTTTTGCTACGCTTGCCGACCCATCTTTACCTACTTTTAATTTGAATTCTTGAGTTGCTCCATCTTTTCCGGGTGCTGTTATTTCTATAGCATTAGACCCCGGGCTAGATTCTTTGGCGGTAAATCCTAACTTGACAATAGAGTTAAGTATTTGTGGTACCGCTACTTCCTCTTCTTGGTCTATCATTGCAGGAGTTATTGCTTTTGTTAGGTAGTTCTTAGCCTTTTGTTGTGGCGTTGCAGGAGCCGCTGGTTTTTGAGTAGAGGAGGATGCTGACACTGTGTTGTTAAATGATTTTCTTCCTGTGCTAACGGCTCCTTTGAGGGCTTCGTTTATATCTACATCAGATCCAAGCAACAATGAAGATGCAGAACGAATGAAGTCTTCTTGACTCACAAGTGTACCATCTGGATTTTTGAATCTTATAGGCTTTGTCTCTCCATTAGACAATGTTACAGAGATACCACTAGGAGTCCTCTTAACAAAATTAACATCAGACAATCCATTGAAGTAATCAAGTGCGGCCGTGATTTCTCCTGCGTTACCACTGTATAATTTGGCTAGCATATTACCCTCTTCTCTGTCCGTCTTTGTTTTTTGTCCCCTGTTGTATACGTACTCTGGAGCGTAGTCAACACCCGGCTCTTGGAATGGGCGCTTCTCGGTCTTCTTATCTATATAACTAGACATTTGACTCTTGATGTATGCTTTCGCGTCGTCTCTTTGTTCTTGTTTGAACGTTGGCATAATCACACCCGAACCATTTTGGTTCTCCATCAATATCAAATCCCCACTCTTGTCTGCATCGAACTCTTCTCTGCTGTATGTTGCGGTGTATTGATTGCCGGTTCTTGGGTTGATGTTCATATTGTCCGCCATAATGGAAGCCAATTGATAATCGCTTGCCATAATCTTTTTGATGGTGGCATCTTCCCACTTTGTATATGTGTCCCTAAGCGTTGGATCTGTAATGTCAGTCACTACGCCGGTTCTCCTAAAGTCGGTCTTGCCTAATTGACTTATGGTATTCTCCCCCAATTGGTCTACTGCTTCAGTAATACCAAGTGGTAAACTATATGCGTCAATCTTAGAGTTAACCCTGTTGCGCAATGCCTGAAGACTCACGTAGTTCTTCCCCAACTTTTGGACACCATCTTCCCCCACTTCTGGGTTTGATAAGTACACCATACCATTGGTTGAATTAATGGTAGGCACGGTGTTAGATATGTTGGCGAACGATTCGTTCAATGCGGCGAGATCTGTCTCAAGTCTAGACGACTCTGGCATACCGGTGGCAGGGTTTATAGTCCGCGACCTATCCATGATCACCTTGTATTGATCTTGGTACTCCTTTGACAAGGTGAAGACCAAGTTAGTAGAGTCTTTGCTGTTTTGAGCAGCCACTTGATAATCCTTTAGACTCATCTTGCCCGACTTTAACAACCGGTCAATGGAGAGCCTGTAGTTCATCATGTCGTTAGCATAGTTGATCGTCCATGCAGAGGCAGTTGTATTCTCCCCTTTTGGCGCGTCAGCCAACTCTTTCATATCCTCCCTAGTGGAAGCATCAATGGCCGCCTTCTTGGCTTGCCTGTCCTTGTCTATTTGATTAATAGTATCAGATAGACCTTTACTTACCTCTGCCCAGTTTATCTGACTATTCGCCTCTCGTTCTGCGTATTTGTAGTATGTCATCTTCCGTATATATCAAATGGGTTCACATATGCATTACTCCAGTACGATGTCTCAGGTAGGTTTGGATTGAATGGCACCCCATTTACTTGTGGTGGCATAGTAGTTGGCCCTGTCGCTGGCTGAGTAGTTTGAATGGGCGCAAATATATTCTGCCTCAACAACGACTTGGTCAAGTCGGGGTTTTGAATCATGTAATCTTGGAACTGAACAGGGGTCATCATGTTTGCAATCGGTTTGCCTTGTGCATCCACTGACTTCTCTGAGAAACCAACACCAGATAACGCACCGAACTCTGGCTTAGCAGATAGTTCTACCAATTTATTTTGAAATTGCTCTTGGCTTAGACCTGATGATGTAGCCTGCTTGGCTAACTTCTCATATTGATTGGTGGCTTTTGAGTCATAGTAGTCGGGTAGCAATTTGCTAGCGCTTGACGCGATATTGCCAATACCTTGAATCCCTTGAGCGATGTTCATTGCTCTGAATTTGTCTGCTTGCGCTGCTGCCTTCTCAGCACCGGCCGCTTCCTCCATATTTACCGAAGCCAAGTAGTCTAGCAATCTAGCATCCTCGCTGGCTATGAGTTTATTCAAGCCTTGAATTTGAGCAGTCTGCTCGTCCGCTATGTTCTGTTGCATTTGGTTTTGAGACATCTGCACACGACCAGCGGTAGAGGCAATGCCTCTTTCGCTTTCTCTGCCTGCTTCAATCGCTTGAGCCCCCGATGCCAACGACGCTTCACGCGCGCGCTCGTAAGGTTCTTTTGCAAGAGACAAAGCCTCGAACACATTCTGTTCTGCTCTTTTTTTTGCTTCTGCGATAGCCTTCTCTGCGTCTAATCTTGCAGTGGTAGCCGCCTTTGATTGCTTGCTAGCCTCTCTGAAGCTCATGTACGTACCACTCGCTGTAGACGCTATACCTATAACTGCTGCTGTTGTTGCTGCCATAACTTAAAGTTTGATTATCATTTCTTTGTTGTAACTATCCCCTTCTTGGTATCCTATTTCTTTGTACACATTCACCAATGAGGGGTGCTTGATTAATGCATACACATATTTGAACCCAAGATTCTCGCAAGCCTTTGTCAATATCTGTATCAACAATTCAAGGGCTTGCTTTCTTTCGGGTTTCTTTTTGTATTGTTTGTTCGATATGATCCAATCCACCCATGCGGCGCTTGAGTTGGTGGTGTAAAAGAACCCAGCACACACAGGTGTGTCGTCGTCTAGCACAATGATACCACTCAATCCACCTTCTGGCAGGAAGTCTTTTGCCGGTGCCTCCCAACCCCAGTCATTCCACCATTCTACTAAAATGGTATCGTAGTCCGTGGGGGAAAGAAGCCTAGCATGAAGCGCCATATACCTACAAAGATATTATTTTTTTTAAGGATAACTTTTCATCACCTCTGATTCAAGTGCAAACAGTTCAACTTTGTCTGTATTGTCGTTTGTCAACGTGAATACGCAGTAGTGTCCAAGCAAACCATGAGACTCCGCAATGGAGT
>Ga0114982_1001096_pt1 | contig 13734 bp, 11 predicted proteins | sample Shrwel_input2_FT_FD_87183 | JGI IMG/M metagenome (GOLD analysis project Ga0114982, IMG submission 87183) | Subsurface microbial communities from deep shales in Ohio, USA - Utica-3 well 1 S input2 FT | ecosystem: Environmental > Aquatic > Deep subsurface > Shale gas/oil reservoir > Produced... | reverse complement strand
GGCCACGAGCAATACACTCGAAATATGATTACCGGAGCTTCCAATTCGGATTTGATTATCATTTTAGTCGATGCCCGTAAAGGAATTACTGAACAAACCAAACGTCACGCCAGTGTGGGTTCGTTGATGGGAATCAAAAAAGCCATCATCGCAGTTAACAAAATTGATTTGCTGAATTATTCTGAACAAACATTCAATGAAATTCAAGCAGAGTTCGAAGGAATTAAAAATGAACTGAATTATGATGAGGTAATTTACATTCCGGTAAGTGCATTGGTAGGCGATAATATTGTTCGAAAATCGGAGAATACCCCTTGGTACAACGGAAAAGCTTTATTGGAAACCTTAGAGACAGTTGAAATAAAATCAGCGCAAGAGTTAGAATCACGTTTTCAGGTGCAATGGGTAATTCGACCAAAAGATGAAGCGAATCATGATTATCGTGGCTATGCAGGATCTGTGTTAAGCGGAAGTTACCAAGTGGGCGATAAAGTGACCATTTTACCGGCACGCATAGAAACGACTTTGGTTAAAATTGAAAGAAATCAACAAGAAGTCAATAAAGGGGTTGCGGGAGATAATGTGGTATTGCATTTTGAAAACAATATTGATATCAGTCGAGGTGATACAGTGGTACTTAACAATCAGTTACCGATAGAATCAAACCAAATTTCAACATGGGTTTCTTGGTTGGATACTGCTTCGTTACAGGTTGGAAAAACCTATTTATTGCAACACCGCTTTAAAAATGTAAGGGTAAAAGTGCAGGAAATTAACCGTAAATGGAATATTAACCAATGGCAGTTTACCGAAGGAGATTCGATTCAGTTAAATGATATCGCACAGGTTACCCTGAAAACCAATCAGCCGTTGTTTTATGATGCTTTTGATAAAAATTCAAAATCTGGCAACGCGGTTTTAATAGATGAAACAAGTTTTAACACGGTGGGAGCCTTAATGTTTTTGTAATATGACCTATTCAATTTACTTGAAAAACCAAGAAAGAACCAGAAATCCAATCAACAAAAAAAATGTTGAAGAATGGGTTGACGAACTGATCAATTGGTTGTTTGATATCAATCAGGAGTATAATAATTATCGATTTTTTCAGAATAAAGAAAAATTACTCCAAATCAAACTTCAGAATATTTTGGCTAAAACAGTCGAAGATACCAATCAAATTGTAGTGTATTCTAATTACTTTTTTGAACAGATTGAGCAATTGCATTATGTTTTGGATAACGATTTAGAAACTCTTGTCAATTTTGATCCGGCGGCCAAATCAAAAGAAGAAGTATTAATCGCATATCCGGGCTTTTTCGCTATTACGGCTTTCCGAATTGCCAATGTGTTTTGGAAATTAAATGTGCCGGTTATTCCTCGAATTATTACCGAATATGTACATGGTAAAACAGGAATCGATATCCATCCGGGAGCAGAAATTGGAGAGAATTTTTTCATAGACCACGGAACTGGAATTGTAATCGGAGAGACTTCTAGAATTGGTAATAATGTAAAAATTTACCAAGGGGTAACATTAGGTGCTTTATCGGTTTCCAAAGACAGTGCTTCCGAAAAGCGTCATCCAACTATTGAAAATAATGTCACGATTTATGCCAATGCGACCATTTTAGGAGGGAATACAATAATTGGTGAAAATTCAATAATAGGTGGTAACGTATGGTTGACGCATTCGGTGCCGCAAGACTCATTGGTGTATCATAAAAGCGAAATCGAAATCAAGAAGAAAAGCGAGTTTCCGGAACCTTTGAATTACGTGATTTAAAAAAAAAAAGTAGAAACAACACAATTAAAAAATAAATACTTAGTAAGATGAGAGCAAATACTATTTTAGAAACGATAGGGAATACCCCGGTTTTGAGAATCAACAACTTGTACGAAAACAAAAATGTTTTTTTAAAACTAGAAAGAAATAATCCAGGGAACAGTATCAAAGACCGAATTGCACTGGCAATGATTGAAGACGCTGAAGCCAAAGGAATTTTAACACCAGAAAGCGTGATTATCGAACCAACTTCCGGAAATACTGGAATCGGTCTTGCTCTGGTCGCAGCCGTGAAAGGATACAAAGTGGTTTTGGTAATGCCAGAATCGATGAGTGTGGAACGCAGAAAATTGATGGAGATTTATGGAGCCGAATTTGACTTAACACCTCGCGAAAAAGGGATGAAAGGAGCGATTGAACGTGCCAACGAATTGGTAAGTCAAACGCCAAATGCTTGGTCGCCTTCGCAATTTAATAACCAAGCAAATGTAGAAGTTCACAAACGTACTACTGCTCAGGAAATCCTTGCTGATTTCCCCGAAGGGTTAGATTACATCATAACTGGAGTGGGTACCGGCGGACATATTACAGGTGTGGCTTCCGTTTTGAAAGGAAAATTCCCCAACTTAAAAGTGATTGCGGTGGAACCGGAATTATCACCAGTTTTAAGTGGTGGCGCTCCGTCTCCACACCCAATTCAAGGGATTGGAGCTGGTTTCGTGCCTGAAATTTACCAAGGAAATTTAATCGATGAGGTAATTCAGGTGAGTAAAGAAGAAGCTTTTGAGTATGCTAGAGCCGTGGCTAAAAAAGAAGGAATCTTGGTAGGAATTTCTACAGGAGCATCATTAGCGGCAGTAGCCAAAAAAGCGGCAACATTACCTGAAGATGCCAGAATTTTAACGTTCAATTACGATACAGGAGAACGTTACCTTTCGATAGAAGGACTGTTCTAATCAATAAAATGTAACGAAAATACCTGACGGGTTTTTGAAACCAGTTAGGTTAAAAAAAACAATCTCAATCGAGTCAAAACTGACCCGACAGGGACAACTCATACCTAAAACAATGGAAAGAAGTATAAAAAATAGTGGAAAAGTAATCTTAGCGGGGGCAGGTCCAGGGGATCCGGATCTTATCAGTCTCAAGGCTTTGAAATACCTGCAAAAAGCAGATGTGGTCTTGACCGACCGATTGGTTTCGCCTCAACTTATTGAAGAATATGCACGTAAAGATGCTGAAATAATCTATGTAGGGAAACAGTGTTCTAAAGGAATCTGGACGCCTCAACAGGATATCAACGAATTGATTGTGCTTTTCGCCCAGCAAGGGAAATTGGTACTCCGATTAAAAGGAGGTGATGCTACCTTGTTTTCCAATGTTCTGGATGAGTTGAACGTATTGGTTGAAAATGACATTCCGTATGAAATCATTCCAGGTATTTCGGCTGCTTTTGGCGCCGCAGCTTACACCGGAATTCCTTTAACGGCAAGGGAACATTCAAGAGGCGTACGTTTTTTGACTTTGTATGATTTGAATACTGTTGCTCCAAATCAGTGGAACGATTGGGCTACAACCGAAGACACTTTGGTTTTTTATATGAGCGGTCAAAGGTTGAATACTTTGAGTCAGCAACTGCTGTATCATGGAATTGATTTACAGAAGAGTATTGCAGTAGTACAACAAGCAACGACTCCAGATCAGAAAACAAGAGTATTTTCTTTTGAAGAAATCCAAAATACAGCATTACCCGAATTTGAGTATGTACCCACACTGCTGATTATTGGTAAAGTAGTCAATCTACACCATCAGTTTCAGTGGTTCACAGAAAAAAATACTATAGAATCTTATTTCGATAATCATAAAACAGTGTATCAAAATGCTATCTGAAACAAAACATAATTTATTGGAACAATTGGTGCAAAATGCCACCAATGAAGAACTTATCTATACCAAAGGATATTTGGCAGGATATTTAGCTGGAAATTTCGGAATCAAAACGAATGTGCCTGAAATTCAAAATAATGTCCCTGCAGTAGCAGTGAAACCGTTAATTGTGTATGGTACGGAAACGGGAAATTCTAAGAAAGTAGCATCACAGATTCAGGCGACTTTCAAAAAGAATAAAATTCAGGCAAAAAGTATAGATGTTGCACAATTTGATTTGGCTAAACTGCAAAAAGAAACGTTGGTTTTATTCGTAGTAAGCACGCAGGGCGAAGGCGAATTTCCGCAAAACGCCGTTGGTTTTTACGAGACGTTAAAAGCATTTGATGGTAAATTAGATAAAGTATCGTTTGCCGTTTTTGGTTTAGGCGATTCATCCTATCCATTATTCTGTAATGCAGGAGTATTGCTAGACGAAGTTTTAGCAGATAAAGGGGCAAAACGTTTACTGCCGTTGGTAAAAGCCGATGTCGATTATGCGGGTTTGATTTCGACATGGGAAAGTGATCTGCAAAACACTTTTAGTGCTTCTGTTGCTACTGCTCCATTAGTAGTAAAAAATGTAGCGGCGAGTACTTCGCACAGGCAAAATTTTACAGGACTGATCAGTCATAAAATCGTATTGAATGACAGAGGTTCAAACAAAGAAACCTATCATATCGAAATTACGCCAAATGAAGAAATAATCTATGAACCAGGAGATGCTTTGGGATTGATTCCCAAAAATAATGAAGAAGAATTGTTGGCTATTGCAGGTCATTTTGGTAAAACCGATTTTTCAGAATTAAAGAATAAGAATGTTCGCGGATTGTCTAAAAAATCATTAGAATCTTTAGAAAAAGTATTCGGAATTGAAATCAAAGAAGAAAAAGCCGATTTGTTGGATGTGATTCAAAAACACCAACCTACAAAAGGCACTTTTGACGAAGTTGTGGCTGTATTACATCCCATCTCACCAAGGTTGTATTCCATTTCATCTGCTTCAGAAGCGCATGACGGACAAGTACATCTTACGGTAAATCTGAATGAATTTAAAGTGGATGATGAAGTAAAAACAGGTTTGACTTCTCAATTCTTGGCTGATTATCCTGTGGATACTGATTATGATTTCTACATTCATAAAAACAACAATTTTAGATTGCCTTCAGAAGAAACGGATATAATACTGATTGGACCCGGAACTGGTATTGCGCCTTTTAGAAGCTTCTTGGCACAGCGTGATGTTACAGGTGCCGATGGTAAAAATTGGTTATTCTTTGGCGAACAGCATTTTGCTTTAGATTTCTATTACCAAACTGAAATTCAAGAATGGTTAAGTACTGGGGTATTGACCAAGTTGAGTACAGCCTTTTCAAGAGATCAGGAACGCAAAATTTATGTGCAGGATCGTATCAAAGAAAATGCAACCGAATTTAATTCATGGTTGGAAAACGGTGCTTCAATTTACATCTGTGGACAAAAAGATCCTATGAGCAAAGATGTTGAAAATACAATTGTAGAAGTAATTGCACAACAAAGAAATCTTTCAATAGAGCAAGCAAAAGAAATTTTAGATCAATTAGAAAACCAAGGGAAGTACCAGAAGGATGTGTATTAATAAGCTTTATGCAGTAAGCTGTAAGCAATATGCTTATAGCCTAAAGCTTAAAGCCTAAAGCTAAAAATATGAGCGAGAAATTATCACCAGTAGAATATATAAAAATCAACAGCGACGGATTAAGAGGTACGCTGAAAGAAAGTATTGATATCGATAACCATACAGGAAATGTGCGGCCAGACGATGAAACGTTAGTGAAATTCCACGGAATGTACGTCCAAGACGATCGTGACCGTAGAGCGGAAAGAGCAGCTAAGAAATTGGATAAACTCTATTCGTTTATGATTAGGCTTCGTATTCCTGGCGGAATAATCGATGCGAACAAATGGTTGGCGCTGCACAATATTTCGGAGCAATACGGGACAGGAACACTTAAAATCACGACTCGTCAAACCGTTCAATTGCATGGATTGTTAAAGCATGAGTTACGACCAACAATCCAAGGTTTTAATTTGGCGCAGTTAGATTCAATTGCGGCGTGTGGCGACGTGAATCGTAATGTAATTGCAAGTTCGCATCCGCAATTATCACCATTACATGCACAAATTCATGCGTATGCCGATAAAATTTCAACGCTATTGCTGCCAAAAACACAATCGTATTATGAAGTGTTTGTTGACGGAGAAAAAATTTACGAGCGTTCCGCAGAAGCTGATCCGTTGTACGAAGACCGTTACCTGCCACGTAAATTTAAAATTGCTATCGCCATCCCGCCAAGCAACGATGTAGATTTGTTTACCAACGACTTAGGATTAATTGCTGTCATTGAAAACAATGAACTAAAGGGATTCAATATTGTTGTGGGAGGCGGATTAGGAACTACGCACGGTAACGCTTCAACTTATCCGAGATTAGGCGACATTATTGGATTTACGGATACCGAAGAAAAAACATTAAAGGCGGTTTATGAAGTCTTGACGGTACAACGTGATTTTGGAAACCGAGTAGAGCGTAAATTATCACGCTTGAAATATACGGTGGATAAATTGACGGTAAAAGGATTTAAAGCCGAGTTGGAAAAGCGTATTGGTTTCCAGTTGGAACCTGCCCGTCCTTACACTTTTACAGAACGTAATGATCGTTATGGATGGGAACAAAGCGCCGATAAGCAATGGTATTATACACTTTTTGTAGAACATGGTGTAGTAAAGCCGGAACAAAAAGCTTTCTTGTTTGAATTGGCACAATTGCAGATTAGCAATTTCATTTTTACAGGTAATCAAAATCTGATTTTAGGAGAAGTTTCAGATGATAATAAAGCAAAAGTTGAAGATTTATTATCGAAATACGAAATAGAGAAAAATGTAAGTCCTATTCGTAAAAGTTCTATGGCGTGTGTGGCAATGCCTACCTGTCCGTTGGCTTTGGCCGAAGCACAGCGTTACTTGCCGGAATTGGTGACTAAAATAGAACCGCTTTTAGAAAAACACGGATTGTCTGAAGATGAACTCACTATCCGTATGACGGGTTGTCCTAACGGATGTGGTCGTCCGTATGTAGCCGAATTGGGCTTTGTGGGAACCGGACCGGGACAATACAATTTCATGTTGGGTGGTGACAGATACGGCTTGCGATTAAATAAACTTTACAAAGAAAAACAAACGGAAGCCCAAATTTTAGAAGAAATAGATGTGCTACTAGGTCGCTATATCCAAGAAAAACTAGAAGGAGAAACTTTTGGTGATTATACCAACCGAGTAATATTGAATTAAGTATAGTAAACCTAACAGGTTTTTAAAACCTGTTAGGTTTAAAAATGAAAGAATAATGAGGAAAATAATTCTAATATTCTTATCCATTTCAAACTTCTCCTTTGCTCAAAAAAAAGTCGAAAGACAGCAGTTGATTTGGTACGGGTATTATAATGCGTTAAAGTTTAATGAAAATTGGGCATTGTTAAGCGAAATTCAGGAACGACAGTTTTACAACCCAACAGCCCAACATCAATTGGTTTTTAGGTCAAATCTGGAAAGAAAATTAGCAGGTAATTGGAATGTTTCGGGAGGTATGACTTTGTTTCTGCAAAATCCTAATAATCCCAATTCAGAAAGTAATCTAACAGTTCCGGAATTACGTCCGGATATCGGATTCAATAGCAAACAGAAACTGGGCTTTTTAACGATAAGTCATCGCTATAAAGCAGAAGCCCGATTTTTTCACGATGTTGAAAATGATAAGCTGGTTGGTGGTTTTCGATTTTCACATTTACGATTGCGATACCAATTAGGTTTCGATTTTCCACTTTGGAAAAAAGAAGAAAAACAGAAAATAATTTTAAAAGTAAAAGATGAAATCATGTTCAACGTAGGGAAAAAGATTGTCAAAAACACCTTCGACCAAAACAGAATTTATCTCGCGTTGAATTACAAATTAAATGATTCTTATGCGGTTGAAATGGGCTATATGAATTGGTTCCAACAGCAAAAATCAGGAACCGATTTTTATAACAGAGATATTTTGCGATTCTCGCTATTTCATACCATTGATTTAAAAAAAGAAAAACAATGACTAATACACTTTTTCCGGTTTTTTTAAAAACAGAAACGGCTCATTTTTTAATTGTGGGGGGCGGCAATGTAGGTTTGGAAAAAACCGAAACTTTGTTGCGGCAAAATCCCAACCTCCGAATTACGCTGGTAGCAACCTATTTTCACCCGAAAGTAGTTGAAATCGGAAGCCGTAATAAGAATGTACTCCTTTTGGAAAGACCTTTTGAAAAAGAGGATATTGAAGACAAAGATTTTGTAATCATTGCAACCGATGTGCCGGAGTTGAATGCTAAAATTCGGGAATTGGCAAAAGCCAAAGGAGTTAAAGTCAATGCTGCCGATCAGCCGGATTTGTGCGATTTTTATCTGGGGTCTATAGTGAACAAAGGCAATTTAAAAATTGCCATTTCCACCAATGGGAAATCTCCTGTTTTGGCTAGGCGGATGCGAGAATATTTTACGGATGTCATCCCGGATGAAATTGAAGTTAGTATAGAAAATTTGAATTCCTTTAGAAAAGAACACAAAGGAAATTTAAGCCAAAAACTAGCCGATTTAAACAAAGCTACAGAAAGTCTTTCGCCGAAGAAAAAAGAAAAAAAAGAAGCCAAGAAATACCAGAGACTAGTGTTTGAAATTACACTGCTGTTCATGGTTTTCTTTGTTGGTTTTGGACTTTCTAAGTTTATTACGTTTGATGAAGCGAGTTCGTATTTTCAGCAAATCCCTACTGTTTTTTACGGAATGCTTTTTGTTGGGTTCTTCGCGCAATTGGTTGATGGTGCTTTGGGACTGGGGTACGGAGTTACTTGTTCTACAAGTATGATGTTACTCGGAATCAAACTGCCGGCCATTAGTGGGAGTATTCACACTGCCGAAATGTTTTCCAGCGGAATCAGCGGTTTTTCGCATTATAAGTTCGGAAATGTCAATAAGAAATTGTTTTTCTGGATTGCTATTCCGGGTGTTGTTGGTGCGGTGGCAGGAGCTTTATTGCTGATTTATCTCGGTAATAAATACGAAGCAATCACCTATGGAATCTTGGCGAGTTATACCTTATTAATCGGAATTCGCTTGGTTATTCTCGCTTTCAGAAAGAAAATAGAAAAGAAAAAACTGAAAAACACAGGCTTTCTTGGTTTCTCAGGAGGTTTTTTCGATGCTTTCGGCGGTGGCGGTTGGGGGCCGATTGTGACATCGACGTTACTATCCAAAGGAAGAAAATCCAACTATGTGATTGGAACGGTAAGTTTAGCCGAATTTTTTGTCACACTCGCGGCTTCTATTACTTTTTTTGCCTCATTAGGAATCAGTCACTGGTACATTGTTCTGGGATTGATTTTGGGAGGATCGGCAGCCGCGCCTATCGGAGCAAAACTTTCAGGGAAGTTGCCTCATAAAACGGCGTTGTTGCTGGTTGCTTTTCTAGTTATTGTATTTAGTATAAGAATGTTGCTGAGGATAATTTAGTGGAAAATGAAATAATACTAGAATCATTTTAATTTAAAATTGATTTATTTAGAAAAATAATCCAATAATTAATAATTAAAAAACAAAATTTAGAAAAATAATCTACAATATTTTTTTAATTAGAAAAACATTCTACATTTGTCCTGTAAATAAATGATATGAAAACAACAATCTGCAATATGACAATGATGATGTGGCTCCATGCTGCAGAGGATGCTATTGCATAATTTTAAGTATAAAATTTCAATATAACCTCTGTTGCCAACAGAGGTTTTTTTATAGCCATAATATTAGAGTTTAAAAATTTGTTTTTTGTTTGTTAAGACTGTCTTTGGCTTTAGTTTCAAAGGCAGTCTTTTAAAAAAAGTATGAAAAATTTGTGTAACATAGTGCAAAATAATACGCTTCAGTCGGTAAACGTGAACGATGGTATTGAGCTTACCTATCAGGTTTTCGGCCAACCTATTGCTACGGCTCCAGTGGTTTTGGTGAATCATGCGCTGACAGGAAATTCCGAAGTGGCAGGCGAAAAAGGCTGGTGGAAAAATCTGATTGGCAAAAATGAAGTGATTGACACCGAAAAATTTACCATAATCTGCTTTAATATACCCGGGAATGGTTTTGATCAAAAAGAAGAAAATCTAATTGCAGCGTATAAGAGGTTGACCACTAAAAAGATGGCGGCTTTGTTTTGGGAAGGATTAAACCGTATTGGAATTGATTCGCTTTTTGCAGTGATTGGAGGAAGTTTGGGAGGTGGAATTGCCTGGGAAATGGGCTTTTTAAAACCAAAATCGATTCAATATTTATCCCGATTGCAACCAATTACAAAGCGACCGATTGGCTCATTGGCAATGTGCTAGTACAGGATCAAATTCTGAATAATTCAACGCATCCTATACACGACGCGCGTTTGCATGCCATGTTGTTGTACAGAACACCGCAATCTTTACAAGCTAAATTCAATACAGAAAAAAAGGATGAAGTATTTCAGGTAGAATCTTGGTTGCTGCATCACGGAGCTAAATTGGAAGAAAGGTTTTTGCTTGCCGCTTACAAGCTAATGAATCATTTGCTAAAAACGATTGGCGGAGCTATTTCAGAAGAGGATTTGATTGAATTTGCCAAAGAGACAACAGCTGAAATCCATCAAATAGCCATCACAACCGATTATTTTTTTACGCCGGATGAAAATCGGAAAACGCATCAAAAATTAAAAGAAATCAACAATAAAATAAAATATTCGGAAATCGATTCTATTCACGGGCATGATGCTTTTTTAATCGAATACGAACAATTGAATACCATTTTGAAACCCATTTTTACAACACAAATTAACTAAACAGAACAGACAACATGAACCGGCAGAATACATTTTAAGTTCTGCCGGCTTTAAAAAGAACACAACAATGAAAATATTAAAATTTGGAGGAAAATCTCTGGCAAACGGAGAAGGTATAAATCAGGTAACCGCAATTATTGCCAAGAAATATTTTGATGAAGAAAAAATTGCCGTGGTCGTTTCCGCACGAGGAAATGCTACGGATGAACTTCTGAATATATTGGAAGAAGCAAAAAAAGACAATAATTATGTTGAGGAGTTATCTAAATTTAAAAAGTATCAGACAGAAAATTTGGATGCCGTTTTGTTGGAGTCTGAATTTGCCATCCTTGAAAAATTATTTGAAGGCGTAAAACTTTTAGGAGATTATAGTGAGAAAATAAAAGATCAAGTAGTTTCTTTCGGCGAAATTCTTTCGGCAAAATATGTGACTTCTATTTTAAATGAAAAAGGGTTGAAAGCCCGTTTTGTTGATGCCAGAGGTTTGATAAAAACCGACGGCAATTTCGGGAATGCACAACCTATCGAATCAGAAACTGAGAAAAACATTAAAGAAGCATTTGAAAATTACGACGGAATTTCAATTGTGACAGGTTTCATTGCATCAACTCTGCAGGGAGAAACCACAACCTTAGGTAGGAACGGTAGTAATTATACTGCTTCTATTTTAGCCAATTATTTAAATGCAAAAGAATTTCAGAATTTCACGCATGTCGACGGAATTTATACCGCGAATCCAGATTTGGTTTCCGATGCTAAAAAAATCGAACGATTGTCCTTTATTGAGGCGAATGAGTTGGCCAATTTTGGGGCTAATATTCTACATGCCAAGACTATTATTCCATTAGTGGAAAAAAATATTCCGTTGCGTATTCTTAATGTCTTTAATCCTGATAACGAAGGGACGTTGATTACCAATGAACAAACAGATGAAGGAATCAAATCGTTGTCCATTTTAGATAATGTTTCTTTGATTAATCTGGAAGGAAGAGGATTGCTTGGGAAGACCGGTGTCGATGCCCGAATTTTCAGAGTGATGGCCGACAACGGCATTAGTGTGAGTATCATTTCACAGGGTTCTTCAGAAAGGGGAATCGGAATTGTCGTGAATACCGAAAGGGCTTCTGACGCTTTAATCGGTCTAGAAAAAGAATTTGAAACCGACTTTTATACCCGTGATGTAAATAAAATTACGGTAGATGATAATATTTCAGTGATTTCAATCATCGGGCAGGATTTAAGCACCTTTCACAAACCTTACACGGCTTTAATCCGAAATAAAATAGTGCCTATTTTGTTCAACAATACGAGCACGGGCAGAAATATCAGTTTGGTCATCAAAAAGCAGGATTTAAAAAGAGCGCTGAACGTAATTCATGGGGAAATTTTTGGTGTTTCAAAAAAAGTCAACATCGCCGTGTTTGGTCATGGTACTGTGGGCGGAACATTAATCGATCAAATTTTGAATTCTGCAGGCAATATACAAAGCAGAAAAGGAATCAAGCTGAATGTTTTTGCAGTTGTAAATTCCAAGAAGATCCTTTTACATAAAAACGGAGTAACTGAAAACTGGAAAACCGAAATTGAAAACAATGGAGAAGCATATTCTGTTCAAGACATTATACAATTTGCCAATGATAACCACCTTGAAAATTTAATTGCGGTCGATAACACAGCGAGTAAAGATTTTGTAGAAAATTATATCCAGTTGATAGAAAATGGTTTTGATGTGGTTTCCTCCAATAAAGTCGCTAATACATTAAGCTATGAATACTATAAAAAACTTAGAAAAGCATTAGAAAAAAACCAAAAGAATTATTTGTATGAAACCAATGTAGGTGCCGGATTGCCGTTAATTGATACCATTAAATTACTGCACTTGTCGGGAGAAAATATTACTAAAATCAAAGGGGTTTTCTCAGGTTCATTGAGTTTTATATTCAATCATTTCTCAGTAGAAGTAAAACCGTTCAGTGAAGTATTAAAAGAAGCTATTGCAAATGGATATACAGAACCAGATCCACGCGAGGATTTATGCGGGAATGATGTGGCTCGAAAATTACTGATTTTGGCTAGAGAATTGGATTTGCAGAATGAGTTTGATGAAATCAATATTCAAAACCTAATTCCAGAAGCATTGCGTGTAGTTTCAACAGCAGACTTTTTGTCTAATTTAGAGCAATTAGATGCGTACTACGAAACGGTGAAATTATCGCAAAAACAAGGAAATGTACTGCGTTATGTGGGTGAACTTTCAGGTGATTTACAAAAAGACAAAGGAAATCTGGAAGTGAAATTGGTTTCCGTGCCCGAAAGTTCGGCTTTGGGACAGCTAAAAGGCTCCGATTCCATTTTTGAAATCTATACTGAATCCTATGGCGAACGCCCGATTGTGATTCAAGGTGCCGGAGCGGGAGCATCGGTAACAGCGCGTGGTGTCTTTGGAGATATTTTAAGGATATCGGATAAAAATTAGATTTTTATTCTTTATAAATTTGTTTTAAATATAATATTTTCTTTAAATAATATGTTTTTAAATCAAATTCAGATAAATTTTCATTTTCAAAATAATAATAATACATTTGCAGAGTTCATAAACATATTGTTTGTTATCACGAAAGGTGGAGGGAATAGACCCTACGAAACCTTGGCAACCCTACTCTTGTAGAAGGTGCTACATTCTATCTTTAGGCTAAATTTATTTCAGTAGTGTAAAGAAAAGATAACTTGAGTAAATTCCCTCATTTTCTGATAACATATGATTTTTTGTGACCTAATAGGTTAAAATTTATATGTCAAAAATTCAAGAAGAAATTCAAAAACGCATTCTCATTCTCGACGGAGCTATGGGGACCATGTTGCAACGCTATAAATTCGAAGAAGAAGATTTTCGAGGCGAGCGTTTCAAGGATTTTCCACATCCGTTAAAAGGGAATAACGATTTGCTTTCCCTTACGCAACCCGAAGCAGTTAAAGAAGTCCATCGTTTGTATTTTCAAGCGGGTGCCGATATTGTAGAAACCAATACTTTCTCTGGAACGACTATCGGTATGGCGGATTACCACATGGAAGACTTGGTGTATGAACTAAACTACCAGTCGGC
>Ga0114982_1001092_pt1 | contig 13766 bp, 11 predicted proteins | sample Shrwel_input2_FT_FD_87183 | JGI IMG/M metagenome (GOLD analysis project Ga0114982, IMG submission 87183) | Subsurface microbial communities from deep shales in Ohio, USA - Utica-3 well 1 S input2 FT | ecosystem: Environmental > Aquatic > Deep subsurface > Shale gas/oil reservoir > Produced... | reverse complement strand
GTCGATCCAGCGCTTGCCGCGGGATAGTTCACTCCTGGCGCCTGGCCCTGGCCCTGGCGCTGGCCCTCAATGTGCATTCTTGCCTCGTCCGCGGCCGACCGGGGACGGTCAGCCCTACCTGTTGGCCCTTTACCTCGAGTCCTCCTGCCCTCGATCCCTCCATCCCGTTCCGCCCCCATCCTTGACTTCCGCTCCCCCCGCTCCGACTGACTTAACCATGAAAGCCGACAACGAACTCTACCGCCAGCTGCGCGAACTGCCCCCGCAGCAGCTTTGGACGGAGGAGGTGCCCAAGTTCGACCGGTTGTCGCCCAAGGAGCGTAACCAGCAGGTCGCCCTAGTCCGGGCGGTCGGGGTGGTCTTCTCGACTTCCCGCAACCCCGAGATGAAGGCGGCGGTGAAGGCCTGGATGGTCGGCCTGCTCCAGGATCCCAACGAGAAGATCCGCCGCTATGCGACGGCGGCCATCCCGAAGCTCGGGGGCGATGAGTCCTCCGAGAAGAAATTGCTGGATATCCTGCAGACCACCCAAGTGGACCGCGAGAAGCGCAAGGTCGCCGAGGCCTTGGAGAAGATCGGCGGCGCCGAGACGCTCAAGGTGGTGGCGGGGAAGGGCGACCAGCTCGTGTCCGAGCAGAAGGTGCGCGCCAGCGTGGCCCGGCAGGAAAGCCCGGGGACGGTCCGCCTGGAGGCGGTCCTGCCCAAGCAGGAAGGGCTGAAACTGCACTTGCGCTGCCGCGCGGGCCTCGAGTCGATCGTGGCCGACGAGGTGCGCGAGGCCGAGGCGCGCCAGGGCAAGTTCCGCGTCGTCGAGGTGCGGGGCACGTGCGTCGTGGTCGAGCCCAAAGGCCCCTTCGCGCTCGCCGACCTTTACCGCTTCCGCTGCTTCGACACGGCGAGTTTCGTGCTCGGGCTCGTCCGCAACCCCCAGGCTCCCGCCGCCATCGGCGAGCTGGCCAAGCTGATCGCCTCGCCCCGGACGGAGTTCCTGATGAAGACCCTGACGGAGGGTGCCCTGCGCTACCGCCTCAGCATGCTGGCGGAGGGCAACCATGACGCGGCCGTCGCCAAGGTCACGGCCGAGGCCTTCCGGCTCAACCCGCGCATCCTGAACGACGCCCGCGAGTCCCCGTGGTCGGTCGATGTGCTCTTCAATGAGCTCAGCGCCTCGGTCGAACTACGTCCCCGCCTGAGCCCGAATCCGCGCCTCTATTACCGGACGGACGCGATCAACGCGGCCTCGCACCCGCCGCTGGCCGCCTGCCTGGCCCGTCTGGCCGGCAAGCAGGCCGACGAACTGGTCTGGGATCCGTTTTGCGGCTCGGGCCTCGAGCTGATCGAGGCGGCCTTGTTCGGCGAGGTCGCCCAGGTGGTCGGTACGGACATCGACCCGGCGGCGATCGCGATCGCCCTGGCGAACTTTGGCGCGGCCAAGCTGCCGCGCACGAAGGGCGCTTTCCATGCCTGCGATTTCCGCGACGTGACCAAGATCCCCCAACTCGACCGCGGCAAGGTCTCGTTGGTCATCTCCAATCCGCCCCTCGGTCGCCGCGTCCGCGTGCCGAACATGCATGGCCTCTTCGCCGACCTCTTCCGGCTCTCCGCTGAGGTCCTGCGCCCGGGCGGTCGCCTCGTCTTCGTCAACCCGCTGCGCCTGGAATCCGTCGACCCGACCCTGCGCCTCGAGTCCCGCCGCCCGGTGGACCTCGGCGGCTATGAGTGCCGCGTCGAAGTCTATCGGAAGCGCTAACGCCCAGTTTTTCCGGAGGGTGGGTTGAACGGTTGGCCAAGGGCGTGTCTTTGGCCGCTAGGTAGGGACGAGCGTCCCTGCTCGTCCGCGGCGTCACCGTTGCGGATCAACGGGAAGAATTGCGAACCCAGCGGTCGACCGGGGCGGTCTGCCCTACCTCGAGGCGCATCGGGGCGCCGGCTGAACAGCTCACTCCGCGACCACCAGGGCGGCGGAGGCGGGCGGCAGGGTCACGGTGGCCTTGCCGGCCGTGAGGGTGAGGGGCTCCGTGGTGCGCGGGCTCCACTTGCCCTCGGCGGTCACCGTCGCACCCGCGAAGGTCACGCCTTCGGTGGCGTCGACGCTCGGCGCGGAGAGCCGCAGGACTTGCCCGGTCTTGAAGGCGGCTCCGAGGTCGAGCTGGACGGCCACCGGCTGCGTCAGGTCCTTGTTGAGCAAGGTCACCCGTAGTTTGCCGTCGGATCCACGCACGGCGTGGGCCACGAAATGGGCGGCGCACTGGGTTTCCGACGCCACGAGCCGGCCTTGCGCGGCCTGGCTGAAGAAGAGCAGGCCGTAGTAGAGCGGGGCGGCGCCGTAGGTTTCCGTCTTCTTGTCGTAGACGATCGGCGAGTAGTTGTTGGCCGTGAAGCTGCCGTGCAGGTTGACGCCCTGGCCGCCGCGCGTCGCGACGTCGAAGAGGAAGTCGATCGACCAGAGCGCCGAGGCGAAGGCGTTGCTCACGCCGCGTTTGCCGCCGCCGGACGCCGTGTTGCACTCGGCCACGCGGTAGGGGACGCCGGCTGCCTGGGCGTCGGCCAACTTGATCGCCCAATCGTCCGGGTATTTCTCGCCGAGCAGCTTCTCGATCGACGTGAAGCGCTGGGCCTTCGGGTCGGTTTCCGGCGCGGACAGCGGGTAGACGTGGGAGGTCGCCAGCACGATCCGGCTCCTGAAGTCGGCCATGAACAAGGGCATCCACTTCGTGCTCTTGGTCACCGCGGGGCCCGTCAGCGGGGCCTGCGGGCGCTTCGCGACGATGGCGTCGGCCGTCGCGGTGAACTCGGCCTTGTACTGCGGGTAGCCCCAGTTGCCCGGTCGGATGCCCTCGCGCTTGGGCCCCTTCGGGTAGAGGTTCGGTTCATTGCCGATCTCGATGGCCAGGATCTCCTTCGCGCCCACCTGGAGGGCGTAGTCCGCCTCGTCGGCCGCCATCGCGGGGTTGTTCGCGCCGAGGTTGACCCCGTAGATGACCTTCCAGCCGGTGGCCCGGGCGAACGCGAAGAACTCGTCCACCGATTCGGTCCCGATCGTGCGCGGGTCGACCACATAGCGGTTGTCCTTCATCGATTCCCGCGGCGGCTTCCCGTCGCGCTGGAAGAAGGTGGAATCCACGTTGTTCGCGCCGATGCGCAGTACGCCCGGCCCCAACGTCCGACAGAGGTTGATCAGCGTCGTGTTCTTCACGTGGAAGCAATCGCGCACCATCAACTTCTTCTCGGTGCTCAGCCCCACGAAATCGACCGGCAGCACGAGCCCGGGCTGGTCCGCATGGACCGTGACGGTCGCGGGCGTCGGCGCAGCGGCGGCCAGGGTGGCGGCGAAGAACAGCGGTAGCATGGGGTCGAGGTTGGCTTGGCCGGCGGGGGCGGGGAAGGGCAAAAGCACCAGCCACGCTTGCCAGTCCCGCCTAGGCTCCCTAGGAACCTGGCATGAGATACCCCCTCTGGCTCCTTGGTCTTTGCTCCGCGGTCTTGTCGGCCGCCCCGACCAAGGTCTTCATCCTCGTCGGCCAGTCGAACATGGAGGGTCATGCCCGGGTCGAGACCATCGACTACATCGGCGAGGATCCCGCCACGGCTCCGCTGCTCAAGCGCATGCAGGGCGCGGACGGCAAGCCGGCCGTGGCCGAGGGCGCGTGGATTTCCTACCATACCGGCATCGGCGACCGGAATGGCGAGGGCTTCGGCAAGCTGACCACGGGCTACGGTTCGCGCCAGGACCCGGCCAAGGATGGCGGCAAGATCGGTCCGGAATACACCTTCGGCCTCGCGATGGACCGCACGTTCACGGAACCGGTGCTGCTCATCAAGGCCGCCTGGGGCGGCAAGTCCCTGAACTACGATTTCCGCTCGCCGAGCGCGGGTCCGTACCCGCGGACCCCCTCCGACCTCGAGAAGAACCGGAACCCCCAGGAGAACGCCGGCCACTACTACCGCCTCATGGTCGCCCACGTGAAGAAAGTCCTGGCCGACCCCGCCCGCGTGTGCCCGGCCTACGACCCGAAGGAGGGTTACGAGATCGCCGGGTTCATCTGGCTCCAAGGCTTCAACGACATGGTCGACGGCAACTTCTATCCCAAGCAGCCCAAGGGCGCGCCGACCAACCGCTACGCGAAATATTCGGAATATATGGCGGCGTTCATCCGGGACGTCCGCCGGGAGTTCGGCGCCCCGAAGATGCCGTTCGTCATCGGTGTCATGGGCGTCGGCGGCAAGGATCCGGGCGACGACAACCTCGCTTTCCGCGAGGCCATGGCCGCGCCGGCTGACCTGCCGGAATTCAAGGGCAACGTCACCGCCGTGCGCACCGCGCCGTTCTGGGACGAGCAACTGGGCGCCATCCAGGCCAAGAAGGAGAAGGTCCGCCAGATGGCGTTCGAGCTCCGCAACAAGGGCAAGCGGTCGGCCAACGCCGACGGTAAGATGACGGACGAGCAGCAGCGCGAATTCCTCAAGGACTACGAGGCCAAGCTGATCACGCCCGCGGAGGCCGCCCAGCTCAAGCGTGGTGCCTCGAACGCCGGCTATCACTACCTGGGCTGCGCCAAGACGTTCGCCCTGATGGGTGAGGCCTTCGCCGAAGCCAACCTGCAGATGCGCGCGGCGGCGAAGTGAGGACCGGCCGAGCGGGCACAGGGCGAGGGTAGGGGCAGCACCGCGTGCTGCCCTAGGGGGTCGGATGCCGTCCCCGCTCGTCCGCCGCCGACCCGGGACGGTCAGCCCTGCCTTGAGGCCAGGTGGATCGGCCGATTTTCCGCCAACATAAAAGACGACCTCGGGGGAGATCGTCTTTAAAGTGGTGCCAGAGCGATAGCTACCGCGCTCTGGGGTCGGTGACGGGGAATATTATCTTCTTACCGTTAGTCGCCCTCGCGACTTATGCATCCTTTATAAGGGACGCGCCTTCCGAGTTAAATTCAACTGAGGTGTGTTATGCCTGTCCGAATCCGGATTGTCAAGGGGCGTAGCGGGCGGGATGGTTTCCGGTGGGTTCGTGCGGATGTATCGGACTGTCTAGCAGCGGTTTAGGACTATCCAAGGAACCTCGGGTGCCCTTGAGATAGCCCCGGTTGACCTCGGAAAGCGGCTCGGTTTAGGCTGTCGGATGAAGCGTGGCCTGCTGCTGACGACCTTCCTGGCCGCGGGCCTGTTGCTGTCGTGGTGGCTCTTTGAGTCCCCGTCGGTCGCCCAAGGGCGTGCGCATCTCGATCACCTGCGAAGCAGTGGCCTGCTCGGTGGGCCGCGCGCATCGGTCGAGCTTGGAGCCGTGCGCCGCATCGTGCCGGTCGCCACGCGTTGGTCCGCGCCAAGCGAGCCGTTCTGGTGGGCGGAACTCACCGGCCCCGACGGGTCCGCGGGCTACCTCGCTTGGCGCGAGGGCGGTGACCGGCAGCTCATCGACTTCTCCCTCGAAGGCCTCGTCGCGATCGATCTGCCGCCCGCCCGGGCCTTGGGAGGCGTGCCGCCCATTCAGCAATTCGCGATCAAGGGTGCGGACGGTGCGCCGGTCGCTTCGGGTTGCGTGCCCACCGCGGGCGCCAGCCTCATCGCTTTCTGGTCCAATCGCGGCACCTATGATTGGCAGGCGGACGATAGTCACGAGGGCCTCGTTCGCCGCGTCCGTGACCGCCTCCCCATGTCGGTCATCGCCGATGTGGAAGGCTACGCCGACGGAAAGATGGCGTTGGCCGGTTGCTTTCCTGGCGCCCTCGCCGTCGGCCTGCAGGAGGACGCCGACCAGTATCGCATCCCCGTGCGCGTTTCGGTGGCTCCGTTCCGGCCCGAAACCTTGGCCGAGGAGCTCGCCGCCGGCCGTCCGGCGCTCGTCTCGTGCGTCGTGCTCGTCCCGCGCAAGCCGGAGCTCGCGTGGGGACATGAAGTCGTGGCCGTTGGGCAGGTCGAAATCGCCGGCGCCCGCTTCGTCGGCGTCATCGACAACTTCTTCGCGCCGCGTCTCCCAGGCACGATCCGATGGATCCAGGCCGAGCGATGCAGCTCGCTGGTGCTGGTGCGCCCGGTCAAGTAGGCGGCAACGAGTCCAGCCCACGACCGGGTGGTCGTGGGCTGGGAACTTCTCAAATGGTGGAGGTGGCGGGAGTCGAACCCGCGTCTTCCGACCCTTACGTCGCAACATCTACATGCGTAGCTTCATCATTGATCTCGATCGCGTTTGGGGATGGGCACCCGTGCGACCTATTCGTCTTCTCACTTACCCCGGAGATAACGACTAGAGGAGGGGATCGCCTGCGTTAACCGAGCTGATCCAGGGATACAGGCAGTCCCTGGGGCTCGTCGCTGTACTTAGGCAGCGAGCGCGAGAACGTTGTCGTTCTCGAACGTGATGGTGTTTTTAGCAGTTATATGCTGCCAACTGGATTTAAGAGGGAGCTGACATCCTCTGCATGCCGTCGCGATATCTTGGTTGGAATCGAATCCGGAACACCCCCGAAAATGGTTAGTCGGTCATTTGTCGGGTCCGACTGAGAAGGAACGAGATTCCATCATGCCGGGAAGCGGCGGGAAGTCAAGGGGGTGCAAAAGTTGACCTGTTGATCCGTTGGCCGGTTGATCAGAGGAGCACCGGTTGCCTTGCGACAGTTCCCGAGGGTGAGCTCTGTTGCTCAGGTCGGCCTGCCGGGAGGGCGGATGAGCGGGCCCGGGCCTCGGGCTCACGCAATCGTCAATTCGCATGCTTGCGCATTTGTTTCGTGCGTGGTGTTCTGGCCAACCGGCCAACAGATCAACGGGTCAACTACTCCGAAGCGAATCGTCTCCTTGCCCTCCGCCTTTGGGCTCCAATAGTCGGCTGGTCCATGAACGTCTTCAACGCCGACCTAGGGCTCGTGATCACCCGCCTGGCGCTCCTGCTGGGGTTGGGGTGGTTCCTCGCCCGCCAAGGTTGGGTCGTGCCCGCTTCACGCCAGTCGCTGATGCGGCTCGTCATCTGGGTCTTCTTCCCGGCGATGATCTTCGACCGCGTCTGCGGCAACCCGCTCATCAACAGCGGGACCACCGCGTTGCTCTATCTCGGGGTCGGATTCGGCATGATCGTCACGGGCATCCTCGTCGGCCGGCTCGTGGCCCAGGCCCTCGCCTTGCCGGGGGACGTCTGCCGCCGCACCTTCGCCTTCGCCTCAGGCACGAATAACTTCGGCTACCTGGGCATCCCCATCACCGCGGCCCTCTTCGATCGCGACGTCGTGGGTGTGCTCCTGGTGCACAATGTCGGTGTCGAGGCCGCCGTCTGGACCGTCGGCATCTCCGTCCTGTCCGGTAAGCCCGGCCTGTCGGGTCTGCGCAACTTCCTCCAGCCGATGCCGGTCGCGCTCTTCCTGGCGCTCGCGTTGAACTTCACCGGCCTTGGCGCGGCCGCCCCCACGCAGTTCGTGCAGGGCTGCTGCCATGCCGTCGGCGAATGTGCGATCCCCGTCGGCACCATCCTGACGGGCATCTACCTCCACGAGGCCTTGCGGGGTTTCCGCCTCTTCGCCGAGCCGCGGCTCACGCTCGGCATCGCGGCCGTGCGCTGGCTCATCATGCCCGCCAGCCTGCTGCTCGTGGCGGGGGCGGTCATCACCGATCCCTCTCTGCGCAAGGTCATGCTCGTGCAGGCCGCGATGCCCGCGGGCATGTTCACCTTCCTCATCGTCGAGATGTTCGGCGGCCAGGTGCAGGTCTCGCTGCGTTACGCCGTCGTCACCATGCTCGCCTGCCCGGTGGTCACCACGACCTGGCTGTACGTCGGCGCCCGCTTCCTGGGCATCGCCGCCTAGCCGAGTCCCCTTTACACCCGCGCCGCCCCGCTGCAGCCTGTTTCCCACTCGTTTGCGTCTGCTCCTCGCCATCCTCGCCGCCTCGCTCGTCGGGTGCGCCGCCTACCCCGAGAAGGGCAGGCGGGCCCGGGCCGCGAACGAGACGGGCGACTACGGGATCGTCGCGGGTTTGGCCGGCGCGGCGGCCGAGGATGACGCCAAGGACGCGTTGGTCTGGAAGCTGGAGCAAGGCGCCGCCTTGCGGGCGCTCGGCCGGCTGCCGGAGAGCGTCCAGGCCTTCGAAGACGTGGAACGTCGGCTGCGCACGGAGGAGGAGGCCCCCGATTTCTCCGTCGCGGAGTCGGGTGCTTCGCTGCTCGTCAACGATGGCACCGCCCCCTACCGGGCCAGGCCTTACGATCGGATCTACGCCTCGACCTACCAGGCGCTCAATCGACTCGAGCTTGGCCAATTCGAGGCCGCCCGTGTCTCGCTGACCCGGCTGCGCTTCGTGCAGGAAGCCTTCGGCAACGGCGCCATCTACCGGGCGCCCAAGCCCGTCGAGGGCGCGGAAAAGTACGACGCCGACCGGGCCTTGCGCGATGAGCGCACCCGGGCCGACTTGGCGCGCATCACCGACGACCTCGCCGTCCTGGGCGCGGACGGCACCTACGACGACGCCTTCAGCCATTGGCTGCAGGGCATGTTCTTCCTGCGGCTGGGGCAGGGTGGGGCCGACCTCGAGAAGGCGCGCAAGGAGCTCCTCGCCGCGACCGCGCTCAACCGCGCGTCGACCGTGTTCGCCCGCGACCTCGCCGATTGCGAGGCCGCGCAGGCCGGCCGGTCCGCCCCGGCACGGGTCGTCTATGTGCTGGTCGAAGCCGGCCTCGGTCCGGCGTGGCGCGAAGAGCGGATCGACATCCCGCTGTTCGTGGCGGGTGGTCATGTCCCCTATGTCTCGGTCGCCTTGCCGGCCCTTTCGCCGGTGTCTTCGGATGTCCAGCTTGCCCTGCGCTTGGATGGTCGTCCGGTCGCCGTGGAGTCCGCCTCGCGTCCCTCGGCCTTGGTCGCCAAGCATTTCGAGGCGGCCTTGCCCGACATCCGGACCCGGGCGTTCACCTCCGCCGCGGTCAAGGCGACCGCCAGCTACCTGATCAACCGGGCGGCCGCCCAGCGGGCCAATCGCCAGGATTCCGGTGCCGGTGCCGGTTTGCTCGCCTTGGTCACCCAGGTCGGTACGGCCGCCTACACCGTCGTTTCGACCCGGGCCGACCTGCGTCACTGGACCGGTCTCCCCGGACGCTTCTCCTTGCTTCGCCTCGAGGCTCCCGCCGGCGCCCGTTTGGAGGTTCCCGGCCACCCGGAGGCTGCCCTGACGCTTCCCGCGGGGAAGGTTCTGCTTGTAAGCCTCAAGGTCGCCTCGGAAAATAGCCCGGTCGTCGTTCGTTGCACCCCTTTGGTCCCATGAAGAAATTCCTCCCCCTCCTCGCGCTTGGCCTGTTGGCCGGTTGCACCAGCCTCATCCGGACCGGCGACCGCATCGAGCGAGGCCTGACCCCGGCCGACGCCGTGAACTACGTCACGACCAAGCCGGACGGCACCTTCGTGACGCAGATCAACGACCCGCGCATCGCCGGGAAGATCGCCCTCCTCGGCGCGCGCAAGTCGAAGACGCCCGCGGGCTTCGCCCAGGTGCAGTTCGAGCTCCGCAACGACTCCCTGATGGGCCGCACCATCAACGTCAGCTTCGAATGGCTCTCCGCCGATGGCCGCGTGACCGAGACCCAGCCCAACTGGATCGTGACCCCGCTCGAGCCCGGCGCCCTGACCCGCGTGGACGCCACCGCGCTCAAGGCCGAGTCCGTCGAATGCCGCCTCCGCCTCCTCTCCCGCTGACCCCGCCATTTTCTCCCCCATGAACAAGCTCCTCGCCCTCGCCGCCACCGCCTTCCTCGTCGTGGGCTGCGGCACCCCCGCCTCCTACAAGGATCCCAACGGCCGCGAACTCGTCGTCAGCCTCGAGAAGGTCGACATCCAGGACTTCGCCACCGCCGGTTCGACCATGCTCCAGTCGATGGTCAACGCCCCCGCCTTCCAGAAGGCCGGCGCCGCCCCGGTCCTGCAGGTCGGCAATGTCCTGAACGACACCGCCAGCAACTTCGACACCAGCCTCCTGCTGACCAAGATCACCGCCCCGCTCGTCAACGCCGGCCGCGTCCGCCTCCTGGATTCGGATCCCGCCGCGGTGGCCGCGCGCAAGGCCACCCCGGGCGCCTCGGTGCCGGTCGCCGAATTCGTGCTGAAGGGCAAGATCCTCGAGGACCGCTCCAACGCCGGCCGGACCCGCCAGGCCTCCTTCGTCTTCCAGCTCACGCTGGTCGAGGTGAAGAGCAGCCTCGCCGTCTGGCAGGACGAGAAGATCGTGACCAAGCAGGGCTCCAAGAATTCGGTCGGTTTCTGATAAACCCTCGCCGTCCGTTTGACCTTCTCGCAACCTGCGTCTCCCTCCGGAGATGCAGGTTGATTTTTTGATCGTCGGCCAAGGCTTGGCCGGGTCGCTCCTCGCCCGTTCCCTGCGGGCGAAGGGGCGCCGGGTGGCCGTGGTCGACGACCGCTGGAAATCCGCCTCCTCGCAGGTCGCCGCGGGCCTGATGACGCCGCTGACCGGCCGCCGCTTCACGCTCACGCCCGACTACCCCGGGCTCTTCGCGCGCGCCGGCGAGGTCCTGGGCGCGCTCGGCGTCTTCCATCCGGTCGATGTCTACCGGCTCTTCGTGGATGCCGAGCAGCGGGAGCGCGGCCTCAAGCGCGCGGCCGACCCGACTTGCCAGCCCTTCATCCGTCGCATCTCCGAGCGCCGCGGCGAGCTGCAGGCGGAGCTCACCGACGAGCAGGGTGGGGCGCTGATGAAGGGGGCGTGGGTCGACCTGCCGAAGCTGCTCGCCGAGACCCGGGCGTGGTTGGAGTCAGAGGGGGCTTTGATCGAGGCCGCCTTTGACCCGGCGGAACTGAGCGTGACCCCCGAGGGAGTCGCTTGGCGTCAGGTCCAGGCCCAAGGGGTCGTCTACTGCGATGGCTATAAATCCGCCCAGCGCGGGCCGTTCACCTACTTGCCGTGGCAGCCCGCCAAGGGGGAGGCCCTGGATTTGGCCTCCGATGCCCCGCAGAGCCCGTTTATCCTCAATCGCGAGGGTTGGGCCCTTCCGCTCGGCCAAGGCCGCTGGCGGGCCGGCACGAACTGGGAATGGACCGGCCTGGATGAGACCCCGACCCCCGCCCAGCGGGACAAGTTCGTCGGGCGCTTCCGGGGCTACTTCCAAGTACCCGTCACCGTGGAGGTCACCGGGCACCTCGCCGGCGTCCGGCCGTGCACCGCCGACAACCGGCCCTTCCTGGGGACGCACCCCGCGCAACCGCGCTGCCACCTCTTCAATGGCCTCGGCCCGAGGGGGACCGTATGGGCGCCGACCCTCGCCGAGGTCATGGCGGATTACCTCGTGGATGGTAAACCGATCCCGGAGGAAGTGAGTATCGGGAGAGCGGGAGTGGGGAGTAGGATTTAGGAAGTAGGAATTAGGGAGTAGTGAGTAGGTGGTATTGGCTCACTCCCCACTCCCCACTCCCCACTCCTACTTCCCCTTCTTTTTCTTTCCGCCGGCTTCGGGGTAGGGTTTGACGTTGGCCCGTACCGCCCAGGCTTCCCACTGGGCGGCGAGTTCCTTGACCTTGTCGGGCTGGGCTCCGGCGAGGTCTTGTTGTTCGGTGCGGTCTTTCTTCAGGTCGTAGAGTTCCCAAGCCCCGTTGCGTCCGGCTCGGACAAGCTTGAGGTCGCCGACGCGGATGGCGGCGTTGCCCTCGTGTTCCCAATAGAGGGCTTCCCGTTGGAGCGGTTGGTTTGCGAAGGCCGGGACGAGGCTGCGGCCTTCGGGTGGCAGGACCGCGGTGCCGACGCGCTCCTTGAGCGGAGTGGCCCCGGCGACCTCCAGGCAGGTCGGCAGGATGTCGACCAGGTGTCCGGGTTGGGCGCGCAGTTCGGCGCGCGCTTTGATGCCGGCCGGCCAGTGGGCGATGAGCGGCGTCGCGATGCCGCCCTCGTGGTTGAAGTGCTTGTAGCGGCGGAACGGCGTGTTCTGGAGGAAGGCCCAGCTCTCGCCGCAGAACCAATCCGAGTTCGGTTTCGTCGGGTCTCCGTCGGTGCGCCCACCCGGTCCCGCCTCGGCGTTGCCGCCGTTGTCGCTGAGGAATAGGATCAAGGTGTTGTCGAGCTCGCCGCGCTCCTTGAGTCCCGCGACCAGGTCGCCGATGGCCTTATCCATGCGGGCGACCGTCGCCGCGTAGACCGCCATCAGGTGGTCGAACCGGTCCTTCTCGGCGTCCGTCAGCGAGGTCCAGGCCTTGATCGCCTCGGGTCGCGGCGCCAGCGGCCAGGCTGGATCCACCAGCCCCATCTCGAGCTGTCGCGCGTGGCGTTGGTTCCGGAGCGGCCCCCAGCCGGCGAGGTACTTGCCGCGGAACTTCGCGATCTCGTCCGCCGGCGCCTGCAGCGGGAAGTGCGGGGCATTGTGGGCGAGGTAGAGGAAGAACGGCTTCTTGGCCGCGCGGGCCTCATCGATGAACTTGAGGCCGTAGCTGGTCCAGAGGTCGGTGGAATACCAGGCCGGGGGCAGGCGCGGGTCCTCGTTGGCGATGGGCTGACCGTCGAGGAACAACTTCGCGCGCGTCGCGCCCGGTTGGTAGAAGCCACCGGCCGCCGCATTCAGGCTGCGGTCAAAGCCGCGGTTACCCGGCGTCACTCCCTGTTCCTGCCCGACGTGCCACTTGCCGGTCATCGCCGTGAAGTAGCCCGCCGGCTTGAGGGATTCCGCGATGGTGGCGCAGCGCCCGTTGAGGCGGCCTTCGTAGCCGGGGAGACCCTTGTTCTCCATCATGTGGCCCACGCCCGCCTGATGCGGGTAGAGCCCGGTCAGGAGCGATGCGCGCGTCGGGCAGCAGCGTCCCGTGTTGTAGAACTGCGTGAAGCGCAGGCCGTTCTTCGCCAAGGCGTCGAGGTTCGGCGTGGGGATCTCGGAACCGTAGCACCCAAGGTCGGAGAACCCCATGTCGTCGACCAGGATGACGACGATGTTCGGCGGGGCGGCGGCGACCGTCAGGAAAGCCAGCGAAGCCAGCAGGGTGGCGAAGGGGCGGGGCATGCTTCCCTTATGGCGACGAATCCGCCGAGGGGAAGCCGCCAATCGCCGGACGCGACCTTACTTCCGCTTCGACTTGGCCGCGGGCTTCTTCGCCGGCTTGGCCTTGGCGGCCGGCTTGTGCTGGGCCACGAGGTAGTCGACCGCGAGGAGGTAGCCGGGGAAGCCCAAGCCGGTGATGACGCCTTCGCAGGCGGACGCGGTCACGGACTTGTGGCGGAATTCCTCGCGCTTGTAGATGTTGGAGATGTGCACCTCGACGACCTTCATGCCGGCGCCGGCGAGGCAGTCGCGCAGGGCCACGCTGACGTGGGTGTGGCCGCCCGGGTTGATCACCAGGAACTTCACGCCCTCGTCGGCCCACTTCGCGATCGTGTCGATCAGCTTGCCCTCGTGGTTGGACTGGAAAAAGCGGGTCTTCACGCCGGCCTGCTTGGCGTGCGCGGCGATCGAAGCCTCGAGGTCGGCGAGGGTGGCGTGGCCGTAGACCTCCGGCTCGCGCTTGCCGAGCCGGTCGAGGTTGGGGCCGTTGACGATGCCGATTTCCATGCCCCAGTCCTAGGGTGGGCGGGGTAGGCGGGCAAGGAAAAGGGGCGGCCCCTCGCGGAGACGCCCTTGGTTTCGCCTGATCGACCCCTTACTTCAGGATTTGACGGAGGACGTACGGCAGGATGCCGCCGTGGCGGTAGTACTCGCCTTCGATCGCAGTATCGATGCGGGCGATGAGCGCGGCCTTGTCGACCGTGCCGTTGGCGCGGCGGATGACGAGCGTCACCGGGGTCTTCGGCTTGATCGGGCTGGAGAGGCCTTCGAG
>Ga0114982_1001091_pt1 | contig 13769 bp, 9 predicted proteins | sample Shrwel_input2_FT_FD_87183 | JGI IMG/M metagenome (GOLD analysis project Ga0114982, IMG submission 87183) | Subsurface microbial communities from deep shales in Ohio, USA - Utica-3 well 1 S input2 FT | ecosystem: Environmental > Aquatic > Deep subsurface > Shale gas/oil reservoir > Produced... | reverse complement strand
GGTACAAGAAGCCGGGCGAACTCAGGACCGCCGTGTAACCGGCGACCATCGCCTCGGCGAAGGAACTGCCGGTCTTGAGCGCGTTCTGGATCACCGGCAGGAAGCGCACCTCCTCGGACGGCGAGACCGGGCGACGGTAGGCCTGCTGCACGAAGCGGCGGAGCAGGCGCTCGGCATCCTTGGCCGCATCCCTCGGGGTGACCTCCACCCTCAGGGGCGTGGCGTCGGTCTTCCGGGCCGGTAGGTCGTCGAACAGCGCCTGGTACGCGGCGGTCGGCCAGCGGTCGTAGACCGGACCTTCGACCTCGATCCAGCGCATGACCATGCCGGGCTGGCCTTCGGCGGTCGCGAGCGGGTTCTGGAAACGGCCGGCGCCGGGGCGCGAGCGGAAGAAGCGGACGGCGTCGACCTGGATCGACTCGCCGGCGGTGAGCATCACGTCGATCTCCGCGACGGTCACCTCGGGGTTGAGGTCGATATTGGCGACGCGGCGCATCACGCGCGGAGGCGTGAGGGCGTAGACGGTGATCGGCTCGGACCGGCGGCCCTTGCTGACGTTGTCGAGGTTGGGGATGAACCAGCGCTTCGCTTCGCCCGGGCCGACCCAGACGGTGTGCCCGCAAAGTTTGACGCGGTAGCGGCCCGAGACGGGCGCCTTGAAGGCGCTGAACTTGGGCTCGATGGGCTCGTAAGCGCTGGCCACCACGCCCACGCCCTCGAGGTCGCGTTTCGCGGGGTCGGCCTTGCCCACCGTGGTCGGGGCCTTGCCGGCGCGGACTTCGGGCTGGGCGGCGTAACCGAGCGTCGGGAAGGTCGCGCGCTCGGGGGACGTGTTGAAGACCGAGAACTTCATCGGCCCGACGTAGCTGCCCTGGTCGCGGGCGTAGAAGCGACGGGGCGTGCCCGGCAGTTTCTCGGCCGACGCGACGAGCACCTGGCGGAGCGCATCCTCCGCGGTCGCGAGGTAACGGGCGAGCTGCACATGCGAGACATCCAACGCCTGACCGCTCTTATTGAAGCGATGCGATTCGGAGTCTTCCGGAAGCGACTCGCGCACGTCCAACCATGGCGCGGCCAGAAGGTCGCGCAGGGTGTTCTCGTATTCGAAGCGATTGAGGCGACGCTTGACGGAGCGCCCATCGGCGGCGAGGCGCGCGTTCTCGGCGGCGTTCAGTTTGCCGGCGAGCTGCGCAAGGTAGTCCGACTTGGCCGCGGGGGCGGGACGCGCCTTCTTCGCGGGCGGCATTTCGCCGGTGGCGATCTGGTCGTGGACCTTGACCCAGGTCGCGACGTTGCGGGGGTCGGTCGGGGCGAATTTCAGGGACTCGAGGTCGAAGTCCCCCTTGCGCGTCTGGCTGTCGTGACACTCGAGGCAGTGCTTCTCCAGGAACGGGGCCACCTCCGCCGCCGGGAGGGCGAGGGCAAGGAGGCAAAGGGGCAGGAACCGGGCGATCATCGGGGCAGCCCTTGAGACAGTAGAAAGCCCCCGGGGTTGCCAAGTTCGGAGCGTCTACCCCACCCTTGGTCCCAGGGTTTTACCGGGATAAAAGGCCCCAAGCCTCGGCCGTTGCCAAGCCCCACCCTACCCCCTGCCGTCCGGGATGCTCGCCACCATCCGTTCCGGCGCCCTCGTGGGGGTCGAAGCCGTCGCCGTCGAGATCGAGGTCAACACCGGCGAATACGGCGAACTGGAGATCTTCCTGGTCGGCCTGCCCGACACCGCGGTCAAGGAATCCAAGACCCGGGTCATCTCTTCGCTGATCAACACGGGGCTCCGCCCGCCCGAGACGGTCACCACCATCAACCTCGCCCCGGGAGACCTCCGCAAGGAGGGCGCGATGTACGACCTGCCGATCGCGGTCGGACTCGCCGCGTCGACCGGACAGCTCTCGAAGACCCGCCTCCCGCACTACCTTCTCGCCGGTGAACTCGGGCTCAGCGGGCAGGTACGCCCCATCCGCGGCGGCGTGGCCTTGGCGGCCTACGCCAGGCGCGCGGGCCTCAAGGGGGTCATCCTGCCCCGGGCCGCCGCGCAGGAGGCGGCGCTCATCGATGGGGTCGAGGCCGTGCCGGTCGACACGCTCGATGCGGCGCTGCGGTTCTTGTCGGGCGATCCAGGCTTCGCTCCTTTGCCGACGGTGACGGACCCGTTCGCCTTCGCGGGGTTGGGCGAGCAACCCGACTTCACCGAGGTCAAGGGGCAGCTGGGCGTGCGCCGCGCGGTGGAGGTCGCGGCGGCGGGTGGACACAACCTGCTGCTCATCGGCCCGCCGGGCTCGGGAAAATCGCTCATCGCGAAACGCATCCCTTCCATCCTGCCGACGCCGGACAAGGCGGAGTTCCTCGAGATCCTCGCGGTGCATTCGGCGGCGGGCATGAACGTGGCCGACCCGACCCGCGCTTGGTTGCGGCCGTTCCGCTCGCCGCACCACACGATCAGCGATGTGGGGATGATCGGCGGCGGGGCCATGCCGACCCCGGGCGAGGTGTCGCTGGCGCATCGCGGGGTGCTCTTCCTCGACGAGTTGCCGGAGTTTCGCCGCTCGGTGCTGGAGGTGCTCCGCCAGCCGCTCGAGGATGGCAATGTGACGGTTTCCCGGGCGGCCGCGAAGGTGACCCTGCCCTCCCGCCTGATGCTCGTGGCGGCGATGAACCCCTGCCCGTGCGGCTACCTCGGGGACCGGCAGCGTACGTGCCGTTGCGGGCCGACGGTGGTGCAGCGTTACCGCGGACGGATTTCGGGGCCGCTGCTCGACCGCATCGACCTGCAGGTGGAGGCGCCGGCCCTGTCGCTCGAGGAACTGCGGGATGGGCGCACGGGCGAGCCTTCCGCCGCGATCCGCGCCCGGGTGGAGGCGGCCCGGGCCTTGCAGCGTCGCCGCTTCGGCGACCGTGCCGGGGGCTGTAACGCCCTCCTCTCCGGCAAGGCCCTGCGGGCCTGCTGCGCCCTGGAGCCTGCGCAGGGCGACCTCCTCCAGGAGGCCATGGAGCGCCTGAAACTATCGGCCCGGGCCTACGACCGCATCCTGCGCGTGGCCCGGACCATCGCCGACTTGGCCGAGGCCGAGCGAATCGCGACCACCCACCTGCTGGAGGCCATCCATTACCGCTCGCTGGACCGGGGCTGAAAACGCTCGCCCGCCGAGGGGTTTCGCTTCCAATGGGGGCTTCCCCATGAAGACCCGACTCCTCCGCACCGGCGCCGCCTTGCTCGCCGTGACCTTGGCCCTGCCGCTGGCCGCGGCCGACGCCATCAAGGTCCTGATCATCGACGGCCGCAACAACCACGACTGGGTCCGCACGACCGAGTCGTGCAAGGCGACCCTCGAGGCCACCGGCCGTTTCAAGGTCGACGTCTCCACGGCCCCGGCGGCCTTCGCCAAGCCCCAGCCGGCCAAGCCCAAGGCGGGTGACGCCGAAGGCAAGAAGGCCTACGACGCGGCCCTCGCGGCCTGGAAGAAGGAGGAGGCCGACTACAACAAGGCCCACGCCGCGGACTGGAACAAGTGGTCGCCGAAATTCGCCGACTACGCGGTGGTGGTGAACAACTACAACGGTCCGGAATGGGGCGCGGACATGAAGGACGCCTTCACCGACTACGTGCTCAAGGGCGGCGGCCTGGTCAACGTCCACGCGGCCAACAACGCCTTCACGGGCTGGGACAACTTCAACGAGATGATCTGCGTCGGTTGGCGCGGCGCCACCTTCGGGCAGCGCGTGGCCGTCGACGACGCCACCGGCAAGGCCGTCGCGATCGCCGAGGCGGACGAGAAGATCAAGACCAAGGGCTTCGGCTCCGGCCACGGCTCCAAGCACGCCTTCATCCTCAAGACCCGCGACGCCGCCCACCCGGTGCTGCAGGGCTTCCCGACCGAATGGCTGCACGCCTCCGACGAACTCTACCACCGCATGCGCGGCTCGGCCGACCACATGGACGTCCTCGAGAGTTCCTTCTCGTCCGAGAAGTTCGGCGGGACCGAGATGCACGAGCCGATGGTCTGGTGGGCCAAGTTCGGCGAAGGCCGCGTCGTGACCACCTCGATGGGCCACCTCTGGGCCGGCGATAAGACCTTCGACGCCCTGCACTGCGTGGGTTTCCAGACCATCCTGGCCCGCTCCACCGAATGGGCCGCGACGGGCAAGGTGACCATCCCGATCCCGGCCGGCTTCCCGACCAAGGACCAGACGAGCGTCATCGAGCCGTCCAAGGTGGCCTGGAAGAAGTAAGCACCGAAATCGTTTGATTGGCGGGCTTGAAGCCCGAACGGGGCGTGGCAGGATCTTGCCATGCCCCGCTTCTTTTTCGCCCTGCTCGCGCTGTGCCTCGGCGCCGTGGTCCAAGCCGAGACTTACCAAGAACCGCCCACCAAGACTTTCGAACTGCGCAACGGCGACCTGATCCGCCGCTTCGAGCTGAAGGACGGCCGCTTCCGCACGCTGGGCTGGACGGACAAGGCCACCGGTCGGACCCTCGACGTGGACAGCGACGAGTTCGCCATCCGCCTCTCCGACGGCACGGTGCTCACGGCCGACGACTACGAGGCGAAGGTGAATTCCTGGTCGAAGACCAAGGGAGAAGCTGGCTCGCCCCACGACCCCAGCTACCTCGGGCAGGTCGATTTCACGCTTCGGCCTAAGAAAACGACCAGCCCGCTGGCACCTCCCTTGGTCTTGGTCATGTTCATCTCCGACCTCGGCATATTGCCCAAGAAGCCCAGGAGCATCTCTGCCGACACCATTTTCAAAGCGGTGGACATTTCCTGGCCGGAATACAAACCCGACCAAAAGGTCACGGTCGAAACGGAGCGGTTCCGCACCAAGGCCAAGGTCGGACGTGGCGGACGTGGCGAGCCTGTCGTCTTTGACGATGCATGGATCCTGATGCCGGTCGAACCCACGACCTTGACGCGGCATACGGACGGCAACCAGCCCGCGGCCTACTCGCACCGCTTCGAGAAGGTCGGAAACCATAGTTTCGTCGACTTCGAGCAGGCGGAGTTGGAGACCAAGCCCCAGCCGGGTCTCGTGCGCGCGCTGTGTTTCCCGCCCGCCTTCACATCGTTTCCTCCTAACACGCGTTCGTCCTTTGTCGGAGTCTTCGCCGTCCCGCGTGGCCTGACTCCGGAACAGGCGGTCATCGACTACAGCCGGACGAAGGGCAGCACCCGGAGCTACACGCACTACAACAACTGGTTCGACCCGGCGGGCAAGAACCTGAAGGGGGATAACCTGCCCGCCATTCACCGCCAGTTCGCCGAGGCGCTGAAGGGCTCGGGCATCAAGGTCGACGGCATGGTGCCGGACAATGGCTGGCAGGACCGCAAATCCATCTGGCAACCGGCACCGGGTGCCTTCCCCGAAGGCATGAAGGACCTGGATAAGCTCAGCGAGACGCTCCGCGCCCAAGGTTCCTCGCTCGGGCTTTGGATGGCGGCGGACGGCACGACCAACGACATCAGCTGGGGCGTGAAAGAGGGGTACGCGAAGGCCCAGCCGAACGCCTACTTCAAGCAGTACTTCGCCCACTACTCCTTGGCGGACATGCGGTACCAGCTCCATCTAGGCGCCCAGATCAGGGCACTGACCGAGCAGACCAAGGTTTCCTACATCAAATTCGACTTCAACCACCTTTCCAACGTGGTGCCGACGGACCGCCACGGTCACGACGCCGAGTTCAGAGGTTTTTGTGTTTCGACCTACCCGGCCAACGCCGCCGGCGTCTTCATCAACGCGACGAACTGGACGTGGCATTCGCCGGCGTGGCTGAACTACGCGGATTCGGTCTGGCTCCTGGCGGGTGATGACGGATTCAACGGCAACTGGCCGGAGCTGGCCGGCCGCGCGCAGGCGACGACCGACCGCGACGTGTATTTCTGGCGGATGTGGGGCGACCCTTCCGACCGTCCGTGGTTCCCGATCGCGAACATCACGACGCACGGGATCATCCGCAACGCCGGCGGGCAGATGGCCTACAAGACCGACCTGCCGCGGGACTGGTCCGACTACGTGCTGATGCACTACGGACGCGGGACGTTGCTGCGCGAGTGGTACCTCTCGCCGGCTTCGGTGCTGCCGCACGAGTGGCAGGCGCTGATCGCGGTGCACCAGTGGGCCGAGGCCCGCCATGCCGACCTGATCAACACGTGCTACGTGGGCGGTCGGCCGGACGAGGGCGCGGCTTACGGGTTCGTGGGTTGGTCGCACGATGGCAAGACGGGCACCCTGGTGGCCCGCAACCCGCGCGCGGAGGCCCAGACGCTGCGCTTCGGCCTGGACGCGACCACGCTGTTCCGCGGAGAAAAGGGCAAGGCCTGGCGCGGATGCATCGTCTACCCCTACCGCCAGGAGCTGGCGCGTGGCTTCGAAGCGGGCGCGGTCGGCGAGATTACCATCCCTGGTTACGAAACGGTCGCAATCGAGCTCGAGCCGGGCGAGGCCCGCGGCCCGATGTTCAAACTGGCGCCGACGGCCCGCGTCGAACCGGGCACCCAGCCGCTTGAGGCCAAGCTCAAGGTGGCCGACTTCGCCGCGCCCCGGCGGGAGTTGCTGGTGATGGGCTACCCGACCCTGCCGCAGGTCTTCCTCGACGGGAAGCCGGCGACCCCCACCCGCAGGACGAAGAGCCGGCTCAACGCCTACCCGGGCTACGCGCGCAGCGGGATGCCCAGCGAGAAGGCCCGGGCGTGGGAGATGGCCGGCTTCGACCTGGCGGGCTTCGGCTCCGCCGAGGTGACGGTCCGCTTCGCCGGGGCGGAGGAGGCGACCAAGGCCGAGGCCTGGCTGCTGACGGAGCGGCCGTTCGGCCTGGGTGGCGATAAGCCTTGGACGCCCAAGGACGAGCCCTCTCCGCTCACCTTCCCCGGCGTGCTCCGCCATACCGATGCGGTGCTGCGCGAGACGGACCTTCCCGCCACGCCCGCCCCGAAGGTGACGTTGACCGCCGCCGACCTCCGCGACGCCAGGGCGATCCGCCTCGAAGGCGAGGCCTTCGGCGTCAACGCCGGCTTCGGCGACAAGACGGTGTCGTTGAACGGCCTCAGCGTCGGCAAGCTGCCTATCGGCGGCGACGAGTGGAAAGCCTTCGGCTTCGCCCTCACCGCGGAGACGCGCGCCAAGCTCACCCTGCGCAACGTCGCCCAAGTCTCCGTGCCGCTGAACGAGGACAAGTTCAAGTTCCGCAACCTCCGGCTCGTCCTGACCCTCGCCGATGGCCGCATCGCCAAGGTCGGCCCCAAGGCGGCCTTTACGAGCCACGCCGACTGGGCGCACTTCGAAGGCAAGGTTTTTGAGGTTGATACACCCGCCAAGGCCCGCCGCAGCCCGCTAATTCCCTTGGAACTCGAGTGAGGGCAACACGTGTAGCCTCGCAGCGCCAAATGAGACAGGAACGCTTTGTTCGATGAGGGCTGCGCGCAGGGAGTGCAGATAAAAATCGCTAGACTTGGCAGGCTTTCACCCGTAATAGATAAACATGGACGACACGGTTTTCAAAACAGGGGATTTGATCGTCGGAGGTCTGCTTATTCTAACCGGGGCCATCCTTCATTCCCACTTTCGGAAAGACCCGACGCAAAACGCCCGGAAGCGACTCCTCTCTTTGGGGATCATCCTGGTCGGCTTCTTCCTAGCCCTGGGCGATTTCTTCTATTCCCTCGCCTTCAAATAAGCGCCCCCTTCGGAGCGGCACCCACAAAAGGGGTCAGGCCGTTCGTAGTTAGACCTGTTAGTTTCGAGGCCTGTTTTGGCCGTTCAAACTAACAGGGGACGCGCCGAACGGCCTGACCCCTTTTGTGAGGAAACTACCTAAAGTACCCTCAGGAAGGTCGCCACGGTCGCGCAGAGGACTTCCGGGGCGGCGGCGATGTCCACGGTCAGGCAACGCTCCGCAGGAGCCTGCGGGGCCTCCAGCGCGGCCAATTGGCTCTCCAGGAGACTAGCTGGCATGAAGTGGCCTTGGCGTTCTCCGAGGCGTTGGGCGAGCAGCTCGCGCGTGCCGGCGAGATGGACGAAGAAAAGGTCGGGGTCCGCCTGGCGCAGCTGGTCGCGGTAGGCCCGCTTGAGGGCCGAGCAGGTCAGGACCATCGTCTCGCCGCGCGCCCTCCCCTCGCTGATGCGGGCGGCCAAGGCGGCCAACCAGCCGGCACGATCCTCGTCCGTCAACGGCTGGCCCGACCGCATCTTCGCGACGTTGGCGGGCGGGTGAAAATCGTCGGCCTCCACGACCACGTAGCCGGCGCCGGCGGCGTAGCGGCGAGCGACCGTGCTCTTGCCGCACCCGCACACCCCCATGAAGACGACGTTCGGGTGCGCCACGGGCGGCCTCAGAGGTTGATCGTGCGACCCTCGCGGAACGACTGGTCGGCCGCCGCGACGATGCGCATCGAGTTGACGGCGTCATCGAGGTGGGCGGTGAGGTCGAGGTTCTCGCGGATGGCCTTCTCGAAATAGACCTGCTCGCGCAGGCAAAGCCCATCGTGGCCGGGGTCGGCCTCCGTCGGGACCAACTGGTCGGGCCGGGTGAACTTGCCGTCGGCCCCGAGGGCGGAGTGGTGCACCTTGAGCGCCTGGGCTCCGGTGTGTCCGTCGACGTCGGCGGAGTTGCCCTCCTGGGCGCCCTTGCCGGCGACGATGGTGACGGAGCCCTTCGGGCCCACGACGTCCTTCACGAAGAAAGCCTCCTCCGACATCATCGGACCCCAGCCGGCCTCGTACCAGCCGACGGAGCCGTCGGCGAAGGTCACCTGCAGTTGGCCGTAGTTGACCATGCCGGGCGGCAATTCGTCGGACAGGCGGGCGCCGATGCCGGAGACGCGGACCGGGCGACTGCCGGTCATCAGGCACATGATGTCGACGTAGTGCACGCCGCAGTCGACGATCGGGCTGCAGGTCTGCATGAGCGCGCGGTGGGTCTTCCAGTTGTCGCCCGAGCTCTGCTGGTTGAGGTTCATGCGCATGACCAGCGGCTTGCCGAGCTTCTGCGCCTCGGCGATGAACTGCGTCCAGGCCGGGTGGTGGCGGAGGATGTAGCCGATGACGACCTTGCGGCCCGTGGCCTTGGCCTTGGCGGCGATCTGCTCGGCCTCGGCGACCGAGGCGGCGAGGGGCTTCTCGACGAAAGCGTGGCAACCGGCCTCGAGCGCCGCGATGGTGTACTCGGCGTGGGTATCGGGGTAGCTCGAGATCGAGACCGCGTCGGGCTTGGTCTCCTTGAGCGCCTCGTGGAAATCGGCGAACTCCGGGTAGCCGCCGCCCAGCTCCTGGTTGAGCTTCGCGCGGGATGCGGCGGAACGCGTCACCAGGCCCACGATCTGGAAACCGGGAAGCTGGTGGTAGGCGAGCGCGTGGGAGCGGCCCATGTGGCCGGCGCCGACGCAGAGGATACGGATGGGGGAAGGCATGGAAGCGGTGGAGATCAGCCGTTGGCCTGGTCGGTCAGGCGGGTCTCGTCCTTGTAGAACAGGGCGAAGATGACGAGCAGGACGGCGGCGAAGACGGACGGGTAGAGCCAGAACTCATCCTTGAAGACGAGCTTCGCGGGGTTGGTGCGGTCGATGAAACGGCTGTCCAGCAGCGGGGCGATCATGTTGCCGACCCAGAGGCCGAGGCCGAGGGTGACCCACGAGACGGCGGACTGGGCGAGGTTGCGCAGGCCGGCCGGGGCGCGGCGGTCGGCGTACTGCATGCCCGTCACGAAGAAGAAGTCGTAGCAGAGGCCGTGCAGGGCCACGCCGGTGATGAGCATCCACTCGGTGTTCCCGGACTGCGCGAAGATGGCGTAGCGGAGCGCCCAGCAGGCCATGCCGATCAGCAGGGCGCGCTTGGCGGTCAGGTAGTTGAAGGCGAACGGCAGGAGCAGCAGGAAGACGATCTCCGAGTACTGCCCGATGGTCATGATCGCCTCAGGGTGGGCCACGCCGCGGCTGGCGATGAAGGTGTTGGCGTAGGTGAAGTAGAGCGCGAGCGGGATGCAGAAGAGGAAGGAGAAGACCAGGAAGACCAGGAACTTGGCGTCAGCCAGCAGGGCGAACACGCTCGGGCTCGGCTCGGCCGACTTCTCGCCAGGCTGCGCGGCTTCCTCGGCGCCGAGGAAAAGGGCGAGCACGCCGGCGGCGATGAAGGCGACCGCCCCCATCTTGAAGATGACGGCGTCCGTGGCGACCTCGGCGATGCCGAGGGCCTTGGCCGCGAAACCGATGGCGTAGCCCGAGGCGATCCAGCCGATGGTGCCGGAAGAGCGGAACCAAGGGAAGTACTGGGAGCTGCTGCCGAGGGCGCGCAGGACGATCGCATTCAGGAGCGGCAGCGCGGCGAAGTAGCAGAGCGCGTGGCAGAAGAGCAAGGCGGAGAAGGCGAAGCTGGTCTTGCCCATCGGCACCGCCCAGAGGAGGACGCCGCCGACCACGGCGAGCAGGCAGAAGAGGCGGCGGGCCGAGATGGCCTTGTCCGCGAGCCAGCCGGCCACGAGGGCCGAAACCATGGCCGCGAGCGGGCCGGCGCCGTAGGCGAAGCCGGTCACGTTCGGGTCGCCGGGGAACGCCACGGAAAGGTAGCGGCCCATGGGAACGAAATAGACGCCCCAGGCGAACAAGGTGAGGAACATGACCAAGGCGCTGAGCACATAGGTCTTGGTGCGGCTGGAGGAACTCATGGGGTTGCGCCCAGCATCCCCAATCCCCTCCCCGCTTCAAGCCGAGAGATACCGCGGTGACGCCCGCTATCGGGCGATTATCGGATCACTGCGGGAGCGGCTGAGCGACGCCCTTGGCCTTCTGCTCCTCGAGCTTCGCGCGCAACCGGTCCACCACTTCCGGATGCTCGGCCGCCACGTTCTTCCGCTCGGAGGGGTCGGCCAGCAGGTCGTAGAGCCGGGGGCCCGTCTGCTCGCGGCGATCGCGCTCGAGGTCCGCGTCCGTGCCGAGCAGGGCCACGAGCGGGCCCGAAGCCTTGGCGGCGCCGTTCTTCGCCTTGCCCGGCGCACCGACCCCGGGGATGAACTTCCAACGGGCATCGCGGATCGAGAGCGTGTTGGCCTGGGTGCTGGAGATGATGGTCTCGCGGCCCGCGCCGCCGGTCAAGGCGGCGGAGACGTCGACGCCGTCGAGCTTGAGGAACTCCGCGGGATCGCCGCCGGCCAGCTTCGTGAAGACCGCGGCGAGGTCCACCTGCGAGATCAGGGCGTCCGACACCTTACCCACCGGGGTCCGGCCGGGCCAGCGGGCGATGAACCCCACGCGGGTGCCGCCCTCGAGGATGCTGTACTTGCCGCCGCGGAAGGGCCCCGCCGGGCGATGGCCGGCGGCCTGGTTGCGCTCGACGGCCTGATCCTTGTAGCCGTCGTCGAGCACCGGCCCGTTGTCGGAAGTGTAGATCACCAGCGTGTTGTCGGCGAGCCCGTGCTTGTCGAGTTCGGCCAGGATCCGGCCGGCCTGGTCGTCGAAGGCCACCACGGCGTCGCCGCGCGGCCCGAGGGGCGTGCGGCCCGCGTAGCGCGGGTGATGGACGCGCGGCACGTGGTTCTCATGCGAGGCGTAGTAGAGGAAGAACGGCTTGTCCTTGTTGGAAGCGATGAACGCGCAGGCCTTGTCGGCGAAGACGTCGCCCATCGTCTCGTCGTTCCAGAGCGCGGCCTTGCCGCCCTTCATCCAGCCGATGCGGCCGACGCCGTTCACCAGCGCCATGTTGTGGCCGTGGGACCAATCCATCTTCAGCTTGGCGCGCTCGGCGTCGGTCGTGAGGTCGGGATCGCCCGGAAAGGGCTTCTTGTAGCTGACCTCGATCGGGTCCTTGGGGTCCAGGCCGACGACCCCGCCGTTCTCCACGAAGACCGTCGGCACGCGGTCGCCGGTGGCGGCCATGATGAAGGAGTAGGTGAAGCCGATCTGGTTCGGGCACGGGTCGATCGGCTTGTTCCAGTCGACGGTTTCGCCGCCCAGGCCGAGGTGCCACTTGCCGACCACGCCGGTGGCGTAGCCCAGCTTGGCGAGGCTCGCCGGCATGGTCGGACGGCCCGGCTTGATAATCATGTTCGCGTCGCCGGGCAGCACGCCGGTGCCCTTGCGGCGCCAGGCATACTCGCCCGTCAACAGGGAGTAGCGCGAGGGCGTACAGGTCGCCGACGTGCAATAGCCCGCGGTGAAGCGCACGCCCGCGGCGGCGAGCCGGTCGAGGTTCGGCGTCGGGATGGCCTTGGCGCCGTAGCAGCCGAGGTCGCCCCAGCCGATGTCATCGGAATACAGCAGGACGATGTTGGGCGGACGCTTCGCGGGCTCGGCGGCGAAGGCGACGAGGGCGGTGCAGAGGGCCAGGAACGGGGTCAGGCGCATGGCATTTTGATAGCGGGCCACGGGTCGATTCCAAGCCCGCAGTCCATCCGCTTGCTTGCCAAACGGCGGCAAACCTCCCAATGGATGGGGATGCGCTTCGCCAAGTACCACGCCCTGGGCAACGATTACCTCGTGCTCGAGCCGAAGGACTGCCCCACCCTCTTCTCGCCCCTCGCGATCCGCAAGGTCTGCCACCGCCATTACGGCCTTGGCTCCGACGGCATCCTGTACGGCCCGATCGAGCGCGCCGACGGCGCCTTCGGCCTGCGCATCCTCAATCCCGACGGCTCCGAGGCGGAGAAGTCCGGCAACGGCATCCGCATCTTCTGCCGCCACCTCCTCGACACGAAGCGCGTCAAGCAAGGCGAGGAATTCCGCCTGCACACGCCCGGCGGCTTCGTCCGCTGCACGGTCTTCGACGGCGGCGCCCGCATCCGCGTCGAGATGGGCAACGTCTCCTTCCGCGCCCCGGTCATCCCGCACGTCGGCCCCGACCGCGAAGTCCTCGGCGAGGAGATCACGGTGCTCGGCAAGACCTTCCGCTACTGGGCCGCGACCGTCGGCAACCCGCACTGCGTCATCCCGGTGACGGAGCTGAGCGCCGACCTCGCCAAGACCTACGGCCCGGCCCTGGAGGTGCACCCGAATTTCCCGAACCGCACGAACGTGCAGTTCATGAAGGTCCTGGACCGCGCGAACATCCAGATCGAGATCTGGGAGCGCGGCGCCGGCTACACCCTGGCCTCCGGCTCGTCCTCCTCGGCCTGCGCCGCCGTGGCCCGTAAAATGGGCTCGGTCGACCCCGATTTGACGGTCAATATGCCGGGCGGTAAGATTATGATTGGCATCGGTGGGGATTATTCCATCGTGATGACAGGTCCGACGACCCCCGTGGGCATCTTCGAGATGCACCCCGACGTCCCGGACCAAGACATCGCCGTTTAAGGCGAGAGGTCTTTTCCTAGTCAGCCTTCTCCTTTGGCGCCCCTTTCGGGGGTGCGCCCCTAACCTACATCCAACCCATGGCCCCCCGCCAGCCGTTGCCCAACATCTCCGAGGACGACTTGATCGACCTGGCGGGCGGTGCGACCGTGAAGTTCGCCCAGGAGCTTGTCGCCAAGGGTAAGGTCAAGAAGGCCCTCTGGACCGCCCCGGCCGTCGAGGCCCTGGTCGACGACGGCACCGAGACCCGCGAAGCCCGCTGGAACCTCCGCTCGATCACCTTCCAGCGCAACGAGTGCGGCTGCGAGGTTTCCGTCGGCCGCCGCAAACTGTGCGTCCACTCGGTGGCAGCCTATCTGGTGCTCGCGCAGAAGGAAGGCTACCTGAAGCCCGCGGAGCCCGCCAAGCCCGCCGTCGAAACGACCGTCCGCTCCGCGCGGGACGACGTGCCCACCAAGGCCGCCGCCAAGCCGACCGCCGGCGCGAAGCCCGCCACCCCCGCCC
>Ga0114982_1001090_pt1 | contig 13770 bp, 20 predicted proteins | sample Shrwel_input2_FT_FD_87183 | JGI IMG/M metagenome (GOLD analysis project Ga0114982, IMG submission 87183) | Subsurface microbial communities from deep shales in Ohio, USA - Utica-3 well 1 S input2 FT | ecosystem: Environmental > Aquatic > Deep subsurface > Shale gas/oil reservoir > Produced... | reverse complement strand
TGTATATGACATGATTCGAGAGTCTGGAGACAATACAAGTCTTCTGGAGCTTGGTTATCAAGTGTTTGATGCTTTGTTCTGGACTAAAATCCAAGACAATCTTGAGCTTGAGTTGCTAAGGTTCAGCAACCCGGTGGACTATGACTGGTTTTGTGAGTCCGATCTCAGCGACGAGTACTCCAAATACTTCGGGGGAGTGTTCCCTGCATTGTGGCTCTGGAAGGTTAAGGATTAGTTAATGTCCACCTACGAGCAGGAAGAGTTGTGGAGGTCTGCCAAGGCGCTTGTCAACGACAAGGCCGTGCAGGCAGTTCTTCAGCGTCTGCAAGACAGGAATGTTGCCGACTGGATGGGCTCTAGCCCAGAAGCCTCGGCCAAGAGGGATGATGCGTACCACATGGTACGCGCCATAGCTGCATTTAGAGACGAGCTAACCGCCTTGGCTGCGGAGCCGTCAGTCATGCAGTTTAACAGACGCTTGAACAGGGCGTAACAATGGAGTATATATATGTCACAAGCCGAACAATCGCGGCCTAGCGAACTCGGTTTAGCGGATGCTGCTACTGCAATTCTTGGTTTGATGGACGGCCCAGAGCCGCAACCAAAGTCTGAGAAGCGGGTAGAAGCCAATGCCGAAGTCGAGGAGACAGAGGCGGCGGCGGACGAAGATATTGAGGCTTTATCTGAAGACGATCAGGCATCTGAGGAGTATTCCGAGGATTCGTCAGAGGATGAGGAGTCAGAGTCTGTCGAGGCGGCTGAAGATAATGAGGACGAAGCTCCGGCGCTTGACTCTCTTGTCACCGTTAAAATTAACGGCAAGACGCAGAAAGTCACTCTAAAGGAAGCAATCGACGGTTATCAGAGGCGGGCCGATTACCAAGGCAAAACGCAAGCCCTTGCAGAGCAGCGGAAGGCGTTAGAAGCAGAAAGGCGGCAGTCGGAGGAATATCGGAACTATTACGCGCAGCAGCTTCAGGTCATGGACCAGCAATTGCAGCAAGTCTTGCCGCAAGAGCCCAACTGGGAGCAGCTACACCGTGATGATCCGATCAACTTTCCGATTATCGAGAAGCAATGGCGTGACTTAAAGGAACGCGCTGCATACACGCAAGCCGAACAGGCACGTTTATCAGCAATTGCATCTCAACAGGAGCAGGCACAGCTTCAACATCTTGTTTCCGAGGGACAAAAGTTCATCGTAGAGAAGATGCCAGAGTGGAAAGACGAAGCAAAGTGGAAGGCGGCGCGCAATCAACTTCGTGAGTACGGCCAAAAGGTTGGCTATACAGCAGAAGAATTGGCGCAGGCATATGATCCACGGGCTATCGTTCTTTTGGAGAAGGCTAGACGCTATGACGCCTTGCAGGCGAACAAGCCAAAGCCGCAACCCGCTGGCACAGGCCCAAAGCCTATGCGGGCAGGCAACATCTCCTCTAGCCCGCGCCAGTCTACTGAGCTTGCCAAGGTAAAACAGCGTCTCAAGTCATCCGGTAGCGTCAGTGACGCTGCTGCCCTTTTTGGAATGCTCGACACTAGGAGATAATCATGGCTTCTGTAACCAAAGTTACCACCTACGACAACGCCAACGCCAACCGCGAAGACCTGTCGAATATCATCTACGACATCTCGCCGGTTGATACGCCCTTCATGTCCAACATTGGTCGTGACACGGCATCGAACACCTACTTCGAGTGGCAGGTTGACGAACTGGCGGCTGCCGCCGCGAATGCTGCGATCGAAGGCGCTGACGCTGGCAATGCCGACTTCACCGCGACTGTCCGTGTTGCCAACTACACCCAGATCAGCCGTAAGGTCATCTCGGTCTCTGGCACTGCCGACACCGTAAACACTGCCGGTATGCGTACCGTCATGGCTTACGAGACCGCCAAGAAGGCAAAAGAGCTGAAGCGCGACATGGAGTTCATCCTTCTGTCGAATCAGGCTGGTGTTGCCGGTTCTGGCACCTCGACGGCTCGTAACACGGCTGGTCTGCCCACTTGGCTCATCAGCAACTCCGTTGCGAACTCCGCCGTGAAGCCCGAGATGTCCGGGTCTGACGGCAACGGTTATCCCGACACGGCTTGGACCAGCCTTTCTACCTCGACGGACGTTGCGTTCACGGAGACGATGCTGAAGACTGCCATTCAGAACGTCTGGGCTGAAGGCGGCGATCCGAAGATCCTGATGGTTGGCCCGTACAACAAGACGGTCGCTTCGACGTTTGCCGGTCTTGCTGAGCAGCGCGTCACCTACAACAACGCCAAGCCGCTGAAGATCATTGCGACGGCTGACGTGTATCTCTCGGACTTCGGCGAAGTCGCCATTGTTCCGAACCGCTTCCAGCCCGAGAACTTCGCGTTCGTGCTGGACCCGGAATACGCTTCGGTCTCGTACCTGCGTCCGTTCCGCACGTTCGACATCGCCAAGACCGGCGACTCGGACAAGAAGGAAATGGTCGTGGAGTACGGCCTCCGCATTAAGTCTGAAAAGGCTCATGCGGCTATCGCAAACCTTACGGTTTCGGCCTAATCTAAATAAATGGGCGGCGAAAGCCGCCCATTTATCTTAAGGAATGGGGATTATGAAAGAAGAATACGCTCCCGGTACGTTCAGTCTCGGAACTGATACATTCTCAGGAACAACGACAAAGATGCACATCACCCACGATGGCATCATGCACTTTGAGGACTCGGTAAGCATTGATGCGATTGCTGAGCAGGCCCGGCAGGAGCGGAATGAAGTATCTCGCACCTCAAAGTCTGGAGACATGGTTAAGGTCGCAAGCCTGCCGATGATGGTGTATCTTGATCTTGTTAAGCGTGGTATTGTTCGCGACAGAACAGAGATGAAGAAGTGGCTGGCCTCAGATGAGGCTCTTCCGTACAAAACACATTGGATGAAGAGCTGATGGCTACAATCACGAATTTTGCTACGCTACAGTCCACGATTGCAGATTATCTCAATCGGGCAGATTTAACGTCGCAAATTCAAACATTTATCCAGTTTGTCGAGGCCGACATCAACACCCGGCTGCGTTGCCGTGAGATGATAATCAGGGCCGAAGCAACGTCGTCTGCCGAGTTTGTCCAGCTTCCTGCTGATTGGCTTGAGGCTGTTAATCTTCAGATCGTTGGTGGAAAAAGTCCGCTTCGTTATATCACCCTTGATAAAGGCGACCAGATTAACGAGGCGAAGTCCTACACGGCCCCCAGCTTTTATTCTCTAATGAATGGCGCAATTGAGATCATACCTCCGCCAGCGGACGATATAGATATTGAGATGATCTATTACGGAAAAGTTCCTGCGCTGTCTGACTCGAACACATCTAACTGGTTGCTGGTTAAGGCTCCTGATATATACTTGTACGGCGCTCTTGTTCACGCTGCCCCGTATCTTATGGACGACGCCCGCACTCAGGTCTTCGGCCAAGTGTATCTTTCTCGCTTTGAGTCTTTGAATGAAGAGGCTCAAAAATCACTGCACAGCGGCTCTCCGCTTGTTGCTCGCACCCGGAGGGTTTACTGTGGCTGGCCTTACAAACTTTGGCGAAGACCTCGTCCTCGACTTCTTGTTTACCACTAATACGGCTACTCGCCCGACTTCTTGGTATGTTTCTCTGTATACCGTTGCCCCCGGCGAAGGTACGGCTGGGACTGAGGTTTCTGGCGGCTCTTATGCTCGCACATCTGCGACGTTTACGGTTTCTGGAACCGCGCCAACGCAGGCTGCAAACAGCGCTGCGGTTGAGTTTCCGACCGCCAGCGCATCTTGGGGCACGGTAGTCGCTGCTGGCATTATGGATGCTGCATCTGGTGGCAATCTTATCGCCTATGCTGATCTAACTACATCAAAAGCCATTGCTTCTGGCGACATCCTGCGGTTTAGCACAGGCACGCTTATCATCACCTTGGATTAAGGTTTTGCGCACAGCAGTTGTAAGCGCAGAAACTAATGAAGTTCTGAACGTCGTGGTGGCTGATGCCTCCCGCGACGTTGCCCCTGACGGCTGTTTTCTTGTCGATGTCGATCATTTTGTTTGCGCTGCCGGATGGGTATATGACCCAGTTGTAAACGATTTCTTCGACCCAAATCCGCCAGAGCCCTCTTCCGCAGAGGAGCCGGTAGATGGCAACTAAAACAGTCCTTCTCACGTCAGGCACGACGTGGACGACCCCTTCTGACCTAGACCAGACCGTTGACGCGACTGTCACAGTCATCGGCGGGGGTGGCTCTGGGCGCAAGGGTGTCACTGGCGCAAGTGCTGGCGCTGGCGGGGGTGGTGGCGGTGGGCTTTCACAAAGCTCATTAAACCTCAAGCCGAGTGTCACGGTTTATATTTCTGTCGGCTCGGGTGGCGTTACATCTACGTCGGCTGGCGGGCAAAACGGCGTAGCTGGTGGCGACACTTGGCTCAATTGGAACACGTCAACACGGGTTTCGGCAAATACTGCTCCGACCACAACCACAACAGGCGTCCTCGCTAAAGGTGGCGCAGGCGGAGGTGTACTCACGTCTGTCGGCGCCGCAGGCGGGGCGTCCGCGTCGGGAATCGGGGCCACAAAGTATTCCGGCGGCAACGGCGGCTTCATCAGTGTTGCAACCCGTGCGGGCGGTTCTGGTGGCGGGTCCGCTGCGCGCCTGACTGGCGACGGCTTTGCTGGCGGTACGCGAGGCAGCGCTTCTGGGTCCGGTGGCGCAGGTGGCGGTGGCGTAACCTCTGTTGGGTCAGCGTCCGGGGCCACGTCCGGTAGTGCTGGCGGTGCTGGCGGAACCAATTACATCTCTGGCGCAGGCGGAACGGCAGGTACTGCTGGTGGCGGCGCTGGTGGAGCTGGTTCTCAAGGTGGCGGTGGTGGCGGTGGTGGAGGCGTTTCTTCTGGTACTGCCGGAGCGGCTGGCGCTGGCGGGGCCGGAACGGAAGTTTCTATCACAGTAGGCGGGACTGCGGGTTCTGGTGGTGGCGGTGCGGGCGGTGGCTCCAACGCCTCGACGACTGGCACGCCGATAAAGGCCGGTAACGGAGCCTCTGGCGGACTTTATGGTGGTGGTGGTGGCGGATCTGGTTCAGGCCTCACGGACGGGGCGTTGGCTGGTTCCGGTGCTCAGGGTGCGGTCCTTGTAACCTACACTGTGACCGCGACAACGGAGGCTGACGCAACTGGATCATCCTCCACTTCTGGGAGCGCTGGGGCCGTCAAAATTTTGCCGGGTGCCGCTTCTGCGGGAAGTGCATCCGATGGATCGGTTACGCCTGCAATCGTAGTCATCTCAAGCGCTTCGGCCACGACCCAGTCGGACGCCTTTGCATTTGATTTTGAAAACGGTGATTACGGCTATGTGGATTATGGGTTAGGCGTCTATGGAGAAAGTTCTTTTATTGAGGCAGACGCTACTGGAGCCTCCACATCTGGAGCAACGTCAGCAGCAGTCCGCGTCATCTCAGCAGATGCCTCTGGCGCGTCTAGCTCTGACGGAAGTTCAGCAGCGTATGTAGCTACAACGGTTTCTGCTTCCGCTGGGTCCACATCCTTGATGGAGGCTTCCGCATCTTTAGTCGTCCAAGCGGGAGCGCTAATAGAAGTCTCCTCTTCCGTTGTAGCAACGGCGAATGTAGTTTATAGTTCCTCCTTAGATATAGGCATTGTATCTTCTGTATCTGCCGGAGCTACAGCTCGTTACAGTGTTCAGTTTGTTGCTCCCATTCTGTCTAATATGACGGCAAACGGGAGGTACTTGTGGGAAAAAGAGAGCGTCGCGGCGGAGTCGTGGACACAGCAATCTTCGACCGCAGCAGCTTGGGTTCCAAAAGTTGTCTCGCCAGAGACGTGGACAGTCAATTAGGAGGCTAATTTGGCCGACGCATTTACAGCCAATCTTAACCTTACCAAGCCAGAAGTTGGCGCGTCTCGCGACACTTGGGGCGGCAAGCTTAACAGCGATCTGGACACGCTTGACGCACTGTTTAATGCAGCGGGCACCGGCACGTCTGTCGGACTAAAGGTTGGGTCAGGAAAGACGCTGAACGCGACTGATGGCACTGTTTTAATCCCGGCTGTCGCCAGCCCTGCCCAAACGGCTGACGGCTCCATGGTGTGGGACAGCGATGACAATCTTTTGACGGTTGGCGATGGTTCGTCGCGCAAGGTTATGGTTGATACAACGACTGCCCAGACGTTGACTAACAAGACCCTGACGTCGCCGACAATGACTACACCTGCTCTTGGAACCCCAGCGTCTGGTGTACTTACAAACACGACTGGCCTTCCGTTGACCACTGGAGTCACCGGCTTGTTGCCTATTGCAAACGGCGGAACGAATGCAGCTACGGCAGCAGACGCAAGAACAAGTCTGGGGCTTGGGGATCTTGCAACCAAGTCAACAATTGTTTCTTCTGACATAACTGACGGAACAATCACGGCAACTGACATGGCCGAGGGGTCCGGCAGCTTCCGTAGCGTACCCCAGAGCGCTAAGACCGGCGCATATGTTCTTCTCGCCAGCGACAACGGGGATCACATTTCGATCACCACAGGCGGCGTTACGGTGCCATCTGGAGTGTTTGCTGCGGGCGACACGGTAACGATCTTCAACAACAGCGCCAGCAACCAGACGGTCACGCAGGGCGCATCAGTGACCATGTACCTTGTCGGCACGGCAACTACCGGCAACCGCACGCTTGCGCAGCGCGGCCTTTGCACGGTCCTGTGCGTGGCCTCCAACACGTTCGTAATCACCGGCGGAGGACTGACGTAATGTCTGTTCTCAATTTGCTGCTTGCTGCGAAAAAAAGCATTGTCTCGCAGTTTGTGGCCGCAGTGCACTTTACCACCCCTTTTGTTACGGCCTATCCTTGGTCGGTCGCGGGTTTTGGCACTAAGTTCGCTAATCCCGCTACACTTCCGACATCTACTGCGGTCAGTGTAGCTTTTACTCAATCTGGCGACGCAGTTGCCGTTGGTCACGCTACAAGCCCTTTTATTACAACCTACCCGTGGTCAGGTGCGGGGTTCGGAACAAAGTTTGCTAACCCGTCCACTTTGCCCGCAGGGTCAACTGGCTACGGCGTAGCCTTCAGTCCATCTGGCGACGCTGTTGCTGTTTCTCACAGCGTAAGTTCTTTTGTTTCCGCATACCCTTGGTCAGGTGCTGGATTTGGTACTAAGTTTGCCGACCCATCTACTCTACCGGCAGGTGATTCCCGTTCCATAGCCTTCAGCCCCTCTGGCGACGCTGTCGCTGTTGGACACGCCAATTCGCCTAACATTACGGCCTATCCTTGGTCTGGTTCGGGGTTTGGTACTAAGTTTGCCGATCCATCTACACTTCCAGTGGGGACGTGTTGGGGAACAGCATTTAGCCCCTCTGGCGACGCTATCGCAGTTAGCCACAATGCTTCCCCTTTCATTAGTGTCTATCCTTGGTCCGTGTCAGGGTTTGGAACAAAATTTTCTAATCCTTCCACTCTTCCGACAGGGGTTGGGGACGGCGTGGCCTTCAGTCCATCTGGAGACGCTGTTGCTGTTGCCCACGCCATTTCCCCCTTTATTACGGCTTACCCTTGGTCGGGTTCAGGGTTCGGCACTAAGTTCACCAATCCGGCCACACTTCCAACTGGGCTTGGATGGGGCGTAGCCTTTAGCCCTTCCGCAGACGCCATTGCTGTTGGGCACGAAGTCTCGCCCTTCATTACAACGTACCCGTGGTCGGGGTCAGGGTTCGGCACTAAGTTTACCAATCCGGCCACACTTCCGGCGGGTATTGTGCGCGGTGTAGCCTTCACACAAATCGTCTCTTAAAAAAGGAAAGACACAATGGACAACACAGTAGTACAGCCGACTCGCGAAGAGATCCTGAAGGCATCCTTGGACTCTCGCACCCAAGAAGTCATGCACTACCAGATCAATATCGACAACTACCGGATTGCATTGGAAGAAATCTCCAAAATGTCGGCTGACGACCAGTCCCTACTATCGGGCTTTTCGGATCAGCTACGCACGCTGATGGCGTCTGAAAAGATGGAGCAGATGAAGGCTCAAGTCATGCTGACGGTACTTAAGCAGCAGGTTATGTAGGCACACACGCTCTTGTCTTTGGTCTCGCAGGAAGGCATATAACCTATGAACAGTCACAACCAAGAGGCTGCAAAGCTAATAACTGACGGCCTTTCGGTTGTGACCGTTGTCGGCACTTTGGCTGGTCTGCTCCCAGCTATCGCTGCTTTGTTTACGATTATATGGACAGGCATTCGGATTTACGAAACAGCAACCGTACAACGCTGGCTGGGTAAATAGATGGCGACCACAGAAGAGAAGCAGGCAAAAATATCTGAGGATATGGCCGCGAGCGCCAGCAAGGGGGCCTTGGTCGAAAAGGTTGTCTTTGCAGGCGTCCCGATACTGTTCTCCTGCGTCGTCTATCTGATGAACAGCTTGTCGTCTGCCAATTCAGAAATCATCCAGCTAAAGTCCAAAATATCTGTTGTTGTCAGTTCAGAGAACAAGGCCATACCGCCACAGGGTACGACCATCGACATGGCTGTGATCCGCGAGCAACTGAACGACAAGATCGACAAAGTCGAACGAGACGCAGCACTGGCCAGAGCGGCTATGACCCTCGACCGCGAGAAGTCGATGGCCGCGATTGAGAAGGCTCGCCTTGAAATGACAGCCGACGCGGCGCAGGCGAGGTCGGCAATCCGATCAGATGCTGCTTTAGCCAGAGCATATCTTGAACAGAAGATTGTTCTGCTAGAGCGCGACCTTCAATCAATCAAAGGGAAGTAAGACATGAGGATGTCGGCAGCAGGTCTTGCAACGGTCAAGGAATTTGAAGGTCTTCGGCTTAAGGCATACAAGTGCCCTGCGGCTGTCTGGACGATTGGTTATGGTCATACCTCAGCCGCCGGGGCACCAGAAGTAACGCCTAAGCTTGAGGTCACAAAAGAAGAGTGCGAGGCTATCCTCAAGCGTGACATGAAACAGTACGAGGACGGCGTGAACAGGCTGGTCACTGTCAGCATCACTCAGGGTCAGTTCGATGCTCTGGTTGACTTTGCCTACAACGCTGGCGTCGGCGCACTGCAAAAGTCTACACTTCTCAAGAAGGTAAACGCTGGCAAGTTCGACGAAGTTCCCGCAGAGTTCATGAAATGGACCAAGGGCGGCGGCAAGGAGCTTCCGGGCTTGGTCCGTCGCCGCCGTGCCGAAGTGAAACTGTGGCGCGGTCTTGATGTTAAGGCTCCGGTTGTTACGTCTCAGGCTCGACTTTCCCCAGACCAGCCGCAGGCATCCAAATCAATCATCCAGTCTAAAGAAGCAAACGCAGCGGTGGCTGCGGGCGGCTTGGGTGCTGTGGCCGTTGTCCAAGAAGTGATGCCGATGGTGAAAGAGGGTGGCGACCTTTTAAGTTCACTCAGCCCGACTGTAATGATATTGTTCGTAATCATCGCGGCAGCAGGTGTTGTGTGGTACTTCCGCAAGCGGAGGTTGGACGAGGAGGGGTCATGATTGCCCTTCTTCTAACTCCGGTAGGAAAGTATCTTGCTGCTGCATTTGTGGTAGTGATGATATTTGGCTCTGCTTATGTTAAGATCAGAGCTGACGCTGTGCGAGAAGTGGTCGCGCAATCAACAACTGAGGCATTGAAGAGGACACAGGATGCGATTGCTGCTGGCGATTCCGTTGATGTTAGTCCTGAACGGCTGCTCGAAAATGATGGAAGTAGGCGCGACTAAGCCTGCTGCTTGTTCTGTATGGCGCGATGTTTCTTGGTCTACAAAAGATACCCGGCAAACCATTGTCGAGGTTAAGGTAAACAATGCGCGCCGACAAGGCTATTGCGAGGGTAAGTAATGCCTTTAGTCCCGATTGATGTTCCTCCCGGAGTCGTAAGGCGTGCCACGCCATTGCAGTCTGCCGGGCGCTATTGGGACTCCAACCTTATCCGCTGGCGCTCAGGCAAGCTGTTGCCGGTCGGAGGGTGGAGCAGAATTACATCATCTCCGCTTGATACGACGCCATATGCTATCTTTTCTTGGAAGACGAACAGCAGCGTTTCGCTAACCTTGATTGGCGGCGACACCAAGCTGTTCTCTCTTGAGGGCAGTGTCTACACGGATATAACTCCTGATGATTTTGTAACGCCTGCTGCTAGTCAGTTTGGTGGTTATGGAGCTTATGAATACGGCGCTCTGTTATACGGAGATGATACCGACCCAACCTATCCACGTCCGCCGTCTGCTCAGTTTCTGCTGCCTTTCTCTTGGACGATGGACACTTGGGGTAGCGATGTTTTGCTTGTTGCCTCCAGCGACGGCAGGCTTCTCCATTTTGAAGAGGGTGAGACCAAAGCCCATCAGGTCGGCGTTTCTGACATCACGACTGCCGTTCGCTCCTCAAACGTCATAACTATTACAACGCCTGAACATCATGGCTTCGCCAATGGCGATAGCGTTGTGATTGCTGGCGTTAGTGTTGGAAGTATGAATGGGACAGTCACCATAACGTCCGTCCCGACAGACACTACTTTTACTTATGCAAACTCCGGCACTGACACAACCGGAACTGGTGGGACGGCATCTACTCTTATTCCTTGCCCAACCAACAATCGTGGCGTCTTCGTGACTCCTGAGCGCTATGCCGTTTTGTTTGGTGCCGGAGGAAATACCCGTCGCGTTGCTTGGTCCAATCAGGAAGACTACACGAATTGGGACTTTGCCAACGTAACGACAACCGCCGGATTTCTTGATCTCGACACGTCAGATTCCATAATCATGGCCGCTGGCGTCAGAGAGGGAACTCTGATCTGGACGAACAATGAGGCGTGGATCATGCGCTACATTGGTCTTCCATTTGTCTACAGCATCGAGCGGATAGGCCAAGGCTGCGGGCTGATGGCTCCTCAGTCGTTTGCGACCTTTGCTGGCCGTTGCGTTTGGATGGGCAAGGAAGGATTTTGGATTTACGACGGTGGAGTTGCGAAGCCGTTGCCTTGCGATGTCGGGTCTTATATTTTCGAGTCGATTGACCCAAACTCCGGCGCTCTGTACTCGCACGGATCAGACAGTGGCATCTTCCCAGAGGCTTGGTTTTGGTACCCCGAGTTGGGGGAGTCCACCCCAAACAAGTATGCAATTTATAACTATGCCGAGGGTTGGTGGTCGATAGGCGAAATGGAGCGAACGGCTTCTTCGCCTGCTGGCATCTACACCTACCCTATTCTTGGGTCTAGCGATGGCAACCTGTACTTCCAAGAGGATGGGTGGACTGCCGCTGGCGTTCCGATCACGACTGACAGGTATGCTGAGACGGCTTCCATAAATGTCCTGAACGGCAATAGAATTGCTAATATCACTCGGGCCATTACGGACAGCGGATATAGCTACGACAACACGCAGCTTACCCTGTTCAGCACATTTGCTCCGCAGGGGGCCGAGACTTCTTTTGGACCCTACATTTCGCGCTCTGATGGGTATACAGATATGCGGGCTTCAGGTCGCGACTTCAGGGTCAAGATCGAGTCAACAAAAGATGAGGAATGGAGCATCGGAGCGATAAGGCTTGAGGTCAAACCCGGAGGGCAGAGATGAAGGCGAACCTTCCTCCTGCTCCAGACAGGTATGATTCGGCTTATCTTACGCGGGCCTTGTCTGAACTGGATCGCCTCATAGGCCTTAGCCTTTCCAAGTCAGAAGCTTCGTCTTCAGTTCTACTTCTCTCTCCGGGGGGCTTGGTGTATAAGGTAACGGTAGATGACAGTGGAACTCTAATTACGACTTCGGTGCCGCTTGGACAATCGGGAGCAACTTCTTTCTAAAATGGAAAAAGCGCTTCGCCTGTCTGGTGGAACGCATACCATAGAAGACGTAGTGGAGGCTCTCCGCGACGGGCAAATGCAAGCTTTCTGGAATGATACGTCTATTGTCATAACAGAGGTTGCCCATACCCCCAGAAGACAGTTTGTTAGTATCTTTCTGTCGGCTGGTGATCTTGACGGTGTAATGGCCCTGCATGACAAAATCTATGACTGGGCTGTTGAAAGCGGGTATGATTTTGCAAGGATACTTGTTCGCCCCGGCTTTTCGCGACTACTTGAACGCAAGGGCTGGAAAAAGCGTCAAACCGTAATGGAGCTAGAATTACATGGGCGGCAGCACTCCGGCAACAACAACGTCAATCAGCAAGACTGAGCTTCCTGCTTGGCTTGAAGATGTTACTAAGGAAAACCTTAAAAAGGCGACAGAAATTGCTGATCGCCCCTATGAGGCTTATGGCGGAGAGCTTACCGCTGGGTTCGCCCCTGAGCAGGAATCTGCCTTTAGCTATGCGATGTCAAATGTTGGCCGCGAAGATCCAGCATATTTGGCAGCCATCAATGCGGCAGGCGGAGTTGCTGGGTACACGCCGGGTACGGTGTCAGCAGGAAACTTTCTTAGTGGCAATGTAGATGCTTATATGAATCCCTACATTCAGAATGTAGAAGATCGAGCAATTGCCAACGCCCAGCGCTCCGCTCAGATGAACATCAATCAGCTTGGTGCAAGCGCAGCTCGTTCTGGCGGATTCGGTTCTCGTCTTGGGGTTGCTGAAGGAGTTGCCGCATCTGAAGCCGCTCGCGGAGTTGGGGACCTGTCTGCAAAGCTGCGCGCTGACGCATTCACTAACGCTTCTGGACTGATGACCAGCGACATGGATCGGGCTCTTAAAGCTGCTACAACCAATGTTGAGTCAGGGCTTTCTGGTGCCGGATTAAATCTCAAGGCAGCGGATGTTATGGGCGGGCTTGCTGATCGCTCTCTTAGCGCCAGACTTGCCGACACCGGAGTTATGTCAGCCGTTGGCGAGGAAAGGCGCGCACTGGCGCAAAGAAAGGCAGATGAGGAGTATGCTCGCTGGCTTGAGGAGCGCAATTACCCAGTTGAGGGTCTTAACCTTCGTCTTGCTGCAACTTCGGCTACGCCGTACGGAGAAACTAAAACAACGACTGGGCCGGGTGCTGCGCAGCCAAATGCTTTGATGACTGGCCTTGGAGCTGCGGCGAGCATTGCATCCGTGATCGGCGCTCTCTGATGATTACGACTGCGCTTCACTTCTCTGGTGGTAAAGATAGCTTGGCCTGCCTGTATATGTATCGCCATCGCTGGAAGGATATGTATGTCATCTGGGTCAATACAGGCTCTCTCTACCCCGAGATGCAGGCGTATATGGACAGGTGGAAGGCGATCCTTCCGCACTTCATTGAAGTTAAGACAGACCAGCCAAAGCAGGTAGTTGAGAATGGCTGGCCTGTTGACGTTCTGCCAGTAAACAGCATGCCTCTTGGTCGTGTTATTTCTGGCAACGATGGGCCTCTGATGCAGCCGTATACAAGTTGCTGCGCGACGAACATTTGGTTCCCACTGCATGAGGCCACGCTCAAGTTGGGTGTGACTGAGGTGATTAAGGGGCAGAGGGTTGAAGATGGGTTCAAATCTCTTGCTCGCAATGGAACCAAGTTTCAGGGCTTAACCTACATTATGCCCATTGAGGACTGGACCACTGACGAAGTGTTCTCGTACCTGAATATGATGGAAGTCGAGCTTCCTCCGGGGTATAATGATGGTGAGAAGACTGGCCGCGATTGCTGGGATTGCACTGCGTTCTTGGGCGACAACCAGCGCAGAATTGCCAACCTGCCTGAAGATCGAAAGAATGAGATCAAGCGCCGTCTTGGGATTATAAAGAAGTCCATAGACGATCAGTGGAATTGGGTGGATTGATGGTTGACTAC